>Ga0134126_10007429_pt1 | contig 13770 bp, 13 predicted proteins | sample KB31752_FD_96881 | JGI IMG/M metagenome (GOLD analysis project Ga0134126, IMG submission 96881) | Terrestrial soil microbial communities with excess Nitrogen fertilizer from Kellogg Biological Station, Michigan, USA - KB3-175-2 | ecosystem: Environmental > Terrestrial > Soil > Unclassified ...
AAATTAGCCTGGGCAGTAACCATTCACAAAAGCCAGGGCTTAACGTTTGATAAGGTAATCATTGATATAGGCAGCGGCGCCTTTGTAAACGGTCAGTTGTATGTTGCGCTAAGCCGTTGCCGCACGTTACAGGGCATCACCCTGAAACGCACCATCCGCCACGACGACGTAATTTCCGATCAGCGCATCATCGATTTCCACGAAACCGAAAAACTGATCAACTCCATTGATTTTGACTAATATTTGCGCATCAGCACAGGTCTGCCCCAAATGAAATTGTGAAGCTGTGCTAAAAAGTCTTCTCGTATTTTCAAATCCTCAAATCATCCCATCGTCAAATCTCCCACATCTGCACATTTGCACATCCGCACATCTGCACATTCTTTATCTTTGCGCAGCAATGCTATCTTCCTTTATCCAATTATACAAACAAGCTTACAGCGGCCTTTCCCGCAACAGCTGGTACTTAAGCATCGTGATGCTTATTAACCGAAGCGGCACTATGGTGGTTGCTTTTATGAGCGTTTATTGTATAAGAAAGCTCCACTTTGATACGCCGCACGCGGGTTATATTATGGCGCTGTTTGGCGTTGGCGCCATATGCGGAGGTTTTGCTGGCGGCAAATTAACCGACAAGTTCGGCTTTTATGATTTGCAGGTTGGCGCATTGATCAGCGGCGGCCTCTTGTTTTTTGTTGTGGGATATCAGCATACTTTTTTATCCCTGGGCATTTGCATATTTGTGTTAAGCCTGTGCAATGAATCGGTAAGACCGGCAAATTCATCTGCAATAGCGCATTACAGCAGCGATAAAAATAAAACGCGTTCCGTCTCTCTAAACCGGCTTGCAATTAACCTGGGCTGGGCCGTTGGCGGTGGATTGGGCGGTTTGGTCGCTTCTATTAATTACCACTTGTTATTTTGGGTGGACGGCGGCACAAATATCCTCGCTGCAATTCTGCTGCTTATATTGATGCCAAAATCAAAGATTGTAAAAACCATAAAAAAGAGCGATAAAACTGCCATTCGGATTTCAGCTTATCGCGACTTTACCTATTTGCTGTTCATATTGCTGGCTTCGCTTTATTTTATATGCTTTTATGAATTTATGATAATGGAACCCGCTTTTTATAAGATCGACTGGCATTTTGGGGAAAAGTTTATTGGGTTCCTGCTGGCATTAAATGGTATTTTGATAGCGCTTGTTGAAATGGTGATGATCCATAACCTTGAAGGGAAACGACATGGGCTAATCTATACCACTATAGGTATTTTACTGGGAGCGGTCGGTTTTGCTTTGATCAACCTTGTACCGGCGGGTGTTATTACCGCGATACTGATCGTTATCTTAATAACTTTTAGCGAAATGCTATGCATGCCATTTATGAATTCGTTTTGGATAAGCCGTTCAACGCACAATAACCGCGGCGAGTATGCCGCTTTGTATAGCATGTCGTGGTCGGCTGCCCAGATCGTGGCCCCGATTATCGGCGGCATCGTAATAGCGCGCGGGGGCTTCGAATTGCTTTGGTGGGTACTTGGAGGCATCAGCCTGGTATCCGCAACCGGCTTTACATTTTTATACAAAAATAACCATCGCGATAAGCACAGCTCACCTGTAATGCCCTAAATAAGCCTGATATGAAACAAGCCCTGATATTAGACCTTGACAATACCGTTTACCCTGTAAGCTCGATTGCCCGGTATTTATTTGTGCCCCTATTTGCCTTACTCGATCAAAATTCAGACACTATCGACGTTGAAGGTGCAAAAGACGAGCTGCAGCGCCGGCCTTATCATTTGGTCGCAGAAAAATATAACTTCGGCCCCGAGCTTACGCAAACGGGATTAAACATGTTAAGGAGCATTGAACTGGATGTCCCGATGCAGCCTTTTGATGATTATCAGTACATCAAATCGATCCCGATAACAAAATTCCTGGTTACCACCGGCTTCCCGAAATTACAGTGGAGTAAAGTAAAATTAATGGGGCTTGAAGATGATTTTGCCGAGATCCATATTGTCGACCCCGATACATCGCAGCAAACAAAAAAAGATGTATTTGCCGATATTTTGAAAAGGCATAATTATACTGCAAATGATGTTTTGGTTATTGGTGATGATCCTGAATCGGAAATAAAGGCTGCTATTGAATTAGGAATTGACACGTTTTTGTTTGATCCGGGAAAAAGGCATGCAGGGGCGGTTGTTACGTACAGTTCAGTAAATTTACGGGATGCCTTGAATTACATTTAAGGCTCAAAATATTACGTTTTCTACAGCTATAAAAATTTATTTATATTTGTGTATGGAAACACTAGTAATAAATATTCCAGACAAAAAAAGTGCCCTGGTGAAGCAGCTTCTAAAAGAACTGGGCGTTACTATCAATAAAGACATTGTTCTTAAAACCACTGAGGACAACATTCCTAATGCGTTAACTGCCGAAACAATTGAAAAAGCTCACAAAGGCATTGGCTTGGGTGAACCTATCAAAAACATTAATGATTTTGTTAAATCTTTATAATGTTTACCCTAATACCCACCAAGCAGTTTGAAAAGGATCTAAAAACGTTAAAAAAACGCTCCGTCAAAAATGCCGGGTTAATAGTTGATTTTTTGACAGCGTTGGAGAAAAATGGGGTCGCAGGCATTGATAAAAAACATCGTCCTCATAAACTTTCCGGAAATTATAATGGGAATTGGGAAGCCCACATAAAGCCGGACATGCTGATTATTTGGTTTGAAATAACTGATAAGGGCGAGATTATACTATTAAGAGCAGGTTCTCATTCAGACTTATTTTGAGTCTCTATCATCTTAAAATACTTGCAGCCATTCCTGCTCATTTCGTCGGCACAACAAGGTAGAAAGACAAATCTCTCTGCTTTCTGCGAAACCTTCCCTTAGAAGCTGTCTAAAAATGATAATGCAAATTTACTGCAGACGTAAATTCATTGCCGTTGGCTTCAGCCAACGGAATATTAGTAAGGAAGCTAATGGCTTCAGCCAAAAAGCTGGCAAATTATGCCCCCATATTATTTGGCTAAAGCCGACCTTTCATTTATTTAATCCCGTTGGCTAAAGCCAACGGCAATGATAAATTTATCCCATTTTTAGACAGCTTCTTAGTGCTAAAAAATTCATGAACACACGGCACTCATTACGTTAAATTCCTATCCCTGAACCAAACCTCATCAGGTTCCACTTTGCAATCTTCCATCAAATTAATTAATTCAATAGCATCGCCTGATGTTATTACCAGCTTACGATTGGCTGGTTTTAAAAAACGCTGTTCAACCATTAAATCCATCTGCTGCAGCAGCAAATCATAAAAACCATCTACGTTTAATATACCTACCGGGTGGTTATGAAGGCCCAATTGCAGCCAGGTAAGCATCTCAAAAAATTCTTCCAGCGTGCCAAAGCCACCAGGCAACATAATGATGCCGTCGCACAGGTCATTCATCAATTGTTTGCGCTGGTGCATGCTTTCCACAATATGCAGTTCGGTTAAGCCAGGGTGGCCTACTTCCTTCTCCATTAAAAATTGCGGCAGCACACCGATAGCCCTGCCGCCGTTATTTAATACCGCATCAGCTAAAATGCCCATTACGCCGACTTTACCTCCCCCAAAAACCAGGGTAATATTGCGGTTAACCAAAACTTCGGCCAATTGCTCCACTGCTTGCTTTAAAATAGGGTCGCCGTTAAAGTTGGCGCCGCAAAAAACACAGATAGCTTCCATTTTGTTGGATTATTGTTACAATTGCGAAGCGTGAAAAATACAAAAACTTAAAATTTGTACGGCTTTATTTCACTAAAATTGTAAAACCAATATTTCCGCGTAAGTTTTACAACTTTTTAAATTTTTTTATGAAGAACGCAACACTCCTTGCATTATTGATCCTTGCCTGTCAATGCGTATTTGGCCAGGATGAGGAAAAAGAAAATTACCGTGTTGTTTTGAAGGACAGCTGGGCCATGCAATCGGCTGTTACCGACCCGTCTGCCGGTAAAGCAATATCGCAACCGGGCTTTCAAACAACCAGCTGGTATAAAGTAAGCGTGCCAACTACGGTTATTGCCGGGTTGATAGCAAACAAAGTATACGATTTCGACCCATTTTACAGTCGCAATTTCGAGAAATTAGCCGACCCGAGGCTGGATAAACCCTGGTGGTTCCGCAGGGTGTTCGAATTACCGGAGTCGGAAAACGGCAAAAATGTAGTGTTGAAACTGCATGGCATTAATTATAAAGCCAACGTATGGCTAAATGGTGTTTTAATAGCCGATTCTACACAAATAATCGGACCGTTCAGGATCATCGAACTGGATATTACCAGGCAGGTAAAATATAAAGGAGAAAACGTGTTGGCTATAGAAGTAAAGCGGCCATTTAATCCCCAAAAACGCGGCGGCGACCTTGCCATCGATTACGCGGACTGGATTCATTACCCACCCGATTTTAACAATGGCATCATTAACAATGTTGAGATAAAAACCTTCCGCAAAGTTGGTATCGAATACCCGCTGGTTACTACCAAATTTGATCTGCCTTCGCTTGCGGTGGCCCACCTGCAGGTTGATGCCATGGCGATAAACTATACTGGTAAGCCTCAAGATGCGATAGTAAAAGGCAAAATAAACGGCGCCATCAATTTCGAGCAAAAGGTGCACCTGCTGCCGCACGAAAAAAAGCAGGTTACGTTTTCTCCTGCCAAATATCCGCAGTTAAATGTAAAAAATCCACCGATATGGTGGCCCTGGGAATACGGGAAGCCGGAACTGAGCCGCATTGAACTTTCTATTATTCATAACGGGGAATTAAGCAATGAACTTTCCGAAAGCTTCGGCATAAGGGAAGTATCTTCAATTTTGATCGATAATAAAAGAGGACGGGAATTTGTTGTAAACGGCAAGCCGATCATGCTTCGGGGCGCCGCATGGTCGCCGGATATATTTGAACGGCGCTCAAAATTACGCGAGGAGCAGGAACTTAAGCTGGTGCGCGATATGAATATGAACATTGTGCGCTCAGAAGGTAAACTGGAGGACGATGGTTTTTATGACCTCTGCGATAAAGAAGGGCTGCTGGTAATGAGCGGCTGGATGTGCTGCGGCGCCTGGCAATACCCCGAAAAATGGGATGCGGTAAAAAGAAGTATCGCCATGTCGTCAGACAGCAGCGTGATGTACTGGCTGCGAAATAAGCCGTCCATGCTTGTCTGGCTTAATGGCAGCGATATGGCGCCGCGCGACAAAACTGTTGAGGCCGACTGGCTGGCAATTGAGGAAAACCTTAAATGGCCAAACCCAACCGCCGCCAGCGCCGCCGAAAATGTGTCAAAAATATCTGGCAATACGGGCGTGAAAATGGCCGGGCCTTATGATTGGGTGCCCCCATCCTATTGGGAAGCCGATACCACAAAATATGGCGGCGCATGGAGCTTCGCCACTGAAATATCGCCGGGGCCGTCCATCCCGCCTTATGAAAGTTTGATAAAATTTATGCCGAAAGATTCTATCTATAACGGTAGCGCCGATTGGCTATATCACAGCGGAACGGGAAATTTTGGCAGCACTAAGATTTTCGACACCGCGCTTTATGCGCGCTATGGAAAACCCGCCTCGATGAGGGACTACCTGGCCGAAGCGCAGGCGCAAAATTACGAAGGGCACCGGGCGATGATGGAAGCTTACGGCCTGAAGAAATACCACAATGCTACCGGCGTTGTACAGTGGATGCTCGCCAATCCCTGGCCCAGCATGATCTGGCACACCTACGACTATTATTTATATCCTGCCGGCACTTATTTTGGGATGAAAAAATCGATGGAGCCGCTGCATGTAATGTATTCCTACAAGTCGAACAGCGTCGACATCATCAACTCTTATCTTGACAGATTTACGGGACTGAAAGTAAAGGCGGATGTATATAACCTGGATGGGACGCTCAAGTTCAGCAAAGCAGTAACCACAGAAGTAGGAAGCGACGGTACAACGGAATGTTTTGTGCTGCCGAAGATTGACGGCCTCTCGTCCGCTTATTTTTTGCGGCTTGAACTAAAAAATGCAAAAGGAAAGGTTGAAAGCCTAAACTGGTACTGGCTTTCGAACAAAGCGGATGAGCTGAACTGGAAAAAATCGACCTGGTACTATACGCCTGAAAGTTCCTTTGCCGATTTCCGGGCAATTAAGGATATGCCGGCAACAACGCTTGATGTGCACCACACTACTACAACCAGCGGCAACAGCACAAATCATAAGATCACGATAACCAATACCGGCAAATCAGTGGCGTTTTTTGTGCATGTAAGGGCCCTGAAAGAAAAAGGCGGAGATGATATACTCCCGGTCATTTTTGAGGACAACTATTTACTGCTGGCGCCCGGCGAAACCCGTACCATCGACTGTAGTTACGAAAACAGGTATGCCGGCAGCGGTACGCCCTATATTTCAGTAAGCGGCTGGAACGTAGATACGGAGCATAGCAAAATTGGGGAGAATGCGGGGTTTGAGGGTAGAGATTAGCGATTGGAGATTAGCGATTAGAGGTTAGAGATTAGAGATTAGAGATTAGCTAAAATATGGGGGCATATGCCTTCCTAATCTTCAATCTCTAACCTCCAATCTCTTTTTTATTCATAAATTTGACAAAACAAATCTCATGAAAACACTAAAAGCACTTTCATTAATACTTACGCTGACACTGTCTGTACTCCTCGCTTCGGCGCAAAAATCAGCGTCCAATATCGATAAGATCACTGCTGCGTATTTTAGCGTTAAAGATGCGCTTGCTGCCGGCAATGGCGCAGCCGCGCAAAACGATGCAAAACAACTTTTCGCCGCGCTATCTGTTCAACCCGACAAAGGGCTAAACGCCGCACAGCAGAAATCCTTAAATACCTACCTTGACAAGCTAAAATTCGACAGCAGGCATATCAGCGAAACAAGCGCAATCGATCACCAGCGGGAGCATTTTGCCGGCCTGTCAAAAAACATGTACGAGGTTTTGAAAAGTGTTAAAACAAACACCAAACCCATATACATGCAATATTGCCCCATGAAAAAGGCCTACTGGCTGAGCGAGTCCGCACAGATCAAAAATCCATATTACAATGATAAGATGATGACGACCTGCGGAAGTACAAAGGCAACCCTGGCAGCGGTTAAGTAAGTTGGCAGTTGGCGGTAGGCAGTAGGCAGTTGGCAGTTTTTTGACGCCTGTTGCAAACTGCTTACTTCAAACTGTTTACTTCACAGCTACTGCAAACCGCCTACTGCACATTGCCTATTGCAAACTGCAAACAGCTACTGCAAACCGCCCACTGCAAGCTGCCAACTGCAAACCGCCAACTGCCAACTGCCTACTGCAAACTGGCTATCCCCACCACTTCAGCGGAAGCTCAATATCGGCAACTGAACCGGCTACCATATCGGGTTTAAAAGCATAATGGCTCAGATCCTCCTTCTTTGCTATGCCCGATAATACCAGTATCGTTTTGTAACCCATTTGTACGCCACCCTGTATATCCGTTTCCATGGTATCGCCAATAACGGTGGTTTCGGCCGTTTCCAACCCCAGGTATTTCCGTGCCGAGCGCATCATTACCGGGCTCGGTTTGCCGGTCACAAAAGCTTTCCTGCCCGATGCTTCCTCGATCATAGCCGTTGTAGCCGCAATACCAAGGTTATTCCAGCCGGGCTTTTTTGGCGATGGGTCGCGGTTAGTGGTGATAAACTTTGCACCGCCTAATATCATGTCTACAGCACGCTGCACCATCTCAAGCGTAAAATTCCGTCCTTCGCCCAGCACCACAAACTCGGGGTCGGTATCCACCAGCGTAATACCATTTTCGTGCAAACTGGTTAATAAGCCGCCCTCGCCAAGCACATAAGCCGTACCGCCGGGGCCCTGGGCGCCCAAAAAAGTGCCGGTAGCCATTGCGCTGGTATAAACGTGGTCTTCGGTTACTTCAATGCCGAGCCTGTGCAGCTTACGCACCGCTTCGAGCCTTGTGCGCTGGCTGTTATTGGTCATAAAAGTAAATGGTATATTGTTTTTCAGTAAACGTGCAATAAATTTATCAGCCCCTTCAATTAATGTCTCCCCGCTATAAATAACGCCATCCATGTCAATTAAGAGTCCTTGTTTCATAGTATTTTCTGTTTGTTAATAATTATCGAATTGCAAAAATCCGCAATTGCCTTTTCGCAAAGATAACCATATCGTTTACAAATGAGAATATATTAACAATAATGAATTAATGTTATCAATCTGATACGATATGGGTAAAAAAAATAAATTATTGTTAAATATAGGTACTGGTGATTTCGATCTTATTAAGGATACAATTTTAAGCGAAGCCAAGCGCTGGGTGCTGGTAAAGCCAAAAGGGGCCACAGAACGCTGCATATTGCTGGCCAAAGGCGTAGGCGACGAGCAAAGAAGCCGTATTGGCAACCAAACCGGTGGCAGGGTATTCCTGTTTTTATATGCCGATGATTTTTGGAGGGATTACAAAAACATGCTTGCAAAAGGCATCAGGTTTGTGCGTGAACCTAAGATAGAGGGCTATGGCATTGTTGCTGTTTTTGAGGATTTGTATGGAAATTTGAGGGGATTTGATAGAGGCGAATAATAAATTGCTTACCTAATCTCTGATAAATTAGAGTTTACGGGTGCCATTAATTCGCTAAAAAAATTCCCTGATAGTTTTTAGGGGAATAGGCATTTTTTTAGCGCCTTTTAATAATATAAAACGACAGCGCTCATAAAATTTCCTTGCATTTTCATCAATTGGGTCTACAGGAGCGCTGCCGGGGGTCCTTAATCGTACAATTTTCGAACCAGTTTATAACTGATTTACAGATAATTACATGTTTTTAAAAACTATAGATAAGCGAGCTATTATCTTCCACCCCACTCGTTTCGCAGAAAGGGTGTCAATTGGGAATAACTACTATCCCCGTTAATCCAGCATTAACACCAATATTCACCACAGTTCCATTTTTCCAATATACGGCGTGGCCGTTGGCGTAACCGGTAACATAAACATCGGTTCCAATTACGGCAATACCACCCGTACCGCCGACACTTGAATAAGATGACAACGTCTGAAGTGCACCGTTTTTCCAATAAGCTTCAATGTACTGATTATTGGGAGATGTCTTCGCAACACCCGTGACATAAGCATCACTTCCATTTACCAATATTTTGTTTGTAGAGCTCGCATATAAACCACCATAAAGCGCATTTGAAACGCCATCTCGCCAATAGTAAGAAGCAAGAGGACCTGATAAGACTAAAAGATTATAATACGCTACAAAAACGCTATTGTTTTGTACAACAATTGCAGACGCCGCTGAATACCCGGTGCCATTATTAAGTTGGGTGAGAATACCGTTTTTCCAGTAAACCGGTACCAGTGAATTATTCTTATATACATTTCCGCATACATACACATCGGTGCCGCTAACAAAAATACCCGTTGCTGCGGCTACAGCGGTGTTATCGGTAAGTATGGTAGGAATACCATTTTTCCAGTAGACAGCTTTTTTATCAATTTCGCCCGCTAAATAAACATCAGGCCCTGATACTGCGATATCGGCTGCGAAGCCATTTGTTGTACCGTCAGTTAGGGCAGTAACTACTCCATTTTTCCAGTAAACTGCCTTGGATTTGGTGGAAGAATAATAAGCTGATGTTGAACCGGCAATATATATGTCAGGACCATTTTTAATAATAGCATTTGCTAAGCTGTAAGCAGCGCTGGTAAGCTTTGTTGCTACGCCGTTTTTCCAATATGTTGCCACATTGTTGGTATCGGCACCTGTAAAGCCGGATAAATACACATCGGTGTCGGCATTGGTTTTTGAAATAATGGGGGCGGGACTACTGCCGCTTTTAGTACAGGCCGCGAACGAGCACAAAGCGAGAAAGCAAATAGAAAGGAAGTGTTTTTTGATCACGTTTATGATTAATAAGGTTCAGGTTTTATTATTATACCCCTCGCTGTTTTTTATTTATTAGTTATCAAATATAAATAATAATTAAATATTTCACAAGAAACCTGGTAAATATATAATGGGGAGGAGAGGCTTAAACAAAAAAGACTTACAAAGTTTTAAAAACTTCGTAAGTCTGACCTGTTACTTTACACCTTTTTCTTCTCCGGCTTATGGGCACTATCCCTGCTTGAAGTTTGATCGGACCGTTGTCCGCCTGCATTACTGATGCCTGTTTCTTTTAGCCGTTCATTTTGATTAACAAAAGCACGGTCCGAGGTTGGTTGTCCCCGGCCGTCATTGTTATTTTTTGATTTTTGATGCGTTTTCATGGTGTCACAATTATTACGAACATGCCGCAATAATTATACCCAAAGCTTGAACACCCAACCTCGATGTTTGGTATTAACCCAAAGACTTACAAATTGGAAAACTACGGTTGCTACTACATCGAAACTTCGTTCCCGGCAGAAATAACAAGCAAATTTATCGCAAGCGGTTACCCGTTTTTCACGCAATCATTTTTCGATTGCGCGTTTCAAAGTAGTATGCGTCGACCTGGTACCCACCCGCAAGCTTATCGAATCACCATCGGCGTAGTACCTGCCTTTGTTTTTAATTTTCATGGTATTAATGTTAGCGGTAAACCATAAGCTGTCGCCTTTCACTACGCCATCCGAAATACCAAAACTGCCTATCGATGAGGTCACTGTGCCCGTAAGCGTCGCGCCATCTGTTTTAAAGGTATAAGTTATCGGGAATTCATTGCCATCCGGCCCTTTCAGCATGGCAGACCATTTGCCGTCTATGCCCGCAAAATATGCTAATGCCGCACCGAAGGTAAGGAGCAAAGCCATCGTTGTCAGTATCTTTCTTTTCATAGTATGGAAGGTTAATTGATTTTGTTAAAGGTAAACATTAATTCTAAAAAGCACCAACTGGTCGCCGGGCAATAAAAAGCCCCTCATTTTCATGAGAGGCTTTGGGTAAATGATGGGGCTCGAACCCACGACCCCTAGAACCACAATCTAGTGCTCTAACCAACTGAGCTACATCTACCGTTTTGGAGAGTGCAAAAATAGTTGTTTTTGTTGGAATGTTGCAAGGTTGTAATGCTGAAATATTATTTTTTTCCTTTTGTTAACCTTACGCACCTGCAATTGTCTATCAATTTTTTTTTGGAAGGCTGTGACCTCATGCTGTTGCAACTTTACAACCTTACTACATTTCAACATTCCAACAACCTTAAAATTACAATACGCTTACCCGCTCCTTGTTTATTAATAGGTAAATTTGTTTCATGGCTGATCAATTGGTTGAACTGAACGTGACGGGCATGCATTGCAATAACTGCGCGCTGTCGGTACATAAGCTTTTAGAGAAAAAAGGGTTACAAAATATACTGGTTGATTTTGCCGGCGAAGAAGTAAAGTTTTCAAATAATAATCCCGCCGACCTGCCCGGCATTATAAAGGACATTGAGGGCTTAGGTTATAAAGTGGTGGATGACCCCGCCACCCAGGTTACTCCATTTTATGAAAAGGTAGAGAATAAATTCATTTTCTGCGCGATCCTAACGGCTCCGCTTCTGCTCCACATGATTTTGCCCTGGCATTTTTTGCATCTACCTTTGGTACAACTGCTGTTATGCCTCCCGGTTTTTTTGGTGGGATGCCTGCATTTTGGTAAAAGCGCCATTAATTCCATCAGGGGCGGTGTGCCTAATATGGATGTGCTGATATTTGTCGGCTCATCAGCGGCTTTTATCTACAGCCTGGTCGGGACAATTGAGGACCTGGGCGAGCACTACCAGTTTTACGAAACCTGCGCCACCATTATTACGCTGGTGCTGCTGGGCAATGTTTTGGAAAAACGTTCGGTTACCCAAACTACCTCAGCCGTAAAAGATCTTGTAAAAATTCAGCAGGTAAATGCAAACCGGGTGGTTGACGGCACTGTCGAAGTAATCAGCGCAAAGGAGGTGCGCCCGGGCGATACGCTGCTGGTAAACCAGGGCGATAAAATCCCGGTGGACGGCGACGTATTGTCCGGCAATGCATCAGTTGATGAATCGATGCTTACCGGTGAGAGCATGCCGGTCGAAAAGGAAAAATATGACAAGGTTATTGGCGGTACCATTGTTCAACATGGCAATATCCGGATGATAGCCACCAAGGTAGGCTCAAACACGGTATTGGCGCAGATCATCGAGTTGATGAAAAAAGCTCAGGCCGCCAAACCTCCCGTTCAAAAGTTGGGCGATAAAGTGGCCGCCATATTTGTTCCGGCGGTTATTTTAATTGCGCTGGTTACTTTCGCCGTTACTTATTTTGCCGGGCATACTGCTTTGCAAACCGCTCTTATGAACGCCATTGCGGTATTGGTCATTTCGTGTCCCTGCGCTATGGGTCTGGCCACACCTACAGCTGTAATGGTCGGCCTGGGCAGGGCGGCAAAAAACGGCATATTGATAAAAGGCGGGGATACCATTGAAGCGGTCGCCCATACAAAATATGTAGTTTTTGATAAAACCGGCACGCTAACCACAGGAAAGTTCAGCGTTAATGATATAAAAACGGAAAGTGATGCAAACATCGAACAGATCAGGGGGATTATAACTGCTATTGAGGAAAGATCAAACCACCCCATAGCAAAATCGCTGGTGAACGGGTTAAAACCGCTTCCGCAAACTAAATTAATATTGCTTTCAGCCAAAGAGGAAAAAGGCTTGGGAATGCGGGCGGAGGATGTGGAGGGGAACCATTATTTCCTGGGCACGGGTAAATCGGGCAACGAAAATGATTTTAACTTGTCACTCTATAAAAATCAAAAACTGCTGGCCCAAATCGCTATTGATGACGAAGTAAAGCCCGAAGCCATGACACTCGTCACACAACTAAAAAAGATGAACATCGTACCGGTATTATTAAGCGGCGATAAGGACAGCCGGTGCATGAAAGTGGCAAAACTCCTTGGTATTGATGAGGTACATTCGGAAAAATTGCCCGATGAAAAACTAACGGTGATCGATATCTACAAACAAAAAGGCAAAACCATTATGATCGGCGATGGCATAAACGATGCACCCGCCCTTACAAAAGCCGACGTAGGTGTTTCGATGAACGACGCCAGCCAGATAGCCATACAATCGGCCAGGGTGATATTACTCAATTCCGATTTAAATTCGGTTGTAAAGTTTTTACAGATCAGCAAGCATACCCTTATCACTATTAAACAGAACCTTTTTTGGGCGTTTGCCTATAACGTTGTGGCAATACCTATCGCTGCCTTAGGATTTTTAAACCCGATGGTAGGCGCATTCGCGATGGCGTTTTCGGATGTGGTGGTGATTGGGAATTCCTTAAGGTTGAAGGTGAAGAAAGTAGGCCCACCGGCCCCCTAAAGGGTAGCACAGCCCTCAATTTAAGGGTTTAATATCGAACACCGAATATCGAATTTCGAATAATGAAGTAAAAATTTCGAAATTCGATATTCAAAATTCATTATTCGATATTCAAATTCTTCACCTCTCTTCTTAAGTTGACGGCGATGCTAAAAGGCAGGGCAAATGCCTCTAAAAAGTTCAAAGTATTTTTGCGGCAGGCGAGTCAATTAAGGAAACTGCTATGAAGCCTGACCTGTGTTTGACACGATTTTGAGTTAAATGTTTGACAGTCAATGATTTCACATTTCCGTTTTCGCAATACAAGAGTTATAAATACTTGATTATCTGATCTTTAAGAATGGTGTCTGGCAATG
>Ga0134126_10007431_pt1 | contig 13769 bp, 14 predicted proteins | sample KB31752_FD_96881 | JGI IMG/M metagenome (GOLD analysis project Ga0134126, IMG submission 96881) | Terrestrial soil microbial communities with excess Nitrogen fertilizer from Kellogg Biological Station, Michigan, USA - KB3-175-2 | ecosystem: Environmental > Terrestrial > Soil > Unclassified ...
ATAAATGCAATCTAATTCATTTATAAATATTTAACAATTATTTTTACAAACACGAACTGGCCATGGTGCGTTAACCTATAACTATGCAAAAAATTGTCTTGTTGCGCCACGGCGAAAGCGTTTGGAACCGGGAAAACCGTTTCACCGGCTGGACCGACGTCGACCTCTCGGAAGAAGGGATACGGCAGGCCAAAGCCGCCGGCCAGCTTCTGAAAAAAGAGGGATATAATTTTGACATCGGTTTTACTTCGTTGCTAAAGCGCTCGATAAAAACTTTACATATTGTGCTGGAGGAACTGGATCATTTATGGATCCCAGTGCAAAAGTCGTGGCGGCTCAACGAGCGCTTTTACGGTGCGTTACAGGGTTTGAACAAAGCTGAAACCGTTGCTATATACGGCGAGGGGCAGGTACACAAATGGCGCCGCGATCCGCATGAGCTACCGCCGCCCGTGACCAAAGAGGATGAGCGTTATCCCGGGCACGATATAAGATATAAGGACCTTACCGAACGCGAGCTGCCGCTCACCGAAAATTTAAGCCAGACAATGGATAGGGTCCTGCCTTTCTGGAACGAATTTATTGTGCCTGCCATACGTAAGCAGCAAAAAGTGATCGTTTGCGCCCATGGCAACAGCCTCCGGGCATTGATCCAATATATCGATCATCTTACCGACGAGCAGGTGACCCAGCTGGATATCCCAACCGGCATCCCGTTAATTTACGAGATGGACAAGGGACTGGAAGGGATAAAGCACTATTACCTGGAGTAATTTACCCCATGGCTTTATTTAATGCGATGATGGCTTCATCAAAATCTTCGCGGGCGATCAAAAACTGGATATTTACCTTTCGCAGCGCGAAGCCGCCGCTTTTGAGATTTATACCCTTTTCGGCAAGTGCGGTCGCAGCTTTTGCGAGCAAGCCCGGCTGATCCATATTAGAACCAATAAGACATACCATGGCGGCTTCCTCAACGGCAACCTTCTCAAAGTTCTCTTCCAGCTGGCTGATCAGTTTTTTATTCATATCCTTTTCCCAAATCACGATAGAGATACTGTTGGCACTGGTGGCTTTAAAAGTATAGCTGATATTGTATTTATAAAACAGCTGCATAATATGCAGGTCGCTTCCGGGCGTTCCCACCATCGACGGATCATAAATATCGATGATCATCATTTTTATAGCGCCGGTAATCACCTCAACCCGCTTGTGCTCGCAGATATAATCGGTGGTAATTAACGTGCCGGGATGCTCCGGGTCGAACGTGTTTTTTATCCGCAGGTTGATGCCGTTAATTTCAAGCGGCTTGGATGCTTTCGGGTGAATGGCTTCCATGCCTACGTCGGCCAGCTGGTCGGCCACATCATAGTTGGTATTGCCAACGGGGTAGCAATTTTCAACGCCAACCAATACCGGGTCGGCCGTGCATAAATGATATTCCTTGTGAATAATAGCTTCTTTGGGCTTAACAGCTACAGCTATCTTACTGAATGTCACTTCCGAATAACCCCGGTCGAACTCCCGCATAATACCTTCAGTTCCCTTAGCATAACCCGTTACAATACATATCGTTTTTTTAAAATCAATATGCATAAGGTCATTCTTTATGCGCTGATCAATGGTATATGACCGTGGGTCGTGAAAGCCGCTTAGATCAACCAAAGTGGCATTGATGCCCATATTCTGCAAAATATTGGTGAAGTTAAACGCCGAATGGCTTTCGCCGATGGACGCCAGTATCTCGCGGGCAGCCTGTAAAATGCCTTCGTTGCTTACATAACCGGACGCCAAAATATTTGCGAGATTTTCAAGATAGATTTGCGCATCCCTGATCCGGGTTTCAACAAAAGCATCTGCCTCAACTATATTTAAACCAATACTTTCATAACTTCTGTTGATCTCTTTTAGCTTTTTTACAAGATTATTTAATGGCTTATGAAAGTCCTGGAAATTGGCAAGGCGGTGATATACGCCTTTTTCGCCTGTTTTTTTATCTTCGAGAAGGAGATTAGTGACGCCGGAAAATGCAGAAACCACAAAGATGCGGTTGTAAAGTTCCTTGCCGGTACGGTTAAACAGGACAATGTTTTTTATTACATCACTTAAGGCGGTCATAGACGTGCCGCCGATTTTTTCTACTGTCAGCATCTTTTAGATATTTATTACGGTAAATGTGGTTCGAACAGAGGCTGTCAATGGTCGTCCTTATGGTACAGTTCGCCGGCTTTCTCAGCAGATAATTTAATACCCTTTATCATCGCCGAACTGAAGCCGTTATGCTCCATCTCATTCAGGCCGGCGATGGTGCACCCGCTCGGTGAGGTCACTTTATCGATTTCCTGCTCGGGGTGGGAGGAAAGCTGTAACAAAAGGTCGGCAGCGCCCTTAGCGGTTTGAGCCGCCATTTTTAATGCGTCGTGTGCATGAAAGCCAATTTCGGTTCCACCTTGCGAGGCCGCGCGGATAGACCGCAAAAAGAAAGCTATCCCACAGGCGCAAAGCGCCGTAGCGGAGGTCATTAATTCTTCATTGATCTGTATCGTAACGCCGACGGTTTCAAAAAGGGACCTTACAAAATTGACGTTTTTGGTGGTGCCATTATCTGTTGCGATACATGTCATGGACTGGCCGATCGCGATCGCCGTATTCGGCATGGCGCGGATCACCTGGACGTTTAAATCAAGCTGGCCGCGGATATCGCTGCAGCTTACTCCCGAAACCACGGATATTAACAGTTGCTTTTCAGGTCGTACCGATGGCTTTATCTCCTCCAGCAACTTGTTTAGCTGGTGCGGTAATACGGCAATAATTACAAAATCGGCTTTCCGTACCGCTTTAATGTTATTATCGGTAGCATGATAACCCATTTCGGCGTACACTGATAAAGCGCCGGCATTTCGGCGTGTCAGCGTAATTTGCTGCGGCTTGCATATCCCGGCCTTTACCAGCCCTTTGGCCAGCGAAAGGCCAATATTCCCGCTGCCTAAAATAGCGATATGTTGTTGCGAGTTCATAAGTTATATGCTTAAACGTGTTCCGAATGATTTATTTTGCTGCAGGCTTCCAATTTCGTCCGACCGGCCGATGAGCACCGCCTTAACGCCGCAGGCTATCGCGGTAAACGCGTTATCCAGCTTTGGCAGCATCCCGCTGTGTATGATTTGCTTTGTTTTTAGTTCTTCATATCGTTCAGGATTAATATCCCGTAGAATGGAGTCCTCATCGTTAATATCCATTAATACGCCTTTTTTCTCAAAGCAATAAACCAGTGTGGTATGGTACGTCTTCGCTAATGCGACCGCCAGCACCGAAGCAATCGTATCGGCATTGGTATTTAACAATTGACCTTCGCCATCATGCGTAAGCGCGCAAAAAACCGGCGTAAAGCCGGCGCCCATTAAAGTGGTTATGCCCTTAAGATTAACCGATGTCTCATCGATATCGCCCACAAAGCCATAATCAATCGTTTTTACCGAGCGTTTTTCCGCACGTATCAAGTCTCCATCGGCGCCGGTAAGGCCAATGGCATTGTTACCATATCGTTGTAATTGGACCACAATATTTTTGTTGATCAGCCCGCCATATACCATGGTTACCACCCGCAGCGTTTCGATATCGGTAATGCGCCTGCCATCAACCACCCTTGCTTCGATGCCCATCGTTTCCGAAAGGTCGGTAGCCACCTTGCCGCCCCCGTGCACCAATACCTTGTACCCGTCAAGCGCTGTAAAATCTTTTAAAAATTGATGCAGGTTTTGCGAATTATCGATCACATTTCCGCCGATTTTTATAACGTACAGCTTCTTAACATCATCAATGCCGTCTGTATTCGCAGAAATGGCAGAACTTTTAGCCATATTGATCTTAGCGCGGTTAAATTGAAGTTAGTTTTGTTCTATTATGTATCTATTGTCGCTAAAAATAACAAAAAATCCCTTTTTTTCTCTGATAATCCGATAAAAAATAGCTAAAAATTGTACCATGGCACGTTTATATTTTTCGCCGGTTTCAACAACAAGGCTCTTTTTCAAACCGATAGAGCGTTGAATTGTATAATAGTCATCATAAGATTGTGTATTATTGAACCTTATAGTCGTATATGTTTACAGTTGTTCCCCAGGATGCCGGTCGCAGTTCAAAACCGCGTATAGTTATAATAGGAGGTGGATTTGGCGGATTGGCAGTAGCGAAGAACTTAAAAAACGCCGATGTTGACGTTTTAATGCTTGATAAACATAATTATCACACTTTCCAGCCGCTGCTTTACCAGGTTGCCATCGGCTCCATAGCCGCGGATTCTATCGGGTTTCCCATTCGAAGGATCTTCACCAAATTCGACAACTTCACCTTCAATATGGCCGAGGTGCAAAAGATAAATCCCGAAAACAACACACTTACCACCAATATCGGCGAAGTTCATTACGACTACCTCGTGATCGCCACCGGTTCAAACACCAACTTTTTCGGGAATAAACAGATCGAGCATTTTGCCATGCCGATGAAGAATATCCCCGAGGCACTGAACCTGCGGAGCCTTATCCTGCAAAACCTGGAGACCGCATTGGTAACGACAGACATGCGGGAAAAGTTCGCTTTAATGACTTACGTAGTGGTAGGCGGCGGACCAACCGGCGTGGAGCTTTGCGGTGCCCTTGCCGAAATGCGTCACCTGATATTAATGAAGGACTACCACGGGTTGAGTAAATATGATATGCGCGTTTACCTGGTTGAAGGTAAAGACCGGTTGCTAGCGTCAATGTCGGCGCAAGCATCAGCCAGTGCGAAGCAGGTGTTAACCGAGTCGGAGGTAATTATTTTTAACAGCGCTCATGTGACAAGTTACGACGGATTTTATTTAAATATCGATAACGATAAAACGATAAAAACGCGCAATGTATTTTGGGCCGCCGGCGTTGCGGGCGAAATGCCCGGTGGTATCCCGGCCGAGATCATGACCAAAGGCAATCGGGTCCAAACGGATGAAGTTAACAGGGTGAAGGGTTATCAAAATGTTTTTGCTATAGGGGATGTTGCCGCAGTCATAACCGAAACAACGCCGAACGGGCATCCCGGTGTGGCGCCGGTAGCCATTCAGCAAGGGGAATGCCTCGCCAAAAACCTCGTCAGGATAATAAAAGGCGAAGCCACTGTTCCTTTTAAATATCACGACAAAGGTACATTGGCAACAATTGGCCGCAATAAAGCCGTGGCCGACCTGGGCAAATTGCATTTCCACGGATTTTTTGCATGGATATTATGGGGAGTGGTGCATTTAATGTCGCTGGCGGGCTTTTCAAATAAGGGAATGGTTTTTTTAACCTGGGTGATTAACTATTTTAATAAAAACAGTGATAATCGCCTTGTGGTAAGGTATTTCAATATCGAAACGCGCGAGACGAGCAACGATTCAAAATAAGCAAGTGCGTTTACAATCCTTTCATATAATCCGCAATGTCTTTTTCGTTCGGGTTTTTTGACCGGGACAGATCTTCAACAATATTTTCCCGTTCTATATCACTCCGGTTTTGGCTGAGCTTCTTTTTCGCCTGCAGATCGTCAACTATCATCTCAAAAGCGACGATGCCATTCATCATCCGGTGTTTATAATCTTCAGGTAAGCTATCCCACTGCTTTAAATAATCCTTTTCATAATATTGGACCATTTCCTTTAACAGGACGCTTTTCTGTTCTTCACCGTCAAGCAAAGTACATTTGCCATAGGCATGCACAGCCAGGTAGTTCCATGTAGGCACATTGGCTTCCTTTTCGTAGTTTTTTGGCGATATATAAGCGTGTGGCTCGGTAAATATGACCAGGGCTCTAATATTATTTATGCAGGATGATTGCGGGTTTGCTTTCGCGAAATGAGAGGATACGATGATCTTATCATCACGCTGTTTGATGATAAAAGGCAAATGGGTTGCGACAGGTATTCCATCTTTCACGGTAACGATCGTCGCGAAATTATAGCGTTTCATGAAGCTAACCACTTGCTGTGGATCTTCGAATTTATTAAAGAATGGAATATACATTTATGATGTTAGCTAGTTTCAGGTAGCCTAAAAGCTAAAATTTGCTTTTTTAGATCATCCAAAATACCGACCCAAAGAGTATCTTTTGTCAATAACAAGGTTATCCCATATTCCGACTTAACGGTGCCAACGATCCGTGCATACCAGTCGAAATATGACCATTCACGTGGTTTTGGCGAATAAAGAAATAACCCGTTACCATCCCAATGAACCTCCGCTGCTGATCTCCAAATTAATGAAAACTTTTCTTTTTCAGGAAAAACCAAAAGCCTTCCTAAATCATCAATACGTATTTCTTTGATATAGTCAGTCCTCACGGCATTAATTTACAGCTTTTCCAAGATTGTCTTCAATACCGCCTGCGCCGCCCAAACACGGTTTCCCGCCTCATGCACAACGATGGAATGTTCGCTATCCAGTATTTCGGATGACAATTCCAAATCGCGGCGAACAGGAAGACAGTGCATTATTTTGGCGTCATGAGTGGTTTTTAACTTCTCGATGGTCAGCATCCAATCGTCGTTACCGGGTAATACTTTTCCGTACGGCTCAAACGCCGACCAGTTTTTTACATAGATAAAATCCGTGTCGGCGATAGCTTCAGCCTGGTTATGCGTGATCGTGGCGCCTTTGGTGAAAGCTTCTGAAAGCTCATAGCCTTTTGGGTGCGCTATGGTAAAATCCACGTCTGCCTGGCACATCCATTCAGAAAACGAATTGGGTACCGCTTGCGGCAATGGTTTGATATGCGGCGCCCACGTTAACACGACTTTCGGTCGCGGACGGGTTTTTAATTCCGTTATCGTGATCAGGTCGGCCAGGCTTTGCAGCGGGTGACGCGTGGCCGATTCAAGACTGACAACCGGCACACCGCAAAACTCAACGAACTTATTGAATACCATTTCGCCATAATCTTCTTCGCGGTCCTTCAGGCCAGGGAAAGAGCGTACGCCGATAATATCGGCGTATTGTCCCATCACGGCGGAAGCTTCACGAATATGCTCAACCGTGGTGCCATTCATCACAACACCGTCGCGGAGTTCAAGCGCCCAGCCTTCTTTGTCGATATTCAGCACCATCACATTCATTCCCAGGTTAAGGGCGGCTTTTTGGGTGCTCATCCGCGTACGCAGGCTGGGGTTTAAAAAAACCAATGCCAGCGTTTTATTTTTGCCCAGGTGTTGGTGCGCATACGGGTTTTGCTTAAGCTTAAGCGCTTCGGCTACGATTTTGTTGACATCAGGTACGTCGTTTACGGAAGAGAATAGTTTCATAAGGCAACCGGTTGTGAGGGCTTAGGCGCTGTTTGGTTTAATACAGTGGAAAACGTTTCTAAAAACCTGTCGGCATGTGCCATCGTTAAATTTAACGCGGGTAATAATCTCACCACGTTCGGTTTTGCCTCGCCGGTAAAAATATGATGTTTAACGAGCAATTCTTTACGCACATTTGCCAGCTCGGCAGGCAGCTCGATGCCGATCATTAATCCGCGACCGCGCACTTCCTTTACCTGGTTTAATTTCTTTAGTTCGGTTATCAAATAACCGCCGACCGTAGCAGCGTTTTGCATCAGGTTATCCCGCTCGATCACTTCCAGCACCGCCAAACCTGCCGCGCACGCTAAGTGATTTCCGCCAAAAGTGGTACCCAGCATGCCATAAGCGGGCTGTATTTTTGGCGATATAATAATGCCCGCCACCGGGAACCCATTGCCCATGCCTTTGGCCATGGTATAAATATCAGCGTCGACACCCGCAAAATCATGCGAGAAGAACTTGCCTGTACGGCCATATCCACATTGTACCGAGTCGGCGATAAATACCGCATTATATTGATCGCATAACGACCTTATCTTTTGTAAAAAGCTTTCGGGTGCAACCTGTATACCGCCAACGCCCTGTATCCCTTCGATGATAACCGACGATATTTCATTCTCGGCAAAGGCCTGCTCCAGCGCTGCTTCATCCCGCCATGGCACAAAAATCACGTTATCCGTTTGATTGATAGGGGCAACGATCTTCGGATTATCCGTCACGGCTACAGCCAGCGACGTACGGCCGTGAAACGAGCCTGTAAAAGCGATCACCTTCTTTTTTCCATTGTAGAACGATGCCAGCTTCAATGCATTTTCATTTGCTTCCGCGCCCGAATTACAAAGAAACAGCTGGTAATCTTCCTTACCCGAAACGCGTCCAAGCTTCTCCGCCAACTCTTTCTGTAAAGGGATCTCGACCGAGTTTGAGTAAAAGCCGATCTGGTGAAGCTGGTCTTCCAGCCGCTTTACATAATGGGGGTTGGTGTGACCGATGGAAATAACCGCATGGCCGCCATACAGGTCGAGGTATTCGGTCCCTTTATCATCATAAACTAAACTGCCGTTTCCCTTAACGATGTTGATCGGGTTGATAGGATATACGTCGAATAATTTCATATATTTTGGTTAAAGGTAAAAGGTTAAAGGCGAAAGGTTTTCATGTTCTAAACAACGTTTATTCGCCTCTTAAAAATTTTATAAACGCAATAAGCATAGCTTTCACCTCATTAACTGCTGCATTTAAATTATCATAAAGGTCTTTTGGAATATATTCGAGATCGAAAATTAGAAAACAAGTATATTCAACCTCATGGGCAGAGCCAAGGGCATTATCCAAATAATGAGCAAAATCCTTATCCGAATTTTTACCACATCCTTCAACAATATTTAGTGGAATTGAATAAGCCGACCGTCGTATTTGATTTGTTAACGCAAATCTTTCCTCTGGCGGCATAATTAGCAAAACTTCAATATAAATCTGTTTTGTCAGCAAATGTGACTTCTTCCAAATATCCAGCTTCTTATAGTCTCTCATTTTTTACCTTTCGCCTTTAACCTTTTACCATTCACCTAATTAAAAACCTATGGCTTTCAAACGCAACCCGGCGGTTTCATCCAGCCCGAACATCAAATTCATATTCTGCACAGCCTGTCCTGATGCTCCTTTAAGTAAATTATCTAAAATGCTTATTATCAATAGCTTATTTCCATGCTTTTTTATCTGCAGGAAGCATTTATTCGTATTTACCACCTGTTTCAGGTCGATGTTATGACTGGTAACATGCGTAAACGGATGGTTCGCATAATATTGCTGGTACGCCTTTAACGCCTCTGCTTCCGTTAGGTCGCTCTCTGTATAGATCGATGCGATGATACCGCGCGTAAAATCACCCCGGTAAGGGATAAAGTTAACCGCCTCTGAAAAACCGGCCTGCAATTGTTTAAGGGATTGCACCATCTCATTCAAATGCTGGTGCTCAAATGCCTTGTAAACCGAAAGGTTGTCATTACGCCAGGTAAAATGCGTGGTATGGGACAAACTCTGCCCTGCGCCTGTCGAACCGGTTGTCGCCGTGATATGCACTTCGGCTTTCAACAGGTTCTTTTCAGCCAGCGGTAGCAAACCCAGTTGTAAACAGGTAGCAAAACATCCGGGGTTAGCTATGTTGTGTGCTTGTTTTATAGCGTCGCGGTTCAACTCCGGCAACCCATAGATAAATTCTCTGGCTTCTGCCTTCCGACTTCCGACTTCCGACTTCAACCGAAAGTCCTGACTCAGGTCAATGATCTTGATATGATCGGGTATTGGGTTAGTATCCAAAAACTTTTTAGCGTCGCCATGGCCGACACATAAAAACAACACATCAATGTTGTAAGATAATTCCGCTGCAAACTTCAGGTCGGTGTCCCCAAAAAGATCCGTATGCACATCATAGACATGATTATTCGCATTGCTGGTGCTATGCACAAACGCGATCTCCACATTGGGGTGGTTCAACAGGATACGCAGCATTTCGCCGCCCGTGTACCCGGCGCCGCCTATAATACCCGCGCGAACAATCTTGTCGGTCGTTTTCATGATTCGGTGGAATTAACCTTATGATAGATCATTACCTGGTTGCCAAATATTTTTGAGAACCCTTTTACATCATCGCCGGTCCAGGCGTTGTTCATTTCGCCATAGCTGCCAAATTTGTTCGACATGAGGTCGTGCGACGACTCGATCCCCACCACCTGGAAACGGTAGGGGTGTAGCTGTACAAATACCTTTCCGCTAACGGTTTTCTGGGTATCTGTTAAAAAGGCCTCGATATTGCGCATGATGGGGTCGTGAAACTGCCCTTCATGCAGCCAGTTGCCGTAAAAAGATGACAGCTGGTCTTTCCATGAAAGCTGCCATTTGGTCAACACATGTTTCTCGAGGGTGTGATGCGCCTTGATAATGGTCATAGGAGCCGCCGCTTCGAAGCCTACGCGCCCTTTAATGCCGATAATGGTGTCACCCACGTGGATATCCCGGCCGATGCCGTACGGCTGCGCAATGGCCTGTAAAGTTTGTATCGCCTTGGTGGGATGATCGAATGTTTTGCCATCGATACCGATCAGCTCGCCTTTTTCAAAGACCAGTTCAAGGTTTTTTGTACCGGATTCGCTAACCTGCGTTGGCCATGCTTCTTCAGGCAGCCCTAAATTGGATGTCAGCGTTTCCTTTCCGCCTACGGAAGTTCCCCAGATACCTTTATTAATGGAGTATTTCGCCTTTTCGAAATTCATTTCAACGCCATGATCTTTCAGGTATTGGATCTCTTCTTCGCGGCTCAGCTTAAGGTCGCGGATAGGGGTGATGATCTTCACATCCGGAACCAGGATATTGAATATCATGTCAAACCGTACCTGGTCGTTACCGGCGCCGGTGCTGCCATGTGCCACAAATTCAGCACCTATTTCTTTGGCATAATTGGCGATCGCAGTGGCCTGGCTAACCCGCTCGGCGCTCACCGAAAGGGGATAGGTGTTGTTTTTCAACACGTTCCCATAGATCAAAAACCGAACACAGGTATTGTAAAAGTTTTTGGTTTCGTCAACCACGTGATGTGACGTTACACCCATTTTATAGGCCCGTTCTTCCACGCTTTTCAATTCCTCATCGCTAAAGCCGCCGGTGTTTACGATTACCGAATGAACCTCATAACCCAAGTCCTGTGTAAGGTATATACAACAAAATGAGGTGTCTAAACCTCCGCTATAAGCTAATACTACTTTTTTCATCTTTAGAGCTAAAAGCAGAAAGCAAAAAGACCAAAGCTTTTACTTTCTGAGGGTTTTAATAAGGCCAATCAGCATAGCCTTTACTTCGTTAATTAATTGATTTGTCTTTTCAAATAGGTCCTGATCAATGTAAGACAAATCTTTACTCATCAAACAGCAATATTCTAACTCGTGAGCAGATCCAAGTGCCTGATCGAGGAAATGAGCAAAATCCTTTTCTGTAAATCTACCGCTTCCTTCAACAATATTTAACGGGATTGAATAAGCCGCACGTTTTGTTTGGCTGGTCAAATCGTATTGTTCGCTTTTGGGCAATTTGGGCAGCAAGGTTAAATACACAAACAAATTAAGTTGATGTGATTTTTTCCATACTTCTAATTTTTTAAAATCTCTCATTTCGTTAATATTTGATGATCAAGCTTTCAGCTTTGGACTTTTTGCTTTCAGCTTAAACCTAGTGCTTAAACAAAGCCGCTTCAATGCGTTCAAGCAGCGTAGCCTTATGTGTTATCTTTTGAATTTTATCCACCGCGTCCTTTTGTTTTTCGGCGGGGTCGAAAAGCATAGCCGTGCACATGCAATTCTTACGCTGTTTCATGGTTAATATATCAAAATTAACACAGCTTTTGCAGCCTGCCCAAAAATCCTCGTCCTGTGTAAGTTCCGAATAAGTTACCGGCTCATAACCAAGTTCCGAATTGATCTTCATTACCGCCAATCCCGTTGTTAAGCCGAATATCTTTGCATCAGGGTATTTACTGCGCGATAATTCGAATATTTTATGCTTTATCGCTTTTGCCAAACCCACTTTTCGAAATTCCGGGCTGACTACCAATCCCGAATTGGCAACAAAATCGCCGTGGCTCCATGTTTCGATATAACAAAAGCCCGCCCACGTGCCGTCTTTATGAAAAGCGATCACCGCTTTGCCTTCCAGCATTTTATTGGCCACATATTCGGGCGAGCGCTGGGCAATACCGGTGCCCCGCGCCTTTGCCGATTCGGCCATCTCATCACATATCTGCGGCGCAAAATCAGCGTCGGCAGCCGATGCAACACGTATATCAAAATCTTGTATGGTCATTGAAATAAAAAATTACCGTTTAGCTATTTGCTGTTACAGCTTTAATAAATAAGATGGTGGTTTGTTGGAGAAGTTTAATCAAACTTCGGTGGGGTTTTGGAAGGAAAAAATCAAACCCGAGGCATGTATGGCCTTCGTCGTGAAGGGGAAATTACAAAAAAGGTTGAAAGCAAAGCAGCGGCAACAGGAGCAAATATCGCTCTTGCGGATGGCTTTATGGTGCTTTGTTGTTTCATTTTTTACGACTACTTTTTGTACTTTTTAATTTGGTGCAAATTATTGCATTAATTTTTACTTATGCAAGGAAAAAGTGCTTTTAATTGTTGGACCGTTGTAAAGTTTTAAAGTTGGAATGTTAAACAAGGAACAAAAAAACCCTACAACCTTTCAACTTTACAACATTCAAACCTTCCTCATTATATCGCCAATGATCATATCCGCATGCACCCTTGAGTTTTCAATAAACCATAAATGCGTATCCAGCCCGCCGCAAACCACGCCTGCAAGATATAAGCCGGGTAAATTGGTTTCCATGGTTTCGGGGTTGTAGTGCGGGATAAATTTATCATCCGTAAGCTTGATTCCCATCTTTTTCAAAAACTCGAAATTTGGCCGGTAGCCCGTCATCGCCATTACAAAATCGTTCGGGATGGTAATCGTTCCTTCCGGTGTTTCAATGTCCACCTCATCCTTGCGTATGGCTTTCAGGTTCGAATTAAAGTAAGCCTTAACGCTGCCCTCCTTTATCCGGTTAATAATATCGGGGCGCACCCAATACTTTACGCGCTGACTTATCTCGCTTCCGCGGATGACCAGTGTAATCTCGGCGCCCTTGCGGTAGGTTTCCAGCGCGACATCGATCGCTGAATTGCTCGAGCCTACCACCACCACTTTTTGCATGGCATAATAATGCGGGTCCTTATAATAATGCATCACTTTCGGCAGGTTCTCGCCAGGGATATCCAGCTTTACCGCGATATCGTAAAACCCGGTCGACAGGATCACATGCTTTGCCTGGTAATTTGCCTTGCTGGTGGCTATGTTAAATGTATCGCCTTCCTTTTTTACGCTGGTTACTTCTTCAAACAAATTAACGGGCAAATGATGGGAGGTAGCCACCCGGCGGTAATATTCGAGCGCTTCGGCACGATTGGGTTTATTGCTGATGGTAACAAAGGGTATCCCGCCAATTTCCAGCTTCTCCGAGGTGGAGAAAAACGTCATGGTGGAAGGATAGTTATAGAGCGAGTTAACCAGGCAGCCTTTTTCAACGATCACGAAGCTTAACCCGACCTTTTGAGCCGCCAGTCCGCAGGCTATGCCGATAGGGCCGCCGCCTATGATGAGAATATCAAGCATTAGCAGATGATCAATTTTTGGCAAAGATACGGATTTAGAGGAAGCGGGCAGGGGATAGTGCCCCCGGGAAAAAAGGGGAATAAAAAAGGGTAAGCTACTTCTATCGCGCCGCTCAACTCTCTACCCTTGCTGCGTTCCCACCCTGGGGGAGTTCAAGAGGAGCTGGCCGTAAAAGACTTACCCCGCCGCAAATATAGGAAATCCTTTG
>Ga0134126_10007432_pt1 | contig 13768 bp, 13 predicted proteins | sample KB31752_FD_96881 | JGI IMG/M metagenome (GOLD analysis project Ga0134126, IMG submission 96881) | Terrestrial soil microbial communities with excess Nitrogen fertilizer from Kellogg Biological Station, Michigan, USA - KB3-175-2 | ecosystem: Environmental > Terrestrial > Soil > Unclassified ...
TCCGGAAGGCACGCGGTTTTCCGATGGCAGCTATGGCGTGCTGTATCTCGCCCACTCCGTGGCCACCGCAATCGCCGAGACAGTGTTCCATCGCGAGCGGTTCCTGGCCGCCACCAAGGAGCCGCCGACGGACGTCACGATGCGCTGCTACGTGAGCGGCGTGCACGGCACGCTGCACGACATCCGCTCGGGTTACCGGGCCGAGCACGATCCCGACAGCTACGCCGCTTCGCAGAAACTCGGCGCGCGCCTGCGCAAGCAGGGCTCAAACGGGATCGCTTATCAAAGCGTTCGCCATGCGGGCGGCGAATGCGCCGCACTGTTTTATCCCGATCTCGCCTCGCCCTGCGTGCAGGGCAAGCATTTGATCTACCGCTGGGATGGCGAGAAGATCGCGCAGGTGCTGGAGGTCAGCGCGGTGCGGCGTGGACCGTAGCGGCCCGAATTCCGTAGCGAACATGCGCGCAGCGCATCCACCGATGCGGTTCACACATCCCCGCTCTTGATCCACCCTTCCCCGGTGCCGCGGTGGATCACGCGGTCGCTGGCTTGCACTTCGCCGGCGGGGAACGCGGGTTGCGGGGCGAGGCGCTCGTAGATCGGCCGGAAATCCGGTTCCGTGGCTTCCATCAACTGCTCGAAGCTGTCGATCACGAAGTACGTCTGCTGAAAGGTGTCAATCTTGTAGCGCGTGCGCATGATGCGCTCGAGGTCGAAGCCGAGCCGGTTCGGTGCATTCGATTCCAGGCAGTACACCGATTCGCCTTTCGAGCTGACGATCCCGGAGCCGTAGATGCGCAGGCCTTCACTCGTGTTGATCAGGCCGAACTCCACCGTGTACCAGTAAAGTCGCGTCAGGTTCATCAGCGCATCGGCGCCAATGCCGTGCGCCTTGACGCCGCCGCGCCCATAGGCCTGCATGTAATCGGCGAACACGGGGTTCAGCAGCAGCGGCACGTGGCCGAACAGGTCGTGGAAGAGATCGGGCTCGGAAATGTAATCGAGCTGTTCGGGTTTGCGGATCCACCAGGTCACCGGAAAGCGTCGATTGGCGAGATGGTCGAAGAACACCTGGTCCGGCAGCAGGCCTTCCACGCCGACGATCTCCCAGCCGGTGCCCAGGCTCAACACGTTATTCAAATCGTCGAATTTCGGAATGGCATCGGCGCTCATGCCGAAGCGTTCCTGGTTGTCCAGGAATTCGCGGGTGGCGCGGTGCTTCAGGATTTCGCGCTGACGGCGGAATAGTTGCGCCCACACCTCGTGATCGGTGCGCGAGTAACGGTCCCACGGCTGCTCGACCGTGCCGGCGGCATACACCGGAATATTGCCCCGATCGGTTTGCTGGTGTTCGACGCGGCGCGGTTCGCTGTTCATGCCGCCTAGTCTATCGCCGCGCATCCGGATCGGTTGCGAAAAAGTGCAGAAAGCCGCGCTTTGTTAAAGTGGCGGGATGGAAACTGCCGCCGACCCGCCCGCGATGGAACGCCGCGACCTCATGCGCCCGCTGCGCTATCTGTGGCGGGTGCCAGCGATCCTGCTGCTGGTGCTGGGCGGCTCGCTGCTGGGCCTCATCGCGCTGCCGTCCGGGCCGCCGCGGCCGGGCTCGTTCGGCGCGCGCCTGATCCGCGGCTGGTCGCGCGCATTCCTTGCGCTTTTCGGCGTGCACGTACGACGGATCGGCGAACCGCTGGTCGATCCGGTGATGTTTGTCGCCAATCACAGTTCGTGGATGGACATCAGCGTGCTGCACACGCAACGCGAAGCCGGCTTCGTCGCCAAAGCCGAGATTGCGGGTTGGCCGTTGGTGAGCTGGATGGCGCGCCGCGGCGGCACGATTTTCCACCAGCGTGGCAGCACGCATTCGCTCGGTGCAGTGATGGCAATGATGAGCGAGCGCCTGCGCGCGGGTTATAGCGTGGCCGCATTTCCGGAGGGCGGTACCGCGCCGGCCGGTACGCTGAAAGTGTTTCATGCACGCATCCTGCAGGCCGCACTGGATGCGAACGCGCCGGTGCAACCGGTGGCGCTGCGTTACCTGCGCAATGGCAAGCCATGGGCGCAGGTGTCGTTCGCGCCTGGTGAAAGCTTCATTGGCAATCTGTGGCGAGTGCTGGGCGAGCGCCGCATCGAGGCGCAGGTGCATTTTCTGGAACCGGTCACGATCACCGAAGAAGGCCGCCGCCGCATGGCCGACACCGCGCGCTCGCGCATCGCCCAAGCGCTGGGTTACGCAATATGAGCAGTGCGCGCGAAATCGTCTTTCATCCGCCGTGGCTGCTGCGCAACCCGCATGTGCAATCCACGCTGGCATCCAGTGGTCTACGCCGCGTGCTGTTGCGCGGCCGCGCGCGCGAGCTGGAAAGCCGTGCACGGGAAATGATCCTCGACGCAGGCGACGGCGTGCGCCTGCAAGGCTTTATCACCACGCAAAAAGTGCGATCCAGGCCGCGCGGGTTGGCCGTGCTGTTCCACGGTTGGGAAGGCAGTGTGCGTTCGACCTATCTGCTGCAGACGGGTGGTCGGTTGCTGCGCGAAGGCTGGGATGTGTTCCGGCTGAACTTCCGGGATCACGGCGACACCCACCATCTCAACCAAGGGCTGTTCCATTCCTGTCTGCTGGACGAGGCGATCGGCGCGGTACGCGAACTGACGCGCATGCATACCGCAACGCCGCGCGTGGTGATCGGCTTTTCGCTGGGGGGCAACTTCGCGTTGCGTGTCGCGTTGCGCGGACCGCAAGCCGGCTTGGCGCTGGATGGCGCGGTGGCGATCTGTCCGGTGATCGATCCGCACCAAGGTTTGTTCTCGGTGGAGCGCGCGCCGTGGTTCTACCACGCCTATTTCATGTACAAGTGGCGTCGGTCGCTGCGTCGCAAGCAGCGGGCATTTCCGCAAGACCATCTGTTCGCGCCAAACGAACTGCGCGCCGACATGCGCGCGCTGACCCAGGCGCTGGTCAGGCGACACACCGATTTCGGCACGCTGGAAAATTATCTGGACGGCTATTCGGTCGGCGGCGACGCATTGTCGCAACTTGAAGTGCCGAGCTGGATACTCACGTCGCGCGATGACCCGGTGATCCCGGTCTCGGATTTCGAGCGATTGAACCTGCCGCCAAATGTCGAACTGGACATCAGCGCGCACGGCGGCCACTGCGGGTTCATCAGTGACTTGAGGCTGTCCAGTTTCGCCGAGGATTACATCGCCGAAAAGCTGGCGGGACTCGGCGAGACGCAGGCACATTCAAGTAACGCGCGAGCCGCTGCGGCATAATCGTCGTTTCGCTCGAGCGACAGCGCCCATGCCACCCATCAACCCGAACTCCGGCGCGTCGCGCTGCGGCTTGGCTCAAGCGGATTTCTGGAGATCGGAGCAGCCATGATGCTCGACGAAATCATCCAACTGCATCGCGCCGGCCAGTTGCCCGAAGCCGAGGCGGGCTACCGCGATTTGCTGGCCGCTTCGCCGGAAGACGCGGAGGTGGTGCACCTGCTCGGCATCCTGCGCGGTCAGGCTGGCGATCACGAGGAGGCCCTGGCATTGGTGCTGCGTGCGATCGAGCTGGATGACCAGCGCGACGTGTTCCAGCACACGCTCGGTGAAATGCAACTGCGCGCGGGCAATCTGGACGCGGCGCAAGCGGCCTATCTGCGTGCCAAGGAACTCAATCCCAATCTCACCAGCGCGCATAGCGGACTGGGCCAGATCGCGTTTCTGCGCGGTGATCTCGAAGCGGCCGAACACCACTTCCGCATCGCACTGCGCGCCGACGGGGACGATGCGCAGTCGCTCGCCGGTCTGGGCAATATCCATTTTTCGCGCGGGGAATTGCGACGCGCGTCCACGCACCTCACCCGTGCCGCGGAATTGAGCCCCAACGATGCCTTGATCCAGGGCAGTCTCGCCAGCGTGATGCTGGCCTTGAACATGCTGGATTTTGCGGTGCGGGCGGCCAACAACGCGCTCGCGTTGAAATCCGACTACGCGATGGCGCGCGCGGTGCTGGGCAATGCGCTGCTGCTGAAATCCGACGCTGCCGGCGCGCGCGAGGCGTTCGAGGCGCTGCTGGCGCAAGGCGAACAAATTGCACCGGCACATCTGGGGCTGGGCGATATCGCGCGCCTGCAGCAGCGCCATGAGAAGGCGATCGGTCATTATGAGCAGGCGCTGCAGCAACAGCCGGAGCTGCATCCGGCCGCGATCCGTCGCGCCGATTCGTTGGCCCGCAGCGGCCGCGTGGATCAGGCGATCGCGCAACTGCGCGAACGCGCGCTTGCGTTTCCGCAGGCGCCTTATGTGAAGGTGGCGCTCGCATCGCTATTGGGGCAACGAGGGCGACATGCCGAGGCGGTGCCCCTCTGGCGCGAAGCGGTCGCCTTGCTGCCGGACAATTTGCAAGCCAAGGCCAATCTCGCGCTGGCGCTGGATCGCGCCGGCGAACACGAAGCCGCGGCGGATCTGGCTGAGCACGTGGGCGGCCCGCCGCGGCCGGCGCTGGTGTTGGTGCGTGCACGCGTGGCGTTGGGCGCGGGGGATGGCCAACGTGCACTGGACACCTTGCGCTCGCTCGACGAGTCGCAATGGCAGGAACTGCCCGAGTTGGCGCGCCGTCGCCAGAAATTGCTGGGGCTGACGCATGACTCCCTGGAACAATGGAACCAGGCCGTGCAGGCGTTCCAGCGCGCATTGCCTGCCGCGGCGCAATCCCTGCCCGAGTTGCCGCAACCCGATGAGGCGCTGCTCGCATTGCTGCGCGAGCGCGCAGGCGAGCCGGTCGCGCGGGAACCGCAGATCGCGGCACCGGTGCTGCTGACCGGCTTGCCCGGCAGCGGCGTCGGCGCACTGGCGGCATTGCTCGGCGACCAACCGGAACTTGCGGTGCGTCGCGATCGTTTCACCGCAGCCACCGATTTCATTTCCACAGCCTTCGACGAGCGCCTGCTGCGTCCCTTGAGCCAGACCGATCTGGCATTCCTGCAGCGCCGTTACGTGCGGCCGTTGCAGCGCGGCGGCGTACGCGAAGGTGTACGCGTGATCGATTGGTTGCCGTATCTGGATGCGCGCGTGCTGCCGGCGTTGAAGCGCGCGTTGCCCGGCGTGCGCATCGTGCTGGTGCAATCGGATCCGCGCGACGCCTTGCTGAACTGGCTGGCATTCGGCGCCAATGCGAAGCTGGTGATGCGCGAGCCGCTGGAAGCGGCGCGCTGGATGAAGGCTGCGCGGGCGCATCAGGCGATCGCTGCGGAATTGCTGCCGGCGTGCAGCGTGGAGGCGGATGCCATCCTGGCACAGCTCGATGGCGCGCAAGGCAAGCAGTTGGCCGCATTCCTCGGGCTTGAGCGCCTGCTCCCCGGGCCGCTGACGAAAGCGGCGGAGAAGAATCGTCGCGGCATGCCGGTCGCGTTCGCGCCGGGGCATGCGCGGCATTACCATGAGGCTTTGGCTGAGCCTTTCGCCGCGCTGGAATAAGCGCGGCGCGTTCGCCCAATCTTGACGCGTTGCGGGTGTAGCCTCGACAGTTCCCTTCCCACAAAGGAGAGCGGGCCGTGATGCGATCACCGGATTTCCGATACGCACTGCTGGTTCTGTCGCTGGCCGCGGGAAGTGCATGCGCGGCGCAGCCGCGGGACATGCTGCGCGTGCCGACCGGATTTCATGTCGCGGTATTCAGCGATGCGGTGCCGGATGCGCGCGAGATGACGGTTGGCCCGAAAGGCACCGTGTTCGTCGGCAGCAATCGCGGCACGGTTTACGCACTGAGCGACGTCGACCACGACGGCCACGCGGAAAAAGTGCGCGTGATCGCCTCGGGCTTGCGCTCGCCGTCGGGTGTGGCCATGCGTGGCGGCGATCTGTACGTGTCAGCCGTGAATCGCATACTGCGCTTCCCGGATGTCGAGTCTCATCTCGACGCGTCGCCGCCACCGCAAGTGGTGACCGACAAGTTGCCGGATGTAACGCATGCGGGCGGGCGCTTCATCGCATTCGGACCGGATGGCAAGTTGTACGTGTCGCTGGGGGCGCCGTGCAATGTTTGCGACAAGCCGCAGTTCGGCAAGCTGATCCGCATGAACGCCGATGGCAGCGGCCTGCAGGATGTCGCTGCCGGCATCCGCAATACGGTGGGTTTCGACTGGCAGCCGGGCACCCGGAAGCTGTGGTTCACCGACAATGGCCGCGATCTGCTCGGCGACGACGTGCCCGCGGATGAATTGGATCGCGTGGATCGGCTCGGCGAAAATTTCGGATTTCCGTTTTGCCACGGCGGCGATGTGCTCGATCCGCAATTGGGCAGAGGCAAGTCGTGCAGCGACTACGCGCCGCCGGCGTTGCAACTTGGTGCGCACGTGGCGCCGCTCGGCATGCGGTTTTACCACGGCGCGATGTTTCCCCAGGCATACCAGGGCGCGATCTTCATCGCCGAGCACGGCTCGTGGAACCGTTCCAGCAAATCCGGCTATCGCGTGGTTGTCGTGCGCGTGGACGGTACCAAGGCGCGCGATCAGCAGCCGTTCCTGACCGGCTTCCTGGATGGACAGAAAACGCTGGGCCGCCCGGTGGACGTGCAGCAGCTGGCGGACGGCAGCCTGCTGGTCTCCGATGACGACAATGGGGCGATTTATCGGGTGACGTATGGGAAACCGGTAGCCGGGAACCGATAGCCGCCTGCAGGGAGGTTTTGCTTCTCCGGCCCCTCGTTAACACGCCAGCAACCCGCCGTTCACGCGGCTGTCCGATACTGTGCATTCGCCAACGCGCACGATGCGCGTTCAAGCCTGCAGGTGACGATGAACGTCGACATCATCAAGGGCCGGTGGAAACAACTGGGCGCCCGCTTGAAGTCGCAATGGGCGAAACTCAGCGAGGACGACGTTGGGCTGGCCGAAGGTCATCGGGATTACCTGATCGGTCGCCTGCAGGAGCGCTACGGCTGGGCCAGGGATCGCGCCGAGGCCGAAGTGGCGCGTTTCGAAAACGAACTTTCATCCGCAGACAAGGAGAGGTAAACGTCATGGCGAATCAGCCAGTTTCCGACAAGCTTATTTCAGACCAGTCCAATGGCAACACGCCGCGCGACGGCTTGGGCGGTTCCCGCATCGAGGCCAGCGCCGGTCGATTCAAGGAAGGCACAAGCCAGGCCGTGCAAGCTGCCAAGCAGAAATTCGATGCCGCCGCCGATCGCGTGGAGGAAGGCCTGCATAGCGCCACCGATGCAAGTGCGCGCGCCGCGGTGCTCGCCGCCGAGAAGGCCGCCAAAGCGCGCGAGCGCAGCCGCGAACTGGCTGACGACGCGCGCGAACGCGCGTCCGACGCGCTCGATGCCGTGCGCGAATTTGTGCGCGAGCGCCCGGCGCAATCGTTGGTGATCGCATTGGCGGCCGGTTGGGTGCTGGGCCGGGTGCTGGGCGGACGCCGTTGAACTGAGGCGCATCAGGGTGACGGATGATCCGCCGATGAGCGACAGTTCCACCGAAGTGCCGTCGCGCGAACCCAAGGCACAAGCGCGGGCCGATCAGGCCGGTGAAGCGGCGGCGGAGGATTTGCGCGCAGGCACCAGCCCGCCGCTCCGCGAGCAACTGCATGCGCTGTACGCGGCCGGCGCGGGTTTGGTGTCGGCGCTGCAGCGCTTCTTCGTCACCCTCAAGGATCTGTTGCGTGCCGAGGGGCGGGTGTTGTGGAGCGGCATCCCGCTGCTGTTCATCGGGTTCGTCGCGCTGATTGCGCTGGCGGTGTCGCTATGGGGCTGCACGGTCGCGTTGATCGGCTGGGCATTGATGGTGGCGACGCATTCGCTGGGTTTGGCGCTCGGGCTCTTGGTCGTTGGCCACGTAGCGATGGTGCTGGGTGTCTGGTTCGCGCTCCAGCGCGGCGTGCATCAAGCTTCGTTCCCGCAGGCGCGCGCGGAGCTGCGCGCGATGCGCATGCAGTTCGGCGAAGATCTCGATCGCTTCACCCACGGGCTGACCGCGCAAATGCGCGCGGCGCCATCGTCGGATCGGGACAAGCAGGCATGAGCTATTTCCGTGCGCTCGCGGAACGCGAACAGGCATTCGAGCGTTGCCTGCAGGCGCGCAAGCGGGTTCACACGGCAGCGGGTGATGTGTCCCGAGCCTATCGCGCTTATCCGCTGCCGGTACTGGCCGGCAGCGTGATAGTGGGCGTGGTGCTGGCGCAATGGCGAGTCGGGCGCGGCTTGGTGATGGCCGGTTCGCGCCTGGTCGGCGGTCCGGTTGCGGGATTGCTGAAAAAATTCATTTCCACTTTTTAGAGAATTTTCTGGGCAGCGCCATACGGAAGTGCTTTAGTGACCTTGCGCAAAGGGTTGGTTGCGTGCTCCCGATGCAATGTCTCGTGTACACAGGAAGGCGGAAGTCGGCGGCGGGGTGGTTGGCGATCATGGACGATCGAACTTGCCAACCAACATGACGCGGCAATGCTTTCGGGGAGCGTGGAATGGTGCGCGATGTCCATGAGCGCTTTTCGATCAGATCGACTGAAACGTTTGTTGCGGAGCGGCTGATGCAAGGGGAACCCGCGGTACCGCCGCCGATGGGAGCGACCATCGCGGACGTCAATACGCCGGTTGCAACGGCGAGTGTGCTGCTGCGCCCATTGCGATTGCGGCCGCGTCGTCCGGGTGCGCTGGAGCGTCGTCGCGCGCGGCGGTTGCGCGCGGTACGGATTCCGCTGCTGGTGCTCATGTTCCTGGCGGTGGCGACCACGCTGGTGGTCGCGCGCAGCTTGTTTGTGCCGCTGGTACTGGCGGCGTTCGTCGGCATGGGTTTGAACCCGATCGTCGCCGGGCTGAACCGGGTGTACGTGCCGCGCGTGCTCGGCGCCTTGCTGGTCATGACCGCACTGATGGCAGGGCTGGTCGAAGCTGCGGTGCTGCTGACGGCGCCGGCGGTGGAGTGGACCCGCCAGGCGCCGCAGGCGATCCATCAACTGGCGCCGAAGCTGCGCCACATGCTCCGGCCGCTGAGCGCCGCCAGCCATGCCGCTTCGCAATCGCTGGTCGGGATGGGGGTCGGCACGTCCGGCGCCTCGTCCGCCAATACTTCGCCGAGTTTCGGACTCAGCGATCTGCTGCTATTGGCGCCGCCCATCCTGGCCGAAGCGCTGACCGTGCTGCTGCTGGTGTTCTTCTTTCTCACCTATGGCGACCACATGCGTCGGCGGCTGGCCAGTGCCTCGCCGCGCTTTGCCTATCGACGCATCGCACTGAACCTGGTGCGCGGCATTCAGCACGAGATCTCGCATTATCTGCTCACGGTCACCTTGATCAATGGCTGTCTCGGCGCGCTTACTACCGCGATCCTGTGGGGCTGGCAGATGCCCGATCCAGTGCTGTGGGGATGCGTGGTCGCGCTGTTGAACTACATGCCGTATCTCGGCGCGATCACCTCCACGCTGCTGCTGTGCGTGGTCGGCCTGCTGCATTTCAATGAACCCGCGCACGCACTGCTGCCGGCGCTGTGCTTTGCCGGCCTCGCCGCGCTGGAAGGCAACGTGATCACGCCGATGATCATGGGCCATCGCCTGCGCCTGTCGCCGCTGGCGATCCTGATCTGGCTGCTGATCTGGGGCTGGATGTGGGGGATCCCCGGTGCACTGCTGGCGGTGCCGATGCTGACTTGCGCCAAACTCATCACCGAGCGCGTGCCGGGAATGGAGTGGTTTGCCCGGATGGTGCAACGCTAGGTTCCACCGCTGCACTTTTCAATGAGAGCAATCCTGCGTTACCGTGCCCGGCTATGGACGACACCAGCATCCGCACCGGCCCGGCTGATCCGCAACGCATCGAGCAGGCGCGCGCGTTCGCGCGACAGGGCCGCATCGCTGACGCCGAAAGCGCGTATCGGGCGGTCCTTGGCGACGCACCGGATACGCCGGAAGCGTTGAACTTCGTCGCGATGTGTGCGCTGGCGCGAGGCGGCGTTGCCGAAGCGCAAGCCAAGCTGGAACGCGCCGCGGAGCTGGAACCCGCGCAGCCGGAAATCTGGAAGAGCCTGGGCGTCGTGCATCTGGCCGCGGATCGCGCACAACAAGCGCTGGATGCTTTCGATCGCGCCTTGCAACTCGACCCCGCGCATTTCGTGGCGCGGCTGCATCGCGGCGCGGCGCTGGAACGGCTAGGTCGGCGCTACGAGGCCGTCGCCAGTTATTTCGGCGCCATCGTCGCGGCGCAGAAGCGTGATCAGTGGCTGAATGACGCCAGCACCGCGTCAGGATTGCGGATGCCTGTGAAGCACGCGATGCGCATGGTCCATGCGGAACGCACGCAGCTGTTCCTCCATCTGTTAGATCCACTGCGTGCGCAATACGGGAGTGCCGCGTTGCGTCGGGTCGAGCAGGGCTTGGCGATTTATCTCGGCACCGCGCCAGCCGATTATGCCGACCCGCGGCAGCGACCCAAGTTCTTTTACGTACCTGGCCTGCGGACGCAGCCATACTTCGAGCGCGAATTGTTTCCCTGGCACATCGATCTGGAGCGCCACACGGCAACCATCCGCGAGGAATTGCTGGGCGTGCTGGCCGACAACCAAGGTATCGAGCCGTTCCTCGGCACCAATGACGCGGAAATCCTGGAAGAGCAGAAGGCGTTGCGTGGCGAGCGCGGCGCGCCGCAATGGAACGCGTTCTTCTTCCATCGCCATGGTGAAGTATTCGAGCAGAACGCGCGCCGCTGCCCGCGCACGACCGGCGTTCTTGATTCGCTACCGCTGGTGCACATTCGCGAGCACGCGCCGGAAGTGCTGTTCTCGGTGCTGACGCCCGGTTCGCACATCCTGCCGCATTACGGCGTCACCAACACGCGCCTGGTAACGCATCTGCCGCTGATCGTGCCGCCCGATTGCGCGATCCGTGTCGGTGGCGTGGAGCACGTCTGGCAGGAAGGCTGCTGCGTGACGTTTGATGATACTTTCGAGCACGAAGCCTGGAACCGCAGCGACCGCGTGCGTGCCGTGATGATTCTCGACAGTTGGCATCCGGATCTCACCGAGGCCGAGCGCGAGGCGATCACCGTGCTGGTCGGCGGCATCGGCGACTTCAACCGCGCCGCAGAAGTCGCGCCGCCGCCGAAGGATTAGGAGTCGCGCGCAGGCGCGCTTCTACAAAGCGGCTGTCGTAGGAGCGCGGCCTGCGCGATCGGAATTTGCAAAGCTCCTACGCCCCCAGCGGCAACCACAGCAGCAACGCCACGCCGAGCGCGATGCGGTAAACCGCAAAGGGCGTATAGCGGTGCGAGCGGATGTAGTGCAGCAGCCACTTCACCGCGGCGAACCCCACGATCAGCGACACGACGAAGCCAACCGCCAGTGCGGTCCAGTCGACATGCGCCGCGCCGCCGCCGTGCACGGTTTTCAGCAGCAAGTACCCCGTGGCAGCCCACATGGTCGGGATGCCGACCAGAAATGCGAACTCGGTAGCCGCAGCGCGATTGCTGGTGCCGAACGCCATCGCCGCGAAGATGGTCGCGCCCGAACGCGACACTCCGGGAAAGATTCCTGCGATGATTTGCGCGATGCCCACCAGGATCGCCACCGCCCAGGTCACCTTGGTGCGATCGGGCTGGCGCGCGGCGTACCACTCCGCGCCCAGCATCCAGATACTTCCGGCAATCAGTCCCCACGCGATCGGAGTCACCGTTTTCGGCAAGGTGAAACCACGCTTCTCGGCGATATAGCCGAGCACCGCGGTGATCAGGAACGCCACGATCAGCTTGAGCAGGTAATCGCGCGTTCCCGGATCGCGCCATTGCGTCAGCAGTTGCCAGATGCGGCGCCAGTAGACCAGTGTGATCGCCAGGATCGCGCCGGCCTGGATGCCGACGTTGAACAGATCCGAACGCGCGCCCAGCCAGTGTTCGGCGATCAACAGATGCCCGGTGCTTGATACCGGCAGAAATTCCGTGATGCCCTCGAGAACACCCAAGAGGATGACACTGGCGAAATCGTGCATCGCTGTGGACTCCGGTCAAATTACCGCGCAAAAGCGCGGCAAGTGTACGATGCATGCTTGTTGCGGCGCATCGAGGCAATGATGCCGCTACGCAGCACGCGGCCGGACGTCTGCGCGGCAGTTCGGAAACCGGACCGCCATGGAAGGCGAACGATGGAGCACTACAAGAATCTCAGCGGCGACTCCGGCGTGGTGGCGTACGCCATCCGCCGCGGCGCCATCGTGGTCCAGTTCGTCAACAAATCGGCCTATCTCTACACTGATGCAAGCGCCGGTGCAGATCACATCGCCGAGATGCAGCGGCTGGCGAAAGCAGGTCGGGGTCTGAGCACCTACATCAGCCAGGTCGTGCGGGATGACTACGCGGAACAGTTGCGCTGAGCGTATCGCCACTCCTGCGCACATATGGTGCGATCTCGCGCACCAAAATAGTGCATTCCGCGCGAAACCTTGATGCAAGTTGCTGATTTTACTTTCCACAAGCTTGGCACAAGCCTTGCCTAGCAGAAGCATTCCCCGCCTCCGAGGTTCCTCCGCCATGGCCGCCGCCGACAAAATCCTGAAGACCCTGAAAGACGAAAACGTGGCTTTCGTGGATCTGCGCTTCGCCGACATGCGTGGCGTGCAGCACCACGTCAGCTTTCCCGCGCACACGATTGACGAGGCAACCTTCGAAGACGGCAAGATGTTCGACGGTTCCTCGATCGCAGGATGGAAGGGCATCGCGGAGTCCGACATGGTGCTGATGCCTGATCCGGAAAGCGCCTTGATCGATCCGTTCGCCGCGCACAAGCAAATGGTGATCACCTGCGATGTGCTGGAACCTTCGACCATGCAGGCCTATGGCCGCGATCCGCGTTCGATCGCGCGTCGTGGCGAGGCATATCTGAAATCAACGGGTGTGGCTGACACTGCATTCTTCGGGCCAGAGCCGGAGTTCTTCATTTTCGATTCGGTGCGCTATCGCAACGACATGGGCCATGTGTTCTACGAGATCGAATCCGAGGAAGCCGCGTGGTCCTCGCATCGCCGTTATGAGGAAGGCAACCACGGCCACCGTCCGGGCGTGAAGGGTGGTTACTTTCCGGTGTCGCCGGTGGATTCGCTGGGCGACCTGCGGGCGGAGATGTGCCAGGTGCTGGAGTCGCTGGGCATCCAGGTGGAAGTGCATCACCATGAAGTGGCAACTGCCGGGCAGTGTGAAATCGGCACGCGCTTCAACACGCTGCTGCGCAAGGCCGACGAACTGCTGACGATGAAATACGTGTTGCGCAACGTGGCGCACGCGGCCGGCAAGACCGTCACCTTCATGCCCAAGCCGCTGGTCGGCGACAACGGTTCGGGCATGCACGTGCATCAATCGTTGAGCAAGGACGGCAAGAACCTGTTCGCCGGTGAGCTCTACGGTGGCCTGTCGCAGACGGCGTTGTGGTACATCGGCGGCATCTTCAAGCATGCGCGCGCCATCAACGCGTTCGCCAACTCGACCACCAACTCCTACAAGCGTCTGGTACCAGGCTTCGAAGCACCGGTGATGCTCGCCTACTCCGCGCGCAACCGTTCGGCGAGTTGCCGCATCCCGCACGTCAGCAATCCGAAAGGACGTCGCATCGAAATCCGCTTCCCCGACCCGATGAATTCGGGTTACCTCACCTTCACTGCGTTGATGATGGCGGGACTGGACGGCATCCTGAACAAGATCGATCCGGGTGCGCCGATGGACAAGGACCTCTACGATCTGCCGCCGGAAGAAGAGCGCAATATCCCGCAGGTGTGCTCGTCGCTCGACCAGGCGCTCGAA
>Ga0134126_10007433_pt1 | contig 13765 bp, 15 predicted proteins | sample KB31752_FD_96881 | JGI IMG/M metagenome (GOLD analysis project Ga0134126, IMG submission 96881) | Terrestrial soil microbial communities with excess Nitrogen fertilizer from Kellogg Biological Station, Michigan, USA - KB3-175-2 | ecosystem: Environmental > Terrestrial > Soil > Unclassified ...
GAGGATGTGGCCGTGTCGCGCCAGGTTGACGAGCGCCAACAGGATCAGGGCGCCCAGCCACGCCATGACCGTGCCTGACAGCGTCAAGCCGTACTCACCGGTGGTTGTCGAGATTCCCAGGAAGGGAGCCAACAGCCCGCCGACCAGCGCTGCGCCCGTTATGCCAACGCCGAGGTCGAGCAGGGAGCAGCTCTCGAGGTCACTGAGGAGGATGAGAGTCGCCAACCACCCCACCAGCACGGACAGAATTGAGAGCGTGAGGATGTGCATTCGGGATTCCTCGCAGGCGCATTCGTAACGTTCCTTGAAGCAAAAAGCCTGCGACGAATCTGCCGAATATTCCGTGCGGTAGCCGACATAGAAGGTCAATGACGATCCGACGCGCGCCTGAACTACACGCGAGCGCTGTCTGTGCGGTGAGGCCGCAGCCCATTCGCTGTCGTGCCGTCAGTCGGCCGCCTTCGCGGCTTCGCGTTCGATCAGAGCCCGTTTGCGCTCTACGCCCCAGGCGTAGCCGGAAAGAGAGCCATCGTTCCGCACCACCCGGTGGCAGGGGATCGCGACGGCGATGCTGTTGGAAGCGCACGCGCCGGCCACTGCGCGCACGGCTTTCGGCGCGCCGATGACGCGAGCAATCTGCGCATAGCTCATGGTCTGGCCGGGCGGGATCTCGCTGAGTGCCCGCCAGACGCGTTGCTGAAAGGCGGTGCCCCTGACATCGAGCGGGAGGTCGAGGCCGATTTGCGGCGTTTCGACAAAGCCGACCACACGGGCGACGAGCCTTTCATAGTCGGCGTCGCCGCCGGTCAGGCGGGCTCTCGGAAAGCGATCCTGCAGATCCCGCACGAGCGCGCCGGGATCCTCGCCCATGAGGATCGCCGCAACGCCCTTGTCGCTGGAAGCGACCAGGATGGCGCCGAGCGAGGACTGGCCCACGGCGAAACGGATTTCCTCATCGGTGCCGCCTGCGCGATACCTGCTCGGGGTCATTCCCAGCATGCCGGTGGTCTTTTCGTAGAATCGACCGGTGGAATTGAAACCGGCGGCGTAGATCGTCGCCGTCACGGACTGGCCCTGCGCCAGATGCTCGCGCACGCGTTCGGCACGATGGGCTTGCATGTAGTCCTTCGGAGTCAGGCCGGTCACGGCCTTGAACATCCGGTGGAAATAGCTGGGGCTGAGCCCGACCGTTGTGGCCAGGTCGGCGAGCGACAGGGGCCCCTCGGTTTCCTCGATCAATCGGCAGGCCTGGGCCATCCGGGCGGCGTTCTGCGCTTCCAACGACGCTCCGTCCGGGTTGCACCGCTTGCACGGCCGGAAGCCGGTCGCTCGAGCTGCCTCCAGGCTGTCGTGCAGCGTCACGTTCCTGGGGTTGGCCCTCCTGGAGGGGCACGACGGGCGGCAGTAGACACCGGTGGTCGCGACGGAATACCAGAACTGCCCATCCGCAGTCCGGTCCCGCGCCATGATGCGCGCCCAGCGCGGATCGGCCGCCGTCGCCGCCGCGGCCTGCGACGCCGCCGAAGCGGCCGCCTTCCCCGCCGCCGCGGCCTTTCTCCTCACCGCCGGGGTCGTTACCTCTGCTTTCCTCGCCATTTCCGTGATCTCAATCATATGCCAGGCCTCGTGGATCAACGGCCTCAATGATGCCCAGCCCGGCAACTGAGGACACTCCGGGTCTTGCTTTCAAATTCAAAAGCACTGACTCGGGCGCCACGATGGCCACGTCCGCCCGCGGTTTTGATAGCAAGGGTCGGAGTGTGCACGCACGCTGGAAACCGGATCCTGCGGCCCACACAGACACACGAGGAGTCATCATAATGACCCAGCCGATGCGTGACACCAGCGCCGAAACTCTGCGGTTCAGCCATGGGGATACGGCTCTCGGAACGATCATTGTCGCCGAGAGTGTTCGTGGAGTCACCGCGCTCTTCATCGGAGATGATCGCATGAAGCTGCTGCGCGATCTGAAAGACGCCTTCCCGAGCGCCGAAGCAGTCTTTGATCCGGCCGGCCTGAGGACGACCATCGCCGGGGCGGTCGCACTGGTCAATGCCCCTCACCGCGGTACGGACCTGCAACTCGACTTGCGGGGCTCTGACATCCAAGTCGCCGTCTGGAACGCGCTGCAGCGGATCCCGCCAGGGGAGACCCGTACCTATGGCGCTATTGCCAACGCCCTGCCGATGGCCGTGTCAGCGCAGGAGGTGGGTGCCGCCTGCGCGGCGAACCATATCGCCGTCGCCGTCCCCTGTCATCGCGTCGTGAAAGCCGATGGCTCGATTTCAGGGTACCGCTGGGGCGTGCATCGCAAGCGCCGGCTGATCAACATGGAAGGAGTGGCGCTATGGAGCTCGATCTGCGCATGAGCCGCGCCACCGATTCTGCCGCGCGGGCGGGGAGCGCGATAACGATCGAAGCGCGCGTAGAGTCTGTCGACTGGGTCAACGTCCACGCCGACCTCGACGCCCAGGGCTGGGCCATCGCGCCCAAACTCCTGAGCGGCGCGGAAGCTGACTTCCTCTCCGGGCTCTATCACCAGGAGCACTGCTTCCGCAGTCGCATCATCATGAGCCGCCATTCCTTCGGGCGGGGCGAGTACAAGTACTTCACCTATCCGCTTCCGCCTTTGATCCAGTCGCTCAGGACGGCGGCCTATCCCAAGCTGGCCCCGATCGCCAACAAGTGGAGTGAGCGTCTGCGTGACCCGGTGAGATTTCCGGCCGACCACGCCGCGTTCCTCGAACGCTGCCACCGCGCGGGCCAGGTTCGTCCGACGCCTCTCCTGCTGCAATACGTGCCGGACGACTACAACTGCCTGCACCGCGACTTATATGGCGAGCATGTCTTCCCGATCCAGATTGCGATTCTCCTGGATCAGCCGGGTGAGGACTTCGCGGGCGGAGAGTTCGTGATGACCGAGCAACGCCCGCGTATGCAGACGCGTGCCATGGTTCTACCTCTCACGAAAGGGGATGCGGCCATCTTTGCGGTCAACAGTCGCCCGATGAAAGGCGTGCGCGGCGACTATCGCGTGAGGCTGAATCACGGTGTCAGCAAACTCCACTCGGGCAAGCGGCACACTGTCGGCATCATCTTCCATGACGCCGAGTGAGGGCGCATGATCTCCCCCATGCGACTCAAAACAACCGTTCTCCTCATGATCGTGGCGACGGCGGGTGGGCCCGCCGGGGCGCAGGACGAGCATCAGCATGCGCATGGCGAGAAGCTCGGCGCGGTGCACTTTTCCACATCGTGCAACCAGTCCGCGCAGACAGAGCTCAATCGCGCGGTCGCCCTGCTGCACTCGTTTCAATTCAGCCGGGCGATAGAGGGTTTCAATGCGGTGTTGGAGGGAGATGCGACCTGTGGGATCGCGTACTGGGGAATCGCACTGAGCGATTGGAGCAATCCATTCGCGCCGGGGGCCAAGGATCCCGGACAGCTGCGGCTCGGGCGGGAGAGCGCCGAACGCGGTACGCTCGTAAGCGCGAAGACAGAGCGAGAACGCGCCTATCTTGCAGCCGTCGCCAAGTTGTACAGCAACTTCGAGAGCACGCCGCAGCAAGCGCGCCTGCTCGCGTATCGTGATGCCATGGGGATTGTCGCGGCGCAATACCCGCAGGACCCTGAGGCGCAGATCTTCTACGCTCTGGCGCTTGCCGCGGCAGAGGATCCGGCAGACAAGACCTACGCGGGCAGGCTGAAGGCGGGAGCCATTCTCGAGAGGCTGTTCGAGGAGGAGCCGACGCACCCCGGGCTCGCGCATTACATCATCCACACGTACGACGTGCCGGCCCTTGCAGGCAAAGCGCTCCTGGCGGCGCAGCGTTACGCACAAATAGCGCCCGATGCGCCGCACGCATTGCACATGCCCTCGCATACCTTCACTCGCCTGGGCTACTGGCAGGACTCTATCGAAAGCAACGTGGCGGCCGCAGCCGCGGCGCGGCGCGAGGGTCAGACTGCTGAAGAATTGCACGCGAGCGACTACGAGACGTACGCCTATCTGCAGACGGGGCAGGACGAGGCGGCGCGACGGATAGTGATTTCGTTGCCCGAGGTCGCATCAAGGTTCGATCCGAAGGCCGTGGTGGGCGGTGCCGCCGGCCCGTCCGTGGGGTTCTTTGCTCTTGCGGCGATTCCTGCGCGGTATGCGCTCGAGCGCGGCGACTGGCAGGAGGCGCAGCGACTGGTGGTGCGGCAGACGGCATTTCCCTATACCGACGCCATTACGTGGTTCGCCCGAGGGTTGGGTGCGGCGCGAGTCGGGCGTGCCGCCGCGGCGCATGAGGCGGTAATCGCGCTGCAGCGGATCCAAGCGGGCCTCGCCAAGTCCAATGAAGCCTATTGGGCACGTCAGGTGGAAATCCAGGAGCGGGCGGTCTCGGCCTGGGCTGCGCTGGCGAGGGGCGACCGACAGGCTGCTCTTCGGCGCATGAGATCGGCGGCGGAACTGGAGGATGGAACTGAGAAGAGTGCGGTGACCCCCGGGCCTCTGGCTCCGGCGAGGGAGTTGCTGGCAGAGATGCTCCTCGAGGTGAATGAGCCAGGACAGGCGCAGGAGCAATTCGAGGCGACGCTCGAAAAGGAGCCACGACGCTTTCGCTCACTCTACGGCGCGGCGCACGCGGCGCAGCTCGGCGGACGCCGCAGCGCGAGTCAAAAGCATTTTCGCGACCTGTTGGAGGTTTGCGCTCACCCCGACAAACCTGCAAGGCCCGAGCTCGCGGAGGCCGAGCGAGCCGTCTCGCAGGAATGAGGCCGGCTCGTGCCTAACGGACCGATGACAAACGGTTACGAACCTGGGTGACGCCCGGCACGCTCCGCGCTGTCTGTATCGCTTTCATCGCATCCTGGGGCGACCTCGTCTGGCCGTTGAGCGTCACGACGCCGTCCTTCGTGTCGACCTCCAGCTTCACCACGAGATTCGGATCGGCGCGGCGCAGTGCGGCGGTGACCTGCTCCGAGATCTGCGAGTCATTGGCCGGTGGCGTGCTCGTCTGGGCGTAGGCCACGCTGCCCAGCAACAGCAGGCTTGCAACGATGGAGCTGACGCGATTCATTTGTATCTCCTTTCGAGACATGAGACGCGATGGACACGCATCGCATGTTGCCTTCCCTGAACGGCGGATACGACCGGACATGCGATGAACATCGCCTTTCCTGCGGCCAGACGACGGCGGTTGGAGCCACCAGCGGCGGCGGCGCGGATGTGCTGTGCAGTTACTTCAGCCGTGCCATCAGCCGCTGAAAGCGTGGATCGTCGCGCAAGCTGTCATAGTCTTTGTCGCGTTCGATCCAGTCGCGGTGTCCCCAGCCTTGAGCGACGGCGCGCTCCAGCAGATCCAACGCCCGCTCCTTGTTGCCCCGGCGTGCGTGGAGGCACACGGAGTTCAGGATGGCGCTCATGTCATCCGGATTGAGATCGAGCGCGCGTTGCGCCCACTCCGCTGCCCGCGCGTGTTGTCCATTCAGATCCAGCGCACCCGAGCCCAGCGACAGCGTGCGGATGTCGCAAGGATTGAGGTCGACGAGGTATTCGGCGCGACGCACAGCTTCGCGGTTGACCTCGGCGGCTTCCGCATGCCGCCCGAGCCACTGCAGCGACTGGGCCTGGAGCGCCACACTCTGAAAGTCCTCCACCCGCACGCGCGCCGCGCGACCAAACAGGTCGGCAGACAGCTCAAGATGCCCATTCGCGAACGCGGCCCGCGCAAAATAGTAGTAGGCATCGAAGAGATTCGGGTTGATGCGAATCGCCTCCTCGAACTCGCGCGAGGCGTTCTCGTACTGGCGGGAAAGGGTGAATACGAATCCCCGGGCAGCGCGGGTTTCCGCGAGTCCAGGCGCGAGCTCCAGGGCGCGTAAGCTCGCACTCTCGGCCTTCGCCAGGTCTTCCGCGCGGGCGCCAAACCACTCATGCAGAGTCGCGTGCACGGTTGCCAGGCCCGCATACGCCGGCGCATAGCTTGCGTCGAGCTGAATGGCGCGCTCGAACATGGCCGCGCTCTTCAAAAGATCCGGCTGCGTCATTCGCGGCAGGTGCTGGCGGCCACGAAGGTAGTATTCGTAAGCGGCCGACCCGGTGCCCGGCCTGACCAACGCGTGGCGTTCCCGGCTGCTGAGCATGCTGCCACGCAGAGTCGTCGCGACCGATTCGGCGATCTCGTCCTCAATGGCAAACACATCCGCGAGCTCGCGATCAAAGCGCTCGGACCAACGATGATAGCCAGTCGCGACATCGATGAGCTGCACGGTGACGCGGAGCTGGTTGCCGCGCTTGCGCACGCTACCCTCCAGCAGCGTGCCCACGTTGAGCTGCCGGCCGATGTCGCGGACATCCATACCGGAAGCCCGGAACTGAAAGGACGCTGTGCGGGAGACGACGCGCAGGCCATCCAGGCGGGTCAGCACATTGATCAACTCCTCGGCCAGCCCCTCACAGAGATAGTCCTGGTCGCGCCCGGGGCTCATGTCGGCGAACGGCAGCACCGCGATGGCGGAGACGGCAGCGGCGGACTCCGTCGGGATCTGCGTGAGCGAGGCGATGAACCGATACCCGCTGCGGTGGCGGGTCTGGATGTAGCGAGGATTCCTGGAATCGTCCTGCAGGACGCGCCGCAGCTCCTGAATGCACGAGGTCAGCGCGTCATCGCTGACCACCGTTCCTTTCCATACGGTGTCGAACAGCGCCTGCTTCTCGACCGGGAGCCCGGGACTGGAGAGGAGAGCTCGCAGAACGGAGGCGGCCTTGCGGGTGAGGCGCAGCTCCTGGGCGTCGGACCAGAGTTGCCCGGTGTCGCAGTCGAAGCGGAAGGTGCCGAACTGAACCACTCGATGCGCCATGGCCTTACTGTCCCGGAACAATCCCGGAGAAATCCCGGCGTGGGCGCGGGACTGTCGGGGGCGTGGAGGGTAGCCTTTTGACACAACGTTCCTGGGAACACAACTGGAGACCGAAGCCATGCTGCGGAGATTTCTGGCGCTCATCTACGGCGGCGCCTGCTATGCCGCGTTTCTGGCCGTCGCCGTCTATGGCGCCGGCTTCATCGTCGGTCTCGGCACGCCGACGAAGCTGGATGGCGTGCCCAGCCGTCCGCTGTCGCAGGCATTGCTCATCGACGTGGGTTTGTTGGTCGCATTCGCCCTGCAGCACAGCGGCATGGCGCGTCCGACCTTCAAGCGTTGGTGGACGCGCATCGTCCCGGAGTGGGCGGAACGCAGCACCTACGTCCTGGTGTCCTCTCTGGCCATGATAGCCATGTTTGTTCTGTGGGAACCGATGGGTGGAGTGGTGTGGAGCCCCCCCGGCGATGCGGCCAATGCGGTTATTCTCGGGCTCAATGCCGTGGGCTGGCTGATGCTGCTCTATGCCACTTTCCTCATCGATCATTTCGATCTGTTCGGCCTGGCGCAGACCTGGCAGCGCTGGGGAAGCGGCACGCGTCGGGTCCAGCAGTTCCATACGCCGAGTCTCTATCGCCACGTTCGCCATCCTATCTACGTGGGCTGGTTGATGATCTTCTGGGCGGCCCCCGTCATGACCCTGGCGCACCTGGTGTTCGCCCTGGGCGCAACCGCCTACATCCTGCTCGCCATTCAGCTCGAGGAGCGCAACCTGGTCGAAGTGTTTGGCGAGCGCTATGTGGAATATCGACGCCAGACGCCGATGTTGATTCCCAGATTGACGCCCAGTGGGGAGCCGCGCGGTGGCGAAGCAGATCATCTGCACGGCTGAGGCACCCCGGTGCGCGCTCCGTTCTCGGCATTCCTTGGGCTTGGCAGGCGCGCGCGGGCCTCGATCCGGTCACAGGAACGTGAGATCGTACGTGGCATTCCCGTTCAAGGAGACCACGTATGCCGAACAAGATTGCTGTCATCACCGGAGCCAGCCGCGGATTGGGGCGTAATACGGCTATTGCGCTGGCGCGCAAGGGCGTCGACGTGGTCGGCACGTATCACAGCAATAAGGCGGAAGCGGCTGCGACCGCTTCCGCCATCGAAGATCTCGGCCGCAAGGCAGTGATGTTCCAGCTCGACACCGGCAATACCGCTTGCTTCGCGGGATTTGCTACGGACCTCGGGCAGGCATTGAGCGCTACCTGGGGCCGCACGACCTTCGACTACCTGGTCAACAATGCCGGCATCGGCATCCACGCATCGTTCGCCGAGACCACGGAAGCCGATTTCGATCGGCTGATGAACATTCACCTGAAGGGCGTGTTCTTCCTCTCCCAGCGGCTGCTGCCACTGATCGTCGACGGTGGCCGCATCGTGAATTTCTCCAGCGGCCTGGCGCGCTTCAGCCTGCCGGGCTACTCGGCTTACGCCGCGATGAAGGGTGCCATCGAGGTGCTCACGCGCTACATGGCAAAAGAGCTGGGCCCGCGCGGTATCGCCGTCAACGCGGTCGCTCCCGGAGCGATCGAGACCGACTTTGGTGGCGGGGCGGTGCGCGACAACAAGCAGATCAATCAGTTCGTCGCGAGCGTCACGGCACTGGGCCGTCCGGGGGTCCCTGATGACATCGGCCCCGCCGTCGCATCGCTGTTGACGGAAGACAATCGCTGGATCAACGCGCAGCGCATCGAGGTCTCCGGCGGCATGCTCGTGTGAGTCGCGGGAAGGTTCCGATCAGGGCCTGCGCTTGTAGTCGTAGCGCACGAACTGCCAGCTGCGGCCCGTGCCGTCAGCCATGGTCACATGCTGCTCCTTCAGCGTGCGATCGGGCCCGGGTTGGGAGATCACCATGTCGGAGGCCATGAAGCGGCCCTCGACCTCCTTGCCAAAGCCCACAAAGGCCTGGGGGTTGAACTCGACCGTGATCCTGCCGTCGTGCTGCGGGCCGAAGCTCCAGGCCGGCATGATGCTCACCGGAAAGCGCGTGTCCATGGAGACGTACTTCCAGCGCCCCTCGACGCGGTCGAAGTTCAGGTAGTCGAGGCGGCGGAAGTCCGCCGTCGGCGAGCCGGGAGTAGGGTGCATGATCTCCTGCAGGATCGGCCCGATCATCGCACGCTCGGCAATGATGCCTCGTGAGACGATCGGTTGCGCTCCCGGTGCCGGCCACAACGAGGCGATGACGTCCCACTGCCCGGTCCATCCGCGCAGCTTGTTCTCCTCCGGGCCGGGCTCGGACATCCGCTGAGCAGCGGTGGGGTCATGGGAGGACGCCGCTGTCGGCGCGTCCGCGCGCGCACTGGGCGGGGTCACCACGCCGACGGGTATTGCGGCGGCCAGCGCCAGGACTTGCCGGCGGCTCAAGGGCCGCGTCGATTCCAGGAGTGGGTACGGCATTCGTTCATTCCCTGTAGCGAAAATCGACGAGGTAGACGTTTCGACCGTGCCCGTGCTGAGCGGTCTTGAGCAGATCCACGACACCCTTGAAGCCGGAGCGGCGTGCGAGCTCCGGAGTGATATCTCCGAGCGTCATGGGGCGGACCGAGTGGACCTCGATGTGTCCCGGATGCAGCTTGTAGCGGCCGCCGACCTTCACGTGCGGGCGTGTCCAGATGCGCACGCTGCAGGTGATCTTCCCCTGCCGAATCGGGTCACGCAGATGCTTCGCAAAGACCATACCGGCCGCAGTCTATCACCATGACCTCAACCTTCCGTTAGCATCACTCCCGATCCGCCCATCTCCTTGGGCATATCCTTGAATTTCGGCTTCCCGTCGCGAATCGGCAGCACGCTCTCCTGATAGTGCACGTGCACGCCGGGCTCGAAACGCAGCTTCGGCAGCATCGCTGCGTAGACGTCGACGAGCCCGAGCGGGGGATGATCGGTGAACAGGTGGCCGCCGCACTTCGTGCACCATTTGCGGTAGCTCACGGGCGTCTTGTTGTGGGTGCCGATGCTGGCGGCGCCCCGGGTCACTTTCAGCGCTTCCGGCTTCCACAAGGTAAACGCGTTGACCGGACCGGCAGACCAGTGCCGGCACGATTCGCAATGACAGTAGCCCATCCCCGCGGGCTCCCCGGAAACCTCGAACTGAACCTCGCCGCAGAAGCAGCGGCCGCTGTAGGTGTTGGCTGTGCTCACGCAGATTCTCCCGACCGATGTGATTACCGCCAGGTGTGCGGATGCGTGATACTCTACCCACCGCCCATCGGGGCCGGAATGACCGTGCGTCCAACACCCTTGCTCGACAGTCCACGGGGGGCTGATGGATACCTTGTCGGAAGTTCTGCGGGCCGTGCGTCTGACCGGCGCCATCTTCTTCGACGTGCACGCCTCGGAGCCCTGGGTCGCCGAGACCCCCGAGGGAAAAACCGTCGTCGCGGCGATGTTCCCGGGATCCGAGCACCTCATTTCCTATCACGTCATCACACACGGGAGCTGCTGGGCGTGTGTCGAAGGCGAGCAGCCCATTCGTCTGTCCGCGGGCGATGTCATCGTATTGCCGCACGGCCATACGCATGTTCTCTGCAGTACTCCGGGGTTGCGGCGCCGTCCGGACATGTCCATGTATCGTTACCCTGCCGATGGCCGACTTCCAGTCAGCATCTCTGTCGGCGGGTCGCAGGGGGATGACGTGCGGTTCGTGTGCGGATTTCTCGGGTGCGACTCGCGACCCTACAACCCTCTCCTCAATGCGCTTCCGCGAGTGATTCGAGTCAGTGATCCCGAGGGCGGTGTGCTGGGGACCTACGTGCAGTTTGCGCTGGCGGAGTCGAAGGCGCCGCGGCTGGGGGGGCAGGGCGTGCTCGGGCGCCTCAGCGAGCTGATGTTCATCGATGTCGTGCGTCGTTATCTGGAGTCGCTGCCGGCGGATCGCACTGACTGGCTCGCAGGGTTGCGCGACCCTTTTGTCGGCCGCGCGCTCTCCGCGTTGCACCGTAATCCGGCGCGTGCCTGGACCATCGAGTCTCTGGCCCGGCACGTTGGATTGTCGCGCTCGGCCCTGGCGGAGCGCTTCTCCCAGTTCGTCGGCCAGCCGCCCATGCAGTACCTGACGAGCTGGCGCATCCAACTGGCCGCCAGCCAGTTGCGCAGCGGCGTCGACAGCGTGGCGGTGATCGCCAACCGTGTCGGCTACGATTCCGAAGCGGCCTTCAGCCGCGCATTCAAGAAAGCGGTGGGCACGCCACCGAGCCAGTGGCGTGCTAAATCGCTTTCGGCCGGATGAAAGCCCCGACCCAACTCGCGTAGTCGCGCTTGCCGATGGCTACACCGTGGTGGCGCAGGATGTCGTACGCCGTAACGACGTGGAAATAGAAGTGCGGCAGCGACCAGCTCCTCAGCAGCGTCAGCCCGTTCAACGCGATGACGAAATCGGTGTTGGGTGGCTCGACAGTACAGTCGCGCTCTTCGGCGCCTTCGAAAGCGGCCACCGGCACGCCGTTGATGAAGGAGATCGTCCTGGCAATGGCGAGCTTCAGATCCGCGAAGCTCTTGCCGGCGTCTTCCATCGGCGCCGGCTTGGCCCCGCTCAACCGCGCCGTCGCATCCTTCGCCTGGTAACAAGCCAGCTGTACCTGCTGGGCGAGCGTGTACATGTCCGGAGCCAGACGCGCATTCACCAGATCGAGGCCGGCTTGTTGGGCGTGGACCGCGCCTTTGTCCAGCACCGTCGCCAGGCTCTCCAGCGTCGGCACGAATGTCTCGACGGCCATCGTGTATACGGAAATTTTCATGGCCGAAGCTCCTGAAGCCGTATCGTGAAATATGATACCCAGATATGCCCAGTGACATCGATTTCATGCGCAAGGCGCTCGAGCAGGCTCACCTTGCGAAGGCGCGTGGCGAAATTCCCGTGGGCGCCGTGCTTGCACGCGGCAATGAGATCATCAGCTCGGGCGCGAACTGTCCCATTTCCAGCAACGACCCTACGGCGCACGCGGAGGTGGAGGCGTTGCGTGCAGCGGGACGTGCGCTGGGCTCGTATCGCCTGACGGACACGACGTTGTACGTCACGCTCGAGCCGTGCGTGATGTGTGCTTCCGCGATCGTGCACGCACGCGTGCGACGAGTTGTGTTCGGGGCGTGGGACCCGCGCGCCGGCGGAGTGGGGAGCCTCATCGACGTGTTGGCTCTACCCGGATTGAATCACCGCGTCGACGCGTTTGGTGGAGTGCTCGCCGAGGAGTGCGGTGCGCTGCTGAGGGAGTTTTTCGAACAGCGCCGGGGCTGAAAGGGCTCGGCGCCGACCCGCTCATCCCGGGGCGCCGCGGCCCATGAGCTAGTTCCCGCCGTGTGCCCAGGGCGGAGTATTGTCCACGACGGTAGATTCGCTGGCGACAGCCTCCCCCGGCTGCCACTCCAGCAGTGTCAGATATCGCTGCACGCGATCCACGAACTGGACGGGTTCCCACCCGCGTGCGTAGCCGCGCTTCGCCTTGAGGAACCAGCGCTCCTGAGCCAGCAGGGGTAGGCACTCTCGAACGTCGGCCCAGGAGTCAGGATTTTTTCCGCGCGCCTGCGCGATGATCCGCGCATCTTCGAGATGACCGAATCCCACGTTGTAGGCCGCGACGGTGAGCCACGTACGATCGGGCTCGGGGATGCGGTCGGGGACTTTTTCGCGTACCTCCGCGAGGTAGCGAGCTCCGGCAAGGATGCTTTGTGCGGCATTCGTGCGATCGTGGATGCCCATGGCGTCTGCGGTATCGGAGGTGAGCATCATGACTCCCAACGCGCCGTCGGCGGACTCAGCGCGCGGATCCCACTTCGATTCCTGGTAGCCGACGGCGGCCAGCAGCCGCCAATCAACGCCGCTCTCATTCGCGGCCTGCTCGAACATCGGGCGGTAGTGCGGCAGGCGCTCAGTCATGTTGCCCTGGAATTCGCGCGATTCTTCGGTGGCGAACGAGCGGGTGTCGCCTGACTCACGCTGCTCGAGCCTCGCCAGCCGGCCGCTGGAGCGAAATGCGTTAAAGAAGCGGTTCACCGCACGTACCAGGTCGTGCGCGTTGTGCCGCACCACCCATTGCACGGGGCGGTCACCCGCAAGGGCAAAGCCGACTTCCACGTTGGGATACAGGTGGTGGGCAAAGGTGTACTCGCGCGCATCGATCAGAGCGAAGTTCGCCTCGCCCGAGTCCACGTCCTCCAGGGGGTCGGCGGAGGTCGGCGCCGTCTCGACCCACTGCAGGTTCGGGGCGACGGTGCGCTTCATCTTCTCGAGAATGTGTTCCTGGGGGCTATCGGCGCGCACGGCCAGGCGTGCCGCCTCCAGCTGAAGCGTGCTGCGGGGCTTCTGGGCGTTCTCTCGATAGACCACCAGCTGCGGGATGCGACCATAGGGCGCGGCGGCATCGCCCGCGGCCTTCCACTTCGCATCCGGGGTGATCTGGGCGGCGGCGATGTCCGCTCGTCCGGTGACGAGGGCCTCCTGCATCGCCTCATCGTTGGGGACTGGATAGATAACCAGCTTCACCCCGAGCTGCCGTGCGAACTCGCGCGCCACTTCGAATTCCAGCCCGTGCGCTCCCTGAGCGCCGAGGTAGTAGCAGGTCGGGATGTTCAAGGTCACTACCTTGATCTCGCCTCGCGCCCGGATCCGTTCGAGGGCGGTCGGCTGCGAATTGCAGCCGGCAAGGCCCAGGAGGGCCAAGGTGGCCACCGTGGCGGTGGCCAGGGCTGCAGGGAGCTGTCGGGGGCCTCGGAGCAGCAATTCGAACCTCACCTCAGCGGAAAGGGCTTCGGCTAGAATACCAGTCTTGCCCCCTGGGTACGCTGGAGAGGTACCGAAGCGGTCATAACGGCGCCGACTCGAAATCGGATGGTCGGGTAAATCCGGCACGTGGGTTCGAATCCCACC
>Ga0134126_10007435_pt1 | contig 13762 bp, 14 predicted proteins | sample KB31752_FD_96881 | JGI IMG/M metagenome (GOLD analysis project Ga0134126, IMG submission 96881) | Terrestrial soil microbial communities with excess Nitrogen fertilizer from Kellogg Biological Station, Michigan, USA - KB3-175-2 | ecosystem: Environmental > Terrestrial > Soil > Unclassified ...
AATTAAATTATTCGCAATCGCCCGCGATGGTTGAAGCCGATGCGGGAATGATGGAGCAGGTTTTATTGAACCTCGTCGTCAACGCGCGTGACGCGATGCCCAAGGGTGGGCAATTGTCCATCAAGATTGCGGTATTAAAAACCGGCTCAACCCAGCACGCCTTTGGTTCAGAAGCTCGTCCGGGCGAACATGTCTGTCTCAACGTTGCCGACACCGGCAGCGGCATCGATCCGGAAAACCTTCGTCACATTTTCGAGCCGTTCTTCACCACGAAAGAGGTTGGCAAAGGCACGGGTCTCGGATTGGCCACGGTTTACGGCATCATTAACCAGCACCAGGGCTGGATCGAGGTGGATAGCGAAGCGGGGAAGGGCTCCACATTCCGGGTTTTTCTTCCCCTGGCCAAAGAACCCGCGCCGGCCCAGGAAGCCAGGGTTGCGCGGCAGGCCGTCCGCGGCGGCAGCGAGACGATTCTTGTGGTGGAAGATGAAGTCGCGGTTCGGGAACTCGTTTGCAGCGTGCTCGAAGGCCACGGTTATAAGATTTTGCAGGCCGAAACGGGCATCAAAGCGCTCGATGTCTGGCAGCGCAACAAGAAGAAAATCGATTTGCTCCTGACCGACCTGGTAATGCCGGACCACCTCAATGGCCGGGAACTGGCCGAAAAACTGCGCTCCGAAAAGCCGAAGCTCAAGGTCATCTTTACCAGTGGCTACACCGCGGATGTGGTTGGCAAGGATTTCGTTCTGCAACGCGGACTGCATTACCTCCAGAAGCCTTACGATCCCCAAAAACTGGCCCTGACCGTCCGGGACTGTCTTGACGGAAAAGTCTAGCCTTTGTGAATAACAAAAGTCTGGCATTCAATATCCCTCCAGTTATTATAGGTCTCTCACGCATGCCCGCTCCCAAAAAACGAATACTTGTCGTTGACGATGAACCCTTCGTCTGCGACGCGGTAAAGATGATGCTCGCCTTTGACGGGCATGATGTCGTGACCGCAAATGATGCCAAAGAAGCGTTGGAGATTTTCGACAAAGGCAATTTCGACGTCGTCATCACGGACTTTGCGATGCCGGGAATGAAAGGGGATGAACTGGCGGCCGCCATCAAGTCCCGCTCGCCCGACCAGCCGGTGGTCATGATCACGGCCTACGCCGAAATGCTGCAGTCTTCCGGCAAGCAATTGCCCGGCGTGGATTTTCTGATCAGCAAGCCGTTTCTCCTGGAGCATTTGCGCGAGGCCATTTCCACCGTTCTGCCCGACAACACCTCCAAATCGGGCGGACGCACTGAGTCCAAAAAGGGCTGATCAAAAGTCATGGCAGGGCTGGCGCTGCCGCGCCGCCCGATATTCCATCCCGCCGTTTTTTGATTGGTTGGTAATTCTCAAAACGGTTGACCGTAAGCCGCTTCCGTATTTCCCCCGGTTTCATTTTGCGTAATTTACCCCAATTGTTTTGGGCGCATATCTCCGTCATGATTTCGTCAGCAAGAAAACCAAGACGTACCCATGAACGCCCAGACTTACTCAGCAGAATCCGGAGGCAACACAATTGTTTTGGAGCCACTGCGCCCCCAGCGTTCAACTTCATGGCTGCAACAGATTTTTCAGTGTGTGGTCGTTGCCGTGCTGGCCACGGTCAGTTATTTCCTCATCAGCCGCTATGTCCTGCAATCCGTCCAAGTGGTCGGCACGAGCATGTCGCCCACCTTGCACGATTCGGACCGCTATTTCCTCAATCGCTGGATTTATGATTTGCGGAGCCCGCGCCGCGGTGAAATCGTCGTGCTCAAGGATCCGACGGACGGTGCGTACTGCGTGAAACGTGTGGTGGCGCTCCCCGGGGAATCCGTTTATTTCAAAAACGGGCGGCTCCTCATCAACGGCAAGGAACTTTCCGAACCCTATCTGCCGGCGGGCGTGAAGACCTTCACGCCGGAAAATGTGCAGGACGAAATGGTTTCGTGCGGCAAGGACCGTTATTTCGTCCTGGGCGACAATCGCAACTGCAGCTTTGACAGCCGGTTCTACGGCCCGATTTCCCGCCAGAACATCCTCGGCGTCGTCATGCGCTGAATTGGCACCGAAGCCGTGCTACGGCGTCCCCGTAGGCGTTCAGCGGATTCCCAGATCGGGTTTGGGCAGAAACCATTCGCAACCTGTATCGCGGTGGGGCGAGCGTTCTCGCGAGCCATTTTTGTAGCGGCGGTCTGCGACCGCCGCCATTTATTTTCTGTTTAAGCAAATTGCTCGAACTCCGCGCGTCAAACACTTCATCAGAATTCCTGATTTTGGCGTTGCCCTGACGCCGCTTTCCGCGTATGCTCGCGGGCACTTGGTCACCGGGCATTTATGAAAATTCTCCTTCAACAGAAGGAAACTGGATTATACTTTAGGGATATTGGTGCGTGGGACCCTGATCCCGCCGAGGCAATGGATTTTCTCAGTTCGACGTCGGCTATTGATTTTTGCGTCGCCAACAAGATCTCCGACGCCCAAATCGTCCTCAAATTCGAAGAGCACCGCTACGACATCGTGCTTCCCGTCCTCCCGCCGCAGGAGCACAATCCACGCAAATCCACTCATTAAGTTCGTCCCCGTGCTCCTGCTCCTTCTCGTCCTCGTCGTCGAAATCGTTCAGTTCCGCGTTGCCTGATAAATCGGCGTACGTGTTCAAGTTACACCGCGAAAATTCTCATTGAACCTTTCCCTCACCGTGATAAAACTGCCTGCAGACGGAGGCAGAAGTTGGAAACGAGGCCAACAGAGCGGAGTGGCGCCGCCCCAAATCATGGGCCGCACACAACTTTTATTCCCGGCCCGGAGTTCCCCGCAAAATCAAAAATTACCAAACGAACCCATTTGCAAAAATTCAAAATGCCCATAAACACTGGCATTTCTCACTCCTCCGACTTCACGGGCCAAAAAACGAACCCATTTTCTCGCCACCCGCATCCCTCGACTCTCGACCCTCTTACTGTGCTTGCGAAACCTACCGTTCTCGCTATGCTGTCAACCATGACTGCCACATCAGTTGACGTGAACAATCACACGCGCATCGCTGAACTCGGCCAGCGCGTTTTGGGCGGCGGACAGCTCAACCGCGAGGAGGCGCTATGGCTTTTTGACCTCGAATCCACCGCGGACATTTATGATTTGCTGTCCTGGGCCAACCGCATCCGCGAACATTTCAAGGGCAACAAAGTCCATTTGTGCTCCATCGTGAACGCCAAAGCCGGCGCCTGCTCCGAGAATTGCAGCTTCTGCGCGCAGTCATCTTTTTATCAGACCGGCTCGCCCAAATATGGCTTCATTGATCCCGAACCGGTATTCGACGCCGCCGACGAGGCAAACAAGAACGGCGTGACCGCCGTCGGTCTGGTGGCCGCGTGGAAAGGTTTGAAAGAAGGCCCGATGCTCGACGAAGTCTGCGACCGCATCCGCGAATTGAAAGCGAGCGGCAAGACGCGTCCGGATGCCTCGCTCGGCATCATCAAAAGCCAGCATGTGGCGAACCGATTGAAAGAAGCGGGCCTGGAATGCTACGGCCACAACCTCGAAAGCTCCCGCCGCTTTTTCCCCAAGACCTGCACGACTCACACCTACGACGATCGCATCGAAACGATCGGCTATTTGAAAAAAGCCGGCATCAAGATTTGTTCCGGCGGCATCATCGGCATGGGTGAGACGCGTGAAGACCGCTGCGACCTTGCATTTTCCTTGAGAGAAATCGGCGCGAACGTCGTGCCCGTCAACATTCTTAATCCGATTCCCGGCACGCCGTTCGAAAAAAATCCGCCGCTCCAGCCGATGGAAATTTTGAAAACCATCGCCTGCTTCCGCCTCATTCTGCCGCGGCAGGAAATCATGATTGCCGGCGGCCGCACCGTTAATTTGCGCGACATGCAAAGCATGGTCTTCATGGCCGGCGCGAGCGCATTGATGGTGGGGAATTATCTGACCACCCTGAATCAGTCCGTTGAAAAAGATTTGCAGATGTTGAAAGACCTCGGCCTGGACCCAAGCTGGGACAAGCACGGCTTCAGCGACCAGGAAAACGAAGGGTGTGGTTGTGGCGGGGGAGAGTGCGAAAAAGAAACCGCCGCTGCCCAATAAAAAGGTGCGGCCAAACTACGATGAAGAATATGTGGCCGATCTCTTCGACGAAATGGGCGCGTCGTATGACGCCGTCAACCTGATTTCCTCGTTCGGCTTCTCTGAAATTTGGCGCGCTCAATGCGTCGGAAATCTCTCAATCCGTCCGGGGTCTGTAGTCGCGGACTTGATGGCTGGCAGCGGCGAATGTTGGATGTATTTGGAACGTCAACTCAAGGCACAGGGAAAAATACTATCTGTGGATTTTTCCCGCACCATGTGCGACCGGCAAAGGAAGCGTCTGCAAAAGTCTGCCGGTTCTGACGTGACAGTCCGTTGTGAGAATGCCCTGTCGCTAAGCTTTTCGGACAAGTCGGTCGACTTTGTCGTTTCTGCGTTCGGGCTCAAAACGCTGGATGATCCCTTATTGGGTCGTTTTGCCGCGGAAATATTTCGCGTCTTGCGCGACGGCGGAAGTTGTTCGCTTTTGGAAATCAGTTTGCCCCAAGCCGCACTGCTTCGTGTTCCTTACCTCTTTTACATCAAGACGATCATTCCTTTGATTGGCCGCCTCTTCTTGAGGAATATTGAATGCTATAAAATGCTCGGCGTGTACACTGAGGCATTCGGCTCCTGCAAACGGGCAGCCGGGCAGTTTCAAAAGGCGGGATTTCAAGTTCAGGTCAAAACACATTTTTTTGGCTGCGCGTCGTCAATTTTTGGGATAAAGCCCGGAATTGGCCGGAGTTTTTGCAATCAAAAAATGCAACAATAGTGAAATTGTCGTCCTCCGGATGGATGCACTCCATACTAGACGAAAACGTTGGTTTCACTTAGGTTCTCGCTATGTCGAAGTCCGCCCGGCCCAATGAAGCGGCCAAGAACGGCAACGTCCCATTTGAAGAAGCTTTAAAGAAGCTGGAAACCATTGTCGAAGCAATGGAGTCCGAGGATTTGCCTTTGGAAACGCTGCTGGCGAAGTATGAAGAGGGCACGCGTCTGGCGCAAATCTGCCGGACCAAGCTGGCCGAAGCGGAACTGAAGATTCAGCAGTTGGAAAAAAATGCCGCAGGTGAATTAAAACTAAAACCTGCGCCGCCCGAGTTATCAGAAGAATAATTATGAGTCGTTTCCTGGAAAAGATGGATGAACCGAAGCACGTCAAGGCTTTGACGCTCGATCAGCTCCGCCAGCTTGCCGAAGAGATCCGTTACGAATTGATAACGGTCCTCTCCAAAAACGGCGGCCATCTCGGGCCGAATCTCGGGGTCGTGGAGCTCACGCTCGCACTGCATCGCGTTTTTGAAACGCCCAAGGATAAATTTGTCTGGGATGTCAGCCACCAGGTTTATGTGCACAAATTGCTGACCGGCCGCAGAGAGCGATTCAACACCATTCGCACTAGCGACGGCTTGAACGGTTTCGCGTTGCGCACGGAGAGCGCGCATGATTGCTACGGCGCCGGCCACGCGGGCACGGCTCTTTCCGCCGCGCTGGGCATGGCTGCCGCGCGGGACAAAAAGGGGACGAACGAAAACGTCGTCTGCATTTTTGGCGACGCCGCCCTGACCAACGGCATTTCTTTCGAGGCCCTGAACAACATCGGGCACACGACGAAAAAGTTCATCGGCATTCTCAACGACAACGAATGGAGCATCGCCAAAAACGTCGGCGCGATTGCCAATTACCTGAGCCGGCTCATCACGCATCCGTCGTACAACAAGCTGGCAAAAGATTTTCAAAGCTTCCTGCGCCGCCTGCCCAAGGGCGAACTCGCGTTGAAACTCGCGCACAAGGCTGAGGAGGGTTTCAAGGGCGCCATCAACGATGTCGGCCTGCGCCAGACAGGGAATGCCCTTGATTCGGACGGCCGCGGCGGTTTCGGCAGCCCGGTTCTGTTCGAAGAAATGGGCGTGCGCTATCTCGGCCCGATTGACGGCCACGACCTCCCGCTGCTGATCAGCACGCTGGAATTTGCCAAAACCTGCGATCAGCCCATCGTCATCCATATCCTGACGCAAAAAGGCAAAGGCTTCGATGCCGCGCTGAAATCGCCGGAAAAATTCCACGGCACGGGTCCCTACGACATTCGCACGGGCGATTCGCTTCCCGCCAAAGCCGGTTCGCCGCCGAATTACCAGGACGTGATGGGCCAGACGCTGGTGAAACTCTGCCAGAAAAACAACACGCTGGTCGGCATTACGGCGGCGATGCCCAGCGGCACTGGTCTTAAACATTTGGAGAAGGCGATGCCCGATCGTTATTTCGACGTCGGTATCGCGGAAGAGCACGCGGTTATTTTCGCTGCCGGCATGGCTACGATGGGTTTTCATCCCGTCTGCGCGATTTATTCCACCTTCCTCCAGCGCGCCTACGACTGCATTCACCACGACGTCTGTCTCCAGGATTTGCCGGTGATTTTTTGCATGGACCGCGCCGGGCTTTCGGCAAACGATGGCCCCACGCACCATGGATTGTTCGACATTTCCTATTTGCGCTGTCTGCCGAACGTGATTGCCATGGCGCCGAAGGACGAGGACGAGTTGGCGGACATGATGTTCACTGCTTCGCACGAAAATCATCCGACGTTCATCCGCTATCCTCGCGGCGCCGCCGAGGGCGTGCCCATGAAAGACCAACCACGGTTGCTCGAAGTCGGCAAGGCGGAAGTGATTCAAAACTTTTCGAACAACGGCAAGCGCAAAGTCGTCTTGTTTGGATTGGGCAATTTAAATTGCATGGCGCGCAAGGCTGCCGAACAATTGGCCCATGAAGGCTTTGACTGCGCCGTCGTCAACCCGCGCTTCACGAAACCATTGGACGCCGGCGCGCATGAATTCTTTGGCAAGGCAGCGGACCTGGTCATTACATTGGAAGACCACGCGCTGATGGGCGGTTACGGCTCGGCGGTGCTTGAGTTGTTCAGCGAAAAGAGCGTGACGACTCCCGTCGTTCGCATCGGCTGGCCCGACCAATTCATCGAGCACGCCTCCTCGCAGGACGAACTGCGCAAGCGCTACGGCTTGACGGTTGAGAACATCGTGGCGAAAGCGAAGGCGCAATTCTCCGAATCTTCGAAGGTGACGCGGTTGATTGAGGTTGCTTGATTTGATATAATTGCATTCATGACGGTCAATCTGACACCGGAGCAGGAGAAGTTCATCGCCGAGCGAATGAACAAGGGAGAATATTCGTCGCCTGAAAAGGTTTTGGACGAAGGACTAAAACTTATTCAAGCAAGGGAAGATTATGAGCGTCGGTTGACAGAGTTGCGGCGGGAACTGCAGATTGGATTGGATCAAATCAGCCGGGGCGAAGTGGTTGACGGAAGGGCCGTATTTGACCAACTCCTTGAACGAAATCAGAAACGAGCCCGTGCGAAAGCATGAGGCAAATACGGCTGTCATCCCAGGCTGCTAGAGATTTGGAAGATATAGAAGAGTTTATTTCCAAAGATGATCCGGACGCGGCCAGGCGGCTGATTATTTCAATCGGAGAGAAGTGCATGCTGCTTTCTGAACATCCTGCCATCGGGAGAAATCGATCGGATTTGTGCTTGAATCTTCGCGGCTTTCCGGTCGGAAATTACATTATTTTTTACTATTCAGTTGATGCAGGGATTGAAGTGGTTCGGGTATTGCACGGGGCGAGGGATATTCCTGAATTGTTCAGTATTGATTAATTCACTTTCTTTCCTTGATTTCCAACGCATTCCGCCGTTTCCTCTCTGCCACATTTGATTCAAACATAAAATCAGACTTTGACCATGGCTTATAAAGACGTGACCCCGCCCGCCGGCGGAAAAATTTCGATCCAGAACGGCAAACTGAACGTGCCTGAAAATCCCATCCTGCCTTTCATCCGCGGTGACGGCACCGGGCCGGACATTTGGGCCGCCAGTGTCCGCGTATTCGACGCCGCTGTCCAAAAAGCTTACGGTGGGAAACGGAAAGTGTCCTGGTTTGAGGTATTCGCCGGCGAAGCCGCCAAAAATAAATTCGATAATTGGCTGCCGGATGAAACCGTCGAAGCTTTCAAAGAATTCCTGGTCGGCATCAAGGGGCCGTTGACGACGCCCGTCGGCGGCGGCATTCGTTCGTTGAACGTCGCGCTGCGCCAGATGCTCGACCTGTATGTCTGCCTGCGCCCGGTCCAATGGTTCAGTGGCGTTCCTTCGCCCGTGAAACATCCGGAAAAGGTGGACATGGTCATCTTCCGTGAAAACACCGAGGATATTTACGCGGGCATTGAATACGCCGCGGGTACACCGGAAGCGCAGAAGGTTCTGGATTTTCTGGCGAAGGATTTTCCGAAGCAGTTCGACAAGGTCCGTTTCGGCACCAAGGCCAAAGCCGAGGAATTCTGGAGGGCAGTCGGCGCGAAAGATTTCCCGAGCGACGTGAAAGTGGGCATTGGCATCAAGCCGGTGAGCTATTCGGGCAGTGTGCGCCTGATTCACAGCGCCATCGGCTACGCGATTAAATTCAAGCGCAAGAGCGTGACGCTGGTGCACAAGGGGAACATCATGAAGTTCACGGAAGGCTCTTTCCGGGACTGGGGCTATGAAGTCGCGAAGAAATTTTTCGGCGCGGTCGAAATCGACGGCGGTCCGTGGTGCAAAATTCCCGAGGGCAAACCCGGCGCGGGGATTGTCATCAAGGATTCCATTGCAGACATCACGTTGCAACAGGTTCTCACACGTCCGGAGGAGTTCGACGTCATCGCCACGTTGAATCTCAACGGCGATTACCTGAGCGATGCGCTCGCGGCGCAAGTCGGCGGCATTGGCATCGCGCCCGGCGGTAATATCAACTACATTTCCGGCCACGCTATTTTTGAAGCGACGCACGGCACAGCTCCGAAATACGCAAACCAGGACCGGGTAAATCCCGGCTCGGTGGTGCTCAGCGGCGAGATGATGTTCCGCTACATGGGTTGGGTGGAAGCCGCGGACCTGATCCTGAAGGGGTTGAATGGAGCGATTGGTTCGAAGCGCGTGACCTACGATTTCGCCCGCCTGATGGAAGGCGCTACCGAAATCAAGTGCAGCCAGTTCGGCGACAATATCATCTCGCACATGTAAGCGTCGGTGGAAGAATTTGAGGCGGGGCAGGGCGCGTCGCCCCGCGCGCGCCGGCTGAACTGTGTTGATGGCCTCCTACAGCATCTCGGTTTCGAGGCGCTTGGCTTCGGACTTGATCATTTCGGTGATGCGATGCTTTGCCATGTACACCTGATCGACTGAGATCTTGAATACCTCAGCGACTTTTTCCGGCGGCCATTCCTTGTTCACGTAGCAGTCAAAGACCTGGTATTTTTGCGGGTCGAGTTTGCGCTTCACTTTGTCGACGGCGGCGTCGAGCAGGTTTTTCTGCCATTCCCGCTCATACAATTGGTCAATGGTCTTGCTGTCGGTGTCCGGCGGATCTATCGGAGTCTGGTCGTCTTCGCCCGGAGGTTGCAGAGGAAGGGTGGTAACGCCTCCGCGCTTGCGGACGAGGTCGGCGATTCGCCAGCGGATCAGGTTGCGCAGCCAGGACTTGAAAGACCCGATCGCGGGGTCGTATTGAAAGGAGGGCATTTTGTTGGCCACCGCGACCATGGTGTCCTGCACAATATCCTGGGCATCTTCCTCGTTCAGACCGAACTTGCGTGCCAGACCATAGATCAGTTTCCAATAGGTATCGAAGAAATCCTGCCAACTGGCCTGATCCTGCCAGTTTTTGAGGCGATGAATCAGCGTTGCGCGGGTAGGAATGAATTCATCTTCGGGACGTTGCACAGCCCAGTAATGCGTCGTCCGGCCATTCTTGGCAAATAGTTTGTGCGGAAATACATTGAATTCTGGCGCGGGGTTTGCTTGTTTATGGAAAGTTGGCTGGGCATAGGGCGCGGCGTTTTTCCCGCCATTTCAGAAAAAACCTAACTGACACCAGAAGGCGTGTTGAATTTGTACCGACAACTCGGTCTGAAGGCGTTAATCCGCACAATCCTTTTCATGGGGGCCATTTGTGCCGGTTCTCTCTTTGCTCAACCGGCAACTTCCGCGCGAGACACCAACGAAATTCGGATTGTCGGGCTGCAAGGGACGGTCGAAATTTCTCCGGCGGGCGCCAAAACCTGGGTGCTCACCCAAACGAACCAGGTGCTTTATCCCTTTGACCGTTTGCGCACCGGGCCGAATAGCCGCGTGGCGCTTCGCTGGTCGGATGAGAGCGTCGTGCCGTTTGGCGCCTCGACGGAATTGGAAGTATTGCCGCCTCATGAAGCCGACGCGCAGGCCGGGTTGCATCTCATTCGCGGCGTCATCTCGTTTTTCCATCGTGACAAGCCCGGGCGCATCCGCGTCATCACTCGCGGAGCGGTTGCGGGAATCGAAGGCACGGAGTTCGTGCTTGCGGTGGACGATGCCGACCGGACGACGCTGTCGGTCATCGACGGCAAGGTGCGATTTGGAAATGAGCAGGCAACGCTTGTTTTAACGAACGGTGAACAGGCGACGGCGGAAGTCGGGCAGGCGCCGACGCGCACCGCCGGCTTTGTAGCCAACAATATTCTTCAATGGTGCTTTTACTATCCCGCGGTACTGGACCCGGCGGATTTGACGTTGAGCTCCGATGAACAAAACGCTCTTGCTGGTTCGCTGGAGGCTTATCGCTCGGGTGACTTGCTGGCCGCGCTGGCAAAATATCCGTCCGACCGTCAACCGACGTCGGATGCGGAACGAGTTTATTACGCGTCATTGTTGTTGAGCGTGGGAGAAGCCGGCAAAACGGAGAGGGCGCTGAACGGACTTTCTTCCGGTTCTTCATCGGAACGGCCCCAGCGCCTGGCGGCTGCGTTGCGGCAATTGATCGCCGCGGTAAAACACGTCAACAGCACGGCGCCCGCCCCGCGGCTTACCACGGAATTCTGGCGGATTCCTATTACCAGCAGTCCCAGGGTGACCGGAGGACATCGCTCACGCTCGCTTTGCAATCCGCAAAGCAGGTGGCGGCCGCAAATCCACAATTCGGTTTCGCGTGGGCGCGAGTGGCGGAATTGGAATTCAGCTTTGGTCATATTAGCGCGGCGGAAGATGCGCTCGAAAAGAGTCTTGCGCTCGCTCCACGCAACGCGCAGGCGCTCGCGCTGAAAGGTTTTCTGCTGGCTGCGCGAGGCAGGACGCGTGAAGCTCGCGATTCATTTGACAAGGCGCTGGCCGTGGATTCGGCCCTTGGCAATGCCTGGCTCGGACGCGGTCTTTGCCGCATTCGACTGGGGGATAATCAGGGTGGCCGGGAGGATTTGCTCATCGCGGCGGCGCTTGAGCCGCAGCGCGCCGAGTTGCGCAGCTACCTTGGAAAAGCGTTTGCAAACGTGGGCGACTTCGCGCACGCGACGAAGGAACTTGGCCTGGCGGAAAAACTCGACCCGCAGGACCCAACCGCGCCGCTCTATTCCGCGTTGCTCAACCAGGAGAACAACCGGATCAATGACGCCATTCGTGATTTGGAGAAATCGAAGGCGTTAAACAACAATCGCAGCGTCTATCGTTCTGAATTGTTGCTGGACCAGGACCAGGCCGTGCGCAGCGCCAATCTGGCCGGGATGTATAATGACGCCGGGATGCCGGAAGTGGCGGAGCGCGAAGCCGCCCGCGCGGTGAATTATGATTACGGCAACTATTCCGCGCACTTGTTTCTCGCGAACAGCTATTTTCAATTGACGGACCCGAATCTGGTGAATCTCCGTTACGAAACGGCAACCGAAAGTGAATTCCTGCTGGCCAACTTGCTCGCGCCGGTGAGCGCGGGAACTTTGTCACCCGAAATTTCGCAACAGGAATACTCCCGCTTTTTCGAACAAAACAAAGTTGGCGTGGCATCCAGCACGGAATATCTGAGCCGCGGCGCGTGGTCGGAAGACGGTGTTCAATACGGAACCTTTGACAATTTCAATTACGGTTTCGAAGGGTTCTATCGTTTCGATCCGGGCCAGCGGCCGAACGAGGACATCACGGAACGGCGACTCTCGCTGCACGTCAAAACGCAAATGACCCCGCAGGACAGCGGTTATTTCCTGATACAATACTACAAAGCCAACGGCGGGGATTTGGCGCAATATTTCAACCCCAACACGGCGAACCAGACATTCCGCTTTGATGAGCGACAGGAGCCGAATGTTGCCTTTGGCTATCATCATGAGTGGGCGCCGGGGGTTCATACGCTGGTTCTCGGCGCTCGTTTGGCGGACAATATTTCGTTTACGAATAGCCTTGCACCAACCTTGGTTGCGATCAGTCCGGGGGGGAATTTAGTTGGTGCGGATGGTGTTGCCATCGACACGACCTATCAAAATCGGCTGGAAATTTATTCGGGTGAAGTGCAGCAGATTTTCGAACAACCGAACCACAACACGATCCTGGGCGCGCGGGCGCAGTACGGGAATTTTCACACGGAGACTTTTCAGGGAGCAAATGCATCAATTCCAGTCTTTTTTGATCCGGAGGGCGTTGGCCGCATCGCAGGCGAGCAAAACAAAGATTCTATCTTTCGCCGTTTCGCTGTTTATGGCTATCACCAATGGGAAGTCACCGATTGGTTGGAATTAATCGGAGGCGTTACTTATGACCGGATAACTTTCCCGGAAAATTTCCGCTCGGTTCCTGTGTCCACTGCCGAGAATACTGTCGATCAAGTTTCACCCAAAGCTGGATTGATTTTGCAGCCAGTGCCGGACACAACTGTTCGTTTTGCTTATGCGAAGTCTCTCGGAGGTGCGAGCGTGGACCAGAGTTATCAATTGGAACCTTCGCAGGTGGCCGGCTTTATCCAATCGTACCGCAGCATCATTCCTGAATCTGTGGCGGGGGCGAATGTCGGTGCGAAGTTTGAAACCTTTGGAGTATCATTAGAGCAAAAATTTGACACCGGGACTTATTTGGGCGTGACCGGCGAATTGTTGAATTCTGAAGTCAACAGGATGGACGGCACGTACGTTTATGATCCTACAATACTCCCAGATCCTTCAACCCCTGATCCGGTCGCGGTGCCGTCCAGTGGGCTCCGCGAGCGCCTGAAGTATCGCGAACCATCGCTATGGGTCACTGCAAGTCAACTCATTGGCCGGGATTGGTCGGTTGGCGCTCGCTACAGGTACAGCCAGGCGGTCATTGACGATAATTTTGTAAATGTTCCGGATGGTCTGCTTATTACAGATTTTTTGCCCCGCCAGCGATTGCAGGCCCGGCTGAACCAGGTGAATCTCTTTGCAATCTATAACCATCCCTGCGGCTTTTTTGCTGAAGGGGAGGCACTTTGGTACGGCCAGAATAATATCGGTTATCAAGGCACTGAGCCAGGCGACGACTTTTGGCAGTTCAATGGTTTGGTCGGATATCGTTTTCCTCGGCGCCGTGCGGAGTTGACGCTCGCGCTGCTGAATATCTCTGGTCAAAATTACAAATTGAATCCGTTGAATATTTACAACGAATTGCCTCGGGAACGGACGCTGGCGGTTCAGTTTAGTGTGAATTTCTAAGGGGTGTTTCAAAACTGAAATTTTGAAAAAAAGAAAAGCGGCCTCCAACCGGAGGCCGCTTTGCACTTTTGCCTGATATTATGGCTGGAATCCAGTCAAAGTGATCGGATAGGAATTCGTCGGAACCTGGCTGCCGCGCGG
>Ga0134126_10007436_pt1 | contig 13762 bp, 8 predicted proteins | sample KB31752_FD_96881 | JGI IMG/M metagenome (GOLD analysis project Ga0134126, IMG submission 96881) | Terrestrial soil microbial communities with excess Nitrogen fertilizer from Kellogg Biological Station, Michigan, USA - KB3-175-2 | ecosystem: Environmental > Terrestrial > Soil > Unclassified ...
CAGTACTGATGCAGCGAGCGCCATTGCTCGAAGAAGAAAAACTGAATGGCGCGATCGAGCATTAGCTCGTGTTCAAGTTCCGTTTTGATCCGGTCGATGGCGGCATGATCCCGATGACGCAGCTCGGCTGGCCATTCGATCCAGCTCTTCTGATCGTGATGATTGCGAAGAGCTTCGAATAACACATAATCTTCGAGCCACCATCCGTTGAGCCAGCAGAACTCGTCGAAGCGCTGACGCCCGTTTCCAGAAGCCCGTTTCAGGAATTGCTCGGCAGCCTTGTTCAGGAGCGGCAGCTTAGTGTGCTGGGCTTTTGCGAAATCAACGTGGCACGACGGTTTGGGGAGCTGGTCTATATCCTGCTTGTCGAGCCATCCTCGCTCACCCAGGCGCTCGAGGCTGATAAGCAGCGGATAGCCGGCAAATGCCGAGGTCGCAGAGTAGGGAGAATTTCCCACTCCGGCTGGGCTGATGGGAAGTACCTGCCAGAGGCGCTGGCGAGATGAAGCGAGAAAGTCAGCAAAACGGTATGCCTCTGGACCCAAATCGCCGATGTCTCCACGCGACGGCAGCGAAGTGATGTGCAGCAGCGTCCCGCAGGCTCTCTCAAAAGGCATTCCGTTCTCGCAAACAACGTGTGATGAAGAAAAGAAAATAAAAAGCTGCCCAGCATGGCTGGGCAGCTATGGTACGAATGCGATGTTACTAGCTGCCGGCCGGAAGGCGTGCGCCAGACTGGTTCGCCTCTTGCTCTTCCTTGTTGTACTTGATGCGGCCTTCTTTCGTCATGCTCTCAACCAGGTTGGTCGCGAAGAGCTGGAAGGCCTCGCCCTTCTTCTGCTCCAGCGTGCGCTCGCGGGCCGTGTCCTTGTTCTTGGCGAATTCCTCGGTTGAGGGTTCTTGCTGATCGACAATTTGAAGTACCGCGCCGTTGTTCTCGGCCATAATCGGACCGCTGATCTGGTCCTTCTGCAGCGTGAACGCGACAGAAGCTGGTCCGCCCATCGAGCCGAGATCGGGTACTTGACCTTGCTGCGTGACGAAGTCGCTGGTCTTGTACTGTGCGCCTTCCTCCGCAGCAGCTTTCTTCAAGTCGTGCAGCGCCTTGGCGCGCTCGGAGAGTTCTTGCGTCTTGCGCGTCAAGAGGGCCTGGGCCTGCTCGTTGCGGAAGGCAGTCTCAACCTTCGGCTTCGCCTCTTCAAACGTGGGCGTCTTTGCCGGCTGGTCGTCGAGGACCTCCAAAATCGCGTAGCCGCTTGGCGTGTGGGCGAGTACTGGTCCTGATTTGGGCTTGGTTGAGAAGGCTACCTGCATGAAGTCCGGAGCCTGTCCGATTGCCGGCAGCGAGTCGGTGTTGCTGAACCAGTCGGAGGTTTGCACCTTCAGATTGTGCGCTGCCGCTGCTTTGTCCAATCCTTCAGTTTTCGCCTGGGATTCCAGCGTTCGCGCCAGCTCGTCGGCGGCTTTCGATTCCTTCTGCTGTTTCAGAACGGGAACGATGTCGGCCTTCACTTCCTCAAGCAACTTGGTGTGCGCCGGCTGTTTGTCGATCAGCTGGATGATGTGGAAGCCGTAGGTGCTCTTCACCAGTCCGCTGAGCTGTCCTTTATTCTGCAGCGCGAATGCCGCCTGCTCGAACTCGGGCACCATCGCTCCCTTCTGGAATGGGGGCAGTTCGCCGCCCTTGGCTGCGCTTCCGGGATCGTCGGAATTCTTCTTCGCAAGCTCTTCGAAGCTGGCGCCGTTTTTGATTTGATTCAGCAATCCTTCAGCTTTCGTGCGGGCCGCATCGAGTGCTTTTGGATCAACTTTGCCATCTGGGCCGGGAGGCGGCGTTTTCACAAGTATGTGGCGGACGTGAACACGCTCAGGAACTTTGTATTGATCCGTGTGCTGGTTGTAGTACTGCTTGACATCATCGTCGGTCACCGTCACTCCGGGAATCGCCGAAGCGTTAATGGCGATGTAACGCGCCTTCCGCTTTTCCGGAATGGAATTAACGTATTCCTGCTTGTGCTTGTCGTAGTACGACTTCAGCTCGGTGTCAGTGACTTTTACTTCTTTCGCAACCTGGTCATGGGTAAGCACCGCATAGGCAAACTTCACCTTGCGGTTCTGCTTTATGTAATCGTCCTTCACCTGTGATTCGGGAACGGTGACCGGACCTTCGATCATTCCTATCAGCTTCTGGATAAGCAGCTGTTCTTTGACCAGGTTCTCGAAATCGGCGACGCTGAGATGGAACTGCTCGCTGACAAAGTTCTCGTAGTTCTGCTCACCCACAAAATTCCCATTTGGGAACAGCATCTGGCCGAATTGCCCTTCGTGGAGGAAATTGCGAACTTCGTCGTCAGAAGCGTGCAGGCCGATGCGGCGCGCTTCGGCGATGAGGGCATACTTTGTGATCAACTGGTTCGCCGCCTGAGGACGAATGAACGACGCGTACTCGGCGGGAATGCGCTGCTGGCGCGCCATCTGCTGGGTCGCGCGCTCCACGTCGGCGGAAGTGACATCGTGTCCCGCGACACGGGCATAAACGCCCTTACCCGCTGTATTTGAAAGTCCTTCGAAAATTCCTGGGATCAGGAAGATCACCATCGTGATGGCTACGAAGACCAGAATGGTGTTGAGGACGATTTTCTTCGTCTTGGTGGGCGTCTGCAGAAACTTAATCATTGACTGTGGATAGACTCCAGAGAGGATTGCGGGAAAATTGATTATAGCGGAAAGGTGGCTTCGGGCTTTTGGCTACCGGCTTCCGGCTAAAGCAAAGACCTGAGTATCTTTACCCACTGCTTTGCTTTCGTTTTTTTTGCGAAGAGGGATTCTCGAACTTTCAGCGGAAATAGCGATCTCGCATTGGAAACCTGCGCCGCTTTGCCAAACGTCCCGGGACTTTTTCTCGTTGACTTGCTGTTCTGGCCCGAATGCCGACAGCCGGGTTTATCCCGCCAGAGCCACGCGCTCAATTGCGTGAAAGCGTTCCATATCTACGCCGGTGATCTGTCCGTGCTCATTCTGGACATACATGTTTCCGAACTTTGCACCCCAGATCAGCTCTTCGGCGCGATATGACGATCGCGCATGGACAGTCTGCGAAAAGGTTTCATCGATGCCGGTTAGCAGGATAAGAAATTCGGCGTCGCTGGCAATCAGATCTTCCCGCGTGCAGCCGCGCATCGGACTCTTGTCGTCGATGGGATGCACGATCGTCCAGCTCAGCGGAAAGAACACCACTTTCTCGCGTTCGAGCGATAACGAATAGTATTTGCGAATGCGAATGCCATCTACGTTCTCGAACTTCGACATCAGCACGCGCGCACTGACTTCGATTAGTTGATTGTTGCGGGAATTGATGATGCGGAATTCGAAAGCTGTGATTCCGTTATAGGGAGCAACGATCGCGGTGTCGCTGAAGAGGATCTTCGCCGTGGGCCGCGAGAACCGAGCAAAGATCAGGCCGGTTGCCAGCGCAAAGCCGAGCAGCGCACTCACTGCTTCGACGCAAACAATTACATTGGCCGCCAACGTGACGGGAACAATATTGCCGTAACCGATCGTAGAGAACGTTTCGATGCTGAAAAAGAATGCCTTGAGGAACGAAGAGGAGATCGCCTGTCCACCGGTGGTCTGCAAAGCTCCATCGCCGCAGAGGAGATAGGCAACTCCGAAGATCCCGTTGATGGCAACATACAACCCGACCACAAGGCCGATAAATCTCGGCCAGGACATCATCAGCAACGAATAGTACGACGCGTACGAGTCAGTAATGCTCTGCTTGCGCCGCACATTGAAGCTTCCATCGCGATTCAACAAGCGCAGATTACGCGCCTGCGACACAACGGAACCAAAGCCGAGATCGCGATCGCGTTCCTCAGCGTTCTGCAATGTGATGATCGGATTTTGTGTGGACATCTGTTCTCGCCGCCGTCACGATGGAAATGAGACTTATCTTAAATGTGGCGCGGGGGGGAGGCTCTATTGCGGCGCAGATGCCGGACGGCCATTCTGGCCCCAACCAAAACCGCGGGCAGCTACTTCGATAATGTGCCTGCCGATAGGAAGTGAAGCAGTTGCTGCGGGCGAAGGTACATTGCAGACATGAAGAGCCCGAGCTTGCGTCACGAATTGGAAGTCGTCTACTAGCGCTCCATTCTTATCCACCGCCTGCGCGCGAACACCGGCGCTGCCATTGATTAAATCCTGTTCACGAACTTCCGGAAGCAGCTTCTGCAGTGCAGTAACAAAAGCAGCTTTATTAAAGGATCGATACATTTCGCCGAACCCAGTCTTCCAGTATTTCTTCGCCATTCGCCAGAAACCGGGAAACCCAACTTCGTCTAAGACATCGGCCGGATGAAATGCCGTTTTGGTATAGCCTTCACGCTTCAAAGCCAGGACGGCATTGGGACCGGCTTCCACTCCGCCTCCGACCTTCTTAGTGAAGTGAACTCCCAAAAAAGGAAAACGAGGATCGGGAACAGGATAGATGAGCGTCCGCACCAGGTTGCGACGCTCTGGACGAAGCTCGTAATACTCGCCGCGAAATGGAACGATTCGCAGGGGCAGCTCCGCTCCCGCAAGTCGCGCAATGCGATCGCTGTACAGGCCTGCGCAATTAATCAGGGATTTTGATGTGTATGGTCCTGCCGACGTCTCGATTGTGAACTCCGAACCAGAATCACGAATTCCGTGGACCGCCGAAGAAGTCCGAATGTCGACACCGGACTGCGTCGCCAGATCGGCGTATTTTTTCGCTACAAGCCTGTAATTGGTAATTCCCGTTCCGGGAACCAGCAGCGCGGCGACTCCGGTGGCGTGCGGCTCGTAGTTGCGAATCTCTTCAGCCGGCAACATCCGCACACCCGGAACGCCGTTCGCCAACGCGCGGCGATGGAGCTCCTCGAGCGCAGGCTCCTGTGATTTCTCGATCGCAACAATGACTTTTCCGCAGATCTCATGGGCTAGGGTATGCGTCTGGCAAAAATGGACCATCTCCGCCGCGCCTTGCACGCAGAAGTGAGCCTTCAATGATCCTGGACAGTAATACACGCCAGAGTGAATCACACCACTGTTGTGGCCGGTTTGGTGAGCCGCTAACGTTGCTTCTTTCTCGAGGACAACGACTTTCAGCGTTGGGTAGCGCTCCCCGAGCTCTTTGGCCGCCGAGAGCCCAACGATCCCGGCTCCGATAATGGCGACGTCATAGACTCGCGACAATATTCACCTCTGGATCTTCATCAGAGTGTAACGGGTCGGTTTCAAAGCGGCGAGAAACCAATCGCAAGCTCAGCAAGCGTTTCAACCCATTAGCCGACCGATTTCGCTAAGGCTTCGTCCACAGGGATACAGCGGTCTGTGGAACTCTGGAAATCTAAATTATTGAGGACAAAAGACTTCCGCTGAGTATGCACGGCTTTGCAACACCTACATTAGAAAAACGCGGTTTTCGACGTAAACCATTGATATAAGGACGTTTGCCTAGCCATCCCATGGGCACCTACTTGCAATTCAGAACAGCGTACTGGCCTGTCGCAGCAAGCAGCCCCAGTATGTTTCATAAGGGAGACCTAGGATGAAACGTATCTCGCAAATGACCTGGCTGCTCGGCGCCGCTTTGTTGCTTTTCATAGCGGCACCTGGGTTTGCCGATTCGGTTACCTTCAGTACGACGGGTACATTCAATGGAGGTGCCTGTGCGAGTAGCGGAAGTATTTGCAGCACTGGGAGCGGAGTGTCACTCAGCTTCGAGGGCCTTACAAATGCGACCGTTACTCCTGATCAGCCCGGCAAAGGGGGAACTCTGTTCACCTTCAATAGTCTAGGGAACTTCGACGCAAGTGCGGGGGCTCTGACTAACTTTGACGGCGTAAGCTTCACTTTGAACATCAGCCAGTCCGATCCTGCTACTTCACCGAGCAGCGGAGATCTTCTGGCATCTTTGAGCGGCAGTCTTCAGACGACGAGCAGTGGAACGGAGGTAATTTTCTCCAATCCTACCTCGATCACTCTGGGTGGGGTCACTTACCAAATCAGCAGCTTTACGATGGATGGTCCGGGCGTGGTGCTGTCTCCATACACCACGAACGGCGGTGTCACTACCCTGCAGGGAAAGATTTCTGAAGCAGTAACTGCTCCAGAGCCTTCTGCGATGTTGTTGCTCGGCTCTGGCTTGCTCTCACTCGCTGGACTTCGGAAACGCCTGTTTTCGATTTAGCAGCGAGAGAGCCGTTCTGAAAATCTAAGCCGCCCGATGGGCGGCTCTTCTTTTCTTGCATGACTCTCCTTGCGTGACTTCCGGAACGACAGCTTGGATCAGCCTTCGACTTCTCGCAGTCTGGCAGCCTTACCTTTGAGCTTGCGCAGATAGAACAGCTTCGCGCGGCGCACGCGTCCTGAGCGGACGTGCTCGATCTTGTCGATCACCCTGGAATTCAGAGGGAAGATGCGCTCAACGCCCTGGCCGAAGCTGATTTTGCGGACGGTGATGCTGGCCTGTGGCCCACTCTTGTGGGCAATCACCACGCCTTCGAAAGCCTGAAGACGCTCTTTATCGCCTTCCTTAATCTTCACCTGCACACGAACGGTGTCGCCGGGACTGAAGTTAGGAATGTCCTTGCGCTGAAGCTTTTCGGCGAGCTTTGCCATGACCGGAGAAATCGACATAATGAGTTCCTTTCGCGCACGTCGCACCGACTCTGCCGGGCACACGCTTGAAATTTCTATGATTTGCCGCGCCGGTAGGTGGTTCTGGAAGACGCCGCAACAGAGCCCTGCAGGCAAGACTGCGCCGCGAGGGACAAAGCTAGATTGTACCCGATGAAGGGCTTACTGTCAGCTTTTGCGGCGCTCCGAGGCAAGACCACTCGCCTCATGCAGCAACATTCGATCGTGCTCGCTTAATCTTTCCGGTTGTAACAGTTCGGGACGATTCTGCAGAGTTTTCTCAAGTGCCTTGCGTCTACGCCAGCGGCGAATTTCATCATGGTTGCCGGATGCCAGCACCTCGGGCACATTCCAGCCGCGAAAATCTGCGGGGCGCGTGTAGTGGGGATAATCGAGCAGTCCACCTGAAGCGCAGGTTGAATCCGGCGCATCGGTTTCAGAAACCTTCACGCGGGAACTGAAACTCTCCTGCTGCGCCGAGGCCTCGTTGCCCAGGACGCCTGGAATCAGGCGCGCAACTACGTCAATAATCATCGCAGCGCCAAGTTCGCCGCCACTCAAAACGAAATCACCTACCGACAACTCGCGGTCCGCGAGGTGCTCGTTCACACGTTCATCAACGCCTTCATAGCGGCCGCAAATCAGCACAACGTGCTCCAGCTTTGACAGCGCCTCGGCTTCCTGCTGATGGAATAGCCTGCCCTGTGCCGATAACAGAACCACTGTCTCGCGTGCTCCAACACGTTCCTCTCGCGACGCGACATCCAGTGACTCGACACATTCGAAGATCGGCTGCGCCTTCAGCACCATGCCCTCGCCACCACCAAAAGGACGATCATCGACGGTCTGGTGACGGTCATGGGTAAACGCACGCAAGTCATGAATTGTGACATTCACTAATCCCTGCTCCCGCGCGCGGCGCAGCACTCCGAAATCGAGTGGCCCGCGAAAGAAATCGGGAAAGATGGTGATGATGTCGAAGCGCATTGGGTGTAAGGACGCGGTCGAAGACGACTCCCAATCATACCTTTGCAGTTTCGCAGCATTGGACGCGGTCTCATGGTGCGGAAAAAGCAACAGAACCGCGGCGGTTTGTCCGTTGTGATGGAAGCCCCGACTTGAGAGGCTGCGGAAAAGTGCGGCGCGACCAGGGTAACGGAACCGGCGCCGGTAGGCGCTGGGGCATCCGCGTCTGTTGCGGCTGCTTTCTGCGCAATTACTGGCAGTATCGTCGCATTCGGAGTTCGCCTTTCGGCGACCTCCGACCCACCGCCTACCGGCGCCGGTTCTGTTTTGCATTTTTCTGCAGCCTGCTGAGTCCGAGGGCTTCCATCTTAGTCAGGACCCAGCAGCTTGCGAAAGAAGCTCGTCGACGCCGCCGGTGCCGAGAATCGGGATGCAGCGATTGCGTAAATGCACTAATCCGCTTGCTTCACTTGCACCTCGAACACATGCGTCGGCCCGAACATGTTCGAGCGAAATACAATCCACTTGCCGTCGGGAGTGAAACTCGCATTCGGCTCCAATCGGTAATCATGTTTAGAAAGATCGACCAGCTTCTCAACTTCCAGCCCGCCGGCTTTCGGAGTGAACAGATAGATCCACTGCCCGTTGCAGCCTTTGGCGACGCTATTGGGCCCGCCGCCATCGCCAGAGAAATGCTTCTCGTCGGGTGCGTCGTTGTAATGGACTGACCACTCGCTGCACTCGAGTTTGTAGCGCGTTGTTTTTCCGCTCGCCAAATCGAATCCTGCCAACCAGAACTCTTTTCCTTTCGGCGTCTGCAGGTCGTACCAGATGGTCTTGCCATCGGGGCTGAAGAATTCGTGTCCGGCAATCTCCATCTCCATTTGGCGATGATGGATCTGCCGCAGTTCGGTGCCGTCCGTCTTGATCGTCCAGATGCGATCGACTTTGTGCCACGGTCCTTCGTGGCAAAACATGATGAGGTTCGGATCGGTAGGCGAGAACTGGACGTGATTCTGCCAGTCGGTGGAATGGTTGAAAGTATTAATCTTTCCCGATTTGATATCGATGGTATAGAGCGACATCGGAATCTTCGCCGCCAGGCGCCGCTCCATCATGGAGCCTTTGCCGGGATAGTTGTCGCCGCGGTCTCGCGGAAGCTGGGTTGCGTTCTGCTGCGGCGGCTGAGGATTGTCTTCCCAGCTTCCCGCAAGCAGCGTCTCGTCGGCGTTCACGGCGAAGCCCGATCCTGTTCGCAGACGCGCCTCGGTTACGATGCTGCGCGTCTCACCGGTATCGAGATTCGTGGCGTACGCCGTGTCGCCCTTGAGATAGAAAACCTGCCGCGTCTTGCGTCCGACGATCACGTTGCGCGCTCTGCCTTCCACAACCTGGCGGATCTTGTGCGTCTGAAGGTCGATGACGGACAGTCCATGCTGTGTGGTGACAAGCAGCAGGTCGCCTTTGGCTGTGTAAGCGTTTTGATGAAAGTACAGGCTCGCCGTGCCGGGCTCATCCGACAGGCGAATGATGCGGTGGTGCGTGGCGGGGTCGATCCACTCGCGCGGCGGCTCCTGGGCTGAAGACGCGGACTGCGCCGAAGGGGCGGAAGAGGGAATAGTCGCGGGAACTTGTGCATAAGCGCCCGCGACGAGCAGAAGGAATACCGAAATGATTCTCACAATAGCCGGGGTCTCGTTAGAAGAAGATTCTGATACCGAACTGCAGGTAGCGCGGCAACTGCAGTTCGCGCAACTGGCCGAAACCGGTGTTGTAAGCCTGCCGCAAGCGGTAAATCTTGAAGCCATCCAACGTGCGAATGTCGAATTTGTTGGGATCCTTAGTGGCGAACTGCTGCGGGATTGGCACGGACCAGAATGTTGTCGGCAGCGCACCGGACGATAGACGCTGCGAGTTGATCATCTGTGTAATTTGGTTGTAGATCTGCTGCCCCGCAGTGTTGGTACAGACGCTACTTTTGTTGGCTGCACAGGGCGGCTGTCCATTGAGGTTTGCCCACGTGTCGTATTCAGACATCGTCAGGGGAGTGATCGTCCTGACACCTGTGGACGGGTTCAGCGTAATCGTACCCTCGTTGGGAGCCGCCATCCAATCTGGTCCGGCGTTACCTGAACTTACCTGCCAGTTCGGGTGATTGAAGACATTCAGCGCGTCCACGCGGAACTGGATGCGGCGCGTGCCGTCAGCTCCCCACTTGCCGGGGAAGGGAAAGTTCTTCTGGATTGAGGCATCAAAGAACTGCTGCATTGGCCCGCGGATGGCGAGTACACGAGCGCCATCGCCAAGCGTTCCCTTTTCGGGACGCATAAATGCCGCCGGATTGACGTACGGTTCGCAGGTCGCAACCGCGACGCAATTCCGGTTATAAAGCGGGTTGATCAGCGGCTCACTGGAATTTATGTCGGGACGAACTGTGTGCGTGAGGCTGGCATTCAGGCCGTTGGCGTCGCTGAGTGTCGGCATGAACGGGTATTCGCTGTTGATGCGGACCAAACCGCTCGTCGTCCAACCGCCGACGATCGCCTGAACCGGCGCCCACGCATCGCTAAGGAACGTCCGGCCGCGGCCGAACGGCATGTCCCACACGTAACGCGCGGTGAGCCAGTGCGGCTGATCGAACGTCGAGACCGACCAGTCTGAGCTCAGCGGCGCTCCGAAACTCACGTTACCGCCGCTCGATGTCGGCGTCGTCAGAGTACGCGTGTCGGGACTGGCATCGGATGCGTTGTCCATCGACTTCGAGTACGTGTAGTTCACCGTCGCTTCCAGGCTCTTCATGCGGCGCGTGAAGCTGATGTACCCTGCATGGCGAATGCTGCTCGCCTGCGAATTGAAATACTCGTTCAGATTGTTGAAGCCCTGGTAGGTGCTCGCCAGTGAACCCCACGGAATCGTGATCTTGTTGCCAAGCAGATCCGTACGTCCGAGAGGATCGGTGAGGGTGATCTCGGGTCCGATTGCCGACACCGGAGTTGTCCCAGTCGCGCCCGGAGGGAACCCGACCCCATTCTCCAACTGCTGAATGAGGTTGAAGTCGCGTGGATTGATGTTGATCAATTGTGTATATAGACTTGACCCTTTCGCGCCCACGTACCCAAGTTCCAGAACGGTATTGCGCGCGATTTCCTGCTGGAAGGTCAAGTTCCAATTCTGGACGTAGGGGATCTGTGTATTGGGTGCAATCACGTATCCGGGAATGCCGAGGCTGGGGAGATAGACAAGCCCGTTCGCCGGGATGTTGAGCGCCTGCGCCGGCGTCAACCCAGGATTGCTCGCCTCCGGATTGCTTGAGAGCCGCAACGCCGAACACGGATCTACGCTGCCCGAGGATAGAGTGGTGCCACACCCGGCGGTACTCGTTGTACTCAACGTCGAGGCGTTCACGAATCCGCCAAAGTCTGGATTCGGTAGACGGTTGTTGCCAAGAATGGATTGGTGAGAGAGTCCGTAACCGCCGTGCACAACTAAACGATCGTGGTACATCGAAGGGCTCCAAGCGAACCCGAGTCGAGGTTCAAAATTCCAGCGATCGATAGGCTCAATGTACTTCGACGATCCGTGACCGGCATACTGGAACGGCACTACGTTGAAGGACGTCAGAGTCGTCGTGGTGCCCGGTATCGTGACCGGCGTGCTTAGCGGGAATGACCGCGCCAGCTCCTCATGGAACGATCCTTGCAAGTTGTTCTTTTCCGTACGCGGCAACTGCAGCCCATACCGTATGCCGAGGTTAAGGGTGAGGTTTGGCTTCACCTTCCAGTCGTTCTGAATGAATGCCGCCGCCGAGTTCCAGCGATAGTAGTAGTTCATCAGCAGCGGACGCACTGCGATCTGGTTGGGAATTCCAAGCAGATAGCTCGCGAACGGATTGCCGCCATTTGCCGTGCTCGTCGACCCAAACGCCGCGCTGGTCTGAGCAACTCGGAAGTCCCAGCGTCCGCCCGAGGCGCCGAAGAACGGCGCCACGTTCAGCAGCGCATGCGTCAGGTCAACGCCAAACTTCCACCGCATCGCGCCGCGATCCCAATACACCATGTCGACGATGTTGTAACGCTCTTCCGTGTTGTAGTTGTTAGTGGAAGCCGATGACCCGATATTTGTAAACGCGTCATAACCGTTGCTATCGCTGCTGAACTGGAATAGCGATATGCCGCCCTTGGTCAGACTTGGAATCCCGAGCTCGGTCGAAATGTTTCTTCCAGTTTTAATATTGAATTCGGGCGAGTAGTCCTCGCTGAAGGTTCCGCGCGTGTAGTTGAGGCGCAGGTCGTTCATCAGTCGATTCGTAATCACGTGCGTGTCGGCGATCACGAACTGGCGCGCCCAACTGTACGCCGCGGAGTTGCCGTTCACGTCACTGCCGAAGCCGCGCGTGCCGACTGCGGGTACGTACGTGTAGCGGAAGTTAGCTTTGTTCTTGTCGCTGAAATTTTGATCGAGACGCAACGTCCAGCGGGTTTCGTCCTGCTTGACGAAGCGATTCACCACGTAATTCTTTACGCGCCCATTCGCGTCGAGGTGCCAGTCTCCGGCCGCAGGCATGAACTGCAACGCTTTGAGCGCGATCGGATCCATCATCGACTGCGGGATCACATTTCCAGGAAACGCTACTGGATTGCCCGATACGCGCTTCATTTGTCCGTTCACCAGGTCGTACTGCTGGAAAATCGTGGTAGGACCCACCGATGTGAGATTGAAGCGCGCGGCAACGTCGGTCGGCAGCCATCCGCTGCTGGTGCGGACCAGATTGCTGAAGTCGCCTTGGCGCATCGCGGCGGTCGGCAGCAAGGTATCGACTACCAGAAAATCCTCGCGGTATCGGGGTTCGCCCGCGAAGAAGAAGAAGGTCTTGTTGCGGCCATCGTAGATCTTCGGAATCCACACTATCCCGCCGAGCGTTCCTGAGAACTGGTTGAAGCGTAGATTATTTGGCGGGCGCGTGCTGCCGGCCGTCCACTTCTCGGCATTCGTGAGCGGATTTCGCGTGTACCATAGCGCCTCGCCATGGTATTGATTCGTACCCGACTTTGTGGTCACGTTAATGACGCCGCCACCGGTCTGTCCGTACTCGGCCGAATACGCCGAGGTTTGCACGGAGAATTCTTGTACCGTTTCGGGAGTAAAGTCTACGATCGCTCGCGCGATTCCGACTCCCGTGTTGTCCACACCATCGGCGAGCATCGTGGTGCTCCCTGAGCGTCCGCCGTTGATGTTGATGTTGAAGCCCGGCACCGGCTGTCCGGAAGTAACATCTGCGTCTTCGCTGCCGGCTGTGCCGCTCACATTCGGCGCGGTGAGCGCCAGGTCAAGCACGCTGCGATTGAACAGCGGCACATCCTGCATCTGTCGGGCGGTGATCGTCTGCGATTGCGTGCCGGACTCGGTGTTCATCAGCGGCGCCTGCGCTTCGACTGAGATGATGGTCGCGACCGAACCTGGCAGCAGGTTCACGTTGCGCGTCACGGTCGTGGCGGTATCAACCTTTACGCCTTCGTATACCGCCTTACGGAACCCGGGCGTTTCTACCTCCACTCGGTACGTGACCGGATCGAGATTGCTGAAGACGTAGGCGCCGGCATTCGTGGTTTTCGTAGTGAACTTCTGGTTCGTGCCGACGTTGATCACGGTGATCGTAGCGTCGGGAACGACGGCGCCCTGCGGATCGAAGACCGTCCCACTGATGCCGCCGCGATTGGTTTGCGCCAGAACGGGAAGAGATGACGTCACCAGCAGAAGAGCAAAAGCAAAACAAATGTATAGGATTCCCAAAAAGGAACTCTGGCGAAACTCGCTTCGACCATTGGAGTGCATCCCTGACCCCCAGAATGAAATTGGCGTGCCGCGCGCGCACGGGGATGTGATGTATCACTCTGCTGCAAGCGCTATCAAGGCGGAGCAGCTATTGGCTGATGGTTTTGCATTGCAGAACGCTTCGGCAGGCCGCAGCAACGCTCGCAATCGCGCGGAATCGAAGATTATTTCAAGCCAGGGAGAGGTGCTGGACGGTGATCTCGCGTCTTAGATGCCCCGCTGTATTGCACAATGCGAAACTAGAGCAGCCGCCCTTGCGCCCGAGCCAAAGCGCCTTCCAGATACAACGGCTCCAGTC
>Ga0134126_10007437_pt1 | contig 13762 bp, 14 predicted proteins | sample KB31752_FD_96881 | JGI IMG/M metagenome (GOLD analysis project Ga0134126, IMG submission 96881) | Terrestrial soil microbial communities with excess Nitrogen fertilizer from Kellogg Biological Station, Michigan, USA - KB3-175-2 | ecosystem: Environmental > Terrestrial > Soil > Unclassified ...
CGGCTATGGGGACAGCTCGAAGCCACCGGCCGGGGATGGGTTCGTCAATTATTCGAAGCGTGCGCTGGCGCTCGACCAGGTCGAGGTGATGGCGGCGCTCGGGTTCGACAAATTCGCCGTCGCAGGGCATGACCGTGGCGCGCGGGTTACGCACCGGCTGTTGCGCGACCACGGCGACAAGATCACCAAGGCGGCGCTGCTCGACATCGTGCCGACGCTCTACCGCTTCGAGACGATCGACCAGAAGGCGGCGACCGGCAGCTTTCACTGGTTTTTCCTGATCCAGCCCTCGCCGTTCCCGGAGAGGATGATCGGCGCGGAGACCGAGTTCTTCCTGCAGAAGATGCTGGGCCTGTCGCGTACCGCGGGCGCACACGAGCCGGCGGCGTATGCGGAATATTTGCGCTGCTTCCGCGACCCGGAGACGATCAGGGCGACTTGCGACGAATACCGAGCCGGCGCCACGATCGACCTTGTGCATGATCGGGCGGACCTGTCGCGGAAGGTGACGGTGCCGCTGCTGATCCTGTGGGGCCAGCAGAGCGGCCAGGGCAGCGGCTATGACCTCCTCCAGGTGTGGCGCGACCACGCCACCGATGTGCGTGGCCACGGTATCGACAGCGGGCACTTCATCCCGGAGGAGCAACCCGACGCGGTGTACCGGGATCTCAGGGCGTTTTTTGCCTGACGTGTCATTGCGAGGAGCGTAGCGACGCGGCAATCCCGATCAGAGGAGCCTCCTGTGGAGGGGGATTGCTTCGCTGCGCTCGCAATGACACCTGAAATTACAACTTCGCCTGCAAAAACCCGCTCATCCGGTCCCAGGCCTGGTTGGCGCAGTCGAGGTTGTAGGCGGCGCTGCGTTCGTTGAAAAAGGCGTGGGCGGCGTCGTAGCGGAAGATTTCGGGGGAGGCCCCGGCCCCCTTCATCGCCTTTTCGAGATCGTCGACCGCGGCTGGGGTGCACCAATCGTCCTGGTTGGCGAAATGACCCTGGAACGGGATGGTGATCCTGGTCGGGTCGGCGAACGAGGCGGGCGGGATGCCGTAGAAGCAGACGCCGGCCGCCACTTCGGGCACATGCACCGCGGCGGCGATCGTCAGCGCGCCGCCCATGCAGAACCCCATGACCCCGACCTTGCCGCTTTGCCCAGCCAGATGCCGGGCCGCGCCGCGCAAATCCTGATGCGTCGCATCGGGGAAATCGAGGCCGGTCATCAGATGGTTGGCCTCGTCGGGCACGGCGGTCAGCCGGCCCTTGTAGAGATCGGGCGCGAGCGCGTTGTACCCGGCGCGGGCAAAGCGGTCGGCGACCCCGCAAATCTGATCGTTGAGCCCCCACCATTCCTGAATGACGACGAGCCCCGGCCGCCCCTGCCCGGCAACCGCCAGATACCCCTTGGTCTTGCCGCCATCCGGGCGGGCGAATTCGATCATCGAGCCCATGCTCACCTCCCTTTCAGAAATATCTCGACGAGCCGCTCGCACCCTTGGCGGTCCTCGTCGTCGAACCGCCCGCGCTCGGGGCTGTCGAGGTCGAGGACGCCGGTGACGCGGCCGTTCTCGATCAGGGGCACGACCAGTTCGGCGGCCGAATCCGGGTCGCAGGCGATGTGGCCAGGGAATTCGTGGACATCGGAGACGACGACGCTCGTCGCCCGCGCCGCGGCGGTGCCGCAGACGCCGTTGCCCCAGGGGATGCGGACGCAGGCCGGCTTGCCCTGGAACGGGCCGAGCACCAGTTCGCCGCCGTTCTCAAGGTAGAACCCGGCCCAGTTCAGCGCCGGCAGGCCGTGATAGATCAGCGCGGCCATGTTGGCGGCATTGGCGATGCGGTTAGGCTCGCCATCGATCAGAGCGGCGAGTTGGCGCGCAAGATCGTCGTAGAGTTCGGCCTTGCTGGACATCACACCGGCTTGTCCCCACACACCTGAATTCGCCGCATCAGGCGGCGGAAGGGGCCGGCGTCGTGGACGGCGAGGTGCTTGGTCGAGCGGTTGTCCCAGAACGCGATCGAGCCGTTTTCCCAGCGGAAGCGGCAGGTGAATTCGGGGCGGTGGCCGTGGGCGAGGAGGTAGTCGAGGAGCGGTTTCGATTCTTCTTCCGTCATGCCTTCGAAGCCGACTGTGTAGGCGGCGTTGACGAAGAGCATCTTGCGGCCGGTCTCGGGGTGGGTACGGATGACCGGGTGGAGGCTGATCGTCTCGCGCCAGGAATCGTCCTCGCGCACCTTGGTCGAGCGGAAACGGTTGCGGCCGGCGGCCGGGCCGGCGACGAGGCGGTCGGTGTGGATTGCTCGGAGCCCCTCGAGCATCCGCTTCATCCCGTCCGACAGCGTGTCGTAGGCGAGCGCCTGGTTGGCGAAGCAGGTGTCGCCGCCATAGGGCGGCGTTTCGATCGCATAAAGGATCGCGCCCATCGGCGGCTCCTCGACCATCGTCGTGTCGGTGTGCCAATCCTCCCCGACGATGTGCTCGTCGCCCGGCTCGCGGCGGACCATGACGATCTCGTTGTCTTCCTGCATGCCGCGATAGTTCGGGTGGATGAAGATCTCGCCAAAGCGGCGGGCGAAGGCCTTGTGCTGCTCGGGGTCGATCTCTTGGTCGCGGAAGAAGATCACGCAATGCGCGTTGAGCGCCGAGCGGATGTCGGCGATGACCGCGTCCGGCAGGTGCCCCGACAGGTCGACGCCGTGAATCTCGGCGCCGATCGCGCCGGCGATAGGGCGAATTTCAAGCGAATTGCTGCGCATCTCAGGTTCCTTGTGGTGAGGGAAGGGTAGAAGCGTAGGGCGGAAAAGCGAAGCGCATTCCGCCTGAACCGACGAATGGCGGAAGGCGCTGCGCTTTTCCGCCCTACGGCCTATTCTCGCGTTTGTGATCCTCTCGCGCCGCGCCCTGTTCGGAGCCGTCTTGGCGACCCTGCCCTCGCCCTCGCCGATCAGCCTTGCCTATGCCGGCGGGCAGCTTAGCTGGCCCGGCGGGGCGACGCGGGCGGCTTACGGCAGGGGTGGGGTCAGGGCGGACAAGCGCGAGGGAGACGGGGCGACCCCGGCGGGGGTGTTTCGGCTGGTCTCGGTGTTTTATCGGCCCGACCGGGTTTCCGCGCCGCGGACCGGGTTGCCGGTTACGGCGCTGACGGCGGACATGGGCTGGGTCGATGACCCGGCGGACCCGAACTACAACCGGGTTGTCGCGCTGCCCTACCCGGCGAGCCATGAGGAATTGTGGCGGGTGGACGAGATCTACGATCTGATCGTCGTGATCGGCTACAACACCGCGCCGGTCGTGGCCGGCGCGGGCAGCGCGATCTTTCTGCATGTCGCGCGGCACGATTATGCGCCGACCGCGGGATGCATCGCGGTGGCGAAACCCGTGCTCGTGGCGCTGTTGGGCTTGCTTGGGCCCGGCAGCACGATCACGATCGAGCCCTGAAAAACCAGGAGACAGTGATGGGGCTTGCCGTCGCCTTCCAGATGGACCCGATCGAGACGATCAACATCGACGCCGATTCGAGCTTTGCCCTGGCGCTCGAGGCACAGGCGCGGGGCCACGCGATGCTTCACTACTTGCCGACGGCGCTGACGCTGCGCGACGGGCGCCTCTATGCCCGCGGACGCACGCTGGAGGTCTATCGCCAGCACGGCAACCACCACAAATTCGGCGAAACCGAGGAACTCGACCTCGCGGGACTCGACGTGATCCTGATGCGGCAGGACCCGCCGTTCGACATGGCCTACATCACCGCGACGCACCTCCTCGAATTGCTGCCGGCGGACGGGCCGCTCGTCGTCAACGACCCGACCTCGGTGCGCAACGCGCCGGAAAAGCTGTTCGTGCTGCGGTTCAAGGAGCTGATGCCGCCGACGCTCCTGACGCTCGACGCCGGCGAGATCCGCGCGTTCTGGGACGAGCACGGCGACATCATCCTGAAGCCGCTGTTCGGGAATGGCGGCGCCGGGATCATTCATCTGCGGCCCGGGGACGAGAACCTCAACTCGCTCCTCGAATTGCACACGCTGCACAACCGCGAACCGCTGATGGTCCAGCGCTACGTGCCCGAGGTGAGGCAGGGGGACAAGCGCATCATCCTCGTCGACGGCGAGCCCAAAGGCGCGGTGCTGCGCGTGCCGGCGCAGGGCGAATCGCGGGCGAACCTCCATGTCGGCGGGCGCGCGGTCAAAACCACGCTGACGCCGCGCGAGCAGGAAATCTGCGCCGCGATCGGGCCGAGCCTCAAGGAGCAGGGCCTCGTATTTGTCGGGATCGACGTGCTCGGCGACTACATCACCGAGATCAACGTGACCTCGCCGACCGGCATCCAGGAGATCGGCCGTCTCGACGGGACGAACCTCGCCGCCGACATCTGGGATGCGATCGAGGCGCGATACGCCGCGCGGCGGGCGTAGTTGTGGGTTTGTCATTGATCCGACCGCTGTGACATAAAGGATAAGCAGATGCCCGACGCCTCCGGTTCCGATCCGCGCCGCAGCCCGGCGCGCAATGTCTATGGCGAGCCGTTGACCGAATGCTGCTCGAACCCGGTGACCGGGTTCTACCGCGACGGCGCCTGCAATACCGGACCCGAGGATTTCGGGGTGCATACGGTGTGCACGCGAGTCGACGCGGATTTCCTCAAATTCTCGCAGGCCGCCGGCAACGATTTGTCGACACCGATGCCGCAATACGGGTTTCCCGGGCTCAAGCCGGGCGATTGCTGGTGCTTGTGCGCGGCACGGTGGAAGGAGGCGTTCGATGCCGGCAAGGCGCCGCGCATCCGCCTCGCGGCGACGCATGAGGCGACGCTGGAGATCGTGCCGCTGGAGCTCCTCAAGAAATACGCGCTCGATTTGAGTTGATTGAAAGAGCCTTGGCTCGCGCCGATCTATGGGGCCAGGAACATTTGGCCCAGGAGGCTCGCCATGGAACCGGTTGTCGCACCGTTCGTCGTCGCGGTGTTGGTGGCCGTGCTGGCCCTGGCGCTTCTGGTCGGCTGCTTCTTTAAGGTCGAGCAGACCCAGGTCGCGCTGATCGAGCGGTTTGGCCGGTTCGACCGCATCGCGACGGCCGGCCTCAACTTCAAGCTGCCGTTGATCGAGCGCAAGGCGGGGCACGTGAGCCTTCGCGTGCAGCAATTGAACGTCAAGGTCGAGACCAAGACGCAGGACAACGTGTTTGTCGATATCGTCGTCTCGGTCCAGTACCACGTCGTCGAGGGCAAGGAATTCGAGGCGTTCTACAAGCTCACCAACCCCGAGCAGCAGATCACGGCGCATGTCTTCGACGCGGTGCGCAGCCAGGTGCCGACGATGTCGCTCGACCATGTGTTCGAGAAGAAAAGCGATATCGAGGAAGCGGTCAGCACCGGACTGCGCCACAAGATCAACGCGTTCGGCTATGACATCGACGGGTCGCCCGTGACCGACATCGCACCCGACGAACGCGTGCGCGCGGCGATGAACGAGATCAACGCCGCGAGCCGGCTGCGCGAGGCCGCGGAGCAGCAGGGCGAGGCGGTCAAGATCAAGACGGTCAAGGCCGCCGAGGCCGAGAAGGAAAGCAAAAAGCTACAGGGCGAGGGCATCGCCGCCGAGCGAATCGCGATCGCCGAGGGCATCCGCGCCTCGGTCGCCGCGCTGTTGTCGGTCAGGGAGGGCGGCATTTCGCCCGAGGAGGCGATGAGGACGCTGATCCTCACGCAGTATTTCGATACGCTGCGCGCGATCGGCGCGCAGAGCCGGGCCACCACGGTGTTCCTGCCGCACTCGCCGGGCGGCGCCGCCGATCTGTCGCGCCAGATCAGCGAGGCGATCATGGTCGGCAACCAGGCGCCGCACCCGCCCGAGGCTCACCCGGCGGCGCCGGCGGGTAGCGTGCCCCCGGTGCGCGCGGCCTGAGATCTACTGGTCGTAGAGGACGCGCAGCACCACGAACCAGTGATGGTCCGGGTCGGGATCGGCCAAAACACCGTTCGACGCGACCGGAATCTGCTCCAGCGCGACCGAATTGTCGACATTGCCGCCGATCGCGTCGATCATGCCTGGGCGCGTATCGACGACGATATCGCAATGGCTCGGAAACGGGGCTGGGGTCGGCAGATCGGCGAAGGTGACCGGGTGTCCGGCGCGCCAATCGCAAATCAGGTCGCCGCGCTGCGGCGCGGTGCTCTCCGCCGGCTCGGCATCGAGCGCGACGTTGCCGGCGTGCTGGCGGGCCTTGTTGATATAGCTGGCGTGGTCGGGGGCGTAGGGGAAGCGGTCGGTCGCGCCGGCCATCCGCATCACGTAGTCGATAAACGCCGCCGACCAGGCGAATTGCCCGTCCTGGTTGGCCGGGAAGATTTGGCCGTGGGCGTCGTGCTTGCCGGTCCAGCCCTGGTCCGGCGCGCCCATCGGGAGGCCCAGCCACCAATACTCGCCGACCCGCTGCCACAGCCCCTCGGCCCGCTCGCGCTGCGGGTCGCCGGCGATCGGCTGGTTCGAATAAACGACTGGCGACCCGAACGCGCGCCATTCCCGAAGCGCGATCGCCACCGCCGCCTCGCGCGAGAAGCGCTGGTAGGGGACACGCGCGAAGGGCGGCTCCTGCGCGTCGCGCGCCGGCGGAACCGGCCCAATCCCCGCCCCGCACCCGGCGAGCGCGAGGGCTAGGAAGAGGAAAGCGGCGGCCCAGACTTTCAACTCGTCGCCCCCGCGAAGGCGGGGGCCCAGGGGCAAGCGACGATGCGTTGGCTCCTGGATTCCCGCCTTCGCGGGAAGGACGAGAACATAGGCATTGTCCGTCAGTAGTCGTAAAGCCGCGCCGGGTTGTCGACGAGGATCTTGCGGCGGGTCGCTGCGTCGGGGGCCCACTGCGCGAGCTGGTTCAGGGCCAGACCGTCGTCTATGTCGTAGCTCGGCGCGATCTCGCTGAGCGCGGTGTCTTGCGAGAGGGCGTGGGCGGGATGCGGCCAGTCGGTGCCCCAGACGATGCGGTCCGGGTTGGCGGCGATCAGCGCGCGGGCGTAGGGCGCCATGTCGGCGTAGGCTGGGGCGGCGAGCGAGCTGCGGTAATGGCCAGAGACCTTGACGTAGGCCTTGCCCGATTCGACGAGCCTCAAGAGCACGGCCCAGCCCGGCTGGTCGAGCCCGCGATCGGCCTGGGCGCCGCCGAAATGGTCGAGGACGATCGGCACCGGCAAGTTCATCATCTCGTCGGCGAGCGCGGCGACCACGTCGAGCCCGGTATAAACCTGGACGTGCCAGCCGAGCTGGGCGACCCGCGCAGCCGCGTCGTTGAGGTTGCGGCGGGCGACATCCGGGTCGTTCTCGCCGGAGGTCGCGAGGTTGACGCGGACGCCGCGAATGCCTGCCTCGTGCATCGCGGCGAGCGCGCCGTCGGTCGTCGTGGCATCGATCACCGCGACTCCGCGTGCCCGTTTGCCAAGCCGTCGCATCCCGTCGAGCGTGCAGGAATTGTCGGCGCCGTAGACACTCGGCTGCACGATCACGACCCGCGACAGGCGGAGCGTCTTCTGCAATGTCAGCAACTCGTCGGCGCTCGCCGGCGGCGGGGTGTAGCCGCGCGGGGTGACAAACGGGAAATCCGCCGCCTTGCCAAAGACGTGCACATGGCAGTCGCAGGCGCCGCGCGGCACCGCAAAATTGACCGCCGTGCGCGGCTGGGCGGCGACGATCGTGCGGCCGTGCGGGTCGGGTGAGCCCGGTGGGTTGCGCCGCCGCGCGGCGGCGGCCGATTTTGCCTGCGCGGGAGCGGTCGGCACAGCGTCGGCCCACAGCTTGATCCCGCCGGTCAGCCCGTCGGTGTTCGGGACGGTCGAAACATCGGGCGGCAGTTCAAAGGTGATCTTCTTGGCGTTGCCGCCGCCGAGATAGAGGTGGTCGAAACTGACCACAACGCGCAGGATGTCGATTATTTTGGCGACCCGCTTGTTCCAGGTCTTCTTGCCCTTTTTGGCGAGCGCGGCGTTGCCGATGTACTGGTCATAGGTCTTGCCGCCTGAGACCGGGTGGTGCGCCAGCTCGAGATGCGGCGCGATCTCGCCGTCGCGGAAGATCGACGTGCCGGCGCCGGTGCCGAGCGTCAGCACCATCTCGACACCCTTGCCCTCGATCGCGCCGAAGCCCTGCACGTCAGCGTCGTTCATCACCCTGACCGGCTTGCCGAGCACGCCTGCGAGCGTCGCCTGAAGGTCGAACCCGGCCCATAGCTCGGTGCCGAGATTGGGCGCGGTCATGACCCGCCCGTCGCGCACGGCGCCGGGAAAACCCACCGACACCCGGTCGAACGGAGCCAATGGCCCCGCCGCCGCCTCGATCACCCTGGTGACCTCGTCGGGCGCCACCGGCGGCGTCGGGGTCGGGACCCGCACCCGCTCGCCGACAAGCTTGCCGCGGTCGTCGAGGAGCGCCAGCTTGATCCCGGTGCCGCCGATATCGACGGCGAGCGTGCGGCGTTCGGCCATGGGGGGCTCTCTTCGTGTTGGTCGCGCGGCGGAAGGTACTCCAGCGGAATGATTTGGGCCAAAGAGGTTTTCCCGCCGGTTAACGCACGGCCCTGTAATGCGATCACTCTCGCGACTCGTCGCCTTCGCGAGGGCGGGGGGCCAGGGGCAAGCGACGAAGCGTTGGCCCTGGATTCCAGCCCTCGCGGAAATGACGAATGAAGTGTTGGTTCAATCCACTCGAACAGCGCTCTAATGCCATACACCGGCGGGCAACGGTTTTCTGGTATCAAGTGGCGATGTGGCGCCTGTTCACCGTGCTCGCTCTGCTGACCGCTGGATGTCTCACGGCGGCGCCCGCGCGCGCGGTCGACCTGCCGGCGCCGGGCGACCTGGTCGCGGCGCGGCTTCTCGCCGAGACCTCCTCGGCCGCCCCGGGAACCGTGCTGTGGGCCGATGTCCGCCTCAAGGTCAAACCCGGCTGGCACATCTATTGGCGCAACCCCGGCGATGCCGGCCTGCCAACTGAGATCGAGTGGCATCTGCCGCCGGATTTCTCTGCCGGGCCGATCGAGTGGCCGGTGCCGGAGCGGTTCAAGACCGGCGACCTCGCCAATTACGGCTATGAGAACGATGTCGACCTGCTGGTGCCGATCACGGTGCCGAAAGCGCTCGGCACCGGCGACAAGGTGACGCTGTCGGCCGATGTAACCTGGCTCGCCTGCACCGAGATCTGCATCCCCGGTGCGGCGAAGCTGTCGCTCGACCTGCCCGCCGGCGACGGCGCCGCAACCCCGGCCAACACCGGGATTTTCGCCGCCGCGCGCGCCCGCCTGCCAAAGCCGGCCGCGTTCGCGGTCGGGTTTGCCGCCGACGCGCACGACTATCGCATGACCGTGCCGCGATCCGCCGCGGCTGACCTCGTCCATCCGAATGCCGCGTTCTTCCCCTATGACGGGAACGCGATCGACCAGGCAGCCGAGCAGCATCAGGCGCAGAGCGGGGGCGGCCTGACCCTGACCGTCGCGCGGCCGCCCGGCCCGGCCAAGACCGAACTCGCCGGGGTGCTGGTGCTGCGCGGCGACGGTGCCTCGGCGCGCGCCTTCACGATCGACGCGCGACCGGCCGCGCTGCCCGCCGAGGACACGACGGCGTGGTGGGAGGCCGTGCTGCTGGCTTTCCTCGGCGGCGTTGCGCTCAACCTGATGCCGTGCGTCTTCCCGATCCTGTCGCTCAAGGTGCTGAGCCTCGCCAGCCTTGCGCATCGCGACGACGGGCTGCGTCACGGGGTTGCCTATACGGCCGGGGTAGTGCTGAGCTTTGCGCTGCTCGGCGGCATCCTCTTGGCATTGCGCGAGGGCGGGATGGCGCTCGGCTGGGGCTTCCAGTTGCAATCGCCGGTCGTCGTCGGGCTGCTCGCCTACCTGCTGCTGGCGATGGGGCTGAGCCTGTCGGGCGTGGCGGAATTCGGCGCCGGGCTCGCCGGCACCGGCGCGAGCCTCGCCGAGCGCGACGGGCTCGCCGGGGCCTTTGCCGCCGGGGTGCTGGCAACGATTGTCGCGACCCCATGCACGGCGCCATTCATGGGGACGGCGCTGGGTTTCGCGCTGGTCGCGCCGGCGCCGGTCGCGCTCGCGGTGTTTGTCGCGCTCGGGCTGGGGCTCGCCGCGCCGTTTCTCGTCGCTTCGGCGATTCCCGGCGCCGGAAGGCTATTGCCGCGCCCTGGCCCGTGGATGGTGACGACGCGCCAGATCCTCGCCTTTCCCCTTTACGGCACGGTCGCCTGGCTGATCTGGGTGCTGATGCAGGAGGTCGCGCCGGGCGATGCACTGACGGTGATGTTCGGTCTCGTCGCGGTCGGGTTCGGGGTATGGGTCTATGGGCGCACGCGCAACCGCGGACGCCTTCTCGGGGCGGCGCTGGGGGTAATTTCCGTGGTCGCCGCGATCGGCCTCGCCGCAACCGTCGCGCCGGCGACCGTGCCGCAAGCCGCGGAACGCGACGGCCTACCCTACGAGGCGTTTTCGAGCGCCCGCCTTGCCGCGCTGACCGCCGAGAAAAAACCGGTCTTCGTCAACCTGACCGCGTCGTGGTGCATCACGTGCCTCTTCAACGAGCACGCGACGCTCGACAGCGCCGCGATCCGCCGCGCCTTTGCCACCCACGGCGTCACCGCGCTCAAGGGCGACTGGACCCGCCGCAATCCCGACATCACCGCCTTTCTGCAACAGCACGGCCGCAGCGGGGTGCCGCTCTACCTGCTGTACGACAAAAGCGGCGACCCGACCGTGTTGCCGCAGATATTGACCGAGGCGGCGGTGTTGGACGCGGTGGGGAAGATTTGAGCGGCGGCGATAGCTCGCCGCGCTCGCGCCCTCACCCCTCTCGCTACGCTCAGGCGTAAGCCGGGGATCGGCGGGTGAGGGCAAGGACCGCCGGGCTAGCTCGACTGCTGCACCGAGCCGCCGGTGGCGGTGCGGCCGCCGTCGACGACGTATTGGGCGCCGGTCGTGTTGCTCGCGAAGTCGGAGCACAGGAAGAGGACGGTGTTGGCGATCTCGTCGACCGTGGTGTAGCGGCCGGTGGGCTGGGCTGCCTGGTACCGCTGAGCGACGGCCTCGGGGTGGGCCGGGTCGAGCATCTGTTCGAGCGAATGGATCATCCGCGTGTCGACCGGGCCGGGGCAGACCGCGTTGACCCGGACGCCCTGGCGCGCGACCTCGCCGGCGGCGGTCTTGGTGAGCCCGATCACGGCGTGTTTTGACGCGACATAGGCCGGCATGCCCGGCGTCGCGACGAGGCCTGCGACCGATGCCGTGTTGACGATTGCCCCCGATTTCTGCGCGATCATCACCGGCAAGACGTGGCGGAGGCCGAGGAACACGCCCTTGACGTTGACCCCGATGACCTGGTCGAACATGTCCTCGTCATATTCGGCGGTGTGCTTCCAGGCGCCCTCGATGCCGGCGTTGTTGAAGAAGCAGTCGATCCGGCCATAGGCGTCGAGCGTCGCCTTGACATAAGCCTGGACCTCGGCCGATTTGGTGACGTCGGCGGCGGCAAAGATCGCCTCGCCGCCCTGCTGGCGGATGATGCCGGCGGTCGCCTCGCCGGCGTCGCGGTCGCGGTCGACGATCGCGAGCCTCGCCCCCGCCTTGGAAAACCCGAGCGCCGTCGCGCGGCCGATGCCGTTGCCGCCACCGGTGACGAGGGCGATCTTGCCGGTGAAATCCATCGCCGCCCCCTATTTCGCGAGCTGCCTCGCCCAGGCGGCGAGGTTGGCCATCATGTCGCGGATCAGATTGCGCGCGACCTCGTCCTTGAGCGTGCCGTCGGCCTCGAACTTGGTCTGGGCCTGGCCGATGAGTACTTCGGGCTTGTTGATCGGGTGCATGTCGAGAAAGACCATGCTGCGCCGCAGATCGCCTTGCGCCCGCGCGCCCCCCGCCATCCCGGCGGCGGCGCCGAGGATCGCGCAGGCCTTGCCGGCAAAGGGCTGATCGGGCGGGCGCGAAGCCCAGTCGATCGCGTTCTTGAGGACGCCGCTCATCGAGTAATTGTATTCGGGACAGGCAAAGACCAGCGCGTCGGCCGCCTTGATCTGCTGGCGCAGCGTCTCGACCGGCGCCGGAAAGCCCTGCGCCCGGACGTCCTCGTCGTAGAGCGGAATCTGCGAGATGTCGGCGACGATCACCTCGACCCCGGGCGGCCGCTGCGCGACCGCGATATCGAGCGCCATCCGGTTGAACGAGCCCTTGCGCAGGCTCCCGCAAATGCCGAGAAACGACAGGGGTTTCGGGTCGCTCATGCGCCAGTCTCCGATGTGTCCAGCCGCCTACCCCTATCGCACTGCTCGCTGCCGGGCAAGGTTGCGGGCGAAGGTGGGCCGACAAAAGGAACTCGACCGTGCGCCCGCCGCCCCCGGTTATTCGGGTCCGTCCGCCGGGAGGGTGAGGCCGTTGCGATATTGCCAGTTCAGGCGATCCGACGTGAAATCCGACGGCATATGCACCGGATGGTCCGACGACGAGCCGTCATCCTGCATCCAAGGCGGCGCGGCATAGGCCGGCGCCATCGGCGCGTAACCTTGTGCCGAAGCCGAGACGGCCGCCGCCGAGACCAGGGCGGCGGCCGCGATCACAACCGTAAGCGGGTTCGCCATCTAGCGATCCCTGTAAACGCCGGGGCCGTGGTTGAAATAGATGCGGTGGTTGCTCAACTGGTCCGACGACGCATCGCTGCCGGCATAGGGCGCGCGGTCGAGCACGGTCGAGCCATTCGACATCATGTATTGCATCTGCGGGCCGTTATCCGGCGCATAATGCATCGCGCCGTCATAAGGGTTCTGCGCCATGGCGGGGCCGGCCAGCGCCAGCAACGAAACCGCCGAGGCGGCGAGTAAAAGCGACTTCATCTGTACCGTCCCACAATTGGTCGATGCCTCGCGAACGCCGACCTGCCTGCGCGGTTCCGCGGTTAGGGGGCGAGCCGCAGTTCCCGCCCCTCGGCGTAAGCCACGATCTGCTCGAAGCATTCGCGGAAATAAAGCTCGAACGCTTCCCACTCGGCCCAGCCGAGATGCGGGGTGCAAAGGACGTTGGGCATCTTGAGGAGCGGGTGGTTGCCGCCGCGGACCGGCTCCTCGTCGTACACGTCGACCGCCGCGAACCCCGGCCGCCCGGCCTCCAGCGCGGCGACGAGCGCGCCCGGCTCGATGAGCGGCGCGCGGGCGACGTTGACGAAGAGCGCGGTCTGCTTCATCCGCATAAGGTCCTCGCGGGTGACGATGCCGCGGGTTTCGGGCGTGAGTCGCACCAGAAGCTGCAAGACATCCGACCGTTCGAACAGCTCGGCCTTGCTCGCCGCCGCCTCGTACCCGCTGGCGCGCGCCGCGGCCAGCGAGCCCTCGCGCCCCCACACCAGCACCTTCATCCCGAGCCCGCGCCCGGCCTCGGCGACCATCTTGCCGATATGGCCGAGCCCGAAAATCCCGAGCGTGCTGCCGCGCAGCCGGTGGCTCAGCGTCGCCGGCCACTCCCCGCGCTGCATCCGCGGCGCCTCGACGACGACGTTGCGGCGCGATGCAAGCATCAGCGCCACCGCCAATTCCGCCGGCGCCTCCGGCGACCCGCTCGCCCCGCGCGACACCAGCACCTGATGCTCCCGCGCCGCCGCGTAATCGATCGCCCGCGACCGGCTCCCGACGAGCGCGATCAGCCTGAGCTTGGGCAACCGCGCAATCAGCGCCCGAGAAAAATCGATCCGCTCCCTGATCTCGACAACGATTTCGGCATCCCGGAGCCGCTCGACCAACTCATCGA
>Ga0134126_10007439_pt1 | contig 13761 bp, 12 predicted proteins | sample KB31752_FD_96881 | JGI IMG/M metagenome (GOLD analysis project Ga0134126, IMG submission 96881) | Terrestrial soil microbial communities with excess Nitrogen fertilizer from Kellogg Biological Station, Michigan, USA - KB3-175-2 | ecosystem: Environmental > Terrestrial > Soil > Unclassified ...
ACCAGGTCCCGCGCCGCGGCCAGGACGTCGTCGGCGGTGAGCGCCGGGTCGGGCGCCGGACGCGCGTCCGCCGCGGCTTCGAGCGTGGGGCCGTTGCTTGCTTCCATCTGCGCCCTGTCTTCCCGCCGCTGTCTGCGTGGCCCTGTCTCCCGGTGCCGTGGCGGCTGACCACCAGTGTTCGAGCCGCCGGTCTACCTCGTCAAACGGGACATTCCGCTGAACATGCGCGGATAATTCGAGGATGGACGACAGCCTCGCGCGCGGCGAGCTATCACTGCGGCAGCTGGCGCACTTCGTCGCCGTCGCCGAGGAGGGCACGATCAGCGCCGCGGCGGAGCGGCTGTTCATGTCGTCCTCCGCGCTGTCGGCGTCGATCTCCGAGCTGGAGCGCGCCCTGTGCGCCGACCTGCTGGTGCGCCGCCGGGCGCAGGGCGTCTCGCTGACCCCGATGGGCGCCCTGGTGCTCAAGCGGGCCCGGCGCCTGCTGGCCGACGGGGCGGAGCTGGCCTACCTGGTGCGCGGCGACGGCACCGACCTGACCGGCCCGCTGGTGGTGGGCTGCTTCGTGACACTCGCGCCGACCGTGCTGCCCAAGCTGCTGGCGGAGTACGAGGAGCTGCACCCGCGGGTGACGATGGACTTCGTGGAGGGCCCGCAGGACCAGCTGCGCGAGGCGCTGCTCGCCGGGGAGATCGACGCCGCCGTGCTGTACGACATGGGCCCGCTCGCCGACCTGGACCGGATCGTGCTCTACGTCGCCCGGGGCTACGCCCTGTTCGGCGCGGGCCACCCGCTGGCCGGGCGGGACACCGTGACGCTGGAGGAGCTGGCCGGCGAGCCGCTGATCCTGTTCGACCAGCCGCCGAGCACGGACTACGCGATGGCCTGCTTCCGGGCCCGCGGCCTGGTGCCGAACGTCCGCCACCGCACCCACTCGCACGAGCTGACCAGGTCGATCGTCGCTCGCGGCCGCTCCTACGCGATCCTCGTGCAGCGCCCGCCGAACCAGCTCAGCTACGAGGGCCTGCCGGTCCTGGAGAAAGAGGTGGAGCCGCCGCTGCCGACCTGCCCGGTCATCCTCGCCTGGCCGCGCGGCCGCCGGCCGTCGCCGCGGGTGCGCGCGCTGGCCGAACTGGCCCGCCGCCAGTACCCGGGGGGGCAGTCCCCGATCAGCCAGTCCCTTGGCGGCTAGCGCACCTAGGCGCGCGGCAAGCCAGTGCCGTGAAGCTGGCGCCGCCCGCGGCGTCTTCCCGGTCCGGTGGCCCGGCCAGCCGGGAGCCCCTACTCCTTCTTGCCGGAGACGCCCGCGCTGTCGAAGGTCGCGACGTCGCGCAGCACCCGGGCGGCCGCCGCGACCACCGGCAGGGCCAGCACCGCGCCGGAGCCCTCGCCGAGGCGCAGGCCGAGGTCGAGGACGGGGCGCAGGCCGAGCGCGGCCAGGGCGCGGCTGGCGCCCGGCTCGGTGGACCGGTGCCCGGCGACCAGGTACTCCCCCGCGTCGGGGCAGAAGGCGACGGCGGCGAGCGCGGCGGCCCCCGCGATCACCCCGTCGAGCACGGCCGGGACGCGCAGCGCGGCCGCCCCGAGCAGGTAGCCGGCCAGCGCGGCGTGCTCGAGGCCGCCGACCGCGGCGAGCGTGCCCAGGGGGTCGGCGGGGTCGGGCCGGTGCCGGTCCAGGGCGCGGCGGACGACGTCCACCTTGCGCGCGAAGGTGGCGTCGTCGACGCCGGTGCCGTGCCCGGTCACCTCGGCCGGGTCGGCGCCGGTGAAGGCGGCGATCAGCGCGGCCGAGGCGGTGGTGTTCGCGATCCCCATGTCCCCGGTGATCAGGCACCGGTTGCCCGCGCTGACCAGGTCCCGGGCCACCTCGATGCCCGCCTCGACCGCCCGCAGCGCGTCTTGCCTGGTCATCGCGGGCCCGGCGGTCATGTCGGCGGTGCCCCGGCGCACCTTGCGGGGCAGCAGCCCGGGGGCGGCGGGCAGGTCGGCGGCGACGCCGACGTCGACCACGCAGACCTCGGCGCCCGCCTGGGCGGCGATCGCGTTGACGACCGCGGTGGACGCGAGGAAGTTCGCCACCATCTGGGCGGTGACCTCCTGCGGCCACGGGGTGACCCCCTGGGCGTGCACGCCGTGGTCCCCGGCGAACACGGCGACGGCGGCGGGCTCGGGCAGCGGCGGCGGGCACTCCCCCGCGATCCCGGCCAGCTGGACCGACAGGTCCTCGAGGAACCCCAGCGAGCCGGGCGGCTTGGTGAGCTGGGCCTGGCGCTCGCGGGCGGCGGCCGCCGCCGCGTCGTCCAGCGGCCCGATGCCGGCCACCGTGTCGGCGAGCAGGCTGGCAGGCTCCGCGCCCGGCAGGCCGCGCTGCCCCCAGGAGCCCTGGTGCACGGCCCACGCCAGGGGCCGGCGCCGCGCCCAGCCCGACATGGCCAGCTCGGGCGCGGGCGGGAATCTCGTCACGTGACCGACGCACAGGTAGGCCACCACCTTGACGTGCGCGGGCAGCCCGAGCTCGGCGGCCAGCGCGCGCTCGTCGAAGAAGCTCACCCAGCCGACGCCGAGGTCCTCCGCCCGGGCCGCCAGCCACAGGTTCTGCACCGCGCAGACCGCCGAGTACTCGGCCACCTCGGGCTGCGCGTGCCGCCCGAGCACGTGCCGCCCGCCCCGGGTCGGGTCGCAGGTGACGACGACGTTCACCGGGCTCTCCAGGATGGCCTCCACCTTCAGCGGGCGGAAGGCGGCCGCCCGCGCCCAGGGCAAGGTGGCCGCGAACGCGTCCCGCTGGTCCTGGGCGAGCCGCTGCACCTTCGCCCGGACGCCGGCGTCGCGCAGCACGAGGAAGTCCCACGGCTGGCTGAGCCCCACGCTCGGCGCCTGGTGCGCGGCGGCCAGCACCCTGGTCAGCGCGTCGTCGTCGACCGCGTCGGGCAGGAAGCCGTTCCTGATGTCCCGCCGGGCGCCGGCTACCTGGTAGAAGCCGGCGGCCGCGGCCGGCCCGATGCCCGCGGCGGGACCGGTGCCCGCGGCGGGACCGGTGCCCGCGGGGTCGTGCGGGTGGCTGTCCTGGGTCATGTCAGTACCTCACGAGGGGAAGGCGCGGGCGCCGCCGCGTCCCGTACGAAGCGGTCGGGGCAGCCTATTATCGCCGCGCCGGGACCGGGGGGTCACGGCGGGGAGAAGGGGAGCCTGGCCCCCGTTCGGAATGATCATGGTTTTGCCTGGCACCGCATGCGTGGCCGCATGTTCGCCCCCGCGTGGCCGGAGCATCACCTGACCAGGGCATACTTCGCATCATGAGTCACGCTATGGTCGCCGCGCACCGGGGGGTCGCGGCCGGGGCCGCCGAGAACACGATCGCGGCGTTCACGAACGCGATCGACGTCGGCGCCGACATGATCGAGTTCGACGTCCGCCGGACCCGCGACGGCCAGCTGATCGCCTTTCACGACGCCGCCGTGCGCGGCGCGCCGGTGAGCGGCCTCACCCGCGATGAGATCGAGGCCGCCGCCGGGGTCCGTCCGCCGCTGCTCGCGGAGGTGCTGCGGACCTGCGCCGGGCGGATCCGGCTCGACGTGGAGCTCAAGGAAGACGGCTACGTCCCGGACGTCATGGCCGTGCTGCGGGCGGGCTTCGACCCGGCGCAGATGATCGTTACCTCATTCCTGCCGTCGGTCGTCGCGAGCGCCAAGGACGCGTTTCCTGAGGTCAAGACCGGGCTGCTGGTGGGCGACGGCGGCCCGCTCGCCGACGTGCGGGCCCGGGTGCGCGAGCTGTACCCGGTCGACCTCGCCCGCCGGGTCCGCGCCGACTACCTGGCGCCGCACTACCGGCTGGCCCCGCTCGGCGTGGTGCGCCGGGCGGCGGCGGCCGGCCTGCCGTGCCTGCTGTGGACGGTCAACTCCCCCGAGCTGATCCGCCGGCACGCGACCGACCCGCGGGTGGCCGCCATCATCACCGACGTGGCCGCGCAGGCGGTGTCGATCGTGGCGGGCGCGGCCCGTTAGCTCAGGTCGCGCGGGCGGCCAGGAACTGTTCGAGCTGGCTGGCCAGCGAACTATCAAAGAGCGCTTCGGGCCACAGGCTAGTCAGCTCGCTGTGCAACCGGTACTGCAGCGCGAGAATACGAGCGAATACCGGCCGGCTGGCTGGCGTGAACCCGAATAGCGGGTTAATCAGGACGCCTAGTGACCGCCGCTCGCTCTCACCGCCGGAACGGAGAATCCGGTCGAATTCGGCTTTGAACTCCTCTTTGGTGGCGAGCCGCGGGCTCCGGTCGATGCTCGGCACGATAAAGAACCGGCGCAGCCGCTCGCTGAGCTGATCCGCTGAGAGTCCTTGCAGCCACGATGACGCGGGAGACTCATAACGACGCTGACGCCATCCGTACGCCTCCGGTGAATAGGCGAGAGCGGGCGGGATGGCGGCCAGCTCATAATGCCAGGTGACAGACTGGTAGACCCGGCCGAGAAGCTTTTTGGCGGGACCGTCCAGTTCGGAAGAGCTCAGCTGGTAGAAGGCGAGCGGCGCGTAGAGGTCATAAGCGAGGTCGCGTATCAGCCCGCCCCGTGTAGGCAGCCAGGAGAAGTCTTCGGGGGGTTGCAGCCTCAGCAGTCGCTGCGTACGGTCAGCGAACAACCGCTCGATCGCCGCGATCGCCCGGGCCGCCAGCTGGGGAACATCCGGTTTCGGCGGCAGGCGCGGCACGAACCGCTCCAGGGCGGCGACCGACGCCGCGTCCAAGGGCGCGGCCGCCGCCTGCACATGCCCTTGCTTCAAGCTGGCGGCCCAGCGGACTAGTTCATCAATCGACCAGTAATTCGCCGCGAGGCGCGCGTACCCGGGTATCTCCTCCATCCTCCTGATGGATTCCAGGACAAGGTAGCTGGACACCGCTCCGTGTGCGCTTGAGAAACCGACCTCATAGGGCACCCACCATGACCCTCGGGTTTGCGCGCTCAAGAGACCCAGCATCCGCGAGCAATGCCTGATGCCACGCTCGATGCTGTACACGAGCACTTCGTCGCCCGCTATCCCCAGATCGGCGGCTCGCCGCGAGTCCTCGTCATCTTCGTCAAACCAGTAGTGCAAGCCCTGCCCTTGGAGGATGTCCGCGACGGCCCTCGCCAGGGGCTTATCGGCGAGGCGATGCGAGATGAACGCGCGTTCCACTCTCGGCGTAGCGGAAAGATCCTGGGGCGAATAGATATTGAGGGATCCCGGGTCATTCATGACCTGGAACCTACCGGCCGGGGCGCTCTCCGGCCAGGGGCGCTACGGTCCGGGTGGCAGGAAGTCCCGCACCGCCTTGACGAACGCCTGCTGCCGGTGCGGCAGCAGCGAGATCAGGTGGCCGCCGTTCAGCAGCGTCAGCCGCGCGCCGGGGATGGCCGCGTGCGTCTCCCTGGCGAGCTCGACGGGGGCGACGCGGTCGGCGCGGCCGTGGACGACCAGCGTGGGCTGGGTGATCTCGCCGAGGCGGGCGGTGCGGTCGAACGAGCCGCTGGCCTGGAACTGCGCGCGCTGCGCGTAGCGCGGCTGGGGGTTCGCGCCGCGCGGGCCGGGCAGCCGGGACAGCGCCATCCCGGCCCGGACGCGCCAGCGGCGGCGCGACATGCGCGCGCTGGTGGAGGCCAGCACCAGGTGGTCCACCAGCCCCGGGTGGTCCATGGCGAGCGTCATGGCGACGCGGCCGCCCATCGAGATGCCGAGCACGTGCGCGCGCCGCACTCCGATCAGCGCCAGCAGCCCCGCGGTGTCGGCGGCCATCTGCTCGATCGTGTACGGGCCCGGGGGCTTGGCGGACCGGCCCGCGCCGCGGTTGTCGGCCGCGATGACCCGGTACCCGGCGGCGAGCGCGCGGGACAGCGGCCGCATCTCCGCCACGGTCAGCCCCAGGCCGCCGATGAGCACCAGCGGGTCGCCGGAACCGTGCGACTCGTAGGACAGCTCGATGTCGCCTACCTGGAGCAGCGGCATGCCCGTCAGCTCCCGCCGTCTCGCTGAGTCCCGCCGCTGCCCCGGAGCACGCCGCTGCCCCGGAGGTGGTGCAGCAGGTCGCGCAGAACCGGGCCGAAGGCGCCGGGGATCTCCATCGGCGCGGTGTGGCCGGCGGCGAGCACCGGCAACTCGCCGGCCAGCTGCCCGGCCGGGCCGTCGTAGTAGCCGTGGTCGCCCCCGCCGCCCGCGACGAGCAGCAGCGCCGGGCCGGCGCCGCGGGCGGTGGCCGCGGTCAGCACGCCAGCATCTTCTGGATCGCCTGCCGGGTCACCCCGAGCTCCCGCGCGATGTCGGCCTGGGAGAAGCCCGCGTCGATCAGCTGCCTGATGATGTCGCGGCGCTCGGCGGCGAGCCGCTGCGCCTTCCTGGCGTGCTCGAGTGCCTCGGCCCGCACCTGGCGCAGCCGCTCGAAGGTCTCCTGGTGATCTGTCTTCTGCTCTGGCATGCCTTGATTATGACAACCCCCTGTTGTCTTTGTCAACAGGGGGTTGTCGTGCTTATCCTGGCCGGGTGCGCCTCGTCTCCTTGCTACCGTCCGCGACCGAGATCGTCTACGCCCTCGGCCTGGGCGGCGACCTGGTCGGGGTCACGTTCGAGTGCGACGAGCCGCCTGCCGCGCGGACGGAGAAGACCGTAGTGGTCGCAGGCAAGGACACGTCGGGGATGACTCCGGCGGAGATCGACGGCTACGTCCGCGGCCAGCTCGCGGCCGGCGCGGACCTGTACACGCTGCGCGCGGACGCGCTCGCCGGGCTGCGGCCGGACCTGATCCTGACCCAGGACCTGTGCCGGGTCTGCGCGCTCCCGTCGGGGCACGTCTCGCAGGCGCTGGACTACCTGGGCTGCCGCGCCGACGTGCTGTCCCTTGACCCGTACTCGCTCGAGGAGGTGCTCGCCACGATCCTCGCCGTCGGCGAGCGCACGGGGGCAGCCGGCCGGGCGGCGCGGCTCGTCGCCGGCCTGCGCGAGCGCCTGGCCGCCGTCGCCGCGCGGGTAGCGGGGCGCCCGCGCCCGCGGGTGGCGGTCGTGGAGTGGGTGGACCCGCCGTTCGCGGCCGCGCACTGGATCCCCGACCTGGTGACCGCGGCGGGCGGCGAGCCCGTCGCGGCACGGCCGGGCCAGCGCTCCGTCCCGCTGACCTGGGCGGAGATCGCGGCCGCGGGCCCGGACCTGGTCATCGTCGCGCCGTGCGGCTACCACCTGGCGGGCGCCCTGGCGCAGGCGCGGGCCGCGGCGGCGAACCTGCCCGCGGTCCCGGTGTGGGCGATCGACGCCGACGCGCTGGTGGTGCGGCCGGGGCCGCGGCTGGTCGACGGGGTCGAAGCCATCGCGGCGATCCTGCACCCGGGCGCCGTGGCCGATCCAGCGGCGGGCCGTATCGCGGTGGTGCACTCCCCTGGCTAGCTGACGGTTGTGTTCCCTGGGGGGCGCTGGCGCGGCCATGATCCATTACTCGAATAAAGGATCATGAGAAACATATTGATACACATTGATCAAACTGGTATTCTCTGACTTAGGAGCCATGCGGGCCCGAGAGGGGGTGGTTCGGGGATGTACCAGGCAGGCGGCTGGGCGCACGGTCGGGCGAACAGCCAGGCAGATCGTCAGGCGGAACGCCGGGCGGGCAGCGGAGCAGCCGGTCCAGCGCCTGACGGCGGCGGCATTGCGGCCGGGAGCGCAGGGTTGGGGAGCGCGGCCTTCGAGAGCGTCACGGAGGCGCTGCGCGCCGGGGACGCGGTCGCGGACTACCTGAATCTCCTGGCCGCGGCCGGGCTTGACGGGCCGGCCTACGGCGAGGTGCTGCGGGCGCTCGGCGAGATACAGGGGAAGCTGGCCGCCGCCTACGCCGCGTTCCTGCGCCGGTTCGCCGCGGCCGACGGCCACGCCGCCGACGGATACGGCTCGGCGTCCGCCTGGCTGGCCGCCAAAGGGCAGCTGACGAGGAAGGACGCGCTAGCGGCGGTGCGCGAGATGCGCCGGCTGGGCGAGCGGCCGCTACTGGGCGCCGCGCTGACCAGTGGCGCGATTACCCGGTCATGGGCGCTGGCGATCGCGGACTGGACCCGTAAGCTCCCCGCGGAGATGCGCGACGAGACCGACCGGATCCTGCTGGGCGCCGCCGCGTCGGGGGCGCCCCTGGACGACCTGGCCACGATCGCGGCGTGCGCGATCGAGAGCTGGCGGTCCCAGCAGCCCGACCCCGACAACCCCGACGACGGCTTCGACGACCGCTACGTGCAGGTTGGCACCACGTTCGGCGGCGCGGCGGTGATCCGCGGGAACCTGACGCCCGAGTGCGCGGCTGCGGTCCGCGCGGCGCTGGAGGCCCTGTGCAAGAAGACGGGCCCAGAGGACGACCGGACCGAGGGCAAGCGGTTCCACGACGCGTTGCCGCTGGCCTGCGAGCTGCTGCTGCGCGCCCGCCTGGTCCCCAGCCGCGCGGGGGCCGACACCCAGGTGATCGCGCACATCCCGCTATCTCAGCTACGGCAGATGCCAGGCGCGGGCGACCTGGAGGACGCCTGGATCCGCGCCCGCCTCGGTGAGGACGGCTACCTCACCGGCAAGGACGCAGAGGCAGCAGCCTGCGACGCGCAGACCGTCCCGGTCGTCACCGGCACCATAGACCCAGCGGTCATCGACCAGATGATCAGCCTCGCCCGCACCGCCGCCGAAGCGAGCGCGGCCGGAGGTTGCGGCGCCGAGGAGTCGCCCAGCGGCCCGCCCGGTGCCGTCGGAGACCCAGAGAGTCAACCGCCCCGCAGTGCCGGCTCAGCGGAGGAAGCCCGCTCAGTAGACAGCGCCAGCCTGGGGAACAGCGCCCGCCAAGGTGGCGCCGGCCTCTCCCCCGATGCTGGCCCGGTCCTTGACGGCAGCAGCGGCGTCGCCAGCCCCTCTGGCCCGGCTGCGGAACGTCCCGGCGTCCATGGCGAGGTGCCCGACGTGAGAGCTTCAGGCCCGAACGGCCTGGACCCGGGCGGCCCCCGGCTGGCCGGCCCCCGTTCCGGCGCGCTGTCCCTCGAGGCCTGGCGGGCGCTGCGCCATGCGATGGCGCGCCTAGCCGTCGACCTCGTCTCCGGCCCCGCAGGCGTCGCCGCCGTCTTGCGCCAGGGCTTGCTCCAGTCGCCGTACGCCACCCCGAGCCTGCCCTTGGACATCGGGTACAGCGAAAGCATCCCCGGCCACATCCGCCGCGCCGTCCTGCTCAGGGACCGGAAATGCGCCTGGCCCCGATGCGGCCGCCCCGCCGTCTACTGCGACGTCCACCACCTGCGCCACAAGGAAGACGGCGGCGAAACCGCCCTGGACAACCTCATCCTGCTCTGCCAGTACCATCACGACGTCTGCGTCCACCGAAGAGGCTGGCAGCTGACCCTGCACCCCGACGGGACCACCGAGGCCAGAAGCCCCGACGGCAAGCAGGTGCTCTACAGCCACGCGCCCCCAGCCCAGCAGGCGGCTTGACTCGCCATCAGCCGCCCGGCGGCCAAGCCCGCGGATGCCAACGAAACGGCCGGAGTGCCGTTCCGGCCCGGCCTGACCGGGCCCGCCAGTATCACCGAGGCCTACCGGGTGCTCCGCCCCGGCGGCCTGCTGGCGTTCTCCCAGCCGGCGGACGACCCCGCGCTGGACGGTGACCACGAGCACGATCACCAGTGGGACTTCTACCGGGAGCTGATCGAGAGGCCATCGACGGCGCGACCGGCCTCTGAGCCGGGCCGGCCCCGCGCTCACGGGCCCGAAGCTCGCCGTACGCGTCTAGCTCCCGGTGAAAAGCGTCACCAGGTCACGCCGGGCGCCGCTGACGAATTCGCGAAGCTTGCCGGTCGCCAGGCGCGGCGGCCACTCACTAAGCGGCTTCTTGTCCCGCTCGCACAGTATTTGCATCCTTTCCCCGGTACTGAACGCGCGTGCGAGACCACCGCGCACGGCAGCGCCCGCCGCGACGAACTTCGACAAGTAGTGGATGCCGATGCTGATAACCGTCAGGCCAAAGACATAAGCGGACGTGTCCTTCATCCAGTGCAACTGCAGGCCGAGCGCGATGACGGCCAGCACGAAGGCGTAGAGCAGCATGGTCCACCACCACTGCTCGAACCCCCGGGCGTTCAGCGTGGCGTCTGGCGGCGCGATCGACAAGCGGTTCCTTGCCCCCGCGCCGTAGATGCGCTGGGCGAGGACAAGCATGAGCCAGTTAGCGAGGACCACGGCGATCGCACCGCCCGCGATCGCCCACGACCAAAGCCATGGCTTCCAAAACAGGCTGACCGCGGTGATCGGCAGCGCGACAAGGGCCATTGACCGGATGAAAACCTCAGTTACCTTGGCCAGCGGGCCAGGTATTTCCCACACGGTCAGGTTAGCGAGGATCGCGGAATAGAACTTGGCGCCGATAATCCCCTGGTTGAAGCAGATTATGTCGGCTGCCAGTTCAGCGCCATGCGGGGGCGGCTCTTGCTGGAAGGTCACCACGTCCGCCCAGCTGAAGAGCGCGGTTCGGGCAAAGATGAACCACCAGCAGACCGTGGCGACAAGGGTGAAGAACAGCAGGTAGCTTTCCCTCGGCGCGTCGCCGGCATGGCGCCGCCGACTCAGGAGCCAGCGCTTCAGCTGAGCCGTCGGCTCCCTGGACGAGGGCAGCAGGCGGCTGGCCCACCGGATCCTGGTCGCGGCGCTGATGTCCGGGTCGCCGCTCACGACTTGCGCCGTGTAGTCGAAGAGTTCGCGAAGCGGACCATAGGAATACGGCGCGCCCGGGCTGTATCGCGTCAGCAGCAGGCGCCTTTCCGGGTTGGCCTCGACGAGGTCCTCGATCAGGCGGGCCAGCTGAGGACTCGTGTTCCAGACCTCGTCGGGAACACGGCCGTCCCTGGGCGCGTAACCGCAGATGATACGAATCAGGATAATGCCGAGCGAGTAGACGTCCGCGATCGCCGACCATCCCCGGTTCTTGATTTCCGGTGCCACATAGGCGGCGTCATCATGCTCGGTTATGCCGATTTGCCGCGTGTACAGGTGATTCGGCCCGAGGTCGATCAGCCGGGCCTGGTCCTCGGATACGATTATTATGTTCCCGGGAGAGAGATCCTGATGTTGCCGTTCCTTGTGGTCCTCGGTAATCTCGCCGCCCTGGGCGAGGGCGGTCAGCGTCTGAATGATCAGGCTGCCGATCGACAGCGCCTTGTCGATGCGGTCGCGCACCGACAGTTTTCCCTTCTCGAAGTCGTCTAGGTGGTCATAGAGCGTCGTTCCCTCCTGGAACGGCATCAGCACCCACCGCGTGGTTGACGCCCAGGGCTGCACCACGATGTCCGGGGTCCTGCTTCGACCGTAGTAGTCCGCGTAGCGGTCGGTCGCGGCCGCGATCGCGGTCAGCTTGTTCCAAGGGAAGAGCACGCACTTAAGCGCATAGGTGCGACGAGCGCCCGACTCATCGACGGGTTTGACGCTCCCGCATTTCAAGATGAACGACGTGGTGCCCGACTTGTGGTATTCGATCGTCCCGAAGTCGATATCATCCCAGGCGCCTTGCTCCGCCTGACGCTTCTGCCGCTCTCGTTCGGGCGAACTGGACGGGCTCGCCTGCCGCGCTTGTCCAGCGGACCGTGCGGGAGAGTAGAGCGCGTGAACGGCGTCCGCGATGGGCAGCTCCTGGAATTTCTTCTCGCAGTACTCCTGGGTCTCTCGCTGGAACTTGTCACGCTCGGAGGCGGTGACGGGTTCCATGAACCGGGCTTCCAGTAGCCGGACGTTGACGCATATCAGGCCGAGTATGCCGACGATGCTCGGGGTGAAGGCGTCAGCGACCCCGGAAAGCCTGTCGATAGCGGCATCGCAGTCGACCCGGAACTGCAATCCGTCGTCCGTGTGCCCATTTTCTGATATGTGATCGAGGATGTTGAGAAGAATTAATTCCGCGGCGTCGGTCCGCTCCTCGGCAGAGGAACCCATCAGCCGCTGGGTAGCGGCGGCAACGTTCTTGTTTCCTATCTCATCGAGGATGAGCTGGCCGACGCCTACCTGAGGGGCATTCCGCATGGGTGCAGACTACCCAGGGCAGTCGGTTAATAACATCGCCGCTGACGTCGTATCGCCGACGGCACCGAGCGCCGCGAGAAATATTCGCAGAGATCATCGATAAATATCGATTCAATCGTCATTCACTCACGCGCCTTTCCCTGTGAGCGCCTCGCGGCCGCCGCCCTACGCAGAAGAACACAAATACACGACCTATGTCACGGGCGTAAACGTGTATTCGGGCCGAGCTGGGACGTGTCACCAGGGGCCTTTAGCCGTCCAGCGGCGGCAAGGGCATGTTCGCGCCGCTGATGACGACGGCGACGCGCTCCCCCGGCGCGGGCTTGTAGGCTCCGGCGAGCAGGGCCGCGACGCCGACCGAGGCCGCGGGCTCGGCCGCTATCCGCGCGGTCTGCCACAGCGTGCGCTGCGCGCCGCGGATGGCGTCGTCGTCCACTAGCACCACGTCGTCCACGTAGGCCTGGGTGATCGGGAACACCAGGTCGCCGACGCGGCGCGGGGCGAGGGCGTCCACCGCGATGCTGCCGGCCGGGGCGTCGACCACCTCGCCGGCCGCCCGGGCGCGGAACAGGGTCGGCGCGCCGTCCGGCTCCACGCCGATCACCCGGGTGGCGCCCGCGAAGTACGAGGCGATCCCGGCGATCAGGCCTCCGCCGCCGACCGGGACAAGCACGGTGTCCAGCGGGCCAGCCTGCTCGTCGAGCTCAAGGGCCAGGGTGGCCTGTCCGAGGATGGTTTCCCGCTGGTCGTAGGCGTGCACGCTCATCGCGCCGGACTCCGCGACATACCGCTCCGCGGCCAGCAGCGCGTCGGCGTAGCGGTCGCCCCCGACCACCAGGTCGGCCAGCCGGCGGATGCGCTCGATCTTGGCCGGCGACGACACGGTGGGCACGAAGATCCGCGCCGGGACGCCCAGCTCGCGGGCTGCGTACGCGACCGCGACACCGTGGTTGCCGCCCGACGCGGCCGCCACCCCGGCCGGCGGCACGGCCCGCAGCAGCAGGTTCGTGAACGCGCCACGGGCCTTGAACGAGCCGGCGCACTGCAGCTGCTCCAGCTTGAGGGTCACCGGCCCGGCCAGGTCAAGCTGGACGGTCGGCGTCTTGCGCACGTGCGGGCGGATCGCGTCGCGGGCACGGCAGATGTCGTCCCGCGTGAACCTGAGATACTGCGTGTCACCAGTCACCGGCGAGTTCCTCCTTGGCCCGGGCGATGCGTTCCTCCACGCGCTTGTAGAAGACCCACTGCCTGACCTTCGTGCCCCGCACCAGGCCCGCCTGGGACAGCAGCTTCAGGTGCTCGCCGCACGTCGGCGCGCTTACCCCCAGCTTCTCGGCGATAAGCTGCGCGCACACGCCGTCCTCCACCAGGTCACCGTCGCGCTGCGGGGGAAAGTTGGCCACCGGGTCACGCAGCCACTCCAGGACCCGCAGGCGCTTCTCGCTGCCCAGGGCCTTGATGAGGTCGACGTCAAGCACCAAGGAATTATGGCAAATAGCTAACTAGCTGTCTAGCTAGCCCCTGCCTGGCTAGGCGAGGTCGCCCCGGGTGAGAACAGCACCGAGCGGGCCAGGTCGTGCCCGGCACCGGCCGCCTCCACCGGGTCGGCGCCGCGGGCGCGGGCGGCCAGGAACCCGGCCGCGAACGCGTCGCCGGCGCCGGTCGAGTCGCGCGCCGGGGGCGCCGCCGGCACCGGCACCGCCCGCGGGACGCCGCCGGGCG
>Ga0134126_10007440_pt1 | contig 13759 bp, 11 predicted proteins | sample KB31752_FD_96881 | JGI IMG/M metagenome (GOLD analysis project Ga0134126, IMG submission 96881) | Terrestrial soil microbial communities with excess Nitrogen fertilizer from Kellogg Biological Station, Michigan, USA - KB3-175-2 | ecosystem: Environmental > Terrestrial > Soil > Unclassified ...
ACGCGCACCGGCCAGCGATCGTCGTGGGCACGGTGGACATGCTGCTCAGCAAGGCGCTGAACAGAGGGTTCGGGGTCAGCCGGCCGCTGTGGCCGATCGACTTCGCGCTGATGGTCAACGGTGCGCACTGGGTCATCGACGGCGCACGGCTTTGCCCGCAGTCCGCGACCACCCTGCGCCAGGTCGCTAGCTTGGTGGGGGAAACGGGAAGCGCGGAACCGTTCGGGATGACTTTGTTGTCGGGGCGGCTGACCGCTCCGCGCACCTTCCAGCGGCTTTCTGCTGATCCCGGCGACTACGGCGCGCTCGCCGCGAACGCGGTCGCGCGTCACGCGCGCGGGACGCGCACGCTTGTCGTGCTTAACACGGTGGAGGCGGCCCAGCAGGTGTACCGGCGGCTGCGCGGCGGGCCGGTCGACGTGGCGCTGCTGCATTCGCGGTTCCGTGGCGTTGAGCGGGGTGACCGGCTGGCGGCCATCACCGGGCAGGACCTGATCGTCGTCGCGACGCAGGTCGTCGAGGCGGGCGCCGGTGACCTGAACGCCGCGCTGCTCATCACGGAGGCGGCGCCATGGCCGTCCCTCGTCCTGCGCGCCGCGCACGCAGGCACGGTTCTCTGGGTACCGCCGGTTGGGCCGGCACCCTACCGGCGGGAAGACGTCGACGCTACGGTCAGTGACCTCGCCCGGCTTGAGGGGATGGGGGTGTCCGCTGAGGAGCTCGCCGGCCGTGACGCCGGCTTGGGTGGGTTTGGCGGCCTTGGCGCCTTTGGCGCCTTTGGCGGCGGCTCCCATGCGGTGATCAGCCCTGGTGAGGTCCTTCGCCTGTTCGACACCAGCACCTACCTGACTGACGATGACATCGATCTCGCCGCTTACGTGCGGGATGCCGGCGACCTGGACCTTGAGGTCGCCTGGGCGACCTGGACGCCTGGCGTGGACGGCGCACCCGATCGGGAGGTCAGGCTGCCCGCCGCCGAGTACCGGTGCCGGGTGGGCCTTGGTGCCGCGCTTCGGCTGGCGGACGAACGCGCGGTTTGGAGGTTCGACCAGGTCGCGGGAGCGTGGCGGCCGGTTACGCGGGTCCCGTCGGCTGGGCTGCGGCCCGGTGAACTGCTGCTGGTCAATGCCGCCGACGGCGGGTACGACCCGGAAACCGGCTTCGACCCGCTGTCACGCGGTGCCGTGCCGGAAAGCCCTGCCTTGCTCACCCAGGACGAGCAGGCGGAACTGGTGGCGGTGGCCGCGGTCGAGGCGCTCGTGAACAGCGAGGACGCCCCTTCAGTTGACACGACGGCTGTGGCACCGCGCGCATGGCAGTCGCTCAACGAGCACAGCGAGCAGGTGCGTGACCACGTGGCCGCCCTGCTGGGGGCCATCGCCCCGCAGCGCCTGTCGCCCGATGCCGCGCGCAGCGCGGTGGTCGCCGGCTGGCTGCACGACGCGGGTAAGGCCCATCCGATCTGGCAGGACGCGCTTTGTGCCCTGGCCGAACAAGACGAGCAGGACGAGATCGCGGCGGGCCGCCCCTGGGCGAAGTCTGGCGGCAGGACAGGCCGGCTGGAGTTCGCTGGGGACGTGCCGTTCCGGCATGAACTAGCATCGCTGCTGCTCATCGACGGCCCGCTGGGCAGCCTGCTCGACCAGGCCCCGGACCGGGATCTCGCCCGGTACTTGGTGGTCGCGCACCACGGGAAGCTTCGCGTCCGGATCGGCGAGCTGAGTGCCGCGGATGCCGATGCTGAGATTCTTGGCCTTCGCCAAGGGGCGCGGTGCGCCATTCCGCCGCTTCTCGGCCGTCTCGCGTCCACGCTTACCGTGGACCTCGAACAGTTCACTCCCGAGAGCGCGGGCTCTTGGACAAAGGCCATTGCCGGCCTGCTGAGCAGGTACGGACCTTTTACCCTGGCTTATCTTGAAGCCATCGTCCGCATCGCTGATTGGCGGGCCAGCGGCGGCCGGGAACTCGCCGCTGATATCGACGCGATCGATATTCGCCCCAAAGCGCCGCAGATAAGTCACACTGGTGATAAGTCCTCCGCTGCCGGCCCCACGGGCGCGATGCCGGCGGAGGGATAGGGATGCGATCGTCGGCTGACAACGCGCCGCTTCCCTCTCGGAACGCGGCGGCGCGGGCGCTTGCGGCTCGCCCCGCGCCGCCGCCATCCAGGAGTCACGAGATAAGAAAGCCTGCAGTGGCACTGTTGTGCGTGGCCAATCGATTGGGTGAACGCCCCGCCATGACGTCTTAGGGCCATTTAGCGTCATGCCGGCGAGTGATTTGGCCGGGTTTGCGGAACGCTTAATGGCCCTAAGACGGCGGACGGCCAGCACCGTAATCGCTAACTCAACGGCATTGCGCGCTCGCTATGCCGGACAACCGTGAGGTGTACGGCAAACCGGGCACCCGCGGCAGCGTCGGGCCCGGGGCGGCTATGCGCCGACTTCAGCGGGCGTGCCGCCGGTAATCCGCACAAGCTCCTCGAACGAGGTCGGGAACACCGCATGCGGATGCCCGGCCGCCGCCCATACCACGTCGTACTTCGCCAGCCAGACGTCAACGAGCGTCCGGATCGGCGCGGGATGCCCGACGGGCCCCACCCCGCCGATTACCTGACCGGTCCACTCCCGCACCGACCGCGCCTCAGCCCGGGAAACCGCAGCAGCCCCGACAAGCTCGGCTACCAGCGCCGTGTCCACCCGGTGCGCCCCGCTGGTCAGCACCAGCAACGGCGCCCCATCGGCAGCGAACACGAGGCTGTTGGCGATGGCCCCGACATCGCACCCGAGTTGCTCCGCCGCAGCCGCCGCCGTGCGCGCCGACTCGGGGAACACCCGCACCTCCCCCGCCACGTCGAGTCCCCTGAACACGCCCGCAAAGTCAACCGCCGCCATGCGTTAACGCTATCGGCCCCGGCGGGAGGAAGGTCAACGGAATTAGCACCCGCACATTAACGCCTACAGATTGGGCCAACGCAGCACGGCAGGGTCCTGGCTGACTTCGTTAGTTCTGGAGATGCCACGGGCACACTGCGGCTGGCCAGCTACTGCGACGTCTGATGGTCCGCGCCGACCACGACGCTGCCGTCTGCCAGCAGCGCGAAGCCGGGGTTGTGGGCAATCTCCCATGCGTGGCCGTCCGGGTCGCGGAAACCAGCTGCGTAGCCGCCGTAGAAGGTCTCCGCGGGCGCCCGGGTCACGACGGCGCCCGCGCGGTGAGCCAGCTCGACGATCTCGTGCACCTCCTGGCGGGAGCCGACGTTGTGGGCGAGCGCCATCCCGCCCCAGCCCTTGGCGGAGTCGTCGATTCCCATGTCGTCTGCGAGCTTGTCGCGGGCCCACAGCACCAGGACGACGCCGTTCGCCTGGAAGAAGACCGTCTCCTCGGCCTCGAACGCGGGAGACCAGCCCAGGGTCCGGTAAAACTCCGTCGCGCGCTGCACGTCCGCGACACCAAGGGTGATCAGCGCAACGCTTTGCTTCATTAGCGGCCTCCTGTCCGCGTCGCCGTTCATCCCGTTGGATCTATGATCTGGCACTGGAGCGGGGATGTCTTGAACGAAGCGGACATCGACCGGGAGTTGGCGCCGCTAATTCAGTTGTCTGGTCGGCGGGGTGCTGCGCAGAATGACGGCGTGCTGACAGCGGAGGAAGTTGATCAGTTCGTCGAGAACGGGTTTGTCCACCTGCCTCAGGCATTCCCCAGGGCGCTGGCCGATGAGTGCCGTGCGTTCCTGTGGCGGGAGACCGGCCTTGACCCCGATAACCCTGCTACCTGGACACGGCCCCTCATTCGGCTCGACGGGTACGGGGGCGACCTGTTCAACGCCGCCGTTAACACGCCCGCGCTGCACGAGGCGTTCGACCAGCTTGTCGGAGTTGGCCGGTGGATCCCGCGCTCAGGGCTTGGCACGTTCCCGATCCGGTTCCCGCACCCCGACGATCCCGGTGATGCCGTATGGCACATGGAGGGCAGCTTCACGCCCGAGGGCGAGAAGGGGTACTGGCTGAACCTGCGGTCTGAGGGGCGGGCTCTGCTGATGCTGTTCCTGTTCTCCGATGTCGGTCCTGATGACGCGCCGACTCGGATTAAGGTCGGCTCGCACCTAGACGTGCCGCCCTTCCTGGTGGCGGCGGGCGAACGGGGCATGAGTTTCGGTGCCGCGTGCGCTGCCATGGGTGCGGCGGGCAAGCTCGACTCACCGGACCGCGAGGTGGCCCTGGCCACAGGTCACCCCGGGGACGTGTACCTGTGTCATCCGTTCCTGATCCACGCCGCACAGCTGCACCGAGGGCGAGAGCCCAGGTTCATGGCCCAGCCGCCCCTCGATCCCGTCGCGCCGCTAGACCTGCGGCGCGCAGACGGTGCCTACTCTCCAGTGGAAGTGGCGGTGCTTCGCGGCCTCAGCCCGTCCGCCTGACGCCCGCGCCGGCACGGGTGGCGCCTGGGCGTCGTGAGTCGAATCGCTGACGGGCTCAGCCCTTCACGGTCCATTGGCCGGTCGCTAGGCCGAAGCCCGAGTCCAACGTGAACTGGACCCCGACGATCTTCGCGGCGTCCGGCACCTCGAAGGAGATGCAGCCGAGTCCGGAGCTTCCCGGGGCGATGTTCTCGATGCCGGCGAAGGCCTGGCAGCCGCCCACGGTCTCAAGGCCTGACTGATAGGACTGGCCGACCGAGTCGATGAGCTTAGCCCCGTTTGACGGCGAGTCCGAATACGCCTGCGTCCCTGAGTCGGTGAGCCGGAACTGCACCGCGACCAGCCGGTCTCCGGCGGGCGGCGTGAAGAAGGAGTCTGCTGGCGAAGCGTGGTCGATCATCTTCACCACGGTGACGCCCATCTGCTCGCCGCCGCGATAGCCCGACAACGTGATCGTGGTGCCGATCGTCGCCTTCTTCGGAGCGCTGGCGGGCGGCGCTGATGCGCTTGAGGTATCCGATCCGCCTGGCCCGCTGGTGGTTCCGGTGTCCCGCATCGTGTGCCCGGCACTGTTGGCCACTGCCACCACGATGATCGCGATCCCCACCGCAAAAGCTCCGCCGACGCCGGCGAGTATGTTCCGCACCGCGTGCCCCTGTCGCCGCGGGGCAGGCCAAGGCGCGTAGGGGCCCTGGCCGTAGGGCGGTTGAACGTAAGGCGGCTGGCCGTACGGCTGCTGCCCTTGCGGCGCCGGCCCGTACCCGCCCCAGGGCTGTTGTCCGCGTGCTGTTCCCATGGACTGCGCATTCGTGGGCCGCCACCCGCCAGCAGAGGTTCCGCCCCGTAGCTCGCTGGCGGCCTGCGGTGTCCCGCGCCCGGCCGCGCGTTCTTGAAACTCCGGCGGTACCGCTGGCTTTGGCAGCCGCCCGGAATCCCGCCGCCCCTCGTGGTCCGGCTCAAACGCCATGCCAGTCACGCTCCTCCCGTAGCATCCTGCATTGCCCATGAGGATAGCAGAGAATTATGTAAATTCCAGTAATTTCCTTGATAGCTAGGCACCTTGAAGCCCTGCGCCCGCTTAGTCGGCAGGCGCAGGGCTTCGGTTCATGGCGGTGTGGGCTACATGCGGACCGGAGTGAGTTCGCCGTTGACGTAGTCCATGTAATCCATGACGGCAGTGAAGGTGCCTGGTGCATACCAGGCCAGCCAGGTCATCGCTTCGGCGAGTTCGGTTCGAGTGCGACCGAGCAACCGGTCACTGCCGGGGACGTCGTTGAGGTGCGCGGTCGGTGCGGGATGAGTCAGACTAGCGTTCACGATCTTCCTCCGGGTTTGCGGATGAGGGTCCAGGGCCGTCGATGGTGTTCCAGCACCTCGGCGGCCCGTCCAGTTTCGGGGGAACTGGCTGATGACATTAGGTTACGCGTATGTGTGTACGAGGGAGGGAGCGACGCGCGGTAGCACTTTGATTTTTGCGGCTGGACCGGATGATGTCAGCCTGGGTTGCCGCCGAGGCTGAGTTCGTTGCCCTCCGCGTCGCGGTAGGTGACCTTGGTCGGCCCGCCTTCGTAGGTCTCGCGCTCGGCGGGCGAGATGCCCCGCCGGGTGATCGCGGCGACCCGTACGTCGAGATCCTCGACGAACAAGAGCACTACGGCGTTCCCCGCCCGCGCCGCGTCCTGCACGATGTAGACGTACTGGTGCGCGCCCACTTCCCAGACTGCCTCGGAGTCGTTCGGGAGGAACGATGGCGGTCCGCCGAAGAAGCGCTCGTACCAGGACAGCGCTTCCGCATAGTCAGTAACGGGAATCCCGACGAAGAGATCCAGTGCCATCGCGTCCCCCAGGTGTCGTCGCGTCGCCAGTATCGACAGTGATAGCACCGGAAACTCAGCGCCGTCCAAGGGCACCCGTCATGATCGCGCGCTGAGCCTGCGTGTTGTGGGCGTGGGTGCCACAAGGCCAACAAGGATGTGGGCGCGTGTGCCACAAGGCCAAATAAATACTGGGCGTGTGGCACACAAGGACGCTTCTATTGGCCTTGTGTGCCACAGGGACAGCTCGTTCTAGCCGTGGGTGCCACAAGGCCAGAACCGCAACGCCGCTGCCGGAGGGTTGCCGGACCCATAGGGCCGGGGTTAGCCTCCCGGGCCGAAGCGCTCCGTCTTGATGGCGCCCGGGGCGTGGCCTGCCGCTACCAGGAGGGATGAAGCCGCTTCGACGAAGCCGCTGGGGCCGCAAACGAACGTGGCCGGGTTCGCGGACGGAGGGAACGCCGTCTCGGCCAGGATCTTCGCGTTCAGGCGGGTCGTGTAGCTCTTCGAATCCCGCGCTGGGGCGATGCCCCGCGCCGCCCAGCCAGAACGCGTGTACAGGTAGGTGATGGTGAGGGGTGAAGAACGCTGCCGTTCTGACAGCTCTTCTTGGTAGATGATGTCGGCGGGAGTGCGGGCGCTGTAGATCAAGCGGACCGGGACCTGAGCCCCGAACTGGGCATGCGTCCGGATCATGGCCATCAGCGGGACGATGCCCGAGCCGCCCGCGAACAAGAGCAGGGGGCGCGGGTCGGCAGGGTCCCAGGTGAACCAGCCGCCGATCGGGCCGCGCAGGTCGAACTGGTCGCCCGGCTCGGCGATCTCCGCCAGGTACGGGGAGACCTCGCCGTCGGAGAGACGCTGCACGGTGATCTCCAGGCGGTCGGGTTCCGAGGCATTCCCGATCGAGTAGTCGCGCTGGGCGGTGTAGCCGTCCGCGGCGGTGAGCTTGACGGCGACGTGCTGGCCGGGCGCGTGTCCCGGCCAGCCGGGGACGTCGAGGGTGAGGGTGCGGGCAGTCGCGGTCTCGTCCTTGGTTTGCTTAACGGTCGCGACCCGCCACGTCAGTCGCCCTGGTACCGCTGCTCGCGCCATGGGTCTCCGTAGTCGTGGTAGCCGAGCTGCTCCCAGAAGCCGCGCTTGTCGCGGAGCATCAGGTCGAGGCCGGTGACCCACTTGGCGGACTTCCAGAAGTACAGGTGCGGCACGAGGAGCCTGGCGGGGCCGCCGTGCTCGGGGCGCAGCGGCTTGCCGTCGTATTCGTAGGCGATCCATGCCTTGCCGTCGCGCAGGTCCGGCAGCGGCGCGTTCGTCGTGTAGCCGCCATAGCTGCGGGCCATGACATAAGCGGCGTCCGTCTCGATGCCGTCGAGCAGCGTGTCGAGCGAGACGCCGCGCCAGTGCGTGCCGAGCTTGGACCACTGAGTGACGCAGTGGATGTCCGTGGTGATGGCCTCGGCCGGCAGGGCGGTGAACTGCTTCCAGTCCCAACGGGTCGACTCGCCGGTCTCCGTCGTGATCGTGAACGACCAGGTGGCGGTGTTGACCGGCGGGGTGGGCCCCGCCTGGAGGACCGGGAAGCCGTACTCAAGGTACTGGCCGGGCGGCAGCTTGGGATCATCGCGCCGACGCCCGGTGAAGCCTCTGGTGACAGTGTTCATAACACGGGACTCATGAATGGAGGTGGTTACGCCAGTCGGCGGGGACCCGGCCGTGCGGGCCTGGCACCGGCTGCTCCCGCGGGTGGCAGTCCGGGCCAGCGAGCGCCGGGCCCGTCTCGTAGAAGTCCTCGTTCGGGTAAGACCAGAACCAGGTCTCCCCCGGCTCGAAGCTGCGGATGACCGGGTGGCCGGTCTCCTTGGCGTGCGCGGTGGCGTGCTGGGACGGTGAGGTGTCACAGCACCCGATGTGGCCGCACTGAGTGCAGCGGCGCAGGTGCAGCCACCACCCGCCCTGGGCTTCACACTCGACGCAGCCGGTGCCGCTCGGCTCGACCGCGAGGTCGACGCCTGGCATCTGGTCGGTCATGACTCCTCCGGGTTTTCCTGGTTCTGCGGTTGGATGGGCAGCCGGACCTGGAAGCGGGTGTCGCCGGGGACCGACTCGACGCTCACGTCGCCGTGGTGCTTGTTGACGACGATCCGCCACGCGATGTCAAGCCCGAGCCCGGTGCCCTCGCCGACCGGCTTGGTAGTGAAGAACGGCTCGAAGATGCGCTGCTGGATGTCCGCGGGGATGCCCGGGCCGGTGTCGCCGATCTCCACGAGCACGCAGTCGTCGTCGAGGCTCGTGGTGATGGTGAGCGTGCCGGTGCCGTTCATCGCCTGGGCCGCGTTGTCGATCAGGTTCGTCCAGACCTGGTTGAGCTCGGCGGCGTAGGCGGGGATCTTCGGCAGGGTCTTGTCGTACTGCTTGACGACCGTGATGCCGTTGAGCTTGGCGGACATCATCAGCAGCGTGCTCGACAGCAGTTCGTGGACATCCACCACCTGGTAGGGGGCGCGGTCGAGCTGTGAGTACTGCTTAGCCGCGCCGACCAGCGTGGAGACCCTGGTCGTGGAATCCTCGATCTCGTTCATGAGCAGCTCGGTCTCGACCGTGTAGTTCAGCCAGCGCAGCGCGGGCTCGATCATCTCCTCGCCGACCATGTCGAAGACCTTGTCGAGCCACTCAGGGTCCAGGCCCGCCTGGACGAAGACCGGGGCGAGCTGCCAGGCATCCCCGCAGCCGTGGTCCTCCAGCCAGTCGCTGACCGCGTCTTCGGCGTCCGACGTCTCGATCGGGTCGAGCTTCGGCGCCTTCGCTACCCGCTCGACCGCGCGCTGCTGCAGGTCGACGAGCGCTTCCCAGCTGGCCGCCGGGTACTTGCCCTTCGCGAGCATCTTGAGCTTGCTGCGCATCCCGGCGACCCGCTCGCGGAGCGCCGACGTCGCGCTGACCGCTGCGGCGGCGGGGTTGTTGAGCTCATGGGTGAGCCCTGCGGTCAGCGAGCCGAGCGCGAGCAGCCGCTCCCGCTGGCCGATCGCCTCGCGGGTGCGCTGGCCGCCGATGAACAGCCCTTCCAGCAGGTGGACCGGCATCGGGAACCACTCGTTCATGATCTGGGAGAAGCACTCCGCGCCCATCACGTAGAACCGGGACGGCTTGGTCACCCGCAGCGAGTTCTGGTAGATCTGCGGCACCCGGTCGCCCAGGTAAGCCGTGAACGCGCCGGAGTAGACGCCCCGCTGGTCGGTCCGGGAGACCTGCACGTCGTCGCCGCTGACGCGCCGGGACGTGACGATCTCCCCCTCGATCAGCACGTACAGGCACGCCGCGGGGTCACCTTCGGCGAAGACCTGACCCGACTCGATGATCTCTACGTGGCCCTCCTGGCAGAGGCGGGCGAGTTGGTCGTCGGTGAGTTTCTCGAACAAGAACAGCGAGCGCAGCTCTTCGGGGTTGCATTGCGCGATCACTGCCATGGTGCCTCCAGCGGTCTCCAGCGTCTCCAGGTAACAGCGTTTCCAGATACCGGTGCACGAACATGACGGCCATCGCGCCCTCTCCCACGGCCGAGGCGACCCGCTTGGCCGACTCGGACCGCACGTCGCCGACCGCGAACACGCCCGGGACGCTGGTCTCCAGGTGGTACGGCGGCCGGTCGAGCGACCACTGGTGTTGTTCTTGGTCGACGTCCGGGCCCGCCAAGACGAAGCCGCGGGTGTCGCGGGCCACCACGCCGTCGAGCCACGAGGTCCTAGGCGCCGCGCCGATAAAGATGAACAGCTGGCCGGCATCCACTATTTCTGTGGTGCCCTTCGCCAGGTCCCTGAGCTCGAGCTGTTCCAGGTGGCCTGCTCCCTGAACCTCCGCGACCTCAGTACAGACCCGGACGCTGATGTTGGGGATGCCCGCGATCTGCTGGATGAGGTAGTACGACATCGACTGCTCAAGGGACGGGGCGCGCACCAGCATGGTGACCGAGCGGGCGAACTTGGCCAGGTAGACCGCGGCCTGGCCGGCCGAGTTGGCCCCGCCCACCACGAACACGTCCTGGTCCTTGCAGGCCTCGGCCTCGGTGAGTGCCGCGCCGTAGTAGACGCCCGCGCCGGTCATCTCCATGCAGCCAGGGGCCGACAGCTGCCGGTAGGAGACTCCCGTCGCGAGGATGACCGCCTTGGCGGCGATCGAGCCGCCGTCGCTAAGCCGGATGGTCTTAGCGGGGCCGTTCACCTCAAGGCTCGTCACCTGGCACGGCGTCAGCAGCTCCGCGCCGAACTTGACGGCCTGCCGCCGGGCCCGGTCGGTGAGCTGGCCGCCGGACACGCCGTCGGGAAAGCCCAGGTAGTTCTCAATGCGACTGGACTGGCCGGCCTGGCCGCCGGTGGCGTACTCCTCGATAAGGACGGTCCGCAGCCCCTCGGACGCGCCGTAGACCGCCGCGCCGAGCCCGCCTGGGCCGCCGCCCACCACGACGAGGTCGTAGAAGTCGTGCGACGGGATGGTCGCCAGCTGGGTCTTCGCCGCTACCTCGGCGTGCGTCGGCGCGATCATCGGCTCGCCGTCGGCGGTGATGAACACCGGGAGGTCGCGACCGTCCGCTCCGGCCGCGGCGAGCAGCCGCTGCCCTTCGTCGCTGTCCGAGGCGAACCAGCGGTACGGGACCTGGTTGCGGGCCAGGAAGTCCCGCAGCTCCGCGGACGGCGCGGACCAGCGGTGCCCGATCAGCTTGGCTTCCTTGATCGGCTTGCGGTCTTCGCGCTGCCAGGCAGACAGCAGCTCGTCGATGACCGGGTAGAGCTTCTCCTCGGGCGGGTCCCAGGGCTTGAGCAGGTAGTGGTCCAGGTCCACGATGTTGATCGCGTCGATCGCGGCGCTCGTGTCCGCGTACGCGGTCAGCAGCACCCGGCGGGCGAACGGATAGATGTCCATCGCCCGCTCAAGGAACTCGATGCCGGTCATGCCGGGCATCCGGTAGTCCGCGACCATGACCGCGACCTGGTCGCCGCGCAGCTTCATCTGCTTGAGCGCGTCAAGGGCCTGGTCGCCTGACTCCGCGCGGACAATCCGGTGCCGTTCGCCGTATCTCCTGCGCAGGTCGCGGGCGACGGCGCGGGACACGCCGGGGTCATCGTCCACTGTTACGATTACCGGCCGAAGTTCGGCCTCACTGGGAGGTCGGGTCATGACTCCATCGTAAGGTGGGTCTCTTTTAGGGGGATACCGGCCCGCGTTGCGCCGAGCGCGAAGTCAAGACCAAGATCATCCGGAACGGAGGCGTGCTCCGCGTCACCGGAACAAGGTCACGCCGGCGCGGGCGGGGACAGGACCAGCCTGCCGTAGCTCGCGGGGGCTCGCGGGAGATAGCGAACCGGCTGATCACGCTGACGGAGACCTGCTCACGGGTCTGCCCCGTTGACGATATTCGTGCAGTACGCGGCCGCTTCACCGCTCTTTCCTGGTCACCGGAGATGTCGCATTAGACCGGCGCGCCACAGCGCAGCACAAGCAGGTAAATCGCGATCCATAATTGCTCCGCAATCCTTTCCACAGGAATGACTAGATCACCCAACCGCTGTGATTCAGGCAATGTCCGCAGGGCACCGCCCGACTGGCCGTCAGCCTTGGGCCCGCATCGTCGCTACCCCTACTGACCAGCGCGTTCTCCGTGTTCTAGCTGGTCAGAGCCCGACTGTGACGCATGATCATGGCATCGCAGATTTATCGTAACGTTATGTATATTTATCATCGCGTTATGCACATAGCGGTGTCACACCAGCCAATCGTTCGTGCGCAGATTCGCCTATCGACCTGCGAAGTTAGCGCCTGGTAAGAATCCTGACGGGACCGCATCGACGCTTACGGTAATGAAACGTACAGCTTACGCCTCCACTAACCACCACCAGGCGGCCTTGATCGCGCTTAGCGTCTTAATCGGGAGCGCCAAGGAACATCCCCTACGTCATGGAGGTGGATTGCATGCCGATCAGGCATCGGTCCGTGCGTCGCCGTCGGCAGCTAAGCCGGTCAGCGCGCATCGCGATTCCTGTCGCCATTCCGGTGGTGCTAGCCGCAGTTGTCGGTGTCGGGTTCGCTGTTGCCACGGGGGGCAGCGCCACGCAGATTAACCCTTCTGCGCTGGCTAACTGCGTCTCGCCGTCCGCGTCGGCGTCGGCGTCGGCGGCCGCAGCGAGCACCACGCCGACGGCCGCAGCGAGCACCACCGCGCCCACGGCGACGGCCAGCACCGCACCCACAACGGCGGCGACCGGACCAGCGGTCGGAGCCAGCACCATGCCTGCAGCCACGGCAGCCGGCACCGCGCCCACGGCAGCCGCAACCGGCACCACTGCGCCCACTGCGGCGGCGACCACCGCGCCAACAGCGGCGGCCACCATGCCAGCGGCGGCGGCCACGCCGATAGCGGCAGCCACCACGTCAGCAGCGGCCACCACGCCCACAGCGGCAGCCACCACGCCGGCGGCCGCGGCGACCACCACGGCCACGCAGTGCCCGCCGGCGGCGACTGGTGCTGCCGATCTGGCGCTGACCAACCCGGTTGACCCGACCGGTGCCGCGATCAGCCTGAACCAGTCGGCCGCGCAGGCGACGAACTCGCTGAACTGCACGCTGACCGTGCCGGCCAACCCGCTGACCGCAGCGGGCCTTGCCACGCCGTGGGAGCTCGGCGATGGCTGCTCGGAAGCGAACGGGAGCCAGCAGGCGTTCGTCGAGGCGACGATCCTGTCGCCCGCCGGCCAGCTGTCGGTCTACAACCCGCTGGTCATCACCCAGGGGACCACGGCGGCCGCAGCGCCGACCGCGCCGACCCTCGACGCGGGCTCGACGGTCATCATCGATGTCGGGTTCAACGGCAACAACCTGGTCCTGCAAGGAGACGGGGCCACTCAGGGCAACTGCATCGACGCGTTCGGGGACTCGATCATCTCCCAGACGTCGGCCTGCAACGCGGCCGCTTTCTACACCGCCGCGAACGCCGCGGTCGCCAACGGGACGCTAACGGTTCCCGCGCTCGGCACCGACTCGAACGGGAATGCGTGCGAGTCCACCCGGAGCTTCTCGCTGATCGACCAGGACCAGAGCGACAACGTGAACTCCGTGTACCTGCTGAACGGCAACGGACAGACCGCGCAGGCCACGGCCGCGAACGTGACCGCCATGGGTGGCGCCACGAAGATCACGAACGGCAGCGATGACGCGCTGCTCGGCGAGTTCGTGGACCCGGCACTCGGCTGCACCCCGTTCACGGCAACCGACACGACCAACCCGAACGGCACGGCCAATGCCGAGGCACTCAACGTGCTCAGCGCCCAGAACCAGGCGAACACCCCGGCCGACCTGCCGCCCAACGACCCGCAGCTGCTGGTGGGCGGCGCGTTCAGCCTCGGCAAGACCAACACCTACCGGGCGCTGACGGATGAGACGCCGCTGGCCGCGAACGCCGACCTGAACCAGACCGCGGCCACGTACTGCCAGAACATGGTCAACATCCAGCCCGCCAAACTCCAGACCGACATGGCCA
>Ga0134126_10007441_pt1 | contig 13759 bp, 7 predicted proteins | sample KB31752_FD_96881 | JGI IMG/M metagenome (GOLD analysis project Ga0134126, IMG submission 96881) | Terrestrial soil microbial communities with excess Nitrogen fertilizer from Kellogg Biological Station, Michigan, USA - KB3-175-2 | ecosystem: Environmental > Terrestrial > Soil > Unclassified ...
CCGGGCTGGACGTTGGCGCTGACGATTACCTCGCCAAGCCCTTCGATCTCGACGAGCTTTACGCGCGGCTGCGTGCGTTACTGCGTCGCGGCGCACTATTAGCCGAGGCGTCACAGCCGGCAGTCTCGGACATCGACGTGCTCACCTACGCCGACCTGCGTATGGACGTGTTGACCCGTGAGGTGACGCGCGGCGAGCGCGGCATAGAGCTGACCCGTACCGAATTCAATCTGCTGGAGATGTTCCTGCGCCACCCGCGCCAAGTTCTCGCCCGCGATCAGCTGCTTTCCTCCATCTGGGGCTTCGACTTCGGCCCGACGTCCAACTCGCTCGACGTATACGTGATGTACCTGCGCCGCAAGACGGAGTCGGGCGGCGAGCCACGGCTACTGCACACTGTGCGCGGTGTGGGCTACGTGCTGCGCGCCGACAGTACTGCCGCCGCCGGCGCGACCGCTGGCGCTCCGGATGGCAACCCGTGACTCACCGGCACGCGCGCGGTTTCTTCCGGAGCCTCTCGCTGCGCGGCCGCTTCGCCCTGCTCTCCGCGCTGGCGGTCTCGGTGGTCATCATCGTTGCCGCCCTAGCGTCCTACTTCCTCGTCTCCGAACAGCTCAACAACCAGGTCAACCAGAACCTGACCCGGATGCACGAGCCGAACTCCCGCGACTTGACCGGCACCACGGCGCAGAATCTGGCGCAGTTATGCAGTGTCGGCGGCTTCCTGCGGTTCCCAGGCAGCGCGGATCAGGGCCCGGGTTCGGGCTCAGGTCCGGGCTCGGGCCCCGGCGTCCCGTTCAATCAGGAATTCGTCAGTGCGGACGGGCAGCACTGCGCCACCAACAGCCAGTTGCAGGTCGCGGTGTCCGACACGCAAAAGGCCGTGGCCGCCGGTACTTTGGAGGCGCTGCCGGGTCAGGGAGTCTTCTACGACACCTACACGACCACCGGCGAGCACGTCAGGGTCTACACCACGTACGTCGGCGACGGCATAGCGGTCTCGAGCATCGGCTCGCTGAGCATCGTCGACGCCTCCCTCAGCAAGCTCATCTTCTGGCTCGCGCTCGCCGCAGTCGGCGGGGTCGCCCTCGCCACCGTCGCAGGACTCGTAGTCGCGCGCTCCGCGGTCAAACCGGTGCGCATGCTGACCCGCGCGGTCGAGCACGTGGCCAAGACCGAGGACCTGTCGGTCAAGCTGCCAGTCAACGGAAAGGACGAGATCAACCGGCTCAGCGCGGCGTTCAACAAGATGACCAAGGCGCTGGCCACCTCCCGGGTCCGGCAACACCAGCTGATCGCCGACGCGGGGCACGAGTTGCGCACGCCGCTCACCTCATTGCGAACCAACGTCGACCTCTTACTACGCAGCGAACGCACCGGCCGCGAACTGCCGCCCGGGCGCCGCGAGGCGATGCTGGCGAGCGTGGACCAGCAATTGCACGAGCTGTCCGGATTGGTCACGGATCTGCTCGAACTCTCCCGCGGCCAAGAGGGCGGCGCGCGGCGCACGATGCGCGTCGCGCTGCACGAGAGCGTCGGGCGAGCCATCGAGCGTGCGCGGCTGCGCGGTCCCGGCCTGCACTTCGACATCGAAGTCGAACCCTGGTTCGTTCAGGGCGACCCGACGGCGCTGGACCGCGCGGTGGTCAACCTGCTGGACAACGCGGTGAAGTTCTCCCCGGCCGGCGGCACGGTGCTGGTCCGGCTCGAGGGCGGCGAGTACGTCGTCGTCGATCAGGGCCCTGGCATCGACCCGGCCGACCTGCCGCATGTGTTCGAGCGGTTCTGGCGTTCTGACGGCGCCCGCTCGCTGCCCGGCTCGGGTCTCGGTCTCGCGATCGTCTCGCAGGTGGCCGAGGAGTCCGGGGGAAAGGTCAGCCTCCAGCCGGCGCCAGGCGGTGGCACCGTCGCACGCCTCCTGCTGCCTGGCGAGCCGGCGGCGTAAGCAGCACTTCCCAACCCGCCCTCCATGCGCCCTACACCGCACCTCGACTTAGCTCGCCACGGGTCATGCTGCTGCGCGTATGAGCCTCCTGCCATCTTGCCTGACAGAACGTCAGCCAGGACCATGTGCAGGTGGACGAACTCGGCGTTGCGGCAGAATCAGCGGGCTTAAACGATGCGGACCTTCCGGAGCTGTTCCAGCTCGCGGACCGCGCGTCCCTCGCCGGACAGCGCCGTACCATCCTGCTGACACGGGCTCAGCTCTCGCTCGCCGTGCTCTCAGCGCTCGCGGCCGGCTTTGGCGTCGGACACGGCACCGCCGCGAAAGTTCTCGAAATTTGCGCAGTGGTCTCCTTCGCGCTCTCGCTCGTGCCTGCCGTCCTTCTGCACAGTGGCTCGGCACAGCGGCTCTGGTACGACGGCCGGGCAGCGGCAGAGTCGGTCCGCAGCTTGGCGTGGAAGTACGCGATGCGTGTGCAGCCCTTCGACGACGATGCCACAGCCGACGCGGAGTTCACCACGCGCCTAGCAGCCATCCTCGCGCTGGTGCCTGAACTCGGGGACGAAGTCGAGTCCGAGTCGTACCTCGCCGAGGAGGCGATCACCCCGCCGCTCGTCGTCCTGCGCCAAGCCCGGCTTTCGGACCGGCGGCAGTGTTACGTACGACGGCGGGTAGAGGCACAGATCGACTGGTACACGGAGAAGGCGAAGGGCGCACGTCAGGCGGCGATGGCTGCGGGAGCGTGCGCGGTCGCCTCGAACGCTTTGGGTGTAGCGCTGGGCATCGCTCGGGTTGTCTGGGACCTGGAAGTGGATCTTCTCGGCTTCTTCGCGGCCTTAGTCGCGGCGCTCGCGGCGTACGGCCAGCTGCGCCAGTACTGGCCGCTCGCCGCGGCGTACCGGCTGACCGCGGCGGAGCTGCGCCAGGTCCTCGCCATGGCGGCAGAGACCGGTGAGAGCGAGAGCGACTGGAGTGACTACTGTGCGTCCGCGGAGGCAGCCGTGAGCCGCGAACATACGATGTGGCAAGCGAGGCGCTAAAGTGCGGGGCAATATCATTGCGCCAATTCAGGCCGCACTCAAGCGGTACTTCGGCCATCGAATCGGACAATACGATTGATCAGACGAGTGGATGATCAATGATTCAAGCTGGTAACGCTCGCAACTCAATTTGACCTGTCAAGCGTTTGTGCCGCTACCATGAGGTTGACAGAACTGCGAACCGGACACAAGGGAAGCGCACCGTCGCAGTACTGGCCTGACCTGCGTTCGACAGGTCTGTCTGGCACTAGACGGATTGGTGATACCTCATGGACACGGCGACGGATTCTCGCTCCCTGGTTTCCGCGGTGCGCAACGTGCAGCGGGTCCCGCTCGGCGAGCTCGCCGACCACGCTGGCGAGACCCGGGCTAAGCGATCTGAGGGCGAGTTCAACTCGTCGATCTAAGCGAACCCCCTCGAGATCGCACCGGCCAGGTGCGGTATGACGCAGGTCTTGCCATTTCGCCAGTTTGTGCTGAAGGTGCACAGCCGGTGCGATCTCGCGTGTGATCACTGCTACATCTACGAGCACGCCGACCAGTCCTGGCGCAGTCGCCCAAAGGTGATCTCCGAGCAGACGGTGAGTCGCGTCGCTCGACGCATCGCGCAGCACGCTGCCGAACATCAGCTGCCTGTCGTCCATGTCGTGTTACACGGCGGCGAACCTCTTCTCCTCGGCGTCCAGCGCACTCGTTCAGCGCTCCAGACCTTGCGCGCGCAGATCGAACCGGTAACCAGATTAGATCTGCGTATTCACACCAACGGAGTACTGCTCGATAACGAATTCTGCGAGTTGTTCCGTGAATTCGACGTCAAGGTCGGCGTTTCCCTCGACGGCGACCGCGATTCGAATGACCGGCACCGCCGTTTCGCGAATGGCCGGTCCAGCCACCCTCAGGTAATGCGGGCGCTCGAACTGCTACGCCAACCCGAATTCGCACACCTGTACGCCGGAATTCTCTGCACCATCGACGTAGCTAACGACCCCATCGCGGTATACAACGCACTGGCCGAGCAGCGTCCTGGGCGGGTGGATCTGCTGCTCCCCCACGCGACCTGGGACAGCCCGCCCACTCGGACCGGCGCCTCGCCCACCGAATACGCCGACTGGCTCACCGCGATCTACGACCGCTGGACCGCGGACGGGCGCCCGTTCGGGATCCGCACCTTCGACTCGATCCTCGCCGCACTGCGCGGCGAACCCAGCCAGACCGAATCGCTCGGCCTCACCCCGACCGACCTGCTGGTGATCGAGACCGACGGAACGATGGAGCAGGCTGATTCGCTCAAGACCGCCTACGACGGCGCCGCGGCGACAGGCTTCGACGTGGTCCGGCACAGCTTCGACGATGCGGCGCGGCACGAGGGGATCGAAGCGCGCCAGCAAGGCTTGGACGGTCTGTGCGGCGCCTGCCGGCAGTGCCCAGTCGTCGATGTCTGCGGCGGCGGTTTGTATGCGCACCGATTCCGTACCGGCAACGGCTTCGCGAACCCATCAGTATATTGCGAAGACCTCAAGGCGACGATCGTCCACATCCAGGCTCATCGGCCCGCGACGCAGACCGGCGCCGTACACACGGTGGCAGCGCAGGAGTTCGACTCCCTGGCATCCGGTTACGGAAGCGCCGAAGCCCTCGTCCGGCTCGCTGAGGCGCAGGACTCCATCCGCCGCGCGCTGATCGCAGCACTGATCGGCTCAGCCCGCTCGGGCACCGAACTCGCCGCTGCCGGCAATCTGCTCGTGCGTCTCGACGCGGAGAGCCCCGAGGCCCTTGAAACGGTGCTTGCGGACCCGAGCGTCCGGAGTTGGGCGACCGGCTGCGCCGATGCTTTGGGGCGCGGTGTCGCGGACCCGATCGGCATCGAATACCTGAGCAACGTGGCCATCGCCGCGGCCGCCCGCGCGGGCGTGGCTGCACAGTTGGCCGTGCCAATCGTCGCGGGAACCGTGCACCTGCCCACTCTCGGATACGCCGAAGTCGGCGGGCGCGGCGATGCGGTCGTGACCGTCGAGGGTTCCGAGATCCGCATCGCGCGGGACGGTCACGCGCTCGGATTCGATCTCGAAGCCGAGACGCCGGATCCCGCCTGGCATCCGGTACAACGCGTCAGCCCGGCTCCAGGCCTGCGCGTGTCGCTGAACGCTGAGGACCGCGACGCGAAACTGATCCGGGACGCGCTGCCCGAGGCCGCAGACCTGCTCGGGCGCTTCATCCCGGACTATCTCCCCGGTCTGCGCGCCGCTTTCAAGACGATCACGACGCGCGTAACAGAACCCTGCGACACGGTGGGCGCCGTCGCCGTCACGCCCACCAACGACCCGACCGAACTCGCGATCGGCCTGCTGCGCGGTTTCCAGCGAGCCAAGCTGCACGCACTCTTCGACCTCTTCGATCTCGTCGATCCGGCCCACACCGCGGCAGACCGCAAGCCCGTCGAAGACCTCATGTACGAGGCCTACGAAAGTCTCGCCATCAGCGAACTGCGCCGCGCGCGACAGCAACCGCTCGGCGAAAGCCCCGCCTCAGCGATCCAGCAGCTTCACCGTCGCCGCGAACTGACCGATCTCGGCCGGCGTTTCGTCGCCGGGATGGCTCGCACCGCCGAGTCCTGGTCAACGTCCGCACCGCGAGCAGCGCGGTGACCGCCGGCGCGGACCGCCGGATTCTAGCCGAACAGTTCGAAGCCCTCGGGCTCGCGGCCGGAGACATCGTGCTCGTACAAGCTTCGATGCGGCAGGTCGCTCCGCGATCCGCGCGTGCGGCAACCGTGGTCGAGGCCCTGCTCGACGTGCTCGGCCCGGCCGGGACGATCATCGTACCGACATACACGTCATGGAACTCGACCTCCTCTCGCGCGCACAGGGAGGCGGTCGCCGAGCTGACGCCGCAGGAGGCCGATGCATATCGGCTCAGCCTGCCCGCATTCGACCCCTGCGTCACCGCCTCGAGCGGAATGGGCGCGCTGGCTGAGACGATCCGCACCCTGCCCGGCGCTCATCGCAGCACCCATCCGCAGACCTCGTTCGCCGCCGTCGGCCGACACGCCGATTCGCTTACCACCATCCATGATCTGGCGTGCCATCTCGGGGAACGGTCACCGCTCGGCGCCCTGTACGCGGCCGACGCGCTGGTGCTGCTGCTCGGCGTCGGCTACGACGTCTGCACCGCGTTCCATCTTGCCGAGTACCGCTACGCCCCGCGCGTACCGCGACCTTACGAATGCCGCATCGCCGGGCTGCCCGGGGACGGTTGGACGACGTTCGACGATATCGAACTCGACGACAGCGAATTCGGATTGATCGGCAAGGAATTCGAGACCGCGGGCGGCCCGGTGCGCACCGGGCGCACCGGCGAAACCGACTCGCTGCTTTTCCCGCTGCGCGCCGCCGTCGACTTCGCCGAAAACTGGATGCGCCGGTTCGCCGCCTAGAGCGCGTTTGGAAAGTATCGCCGGGGCCGCGACGCCTGCCAAACGCGCCCTATTCGCCACCCGCCGCAAGCTCCACGAGGTTTCACCGCCGTCCCCCTTGGACACCAGAGTTCTTATAAGGGGCCGCCGGAGCCATCCGGTCCGGGGAGGGGAGGCTGGTCGTGCCGTCGGAGGGCGGAGCCGAACCGTCACCGCTGTACTTCTTCCTCAGCTACGCCCACAGCAGCGGGGTCGGACCGCAGGACCGCTTCGAGCGCGACTCGCTGGTACACCGCTTCGAGGAGGATCTGAGCAGGGCGGTGCTCGAACGCGCCCAGCATCCGCGCGCGATCGTGCCCGGACGCTCCGACGCGCACATCCCGGTCGGCGGATTATGGCGTAACCGCCTGGCCATCGCGCTGGCCACGTGCCGATCCTTCGTGGCGCTGTACTGCGCCGAATACTTCGACAGCCAGGACTGCGGGATGGAATGGAGTGCGTTCGCGGACCGGATCCACCGCGATCATGTGCTCTACAACGTGCACCGCGAGGCGTTCATCCCGGTTCTGTGGCTACCGGTGCGCACCGAGTCCATGCCGGCGGCGCTGAAGGACGTGCAGTATCTGCACCCTCACCTCGGGCCCGAATACCACGAGCACGGTCTTCGATATCTGATGACCCACCGGGAGCTGCGGGAGAAGTACAGCCGCGCGGTCGATTTCTTCGCCGAGCGGGTGACGGCGGTCGCGGAGACCGACGCGCCCTCCCCGACCGTCCCGCCGCCGATGTATCAGGACTTACGCAACGCCTTCGCTGTCCAAGGTCCGATCGACAACACGGATCGGCCAAGGCTGCGCATCGTCGTCGCCGCACCCCGTCGCAGCCGGCTGCCGCGCGGCTGCGATCCGGAAGCGTACGGCGCCGAGGCATTCCATTGGCGCCCTTTCCTGCCCGACTACGAAGGCGAAGTCGCGCAGACCGCCAAGCGGCTGGCCGAATCATTGCACTTTCACGCCTTCATCGAGAGCGCCGAACGCTCTCGCGAGCTGATGCCCACCGCCGACCCAACCGCGCCTACCATCCTGCTGGTCGATCCCTGGGCCGTTCAGATTCCAGACCTCGCACAGCGGCTCAACGCCTTCGACCGGCGCACTGCGGACAAGGGCTGGATACGCCTGGTCATCCCGTGGAACCGCAACAACCGGCACTCCGCCGCGCACGAGGTGGATCTCGAAAGCGGCTTAGAGCGCACCCTCTCACGTACCGTGACACGCTGCCGCTGGGAGACCTCGCGCGCAGTCGACGGCCTCGAATCGATCGACGACCTGATCACTGACCTGCCGGCCGCGATATGGGCCGCCGAGCGCAACTATGTGAACCTGGCGAAGACCTACCCGCCCATCAGCCCCGGCTCCAGCTCGCCGCGAAAACGGCTGCGCCTACGCGCACCCGGCCTCGGCTCCGGCGGCCTGCGCCCGGCGGGCTATCAGGACAACCAGGACGACGAACCGCCAGAAGCACGGGAGGACCGTCCATGACAGGCCCGCGTGACGGGAAGATCGTCACCTTCTACTCGTACAAGGGCGGTACCGGTCGCACCATGGCGCTGGCGAACGCCGCCTGGATCCTGGCCAGCGCCGGCAAGCGGGTCCTCGCCGTGGACTGGGACCTGGAGTCCCCGGGCCTGCACCGCTTCTTCCACCCCTTCCTCGACCTGTCCGCGGTCGCCGACACCCCCGGCGTCATCGACATGATCCGGCAGTACCGGTTCGCCACCACGGTGGAGAAGCCCGGGCGGCCGCTGGACTGGCACCGCGAGTACGCGCGGGTCGGGGAGAACACCGTGTCGCTGGAGTGGGAGTTCCCGCACGGCGGCGTGCTGCACTTCATGTCGGCCGGCAGCCAGAATCAGGACTATTCCGCGACGCTGGCCGGAATCGACTGGGACGAGTTCTACGAGAAGCGCGGCGGCGGCGAGTTCTTCGACGCCATGCGCGACGAGATGACCGGCAATTACGACTACACGCTGATCGACAGCAGAACGGGCCTAAGCGACGTCGCCGAGATCTGCACCCTGCACTTCCCGCACATCCTGGTTACCTGCTTCACGCTGAGCGAGCAAGGCATCGAAGGCTCGGCCACCGTGGCGCAGCACATTGACACACAGTACGCCTCACGTGGTATCAGGATCCTTCCGGTGCCGACGCGGATCGATGAGGGCGAGAAGGAGAAGGCCGACGCGGGCCGTGCGCTCGCCCGCAACCGGTTCGTCTCGATGCCGCGCGGAATGAACGACGCCGAACGCACCCAGTACTGGGGTTCGGTGGAGGTGCCATACCGGCCGTTCTACGCATACGAGGAGACGCTGGCCACCTTCGGCGACCGGCCCGGCCTGCAGAACTCGCTGCTCTCCACCTTCGAGCGCCTGGTGGGGTACATCACCGAAGGCGAGGTCACCTCCTCCGAACCGGTGCCGGAGCCGGAGCGGCAGCGGGTCCTGGCCGCCTTCACCCGCCGCCGCCCGCCGCACCCCGGCGACATCGTGCTCAGCTACGTGCCCGAGGACCGGATGTGGGCCGAGTGGGTATCGGCGCTGCTGGAGCGGGCCGGGATGCAGACCGTGCAGTTCGACGCGGACAGTCTCGCGCAGTCGCCGGCCACGATGGCCGCGCTCTCCCGCAACCGGACCCTGGCCATCGTTTCCGAGTCGTATCTCAGCTCCCGCAACGCGATGGCGTTCGTGCGCGCGGTGGCCGACACCGATCCATCGCGCAGTCGCGGCCAGTTGATAGCGCTCAATGTGGCCGAGGTGCGTTCGGCGGAACCGTTCACCGGGCGTCCGGCCCTGGAACTCGGCGGGCTGTCCGCGGCCGCCGCCACCGAGGCCGTGCTGCGTGCCTTCGATCTGCCCGCGCCGACCGGGGTCGCCGATCCGACGCGCCCGGCTCCGCGTTTTCCCGGTGCCGCGCCGCTGATCTGGAATGTGGGACCGCGCAACGCCACCTTCACCGGCCGCAATCCGGTGTTGGAGCATCTGCGCAGCCAGTTGGCGTCCAAGAGCGTCTCGGTCGTGCTGCCCGTCGCGCTGCACGGACTCGGCGGCGTCGGCAAGACCCAGGTAGCACTCGAATATACACACCGGTTCAAAGCCGACTACGACCTGATCTGGTGGCTCGACGCCGAACAGCCGGGCCTGATCAACCAGTCCCTCGCGGAACTGGCCCGCAGGCTCGGCATCCGCGTCGGGGAGAGCGAGGCGGAGGCGGCCCGAGAGGCCCTGGACCGGCTGCGCATCGGCGGTTCGCCGTATCAGCGCTGGCTGCTGGTGTTCGACAACGCGGACGACCCGAACGACCTGAGGCCCTACCTGCCCGCGGGTTCCGGGCACACGCTGATCACCAGCCGCAACCAGTCTTGGACACAGGTGGCGGAGCCGCTCGAGATCGACGTGTTCGCCCGTGAGGAGTCGGTCGCGCACCTGTCGCGCCGTATACCCTCGCTCAGCGTCGCCGACGCCGACCGGGTCGCCGAGGTGCTCGGCGACCTGCCGCTCGCGGTCGAGGTCGCCTCCGCGTGGCTGTCGGAGACCGGAACCTCGGTCGAGGACTACCTGGACTCGCTCGAGCAGGAGAGCACCAGGATCCTGTCGCTCGGCCAGCCGGCGGGATATCCGCGTAATCTCGAGGCGACCTGGAAGATCTCGCTCGACCGGCTCGCCGAGCGTTCCAAGGCGGGTCAGCGGCTGCTGTACATGTGCGCCTTCCTCGCGCCGAACATCTCGCTGGACCTGATCTACGGTCAGCAGACTGTTGACGCGCTGGTGCCGTTGGACGGGTCGCTGCGTGTGCCGATGATGCTCGGGCGGGTAACCCAGGAGGTCAACCGGCTGGCATTGGCCCGCATCGACGCGCAGAAGAACGAGCTACAGATCCACCGGCTAATGCAGGCCTATCTGAAAAACCAGCTCGAGCCGGCAGAGCGCAACGACACCGTCCACCTGGTACACCGCATCCTCGCGGCGGCGCGGCCGCCCCGAGGCGACACCGACGACCCGAAGAACTGGGAGCAGTACGCGCTGATCTGGCCGCACCTGACCCCGTCTGAAGCAGTGGCCTGCGACGAGGAGCCGGTGCGTCAGCTGCTGATCGACTGGGTGCGCTACCAGTGGAAGAGCGGCGCGTTCGACAGCGCGCTGGAACTGGCGCAGACCTTGGACACCGCGTGGTCGGCCGCGCTCGCCGGACAGACCACCCAGGCGCCCGGCGACGAGGCGCAGGACCTGTTGCGCCGTCAGTTGCTGCACCTGCGCTTCCACATCGGCAACATCTATCGCTCGCAGGGCAAGTTCCAGCAGGCCCGCGAGATGAACCAGTCGGTGCGCGCGGAGCAGGAGGCCGCGCTGCCGCCCAACGATCTGCACACCCTGATGACCGCCGGCGGCCTGGCCGCCGACCTGCGCGGCCTCGGCCAGTTCGCGGAAGCGCTGCGCATGGACGAGGACACCTACAACAGCCTCAAGGAGATCTTCGGCGAGGACCACGAGCGCACCCTGTCCGCGGCGAACAACCTCGCCGTCTCCTGCCGCCTGGTCGGCGACAACGTGCGCGCCCGAGACCTGGACCGCGACACGCTGCGCCGCCGCCGCACGGTGCTCGGGCCCAAGCACCCGTACACCCTCTTCTCCGTCACCGCGCTGGCCCGCGACCTGCGCGAGCTCGGCGAGTACGACGAGTCCATCAGCCTGCTCGAATCGGCCTACGAGGACTACCGCGCGGAGTTGGACGAAAGCTTCCAGGAGACTCTGCGCACGGCCACCTCGCTGGCGATCTCACTGCGCGAGGCGGGTCAGCATCCGAAGGCGCGTGAGCTGACCGAGCAGACGCTCGCCCTCTACGCGAAAGAGTTCGACACCGAGACCCCGGACGCGCTCGCCTGCAAGATCAACCTCGCGGCGGATCAAGCCGCGACGGGCAACGCCGTGGCCGCGGCACAGACGACCGCCGAGACGCTCGTCGCATATGAAGCCCGATTGGGCGTCGAGCACCCGTACTCGCACGTGTGCCGGAACAACATGGCGGTCTACCTGCTGCGCGCCGGGCGGGTGCAGGACGCCGAGGACACGATCCGGCACGCCCACACCGGTTTCCTGTCACGGTTCGTCAAGGACCACCCCTACGTGCTGTCCGCCGCGGTTAATCTGGCCAACTGCCTTGTCGCGCGCGGGGAGTTCGCCGAGGCGGCGCGGCTGGATCAGGAGACGTATGAGGGCTTCGTCAACCGGCTCGGCGAGATCCACCCGGACACGATGGCGACCGGCCTGAACCTCTCGCTGGACCTGGACGCAGTCGGTCAGAGCGCCAGGGCGCGCTCGATGCGTGAACAGCTGCTGCCCGCTTTGGCGGCGAAGCTGGGCGACGACCACCCGACCGTGGTGACCGCGCGGCGGCGCGAGCGTACCGACCGGGAGCTCGAGCCACAGCCGACCTGACCGGTGTTCAGGCTGACCGGGGACACGGCGGCCGCCGTCAGGCGACGAGCCGGCCTGTCGAGTCCTCGGCCAGCCAGTTCAGCACCCTGGGCAGCACCTTCATCGCGCCGAAGTGCGCTGAGTCCTTGTCCAGGACCAGTTCGGCGCCGGCGATGCGCTGGGCGAGCCAGCGGCTGTGCGCGACCGGCGAGAAGATGTCGAGTTCGCCGTGCCAGAGCAGCACCGGGCGCTCGATCGCCGTCACCTCGAAACCCCAGGGCCGCACGAACGAATAGGCGTCGTCGATCCAACCGGTGTCCGAGTCCTTCAACGCCTCGATGAAGTTGTCCAGCAACATGCTGCGAATGCTGTAGTCGGCCACGACCCGGCGATCGGGAATCGGCAGGTCGGCGGGATCGAACGGAAGTTCCGCGAGCGGATCGCGCCGGATGCGGTCGGCGTAGGCGCTGATCCGCGCGGCCAGTACTTCGTAGCCGGCCTCGGCGCTGCGGTACTCGTCGATGTTGGACTGGGTCATCCCGGCGTACCAGTCCAGTCCTTCGGCGTCCCAAGGCGCCAACGCCACCAGCACGGCTACTCGGGTGACCCGTTTCGGCAGCAGCGCGGCGCAGGCCAAGGCGTGCGGCGCGCCGCCGGACCGGCCCACCACCGCGAATCGATCCAGTCCGAGGTGATCGGCGATGGCCGCGACGTCCTCGGCTGCGTGCGCAACCGTGCGGCCGGGCAGCGGATCGGAGCCGCCATACCCCGGCCGGTCGTGGCAGATGAGCCGGATGCCGAGCCGATAGAGCACGGCGTGCCGAGGATGCGGCCCGACCCGGCTGCCCGGCGTGCCGTGAAACAGGAACACCGGCTCGCCGTCCGGTGCACCCCAGCTTTCGTACATCAGAGTGCGACCGTCAGCAGCCTGAACCATCGACCTCACAGGCGCCCCTCCTGTGTCGTGCCGAACATGCAATGAGGGCTCCGCTATCAGAGCCCGGTTATCATCTTCCCCGCGGCCGGTGCCGGTTAACGGCGCGTTTCGGGCAGCTAAGAGTGGGTGAACCTGACTGGCGTCACCGGAGTGTTATCTCTGGACTACAGCGGTTCCGGATGCGCCTGTGTAAATATGGCGCAGCCAGCAGATAAACCCCTCTCTTGATCATCGGACGGACTGAATGAGCACGCGTGTCGCGTTCATCGACGCTTTGAACGCGAAAGGGCGCTGCGAGATCGCCTCAGTGCGGCTCGTCGCCAACGAACCCGGCTACAATCCGCTGGTCGCTCTTCCGTCCGACGTCTGGGATCCACTGAGCGCGGTTGAAGTCGCCGCGCTGCGATCGTCCGAAGACAATCCGGACAGTGCCACATTCGAGGTCGTCCGCGTGCCCTTCGCTGACGGCGAGCTGGACGAAGTCCGTGAGGGCAGCGTGGAGTTCAGCCTGGCCGACGGCAGCCAGACGGCTTCTTTCGATCCTTTCGACGGCCGGCATCCGAGCATTTTCCTCGGCCACACTGACAGTGCGGGTGGGCAGCGCACCACGACCGTGGACCAGCGAGTCGATCGGCGCACCGGGCTGCACATCGACAACTGGGACAAGCTGCCGTTGCCGGAGCGAAACCGCAGCCGCCGGCGCATCGCCATCAACCTCGGCCCCGGCGACCGATACGTGCTGGTGGCGACGCTAGATATCTGCGATCTGCACGCCGTGCATCCGATCGACGCGTCTTTCCCGCGCACCGGCGACATCCATGAGTTCTTACGTCGAGGCGGAGACCTGCGCTGTGTGCGGATCCGATTCGAGCCCGGCGAGGGCTACATCGCGCCCACGGAGCTGGTTCCGCATGACGGCTCGACGCTCGGCATCGAGCAGCCGTCGCGCATCGCGTTC
>Ga0134126_10007442_pt1 | contig 13758 bp, 7 predicted proteins | sample KB31752_FD_96881 | JGI IMG/M metagenome (GOLD analysis project Ga0134126, IMG submission 96881) | Terrestrial soil microbial communities with excess Nitrogen fertilizer from Kellogg Biological Station, Michigan, USA - KB3-175-2 | ecosystem: Environmental > Terrestrial > Soil > Unclassified ...
ATCGAGCTCTGATTGCCGTGATACGTCGCGAGATGAAAGACGTAATCGACGTCATCGGGCAAGCCGGACAGCAGCCGGTCATTGGTGACGGAGCCGTGGACGAACTCGACCCCTTTCCCGTCCGGCACATTCTCGCTCTCGGCCGACAGCAAATTGTCGAGAATGATGAGCCGTGCCGGCGATTCCGCCAGCAGGCGCCGGCAGAGATTTGAGCCGACGAAGCCGGCGCCGCCGACGACGAGGATGCGGGACTGGGCAAGAGGGTGGTCGGTCATGATTGGAGTCAGTTCTTCGGCTGCGTCAGATGCGTGAACGTCTGGCTGATCCCGTGCTGCTTGTACCATTCGATCGCTCGCGACACGCCAGTATTGAGTGGCGTGCGCACGCTCCAGCCAAATTCGCCGTTCGTGCGCGACGGATCGAGCAGGATGGTGTAGGCGTCGTCAGGGCGTCGCGGCCGCACCTCGACCGGCTCAGCAAGGTTGATGCGGAGCGCCGCCACCGTCTCGTCGAACAGCTCCTTGATCGAAAAGTCGCTGCCCGACGAGATGTGATAGGCGCCCCTGCCCTTCCCGTCCACCGCATGCATGACGCAATCGACAAGATCGTCGATGAAGATGAAATCGCGCCGCGTATCCATGACGAAGCAGGGTTTTCCGGTGGTGAGGCGCTGGTAGAAGGTCGGCAGCGGCCCTGAGAGGTTGCGCGGTCCATAGGCGTTGGCGAGGCGGAAAGTGACGAAATCGAGGCCGGAAAGCTCGATATATTGCTCGCCCGCCGTCTTCGAGATCGAATAGCTGGACCCGCCAGGCAGGATCGCGTGCTTCAGCGTGATCGGCTGCTCGAGCGGCTTCAGGCCATAGCACAGCGCAGTCTGGAAATAGACGAGCCGGCGCACGCCCGCCGCCTTGGCCGATTGCGCAACAATGGCGGTACCGACCGTATTGGTGAGCGCATCGCCCTCCCAGTTCTCGGGATTCTTGTAGGAGGCGGCGGCATGCACGACGAGATCGGACTTGAAGTCGCCGATGGCACCGCGCACCAGCGCCGCATCGGTTATCGAACCTTCGATCACCTCCAGGCGCGGACTGGGCGTCAAGTTGTCACGCCGTCCGGTCTCGTAATTGTCGATGACGGCGACGGTGTCACCGCGCTGCAGCAGGCGGTCGGCGAGGGTCGAGCCGATGAAGCCGGCGCCGCCAGTGATGAAAACGCGCATGGAATGGCACCTGTCAGGCTGGTGAGGTTGCGGAAGGGGCACGCCGCAGCGGCCTCGGCGCGACTTCGGCCGCGGGCGCCTCGCGCAAGGCATGGAATTCCTGCTGGCGATCGTGGAAGCGCTGCTGCCACAGCTCCAAGCCGAGCAGCCCCCAGAGCTTGCGCGAGAAGCGGCCGGCCTTCTCGACATTGGCGAGCACCGCCGGAACATTGACGAAGTCGCGGTTGCACGCGCGCGCGCCGTGGAAGGTGTCCGTCAGCCATTCCTTGAGCGGGCCAGCGAACCATTCCTTGAGCGGCACGGGGAAACCCATCTTGTCACGGCGTTCGACGATCTCTCGCGGCAACGTATCCGCAAAGGTGGTGCGCAGCAGATGCTTCATGTGGCCGTCGCGGAATTTGACGTCGGCGGGCACCGTGGCGGCGAACTCGACGAGCGGGTGATCGAGCAGCGGCACACGGCTCTCGAGCCCGTGCGCCATGCTCATGCGATCCTCGACATGCAGCAACGCCGGCAGCAGGCATTTGAAATCGAAATGCGTCATGCTGTCGAAATAGGCTTCCTTGCGTACGTTCTGCCGGTTGTTGAAGATGGCGCCGAAGTCCTCGCGCACGCGCCGCTTGTCGAGAACGCGCCAGTCGATCTCGTCCTTCATGTCGGTCGAACGGTCGACCAGGCGAAAATAGCGCTCGTCGAGGGCGGAGAACAGGCCCTCGCGCCAGAACTCGGCGATCATCGGCTTGTACTCGCGCAGCACGCCGAGATTGGGGATGATCGATTCCGGCGTGACGACGAAATTGCCGTTCTTGTATGTGCCGTCGATCGCTGCCTTGATGCATTGCTCGAAATAGGCGAGTAGATAGCGGGCATAACCGCCGAAGATCTCGTCGCCGCCTTGAGCGCCGAACACCACCTTGACGTGACGAGCGGCCAGCTCCGAGACCATGAACTGGGGGAACGAGCCCGGCCCGGCCGTCGGGAAGTCCAAGTGGTAAATAACATCGGCGATTCGGTCGCGGAAATCGGCGGCGGTGACGTCGGCGATATGGAGTCGGCTCCCGGCCGCCCGCGCCGCGATCCCCGCGTAACGGCTCTCGTCATAGCCGGGGTAATCGGTGAAGCGACCATGGAAGCTGTCGCGCCCGCCCTCGATGCGCCCCGCCAGCAAGGTGAGCAGGCTTGAATCGATGCCGCCCGATAGATAGCTCCCAACCGGCACGTCGGCGCGCAGATGCATGCGCATCGAGTCATCGGCAAGCTCGCGCAGGCGCTTCTCGAAAAACGGCGCGCTGTGGTCGAAATCGACCTGATAGTTGACGTCCCAATAGCGCCATGTCCTTATTGCGCCATTCTCGATGAGAAGGGCGTGGCCTGGTAAAAGCTGTTTGATTGACCTGAACAGCGTGTGCTCGCCGATCGTGTACTGGAAAGTGAGGTACTCTGCGAGCGCTTGCGGATCGGTCGCGACCTGCGACAGGAAGGGCAGCAGTGCTTTCGCCTCGGACGCGAAATGGAACCTGCCGTCGATGACCGCGTAGTAGAACGGCTTCACGCCGAAGCGGTCGCGCGCACAGAAGAGGCGACCGCGCCGCTGGTCCCAGAGCGCGAACGCGAACATCCCACGCAGCCGGGAGAGGCAGTCGGACCCGTCGGCCTCATAGGCCGCAAGGATGGTTTCGGTGTCGGACTGCGACTGGAAGTTCCAGTGCCCCGCGAGCGCGTCGCGCAGTTCGCGGTAGTTGTAAATTTCGCCATTGTAAGAGATGACGGTGCCGTTGGCCGCGGTCATGGGCTGCGCACCTGACTCGCTCAAATCGATGATGGCAAGGCGCCGATGGACAAGACCGACGCTGCTATCCGGCGCCGTCCAGCTGCCGGCCCCGTCGGGGCCGCGATGGGCAATGAGCCGCCCCATGGCGGCGAGCGTGCGGTCGAGCGCCGGCACAGCCTCTCCGCGCAAATCGGCCACGCCTGCTATGCCGCACATGAGCGGTCTCCCGAAGTTGCGGCGACGAGCTGACGAAGGATGTCGTCCAAAATCTTCTCTTCCTTTTCGAAATTGGTCCCCATGCTGAACACACGGGCCGCGTCTCGCTGCCTTTCGCGCTCGGCGGGATCTTCGACGAGGCGGCGCAATGCTGCCGCCAGGGCTGGCGGCGTGCAATCCTCGGCGCGGATGCCCGCACCGAAAGCCCGCGCGGCGGCATCGATTTCCGGCAGCTCGGCATAGACCAGCGGCAGGCCTGCGGCGAGCGCCTGAAAAAATCCATTCGGCAGAGCATGGACATAGTTGGCGCTGTGCCGGCGGTAATGCACCAGGGCTGCATCCGCCGAGGCGATGAACGGCACGACCTCGTCCGCCGGGACGGCGCCGATCGGGTGCACCCGGTTCGCAAGCCCCTGCTCTTCCGCCTGCGGCAACACCCATTCATAGCCGTCGCCAACGAAGGCCAGATGCACATGGGCTGGCAGAAGCTTAAGCGCCGCGATAGCCTCCGCCGTCGCCTGTCCCGACTTCCACTGGCCGGTGGACACCACGAGAAACTCGTCTGCAGCGAGGCCGGCGGTATTTCGCAGCGTATGCGCCGCTCGCCGGTCGAGGCGGAAATCATGGCAATTGCGCAGGACTTGCGGCCGTCGTCCGAATTGCCGTTCCATCAGCGCAGCCGTGCCGTCGCTGACGGTGAGGAACGCATCCGCGCGCCGGACACATGTTCTTTCGAGCCACAGCATGAAGCGGCGTATCCAGCGCCGCTGCGAGGGGCACAATTCCTCCGCATTCTGGATACCGGAATAGAAGTCGTGCGCATCGTAGACGATGCTACCTCCAAACAGGGCGGACCACAGCAGTGCCAGTGGAAAATATTCGTAGGAGTGGAGATGATAGAGTGAAGCGCGGCGCATCCGGCGCAGCGGCTTGAGGCCATAGACGAACAGGTAGTAGGCGAGAAAGGCGCCGAAAGTCAGCATTCCTGCGGGGACGCCGCCTCTCCGGTGCAGCAGGCCGCGCCCTGCCCGCCGCAAGCCTGCTTGGCCTTTGGTCACAGCGTGAACAGCGATCGGCAGATCGGCGAAGTCGCGACCGCTGGCGATGCCCTCGAGCACCACCGATTCGCAGCCGAAGCGCGCATAGGCCACGGCGGATTTGAGCGTTCGGCTGTCGCGCGACAGAGCGGCCGGCGTCAGCGACAGAACGCGGGGTGGGTTCAGAGCGTTACGTCGCAAGCATTGCCCCAGATGCCCATATTTACGATACGCCACAGGCTGAAATCGACTGGACGACGGCCGTCAAGCATGTCGCCCACATGGGCGCGCGTCGCCTCCGCGTTGAGCAGGTCGGGATAGCGCCTCAGCGTCTGCTCAAAGCCCTCTTCGATCGCCGCGCGCAGCGGGCCACGGAACCATTCCGTCTCGGGCGTCGAGAAGCCGAGCTTGTCGCGGCGATTGCGCACCCTTCCGGGGAGGATGCCCGCCATGCCGCGCCGCAGCACGCGCTTCGTGTCACCGCCGACGATCTTGTGCTGCGAACCCAGCCCAATGGTGAATTCCACCAGCCGGTGGTCGAGAAACGGCACTCGCGCCTCGATGCTGTGCGCCATGCTGTTTCGATCCTCCCAATGGAGCAGCATGGCCAAATTGGTTGCCTGGGTAAGCGCCACGCAGAGTTCGCCGACGTCGCGGATCGGGCCCAAACCAACCTCGTCGAGGGCGAGATCGAAAGCCCCGCGCGTCCGGTCGATTGTTTTGAACGCCTCGGAATCGAGCCAGTTGCGCCCGAGATAGGCCTGGATGCGAGGGCCGCGGGCGAAGCGGGCAACCGAAGGCGGCAGCAGCGGAATGACGAACATTCGCATTTGCTGGCCGACGGAAAGCCCATGATACCGCGACCGCTCGGCAAGGGTGCGGATCAGCGCAATGAGCCGCAGCTCGCGCACGAGACTCGCGTAATGGTAGCTGAAGCTGCCATGATAGCCGGCGAGCTGCTCGTCCGCCCCCTGGCCGTCGAGCATCACCTTGATACCGCGACGCCTAGCCTCGTCGAACACACTCCATTGAGCAAAGATGCTCGTGCTGCCATAGGGTTCGTCCTGGTGCCAAGTGATTTTCTCCGCGAGCGCCAACGCGTCCTCGGGGCGCGGATAGACGTAAGCGGGCTCGCACCCGGCGTGAGTCACGACCGCGTCGATGAACGGCTTCTCGTCCACGCTCTTCTCGCCGTAGCAGGCGCTAATGCTGTGGACCCGCGCACCCTTCCCTTCCGCCCCCAGCAGGCGCGCCATGAGGCAAACGATCGAGGAACTGTCGAGCCCGCCTGACAGGCACGAGCCCACCGGCACGTCCGAGCGAAGATGGAGGCGCACGGATTCGCCGAGCAGCTCGCGGAACCGATCCCCCGCCTCGCGTTCCGAAAGCTCGATCGTTCCCGGAGCGGGCAAGCGATACCAGCGGCGGATCGCGAGAGGCTCGCCTGGATCCTTTCGGTCCGCCTCGATCGTGACGCATTCACCGCCACGCAGCTGGCGGATCCCGTCAAACAGCGTTTCCGCTGTGTGGTCCGACATGCCGGAAGCTAGAAAATCATAGGTTCGCCGCAGGTTCATCCGTCCGCTGTCTCCCGGCAGGCCGCGCAGCTGCTTGATCTCCGAAGCAAAGGCAACACCTGAGGACCGGGCAAGAAAGTAGACGGGCTTGATGCCGAAGCGGTCGCGGGCGACGAACAGGCGCCTTGCCGCATCGTCCCAAACGGCAAAGGCAAACATGCCGACCAGCCGATCGAGCACCGCTTCGCCCCATCGCATGTATCCGGCGAGCAGGACTTCGCTGTCGGTCTGCGTGCGGAAGCCGACCCCGAGCTGCCGCAGCTCCTCACGCAGCTCGACATAATTGTAGATCTCGCCGTTGAAGACGAGCCAATACCGGCGGGTCGGATCGGCCATCGGCTGCAAGCCCGCGTCGCTCACATCGATAATCGCGAGGCGTCGATGCCCGAGAGCGACCGGACCGGCGGCACTCTCGAACATCTTCCACCCCGACCCGTCAGGACCGCGATGGCGAACGAGATCGATGCGCGACGTATCCGCCGGAAAGCCGATCGATGCCCAGATGCCGCACATGAGGGGTCAACCGCCCGCTTGGCGCCAGCTCGCCGGCGCTTCGGTTTTGCGCCCTAGCGCCTGCTCATAGGCGCCGACCAGGCGCTGCGCCTCCATCCCCCAGTTCAGTTCCTGCGCGGCGCAGATGCTGTTCCGCTTGCACTGGTCGATGCGCTCGCGCGTCATCCCGTTGAGAGCGGCGGCAATCGTCCGCGGCGAAGCGTCGGCAGCCAGCACGCCGAGATCAAAGCGGCGTACCAACCGGGCCATATCCGGCAGATCGCTCACGCAAAGCGCCAAGCCCGCATGGATATATTCGAAGAACTTGTTCGGCAGCACGTAACGATTGTGCTTGGATGATGCCGGAGGAATGAACAAGCCGATATCGAAGCGCGTCGCCGCGGACACCAATTCGAGCATAGGTACCGGCGGCAGGAAGGCGATGCGATCCTGCACGCCGCAGCGTTCGCTAATCCGCTGGAGCTTGCGCTTGAAGGCAGGCTGCACCGGTCCACGCAAGACCAGCTGGAACTCCGGCCGCCACTGCGCCACGCTTTCCACACAGGCCTCCAGCCCGCGGTCGGGAACAAGAATGCCATGATAGAGCACGCCGATCCTATCGCCGCAGGGGCGATGGACGGTCGGCGGCAACTCCGGGACATTGCGGATGACCAGCAGCGGCTTGGCCAGGCGGTAGTCGCGCGCCACCTCCTGCGCGATGCCTTCGGAGACAGCCGAAGCGACGAGCGCGCGGCGCAACCCCAAACCTTCGACTGATTTCGCCAGCGGCCGCGTGAAGACGCGCCAAGAGAGGCGATGCCGATATTCCTCGAGGGCATATTCGTGCGTATCATAGGCGAAGCGCCGCCCCCTCTCCTGCGCGAGTTGCATCGCGATCGGCAGCGCGTGCCAGTCATTCGCCAGATAAATATCGGCGTCGATCTTGCGCGCTGCCACGAGCACCTGATGCGCAACCCGGCCCTCGAGATAGAGGGAGGGACCGGTTTCAGGGCGCCAGTGCACCCCAAGCTGCCGAAGAAGCCGCCGCGCCCGGCTGAGCCAGCGCCGCGCGGCGGCGACGTGGAGCGTCGGAGCGGCAGGGACCTGTGCCGGAGTCAGGATGGGCCAAGATGGCGGCACTGATCGGGCCCCATCAAGGCCGACGGCAATGACCTTCCAACCGGCAGCGTGGAACGCATCCCCTTGGCGGCGGACGCGCGGGTCGTCGGCGATGCGCGACAGCGACACTAGGCAGATCGACGGGCGCAAATCGGCCGGATCGCGGTCGAGCAGCGCGGCAGGCACGGCCGGCGGCGTTGCAGCCGCCGGCACGGGCGCCCGCTTCTCGGAAGGAGCGGAAGCGCGTCCTGTCCGCCGCTCCCACCAGGTCTGCAGAAGCTGGACATTGGTGTCGGCAAACAGCCGCAGGAGGCCGCGCGAGCGGGTCATCCTCTCATAGAAGAAAGCAATCAGCTCCGGCTCGGTCGGTAGCGCCTTGAGCGCGAGCCGGTAAGGGTCCCACTCCTCCTGTGCTCGCCGCAGATCCGGCTCGAGCCGGCGTTTCGCCGCTTCCTCTCGCGCGGCGATGAGCTCGGTCCTTTCATTGATCCGCGCGCCCCCCGCCACGCGCCTTCCCGGCCGCCGGTGCTCAGTCAGGGCGATCACCGAGCGCGCCAACGTGCAATAGCGGAAACGCTCATCGAGGATGAGCCTAGTGTAGCAGCGCTCGATGATCGAAGCGACTTCACTGCCGGAGCGAACGCGCTCGACCACCTCAGGAAGGTTGGAGAAATCCGGCTCGATCGGAATGTAGTGCACCTCCGGTTCCAGGACGCCGCCATACCAGCCTTTGACCAGCACCGGACAGGAGCCGCCGAGCACCGTCTCGAACAGCCGCGGCGACAGCGCGGTCATCGCAGGCTTGCCGTCGAGCCCGGGAAAGCAAGCTTTCTCCACCTCGTCGAAGCCCGCCTGAGGATGCTCGGCGAGATAGGCCGTGATCGCATCCTTGATTTCGCCGCGCCGGTCGATCAGGCCGCTGCCGCTGTCGGAGCCGAGGGTGAAGCGACTGTTGCCGATGAAGCGCAACCAGTCGTCGCCGACGATCGTATCCTCGAGCCGCGTCGAGACGTCGACGCGCAATCCCGATCCCGTCGCGGCGGCGGCAAATTCCCGGCCAAGCACGGACTTTACATGGCCGATGCGGCCGAAATAGGCGCCAAGGTCGCGCGCGCGATAGCCTACATCGATCTCGCGCTCGCTGAAGGGCCGGGAGAAACTTCGGCCCAGCTCGATGTCGATGTCATCGACGTATCCGGTAAATCCTTCGACGATCTCTGCTCTCGCACGGGTCCGGTGATAGAACAGCGCTCGCTCCCTGAAGCAGCAGCTGAAGACAATGTCGACGCGCCAATCGGCCAGCCATTCGTCGAGGAGCTCGCTGTGGTCGTACTCATCTTGCGGCAGCGCGATCTTGACCGCGTCCGAACGCCGGATGAAGTCATAGGCGTCGCGCAGCTCCTCGAATACCAGCGCAGGCCGGCTCCAGCGGTAGCACAGAAACGTCGTGTCCAGGACGATCAGATCGAAATGCGCCGCCATGATCTCAGCGGTCGGCGTGAAGACCCGGTGGAAGGTATAGCTATGGCCGGGAGCATATTTCGGCAGGAAAAGCAAATGATTGAGGAGCGTACGGCGCGCCCCCCGCGGATCCTCGACGGCATAAAGGACAAGTATATTCATAAGGGTTTGCGACCGGAAATTGCGCTCAGAGCAGGCGCCGGACCAGTCTGTGAACCATAGAGCCGCGAAGCGCGCGTCTCAGCGGCGCCAGCGCCGGTAGCTCGATGAGGCGTAGCAGCAACAGGCGCAGAGTACTGGCCAACCGGCGGCGCAACAAGAGCAAAAGCCGCAAGCTGCGCGCTGGCAGTCGGATCCGATCCTGTCGCTCTCGCAGACCAAAGCGCCGCGGCGGCGGAGGAGCCAGAAACAGCTTCTCCCAGAGCGCGGGGCGGCAGCGGGCGACCCGCTGCTCGCGCTCGCGCTTGTTGTTTCGTACACCAACGCTCCCGCTAATGCTCCGAAGCATCGAAAGGAACTTGCCATCATAGTCATGCGCCCTGGCGAGCTCGTCGAGTTCGACCGACTGCGCCGCCGACAGCCGTTGGCGAGACATCGAGCCAACCGCTTCCACGAATTCCGCCGGGGTGCCGGTCACGCGCACGCCGTAAGCCTGGTTACGCAATTCCGGGATCTCACTCGTCACGACCGGCAGGCCGCAAGCCGCCATCTCAAGAGCCTTCAACGGAAAGCTGTCGCGCATGAGCGGGGAGTTCTCGTAAGGAATGATCCCAAGATCGGCCGCCGCATAGATGTCCGGCAGCCGTTCGGCTTCGACCGCGCCGAGATGACTCGCGTTGGGCAGCGCTGCTACCCGGCGCCAGCTTTCGCCCTTGTCTTCCGCCAACGGCGCAACCGGACCGACGAACAAAAACGCCATCTCGGGTTTAGCGTTGCAGGCGGCTTCGATAAGGGGGAAGTCCAGGCGCCCGTTGATGTTACCGGCAAAGACGATAATCTTCGTCCACTGCCCATGCAGAGCCAAAACCTCCTCGTCCGGGCGTCCGCTCTTGTAAAATGCATAGTCGCAACCGTTGCTGACCTCGGACACCCGTGCGGTCGGCGCGTGTCTGCGCACTGCCGCCGTGACTCCCTGGCTCACTGCGATCACATGGTCGCTGATCGACAGCGATATCTCCATGGAATCGCGCAAGAACGGCTGTAAAGATGGAAAGCCAAAATAATTCTCGGTCGCATGCTGAACGCGCCCTGCGCTTGACAGCATCGAATAGGTGCCGACCATGAAAGGATTGTATAGCCAGAGCAAAACCTTCTTATAGCGTTGGCGGCGGAGGTCTCTCCGAAGCTGCGAAGTCTGCAGGAAGGAATCTGTGCCATAGCTCGCCGCACAATTAGAATGTCGAACGTGGAGAATACGGCTGTTGGCGATTCTCGGTTCGGCTTCGACTTCGCCATCCCGCTGCAGAGTGTCGAGATCCGGCTGCACCAACGTCACCGGCAGGTGCCTCGCCCAGCGCGTCGCATAATGCCATCGGTTGCTGCGCAGCTCCGTCTTCCATCCCGGAAACATGAGGAAGTAGACGGCGTCGAAGCGGCGGCAGACGGCCTCAAGCGAAAAATGCTCCGGTCCGGGTATCGCCCGCTTTCCGTCGAGCGCCCGCGGCAATTCCCGCTTCTCGCCGTCATTCAGCCGTCGCATCTCGCTCGTCCGGCAGTCGGGCGTCGGCCATGGCCCCTTCGTAGGCGGCGACCATGCGTCTGCCTTCAGATTCCCAGTTCAGGTCCTGGGCCGCGCGCAGGCTATTACGCTTGCACGCGTTGATCCGCCCGCACGTCAGTGAATTGACGCCGTCGGCGATTGCCCGCGGATCGGCATCTTCGACGACAATTCCAAGATCATATTGGTTCACCAGCAGAGCCATCTCCGGCACATTCGATACCAGCACGGCCAGTCCCGCGTGGACATATTCGAAGAACTTGTTCGGCAGCGAATAGATGTTGTGCTTCGAAGATTTTGGCGGCGTGAAGATACCGATATCAAAATTCCAGGCTTCGCGCACCAGATCCACCATCGCCACTGGCGGTAGGAAGTTGACCCGACCGCGGACACCACAGCGGTCTATGATCTCATCGAGTTCCTGCCGAAAGGCCGGTTGGATCGGGCCACGCATGGCAAAGGAGAATTCCTGGCGCCAGAGCGCGACGCTCTCGACGCACGCTTCGAGCCCGCGGTCGGGGACAAGGAGGCCGTGAAAGAGGATCGCTATCTGGCTGCCGCAGGGGCGGTAGGTCGCCGGCGAATATTCTGGGACATTGCGCACGACGAGAAGGGGCTTGGACAAGCGGTAGGCCTTGGCCATATCCCGCGCAATGCCGCCGGAAACCGTCGAGGCGACCAGCGCGCCGGCGAGCCCCCTGCTTTCAATTGCCTTGATCGTCGGTCCCATCGTGCGGCGCCAGTCCGGCTTATAGAGGAATTCCTCAAGCGCGTATTCATGCGTGTCATAGGCGAAGAAGCGGCGCCGTTCAGCGGCAAGGCTCATAGCGATCGGCAGAGTCGGCCAGTCATTCGCCAAATAGAGGTCCGCCTCCACCCGGCTCGCCACTGCAAGCAAATTTTGGAATGGAGGCTGGGCGACGTGGCGCTCGGCCGTGTAGCGACGCGAAAGAAGCGGGATGAGCTGCAGCAGATGGCGAATGGAAGCCATCGACCCCTGCCGCACCGCCGCGCGTATGCCCGCAACCCCGGCCTCGATCACACCCGGCATCGCCAATGCTGCTCGACGCATCGCCGTAATGAGTCGAATCAGCTTGAGCGCGCCCAGACGTAGCGCGAAGCGCACAAGCATTCCGGTGAGCCGGTACAGCGCAGGATAGGGCTCAAGCGTCCGCCGCATGAAAAGGTCGAGCTTCTCCACCGGTCCCTGAGGCGGCTTTCGCAGGAGTCCGGAAGCACCGATCACCGCGCTGATATCGGCGGCGCCGGCAACCGGCTCGGGCCCAAGGTCCGGGACCAAAATGGGCCAGGCGGGCGGCGGCGACCGCCCTCCCGGCATCCCGACTGCCGTCACGCGCCAGCCGGCATCGTGCAGGGCATCACCCTGCCGCCTGATGCGAGGGTCGTCGGCGATGTTGGAAAGCGATAGCAAACACACCGAATAGCCGTGGCGTTTGCGCGGTTCGGCGCGCCCGGCGGCCGGGCCCGCCGGATCTAGCGGCTGCTCGTCGCTTTCCGGCGCGGTACGCCGGGGTTCCGCCCCGTTCACGAGCAGGCCAAGCGCCGCCTGTTCGCGCGCCGCGATCGGGGCCATGTCGCCGGGAAGGACGGATTTGAGGTGTGGGCGGCGCCGCGCGACGTGCTGCAGCAGCGATCCGGCAAGCGCCGAGTAGCGGAAGCGCTCGCCCTCGATGAGGTCGGCGAAGCAACGCTCGGCCATGCGGGCTCCCGTTTCAGCGTCGCGAAGCCGGTCGATAACGGCCGGGAAATTCGAAAAATCGGGCTCGATCGCTACGTAATGGTAGTCAGGCTCGAGCACCCCGCTGTACCAGCCTCTCACCAGGAGGGGACATGAACCGGCCAGCGCCGTTTCAAACAGCCGCGGCGAAAGCGCGGTCATCACATGTTCGCCGTCGAGCCCGGGAAAGCAAGCTTTTTCGATCTGCTCGAACTGCGCATACGGATGTTCCGCCATGAAGGCGAGGATCGCATCCTTGATGTCACCACGGCGGTCGAGCAGGCTGCTGCCGCTGTCCGAGCCGAGCGTGTAACGGCAGTCGCCGATGAATCGGAGCCAAGCGTCGCCGACGATCGTGTCCTCCGGTCGGGTGGATACGTCGATCTGCAGTCCCGAATTCGCGGCCGCCTCGGCGAATTTGCGACCGAGGATCGATTTGATATAGCCGATATTCCCGAAATAGGCGCCGAGGTCGCGCGCCCGGTAGCCCACATCGAGGCGCCGCTCACGGAAGGGCCGAGCATAACGTCTTCCCAGCGCGACGTCGAGATCATCGACATAGCCGGTGAAACCTTGGACGATTTCGGCGCTCGCGCCGCAGCGTTGATAAAAGAGCGCCCTGTCCCTGAAACAGCTGCTATAAACGACATCGACGCGCCAATCGGCGAGCCAGTCGTCAAGCAGCCCGCTGTGGTCGTACTCGTCTTGCGGCAAGGCGATCTTCACGGCTTCCGATCGCCGGACGAAATCGTACATGAGCCGCAGATCGTCGAATACCTGCCGGGGCCGGCTCCAGCGCCAGCAGAGGAAGGTGGTATCGAGGACGATCAGGTCGAACTGCCGCGCCGCGATCTCGCCCACCGGCCGAAACGCGCGGTGGAAGGTATAGCGGTGCTCCGGCGCATATTTCGGCAGGAACAGCAGATGATTGAGCGTCGTGCGCCGCGTCTTCTGCGGATCGTCGATCGAATGCAGGATAAGGATGTCCATACCCGAATTTAGCTGGTGATGTTGCGGCGGCCGGACCGACGCAACACGTCGTCGTATTTGGCCATCACGCGCTCTGCCCGGCCCAGCACGCATCGTTCAACTCGCGCGCGGGGGGGCAGCGCATCCGGCGTCCACCAATCGGGATGGGTCAGAACCTGCAAACGCTCATGACCGCCGCACTCGATCACCTCCGCGGCCGGGCGCTGTCGCCAATATCCGTTGGCGTCGGAGACGTAGCCGTACTGGGTGCGTATCTCACGATCGAAAGCATTGCTCATGCCTGCGATCTCCGGCTCATCGATCTCGGTCAGTCCGTGAATGCCTGGATTGTGGATGCTGAAGGCATCGATAGGAACGCCAATGAAGTCCCTCAGCAGCGATCGCTCCCGCGCCAGCGCATCGGCGAATTGGGCAGCCGACA
>Ga0134126_10007444_pt1 | contig 13755 bp, 6 predicted proteins | sample KB31752_FD_96881 | JGI IMG/M metagenome (GOLD analysis project Ga0134126, IMG submission 96881) | Terrestrial soil microbial communities with excess Nitrogen fertilizer from Kellogg Biological Station, Michigan, USA - KB3-175-2 | ecosystem: Environmental > Terrestrial > Soil > Unclassified ...
TAAAACATAAATGACAGTGCCTTTTCTTGGTTTGCTCGAAACCATAATGCCTCCGCGATGCCCTTGAATGATCCCAAGCACCGCGGACATGCCCAAACCTCTCCCAAGGAACTTCGTCGTGAAGAACGGGTCAAAAAGCTTCGCGCGCACTGTATCGTCCATTCCGCAACCGGTGTCACTCACTTCCAATACCACGAAGCGCCCTGGCCCCGGCTTGATACTCGTAGGCGTCTCTGCAAGATAAGAATCGTCGCAATCCCGAACGCTGGTCGTGATTGTCAGCACTCCCGGTTTATCTCCGATGGCCTCCGAGGCGTTCGCGACCAGGTTCATCAACACCTGTTGGACCTGCGCGATATCGACCCGAATTTTTGGCAAATCAGAGGCCAGATTGAGCTCCAGCCGCACCGATTTGGAAATCGAAACCTTCACGAGGTCACTCATGTCGCTCACCAGCTTGCTGAGATTCACTTCGGTGGTGACAAAACGTCCGCGACCGGAGTAAGCGAGCATTTGGCGCGTCAATTCGGCCGCCCGTTTTCCGGCCAGCAACGCATTGGTCAGGCAACTTTGCGCGGGCGACGACGTCGGCAAGTCCGAAATCGACAGTTCAATATTGGACAGGATGACGGAAAGCAGATTGTTGAAGTCATGAGCGATTCCCCCGGCCAGCACGCCGAGGCTGTCCATCTTTTGCGCGTACAAAAGCTGCCGTTCCATTTCCAGCTTGGCCTGCTCGGCGCGTTTGCGGTCCGTGACGTCATTTGACACCGCCAGGATGTTCATCGAGCCATCCGGCAGCGTGACCGCCGCCTCGCGCAATTCATAGAAGCGCAGGCTGCCGTCCTTTTGCACATTGGTGACCTCATGTTGGAGGACTTCCCCGGCCATCATCCGGAGGATGTTCTGCTCGATCTCCTCCGGTTTCACCATGCTGATATGAGAAACGTGCAGTCCCACCAATTCCTCGCGGGCGTAGCACATGGCGCGACAGAAATAAGGATTGGCGTCGCGGATGTAACCTTTGGCGTCGAGCAACACCACGCTGCCGGGCATTAACTCGAATAAAGCCCGATATTGGGCGGACTGGCTTTCAAGGGCTTCGAGAAGCCATTGCTGATCAACCAGCTCGGCCTTCAGAGCGATCAACTGCCTTCGAAGCTCTTCCCCCCGGGCTGGATTGCTTTTCGGCAACTCACTGCTGCTCATAAACCCTTCTCTTTGTCACAGGCCGCATTGAGTTTGCTGTCAATGTTTGGTCTTTGTCCACTGTTTCCTGCAGTCTTAAAATGACATTTGTTTTGGAAAACTCTCCGTGCAGAATTTCAAGTGTTTCCAGCACATTACTCGAATAACAAGCGATTGACGAGGGAATTGAAGGCTGCAACCATGCGCGCTCCAGCCGCAAAACAGGCTGGAGTAACTGAGATGCTCAAAATTTCCAAATTCTCCGTCGGGGTCGGTGACCGTTTTGCACAACAGGCCGAAGCGCAACTGCGCGCTTTCATCCTCGCGACCGAAAAGGGCGCGGACATCGTGCCGGTCTGGAACAAATCCAATCGCGAACACCTGATTGTCGGCTCCGAGCCGCCGAGCGTGCTCGCCGCCGCGGAAGCCGCGGTGGAAAAACTCGGCTGGAAAAAGCCGTGGCATGTGGATGCCGATCATATCCGCCTCGAAACTGTCGACCGTTTCGTCCCCTGCTCCGATTTCTTCACTATCGACGTGGCCGACTCCATCGGCAAGCCGGCGAAGCCCGAAGCGGTCAAAGCTTTTGTCGATCGCCATCCGGAATTGAGCCAGCCGCTGGAAATTCCCGGAATCGACGGCGCCATCAAGGCCTCCCGCGCGGAGATCGAGCGCATCGCCAACAAATTTCTTTTTGCCGTCCAGGAAGCCGGCGCCATCTATCGGCACATCGCCAAAACCAGGGGCGAAGGACGGTTCATCACGGAAGTCTCCATGGATGAAACCGATTCCCCGCAGACGCCTGTGGAATTGCTCGTCATTTTAGTGGCGATTGCCGACGAAAAGGTCCCGATCCAGACCATCGCGCCGAAGTTCACCGGGAGGTTCAACAAAGGCGTCGATTACGTCGGCGATATTGCCCAATTCGAAAAGGAATTTAACGACGACCTGTGCGTCATCGCTTTTGCGGTCAAAAAATACGGCTTGCCCGACAATTTGAAATTGAGCGTGCACTCAGGCAGCGACAAATTTTCGATCTACGGACCGATTCGCCGTGCCGTGCAAAAGCACAACGCGGGGCTGCACCTCAAAACTGCCGGCACAACCTGGCTCGAGGAAATCATTGGCCTCGCGGAGCATGGCGGCAAAGGCCTCGCGCTCGCAAAGACAATTTACAGCGAAGCGCTCGAACACGTGGACGAACTGTGCGCGCCATACGCGAGCGTCATCGACATCGATCGCAAGAAGTTGCCCAGCGCGACGGCGGTTTCGGCATGGAGCGCCGCGCAATACGTCGCAGCCTTGCGGCACGATCCGAAGAACAAGGATTTTAATCCGAGCCTGCGTCAACTGCTGCATGTCGGCTATAAAATCGCCGCAAAAAAAGGGAACGTTTACCTGGACATGGTCCGTGAGTGTGAACAGTCCATCTCCAAAAATGTGACGGGAAACCTTTTTGACCGGCATATCAAACCGCTGTTCCTGAGCTGATACCGGTTACTTCGGGAAAATCAATATCACAGTCGCTTTCCCGTTTTTGGGAATTCTGATGTTGTCTCCCGGGTGAACTTGTTTCCGAAAAACATACATTTTGAGTTGTCCCTTGTCGTTTGTGAACATTGAGCGATCAGGCTCCCAGCCCGGAAAAACAACTCCGGACGGGTTTGCCGCGGCGGCAATAAACAAAGTCGTGCTGTTCTTGACGTGGGCACGAATGGTGGCCGGTCTATTGAGGTTGATTTGGGTAAACATCCAGCCGCGGAATTTTGACGGCACCTGCTGCCAGACATACTTGCGGTTGGAATAACTGGTGGCTCCCTCATCAAAATCCTGCACCGTGAATCCAGTACCCGAAATAACGAAGTCGGTCGCTTCGTATGTCACCCTGGCCGGCCGGCGCGATCGAACGGGCGACTTTGCGGATGAATTCTCAGGCATCTCGTCATTTGCGGATTCTGCGGGGGTATTCGTGTTCGCCTCCGCCTGAATTGGAACAGATGGCTTTGAATCCTTCTTCGACAGAGTCCACCAGGCAGCAGCACCCGCCAAAGCAATAATTCCGATTGCCACCACCACCCATGTTATCGAAAGGAATTGAGTTGGAGCGGGCGCAGCGTCAGAGGACGGCCAATTCTCAACCGGCGGCAAAATCGGAAGATCGGATTCGCGGCCAACCAAGACGGCGCCTGATGTTTTATTTACACGCTCAGGGACCGCATCCGATTCTTTGATGTTGTTAAAAGCTTCAGCGAGCGCTCGCGCGTTCGGAGGACGTTCCATCAAGTTCTTGGCCAGACACGACATGACGAGGCCATTCAATGACGCAGGAATATCATCCGGAACGCCGCGTTCTGACAATCGCTCCTTCATCCGGCGAGGCGTACGATTCCGAATTTGCTCACCGATATCGCCTTCCGAAAACGGCGGGACACCCGTGAGCAGTTCATAAAGTGTGGCGCCTAATGCATAAATGTCATCGCTCGGACTGGGCATGCAACCGTCTAACTGGTCCGGACTCATGTAGGCCATCGTCGCGCATCCAACGCTTGTCTCAGAAAGGCCACCCAGTGCGGACATGCGAGCAGCGAGACCAAAATCCGTGAGTTTGAGCCGCCCTTTTGGGTCTGCCATCAAATTGGCCGGCTTTATATTGCCGTGAACAACTCCTTCCTTGTGCGCATAATCAAGCGCGTCGCAAACCTGAGTCACCAGTGGTTTGAGATTAGTCGAGGCAAAAACTTGATGCGGCTGTTCCAGGCGCAGTGCGCCCAGATGCGCGCCATCCACAAATTCCATTGAAATAAAAGCTTCATGCTCTCCCTGAAAAAAATCATGGATGCGAACGATGTTGGGATGTGTGAGTTTGCGTGCTCGAGCGATTTCGCGCTTCAAACTTTCCAGGGCCGCGCCGTTGAGGCCGATTTTTGGCGATAGAAATTTCAAAACGACCTGCTCGCGCAACTGCCCATCTTCGGCAAGCCAGACTGCTCCCATTCCACCACTTCCCAGGAAGCGAACCAGAGTATAACGACCATTGCCCGCGAGCCAGCCCGGCTGCAAAGAAGACATCGCGGCATCGTAAGCCAAATCATGAAAAGCCGGGCCATCCACAATTTTATTGCTACACAAGTCTGGAAAAGCGTGCAAGCCGTAACTAGGCGGCTCAACATCAAAAACAGACTGAAAATCGTAACCGCCATGCCGGGCGCGGCGTCCAAAATTTCGATGCGCCGAACCGAATGTCTTCCCTGCGGACACATGCGAGCGAGCCCACTTTGTTCGCTTCTGTCGCTCGTTATTTTTGTTGTCGCCCTGTTTGTTTCCCTGCGTGCGCAGTCAGCCCCGGCCAACGAAACGGAAGTCACCAGTCCGGATGGCTCAATCCGGTTTCATCTCACGGCGAATGGCCGGTTGGGTTACGATGTCACTTCGAAAGCCAAGCCGGTCATTGAACCTTCACGATTGGTCTTCTCCATTGATGGAACCGAACTGACCACGAACGCTGTCATCGGCGAAATCAAGACCTATCGCCTCAATGAAACTTATCCGTGGCGCGGCGCGCATTCCACCGCCGTGAACAATTGCGATGGCGCGACGATTGCACTCAAGTCCGGGAGCGTGAATTACACGTTGGAAGTCCGCGCCTTCGACGACGGCGTGGCGTATCGATTCATTGTGCCTGGAGATCCAGGCCAATGCCGCACTCCGGACGAATCCTCGACTTTTTGCATCCCTGACGGCAGCCGCGTCTGGTATCACGATCTTTCGGGCCATTACGAGGGCCAGCACACAAACAATATCACCGCTAAAATCCCGCAGGGCCAATGGGTCGCTCCGCCAATGACTTTTAAACTGCCGAACGGGAATGGTTATGGCGTGGTCAGCGAAGCCAATCTGGTGAATTACAGCGGGATGGCGCTGCAGGCGACCAGGCCGGGAGAATTTACCCTCGTGCTGGCGCACAAACAGCCACCCTCGCATCCCTTCGTCATGCGTTACGGATCGAACGATGTCGCCCGGCTTTCGCATGCCGCATCGGTTTCCGGCACCGTGACGACACCGTGGCGCGTCGTGATTATCGGCGCGAATCTAAACACCCTCGTCAACAGTGACATTCTCCCGGACCTTTGTCCGCCTCCCGATCCGAAAATTTTTCCTCAGGGACTCAAAACCGATTGGATTAAGCCGGGCCGGGCGGTTTGGAAATATCTCGATGGCGGTGAAAGCTCGTTGGAGGGCACAAAGCAATTTTGCCATATGGCGCACGAACTGGGCTTCCAATATGACGTGGTGGAAGGCTATTGGACCCGCTGGAGTGACGCGGAAATCAAAGACCTCGTCGCCTACGCCAAACAACAGGGCGTCAGTTTGCTTTTCTGGAAGCACTCACGCTCGCTCCGCACGCCGGAAGAGCGCGAGGAATTTTTCAAAAAACTGCACGACCTCGGCGTGGCCGGCGCGAAAATTGATTTCTTTGACAATGAGCACAAGGAAATCATTGATCTTTATCAATCCCTGCTGCAGGGCGCGGCCAAGTATCATTTGATTGTAAATTTCCACGGCAGCGACAAGCCCACCGGCACGATGCGCACGTGGCCGAACGAAATTACCCGTGAAGCCGTTCGCGGCATGGAATCCAGCCGCTTGCGCGACCGTGCCACGCATGAAACCACCCTGCCCTTCACGCGCATGCTCGCCGGACCGGCGGATTACAGCGTCGTGCACTTCGGCGCACGCAAACAGAACACGACCTGGCCACATCAAATCGCCACCGCCGCGATTTTCAGCCAACCCATGCTCACTTACGCCGCGAACCCCTCAAACCTTCTCGCCAACGCAGGCGTTGATTTAATCAAAAGTATCCCGCCGGTGTGGGACGAAACCATCGTATTGCCGCCATCTGAAATCGGCAAGCTCGCCATCTACGCCCGGCGCAGCGGCGATACCTGGTTCCTGGCCGTGATCAATGGCGTGGATGCGCAAACCATCAAGGTCCCGCTTTCGTTCCTCGGACAAGGCGTGTATGAGTCGATGCTCATCCGCGATTCCGGCAGCGGGCCGGATGCCGAGCAGATCGAACATAGAACGTCGCGACGCGATGATTCGCTCACGATCAACCTCCGCTCCGGCGGCGGGTTTATCGCACGGTTCACGAAAAAGTGATTGAGTCCATGCGATTCATCGCCATAGTTGCCGTATCCACCATTTTTTGTCCCGAGATCAACCACGCCCCCACACCGCGCGCTGGACCGGATTGACTTCGCCTCCCGGCGCCAAAGATTCTCTACCATGAAAGAACCCCTCACCCGCAAATCCCAAACCGCTTCACGCGTCTGGCATCGGATACTTGTTTTTATAGGAATGTTGTCCTTGAGCATCTCCGCCGCGCGCTCTGCGAGCACGTTGCTCGATGTGAATTATCGCGCGCTGGTCTCGCGCGGCGATCTCGATTACACGGCGCCTGCTCGCCGGAGTGAGGAAGGCATTCCGGTCGGAAATGGCCGCATGGGCAGCCTCGTTTGGACCTCGCCCTCGCAATTGAAATTTCAAATCAATCGCACGGACGTTTTTGCCTGCGACGCCAGCTCGGTCAGCTTTCCGCAGGCCGACAGCGATTACGCCGCCGGTTGTGGTTATGTGGATATCAATCTGGTCGAAGCCGGTAATGATGTGTTCGCCGGAAAGGATTTCAACCAGCACCTCTCGCTCTACGACGGTTTGATGACCGCCAAAGGCAGTGGCGTTACCGCGCATGTGCTCGCGTGGCCGCGGCATGACGTGATGGCGATTGAAGTGGAGGACCATCGCCGGCAACCCGAGGCCGTCAGCGTTGATTTGCGAATGCTGCGCTACGCTATCCAGCGTCATACCGGCCTGAACTATCAGCTCGCCACCAATCACGCTGTGATGTTCCAAACCGCGGAACACTTCGCCACTTCCAAACTCGACATTCGCGACGGCCGCATTTTGCTCACCCAGAAATTCAGCGAGCACGCATTTTACGATTCCAGCGCGGTGGCCATCTGCGTGATTGGCCGCAAGTCGAAGGCGCGCTATCTTGACGACGCGATTGTCCAACTGTCTGCTGCTCCAGGTCGTGGGGCATTTACCATTTTGATTGCGAGCGCTGCCAGCTTCAAAACCAACGAAGACGTGGGTAATCTGGCCATAAAAGAATTGCAAGCTGCAGAAACGGAAGGATTCAAAGCCGTTCAATCCGACACCGCCCATTGGTGGCATGATTTTTGGAGCAAAGGTTTTGTTTATATGCACGGCCCGGGGAACCAGGCGGATTGGGTGGAAGGCAATTACACCTATTTTCTCTATCTCATGGGCGCGAGCTCGCGTGGCAATTATCCTCCCCGCTTTGGCGGCATGCTGTGGCGCACCACAGGTGATTTGAGCCGCTGGGGTTCGCAATATTGGTGGGCCAATACCAGCGCCTATTACAACAACCTCATGCCTGCCAATCGCCTCGAACTCATGGACCCAATGTTCTCCATGTACAGCGGCATGGCCGATTCCTGCGCGCTCGCGGCACGGCAGCAATGGGGCTCGCAGGGAATCTGGATTCCCGAAATCGTTTATTTCAATGGGCTCGAAAAATTGCCGGACGACATCGCTGCCGAACTTCAGGATTTAATGCTCGTTCGCAAACCCTATTCGGAACACTCCGCGAAATTTCAGTGGTTCATCGAAACCAAGAATCGTCATCATGCGCGCTGGAATTTTCTCGCCGATGGACATTGGGATCACGGTCATTTCGTTGTTCCGACCAAGGGAGGGGAGCGAAACCCAGGTGAAGACGGCACGCCGGATGAAATTTTTGGCCACTGCACGCACATTCTCGGCTCCGGTGCGCGCATCGCGAATTTGTTCTGGCAACGTTATCAGTACACCATGGACACCAACTGGCTCCGCGACCGCGCCTACTCAATGATCAAAGGCTCAGCGGAATTTTACCGGAACTTTCCTAATTTTTATAAAGAAGCTGACGGCAAATATCACATTCATCATGTGAATAATGGCGAGAGCCAATGGAACTCCACGGACACACCCTACGAAGTTTCGTGCATCCATATGATTTTCCCGCTCGCGATTCGCGCTTCGGAAATTCTTGGCGTGGATGAGGACCTGCGCGCGAAGTGGAAAGAGGTGGTGGAACATCTAATGCCCATGCCGACGCGCCGCTATCCGGGCGGCGGCGATTGGAGCCCGGCGGGCACAAACGCACCAACCATCCTGGCCACCGAGGGCGCCCGAACAAATCGCCTCGGGCGCGGACGCGACGGAGCGTATGGTGCGTTCGTTTATGGCGGGCCGGGCGCCATCGAACCCATCGGCCCGGAGCCGGAATTAAAACGCCGCTTTCTTGAATTTGATCGGACCGGAGATTTCATCGATTATGCCGGCATCGGCGGCGCGCAAATTTTCCGCAATCGCCTGCGCCTGCGTGAAGGGCCGGGAGCCATCGACGCCGAACACCTTGGCGGCCTCGCTTCCGGAATTCATTCCACGATGTTGTCGAGTGAACCGGATACCGCCGAAGGCGATCCCGTCCTGCGAATCTTCGATCGTTGGCCGAAGGATTGGGATGCCGCATTTACCCTGCTCGCCCGCGGCGCTTTTGAAGTGAGTTCTTCCATTCACGATGGAAAAGTTGCCTTCGTTGAAATCCACTCTTTGGCGGGAAGCGATTGCTCATTCAAGAATCCATGGGGCCGCGATCCAGTTGTGCTCTTCCGCAATGGCAGAAAAACGGAGATTCTGGCCCCCGATGCCGCAGGACTCCTAAAATTCAAAACCCGACGAGACGAACATCTCGTGCTCGCCCCGCCCGGTATCAAGCCCACGCAAATAAAAATTCTCGCGAAGGCCGGAAAATAGTCTGCAATCTGTCCGATTGAAACTTCGTCTGAAATGAAGATGCCAAAAATCAACATTCGCGCACGATGGATTGCTGGAATCGCCCTGGCTTTGTCGCTCGCCATCACGTTGCCTGGCTTCGCGCAACCGAAAGACGTGGATGACGTCGACCCAGCCGGGAGCGCCGCAAAACCAGTTCAGCTTCTTGCAAGTGTGACGAATAATCCCGTTCTGCCACCGAAATGGGCGTTCGGCGTTCTCTTCGCCTGTTACCGCAACCAGGCGGACACGCTCGATGCCATGCAACGCCTGCGCAAGGATTACTGCGGCGATTTGCTTTGGATTGATTCGAGTTGGTTGTGGGGCGCATACGATCGCGCCGACCGCTATATTTGCTTCCAGTTCGATACGAACCAATTTTCCGATCCAAAGGCAATGATTGCCACGCTGCACCAAAATCATTTCCATTTTGGCGTCTGGGAGTGGCCTTACATCGATCAAAGCATCACGAACCTGTATCAGGAAGGCAAACGCGGTCACTACTTCATCACCGATCAATTAGGCGGCACGGGCAAAGTCGTCAACGGCGGCGGCTGGCATGGTGTGACCTTCACCGGCCAACTTGACTTCACAAATCCCAAAGCTGTCGCTTGGTGGGAGCTTCTCAACAAGCCGTTGCTGGATCTGGGCGTGGATTTTTTCAAAATCGATACTTACAGCACGGTTGCAAAGGGTGGCGTCACTTATGATGGCAGCGGCTCGGAAAACCTGCGACGGCTCTATCACAAGACATATTATGACATGACCGAATACGCCTCAGGCGGCCGCGGTTTCATTCTGACGCATCGCACGCCCACTCCGGGCAACGATCAGTATCCCGGCATGTGGACCGGCGACACGACAACTTCATGGGCTGGATTCGAAGACGATATGAAACGCGCCGCCGCGATGAACACTCCTCAAACAGCCGCTTTCTGGACAAGTGACACCGGCGGTTACAATCGCGATATTCCGAACCATGACGAGCTTTACATTCGCTGGCTTCAATACGGCACGTTTCTGCCGATCACGGAATTTTTCAGTGCTAAAAATACCAAAGGCCGGTTTCCCTGGCTGTTCAACAAGGATGCGCAACGCAATTTCAAATTCTATACGCAACTGCGCTATCGCCTGCTCCCTTTTCGTTACTCCAATGCGCAGATCGCCTATCACGAAACGCCGGTGAAATATCCCGTGCGATTCGTTGAAGGCACGAAAGATGAAATCATCGTAGGCAACGGCGACAGTGAGATGCTGGTCGCTCCGGTCCATGTGCGAGGCGCCACCACGCGCCAGGTGAAATTGCCCGCAGAAAATAGTGGCACGGGCGTCCCGTCCGTAAGTTCACACGGGCAGGATGCCCGTGCCACTACGCAATCGTGGATCGATTATTGGACCGGGAAAGTTTACGACGGCGGCAGTTCGCCGGTTGTCGATGCGCCGCTCGATAAAGTCCCGATTTTCGTGAAGACCGGCTCCCTCATTCCGATGGGACCGGAAATGCATTACGTGGACGAAAAACCTGCTGACCCGCTCACGGTCGATATTTATCCATCCGCAAAATCAAGCTATACGCTCTTCGAAGACGACGGGAAAAGTGATGATTATAAGAATGGCAAATTCACCCAAACGCAATTTGCCTGCGAAACCATCGCCGCGGATGCCATCGTTCAGATTGCCGCAATGCAAGGCGACTACGACGGCAAACTCACGCATCGCAGTTACATTTTGAAAATCAATCGCAGAGCTGCCGCCCTGAGGCGTGTCACGCGCAATGGCGCGCCGTTGCAGAAATTCGACTCGAAGGCCGCGCTCGACTCCGCTGAACAGGGCTGGTTTAATGACCTCGCACGCGCAACCGTTTGGGTGAAGTTCCCGACCGCCACCAGCGCCGCGTCAAAGGTTGTTTTGAACGGCCTCAATTTGACTCAATGATTTCCCGATGGGTTTGATTCTATGAAGTTAAAAATGAAACGTTCGCTTCTCATCTCCCTTGTTGCGGCATTTTCTTTCCACGTCAGCGCGCAAGTCCTTTGGTATCGGCAAGCGGCGGGTTCGGATTGGAACTCCGCTCTGCCCATTGGCAACGGCCGCCTCGGCGCGATGGTTTTTGGAAATGTCGAGCGGGAACGCCTGCAATTGAACGAGGACAGCGTGTGGGAAGGCTACAAACGCAGCGGCGCCAATTCCAACGCGCTCGCAGCGCTGCCGCAGGTCCGCAAATTGTTGTTCGAGGGAAAAAATGAAGAGGCCTCCGACCTTGCCGCCAAAACGATGATGGGTATTCCCGCGCGCATCAAATCCTATCAACCGCTCGCTGATTTGATCATTGAAAGCACCGAAAAATCCACCAACTCCGTAAAAAATTATCGCCGCGAACTGGACCTCGACACCGGCGTTGCGACGACGACCTATGATCTTGGCGACGACACTTACATCCGCGAAGTCCTGGCATCCGCGCCTGACAACATCATCGCTGCGCAGCTTACCTCCACCAAGCCAAAGGGCATCAGTATCAACGTATCCCTCACACGCGAACGCGACGCTCGCTGCATCAACGACCCCGGGAACCCTGGCGATTTGATTCTCACCGGACAAATCCCCGTGGAATATTACAACACGAAAGCGGAGGCAAAAGATGTCCCCGATCCGGCAAAGGCCAAACCCGGAGAAAAATTTGCTTCGATCGCCCGAGTCATAGCCTTCGGCGGAAAACTTTTGGGCTCAAACGGAGTCGTGACCATCACCGGCGCTGATACCGTCACGATTCTGATCGCCGGCGAAACGGATTATCGCGGCGCGGATCCAGAGCAAAAGTGTCTCGACGACCTGGCCAAGCCGTCTGACAAAACCTACGAAGCCATCCGCTCCACCCACATCGCGGATTATCAAAAATTGTTCCATCGCGTTTCGCTCAGCCTCGGCAGCGCGGGGACCAACGTCGAGGAGATGCCCACCGACGAGCGATTGAAGCGCGTCGAAGGCGGCGCCGCCGACCCGGGCCTGATCGCCACTTATTTTCAGTACGGCCGTTACCTGCTGATGAGCAGTTCGCGTCCGGGGTCGCTTCCAGCAAATCTGCAAGGGCTATGGAACGACAAAATGAACGCCGCGTGGAACAGCGATTATCATCTCAACATCAACATCCAGATGAACTACTGGCCGGCGGAAGTCTGCAATCTTTCAGAATGCCACGAGCCATTGTTTGATTTGATGGATATACTCGCGAAGCCGGATTCCGGCGGCCAGGTCGCAAAGGTTGATTATGGTTGCCGCGGCTGGGTGGCACATCATCTCACCGATCCATATGGTTTCGCCGCACCCGCGGACAGCGTCGTCGGCATTTGGCCCATGGGTGCCGCTTGGCTCTGCGAACACCCGTATGAACATTACCTGTTCACCGGCGATAAACAATTTCTCGCCAAACGCGCTTATCCGCTCATGAAAGGCGCGGCGCGGTTCATCCTCGATTTTCTCGTCACGGCCCCGCCCGGAACGCCCGTTGCCGGAAAACTCGTCACCGCCCCATCGCACTCTCCGGAAAATTCCTTTTATTTGCCCGATGGACATCAATCGCGCATGACCTATGGCTGCACGATGGATTTGGAAATCATTCACGAGCTGTTGAGCAATTGCATTGATGCGAGCAAAATCCTGAACACCGATGCAGATTTTCGCGCCGAATGCGAAAAGGCGCTTAAAAATCTCGCGCCGCTGCAAATCAGCAAGAAAGACGGCCGGCTCCAGGAATGGATTGAGGACTACAAGGATGTAGACCGGCAGCACCGGCACACATCGCATCTGTATGCCGTTTATCCGGGGCACGAAATCACTCTCGCCGGCACGCCGGAACTGGCTGCCGCGGCACGCAAGGCCCTCGAATCCCGCGGCGAAGGCGGCACGGAATGGAGCTGGCCCTGGCGCGCGTGCTACTGGGCGCGCTTTCACGAAGGCGATCTGGCTTACGGCCAGATTGAAAAACTCGTGAGCACGCACCTGTATCCGAATCTTTTCAATCGCTATCCGCCATTTCAAATTGATGGCAATCTCGGCGCGACGGCGGCCATTGCCGAAATGCTCCTGCAAAGCCAGGACAACGAAATCAATCTCCTCCCTGCCCTGCCCAAAGCGTGGCCGGAAGGTTCCGTGAAGGGACTGCGCGCGCGCGGAAATTTCGAAGTCGCGATGAATTGGAAGGATGGCAAGCTCGTCGGCGCGACATTGCTTTCCCGCATCGGCAACAAAATTCGTATTCGCGCCCAAAGCCCCATTGATGTCACCATCAAGAGTCACGCCGTCACCGTCACGCGGCCTGAACCGGACGTCGTGGAATTTCCCACCAAGCGCGGCGTCACTTACACTCTGAGTCCCAGCAAATAATTCCCCTTACCAAAAACACCATGAAAAAATCCCTGCTACACTCCTCCCTGGGCTTGCTGCTCTGCGCGGCCGCATTCGCGCCCGTTTGCGTTCACGCCCAAACTGCCAGCATTGAAAGTGAAATTCGCACGCCAAAAGCCCCAGCCACGCCGCGCATCAATGGCCCGGGAATCTTCGGCGTGCGTCCGCAGCATCCGTTTCTTTATCACATTCCCGCCACCGGCGACCGTCCGATGACCTTTTCCGCAGACAATCTGCCGCCCGGTTTGACGATTGATCCCA
>Ga0134126_10007446_pt1 | contig 13755 bp, 11 predicted proteins | sample KB31752_FD_96881 | JGI IMG/M metagenome (GOLD analysis project Ga0134126, IMG submission 96881) | Terrestrial soil microbial communities with excess Nitrogen fertilizer from Kellogg Biological Station, Michigan, USA - KB3-175-2 | ecosystem: Environmental > Terrestrial > Soil > Unclassified ...
GAAGATCATCGCGGTGTTCGGCTGCACCTCCGCGGCGGCCTGCTCCCAGCTGTCGAAGACGGGGATCCCCTCGACGTCCTGCCCGCCCTTGCCCGGCGTCACGCCGCCGACCACGTTGGTCCCGTAGCGGCGGTTGTTGAGCGTGTGGAAGCTGCCCTCGCGGCCGGTGATCCCGGCCACGCACAGGCGCGTGCCCTCGTCGACGAGAACCGACATCAGGCGGTCGCCCCGACGGCGCGCCCGGAGGCCAGCGCGACGACCTTCTCGGCGGCCTCGTCCATCGTCGAGGCCGGGTAGACGTTCGGCAGCGCCGCCTCGCGCAGCAGCTTGCGGCCCTGCTCGTCGTTGGTGCCGTCGAGGCGCACGACGAACGGGATCGCTTTGCCGTGCTCGTCGAGCTGGCCGAAGGCGGCGATCAGACCTTCCGCGACTTCGTCGCAGCGCGTGATGCCGCCGAAGATGTTGAACAGGACGGCCTTGACCGCGTCGTTGGCGAGGATCAGCTCGACGGCGCCGCGGATCTTCTCGGCGTTGGAGCCCCCGCCGGCGTCGAGGAAGTTGGCCGGCTTGCCGCCCGCCCGCGCGACCACGTCGAGCGTGGACATGACGAGGCCGGCGCCGTTGCCGAGGATGCCGATGTCGCCGTCGAGCTTGACGTACTGGACGCCCTCCTCCTTGGCCCGGCGCTCCAGCGGGTCTTCGTTCTCGCTGTCGGAGAGCGACTGGTTCTCGGGGTGGCGGTAGAGCGCGTTGCCGTCGAGCGAGACCTTCGAGTCCAGAGCCCGGACCTCGCGCTCCGGGGTCACGATCAGCGGATTGATCTCCGTCAGCGTCGCGTCCTCCTGCAGCCACACCTCGTACAGCGCCACGAGCGCGTCCGCGACGCCCTCCACGACATCGGCGTCGACGCCGCCGTCGCGCGCGATCTGAAGCGCCTGCTCGCGGGAAAGGCCGCTGAGCGGGTCCACATGGCTGCGGATCAGCTTCTCCGGCGTGTTCTCGGCGACCTCTTCGATGTCGACTCCGCCCTCCACGCTGAACATCACCAGCGGCTGCTTGGCGGAGCGATCGAGGAGCACCGAGGCGTAGTACTCGGAGGCGATGTCCGAGGCGTGCTCGATCCAGACGGTGTGGACCGTGTGGCCCTTGATGTCCATGCCGAGGATGTTGCCCGCATGCTCGCGGACCTCGGCCTCGTCGGCCGCGAGCTTCACGCCGCCGGCCTTGCCGCGCCCGCCGATCAGCACCTGCGCCTTGACGACGACCGGGTAGCCGACCTCGGCGGCGGCGGCGACTGCCGCGTCCACGGAGTCAACCGCCTTCCCGGAGGAGACCCGCAGCCCGTGCCGGGCGAACAGCTCCTTGCCTTGGTACTCCAGCAGGTCCATTTGCGGCGCGGGACTCTAACGCAAGATCGCTGGCGGCGCGATGGCCCGGGCCGCCTCCCAGGGCCGGGCGCGGCATAATGCCCGCGCGATGCCGCCGATCCCCAAGAACGTCACATTCGTCACCTTCGACGTCTACGGCACCCTGATCGACTGGGAGACGGGGATCTTCGACGCGTTCTCCAAGGAGGCCGCGAAGGACGGGATCGAGCTCGACCGGGCGACCCTGATCCCGATGTTCCACGAGATCGAGCGGGAGATCGAGAGCGGCTCCTACGAGCTCTACGCCGAGGTCCTTCGCCGCACGGCCCTGGAGATCGCCAAACGGCTCGAGTGGCCGCTGGAGCCTTCGCGCTCGGGTTTCCTGCCCGACTCGGTGCAGCGCTGGGCGCCGTTCAAGGAGACCAACACCCAGCTTCAGAAGCTGTCCAAGAAATACAAGCTCGGTCTGCTCTCGAACATCGACGACAAGCTGCTCGGCCAGACGCGCCGGCACATCCCGACCGACTTCGACCTCGTCGTCACGGCGCAGCAGGTTCGCTCCTACAAGCCCGAGCCGCCCCACTTCACAGAGTGCGCCCGGCGCATCGGCGGCAAGCGCGGCTGGGTCCACGTCGCCGCCAGCTACTACCACGACGTCCTGCCGTGCCTCAAACAGCGGGTGCCCGTGATCTGGGTCAACCGCAACAAAGAGACGCTCGAGCCCTCGGCCAAAAAGCCCACCGCCGAAGTCCCGAACCTCAAAGAGGCCGCCAAGCTCCTCGGCGTCAGCTGAGCCGGTGCGGGCTCGTGCCCTGCACCCCGACGTGGTGGTGGTGACCAGCGCGCTGCTGCACCTCAACTGCGTGATCGTCCGTGGCGCGGGTGCCGCGGCCGAGCCGACCGGGCCACTGAACGTGATCGAGGCTACCGGCGCGGGCGCGGAGACGTTCGTGATCGACTCCCCGGTGCTGCCCGAAGAGCTCGAGATGCTGCCCTCGCTGGTGGGCCAGGCCAACTTCCCCGCGCCCAGCGGCCTGCTGGCGACGCACGCCGACTGGGATCACGTGCTCGGCCCGCTGGCCTTCCCCGAGGCCCCGTTGGGGCTTGCCGAGACCAGCGCCAGGCGGCTGGCCGCGGCGCCGGGCGCCGCGCAGCGCGAGCTGCGCTCCTTCGACGAAGAGCTCTACCTGGAGCGCGAGCGCCCGCTGTCGCTCGGCGCGCCGCAGGCGCTGCCCGTCCCGGGACACCTCGAGGTCGGTGCCAAGCGGCTGGAGCTGCACCCGACCGGCGGGCACACCGCTGACGGCATGGCGATCCTGATCGGATGGGCCCGCGTGCTCGTGGTGGGCGACTACCTGTCGAAGATCGAGATCCCGATGCTGGGCGAGGGCGGCGACGTGGGCGAGTACCTCTCGACGCTGGAGCGCCTGCGCCCGCTCGTCGGCGCCGTCGACCTGATCGTGCCGGGCCACGGACCCGTCCTCGACCCACAGGACGCCACGCGGGTGCTCGAAGAGGACGTCGCCTACCTGCGGGCGCTGGCGGGGCAGGGCGCCGGCGCCGCGCTGCCTGAGGGGCGCCGCGGGGCAGAGATGCGCGCGATCCACGCGCGCAACGCGGAGCGCCTCGCTAGCCCTCCTCGCTGACGATCGTCGCGATCGGGGCGCCCGCCTGGATCGGCGCGCCCTCCTCGATCGGCAGCGCCGCGATCTTCCCCGCCTTGTGAGCGGTGATCTCGTTCTCCATCTTCATCGCCTCGATGATGCAGAGCAGCTGGCCCTCGGTGACGACGTCGCCCTCTTTGACCAGCACCTTCCACATGTTCCCCTGAAGCGGCGCCTCCAGCGTGTCCGGCCCGCCGCCGGCAGTGGACTTCCGCTCGCTGCGCTTCGGGGCCTTGCCGCTTGCAGCCGACGCGCCGTTCGATGCCGCGATCCCGCCGCCCGCGAACGGCGGTCCGACCACGCGCACGTCGAAGCGCTTGCCTGAGACCTCGACCTCGTAGGTCTGCTCGACCTTCTCGGCGTCCTCGCCCTCGGCGGGCTTCGCGTCCTTCGGGAAGGCGAGCGTCTTCAGCCACGCCTTGTCCTCGAGCAGGTCCTTGCAGGTGCTGCCCCGTTTCCAGTCCTCGGTTGCGAGCAGCGCCTTGTGGAACGGGATCAGCGTCTTCAGGCCCTCGATCTCGTATTCGTCGAGCGCGCGGAGCATGCGCTGCGTGGCCTGCTCGCGGTCGGCGTCCCAGACGATCAGCTTCGCCACCATCGGGTCGTACATCGGCGAGACTTCGCCGTTTTCGGCGACCCCCGAGTCGACCCGCACGCCGGGCCCGGACGGCTCGCGGTAGCGGCCGATCTTCCCGGGTGCCGGCGCGAAGTTCTTGGAGGCGTCCTCGGCGTTGATGCGGCACTCGATCGCGTGGCCCCGCAGCTCCACGTCCTCCTGCTTGTAGGAGAGCTCCTCGTCCGCCGCTGCGCGGATCCCCTCCTTGACGATGTCGATCCCCGTCGTCATCTCCGTCACGCAGTGCTCGACCTGCACGCGCGTGTTCATCTCCAGGAAGAAGTACTCCGGCTCGCCGGGCTCGTCCGCGTGGGTGGAGAACAGGCCCTCGATCGTCCCGGCACCGACGTAGTCCACGGCCTTCGCCGCCTCGACTCCGATCTTGCCGATGCGCTCGCGGATCTCGGGCGTCACGACCCATTCGGGCGCGGGCGACTCCTCGATCACCTTCTGGTGGCGGCGCTGGATCGAGCAGTCGCGCTCGCCCAGATGGATCACGTTGCCGTGGCGGTCGGCCAGGACCTGGACCTCGACGTGGCGGGGGTCGTGCAGGTAGCGCTCGAGGTAGACGGTCGCGTCCGAGAAGAACTTCTCGCCTTCGCGGCTCGAGCCCTCGAACGCGCCCTCCAGCTCATCTTCGCTGAGCGCGACCCGGAAGCCCTTGCCGCCGCCCCCGCCGGCCGCCTTGACCGCGACCGGGAAGCCGATCTCGTCCTTGGCGATGCGCAGCGCGTCCGCGACCGTCGCGACCGGCTCGGTGGTGCCGGGCACGATCGGCACTCCCGCCGCCTTCATCAGCTCGCGCGCACGGGTCTTCGAGCCCATCGCCTCGATCGCGCTCGCCGGCGGGCCGATGAACACGATCCCGGCGTCCTCGCAGGCCTGGGCGAAGGGGGCGTTCTCGGCGAGGAACCCGTAGCCGGGGTGGATCGCCTGGGCGCCGGAGCGGGCGGCCGCGTCGAGGATCTTCTCGATGTTCAGGTAGTTGTCTGCGGCCGGACCGTCGCCGAGGTTGAAGGCCTCGCCGGCGCGGGCGACGTGGGGGGCGTCACGATCCAGCTCCGAGTAGATCGCGACGCTCGCGATCCCCATCTCGTCCAGTGCGCGGGCGATCCGGATCGCGATCTCGCCGCGGTTGGCGATCAGTACCTTCTCGAACATCGGCCGCGGAAGCTTAGCGGTCGCCTCGCGCCGGCTCGGCTCAGGCGAGGGCCGGCGCGGCGATCATCCCGGCGGCGACGGTGGCGTTCGTGGCCTCGTCGATGAGGATGAAGCTGCCGGTGCGGCGGTTGCGGCTGTACGGGTCGTAGGCCACCGGCGCGCTGGTGCGCAGGCGCACGCGAGCGATGTCGTTCAGCCCGAGCTCGGTGGGGGCGTCGATGCGCTGCAGCGTGTGCGTGTCGAGCATGTCCTCGATCCCCTCGACGATCGCCATCACCGACCTGGAGGTGTGCTTCAGCGCGTAGCGCGCGCCCGGCCGCATCAGGTCCGCGTTCATCCAGCAGAGGTCTGCCTCGAACTGCTGCGCGACCTCCGGCGCCTCCTCCGGGTGGCAGATCAGCTCCCCGCGCGAGACGTCGAGCTCATCCTCCAGGCGCAGCGTCAGCGACATCGGCGCGGTCGCTTCGTCGAGCTCGCCCTCGAACGTGTCGATCGCGGCGATGCGAGTGCGCCCTCCGCCGGGCACGATCGACACCTCGTCGCCGCGGCGCAGGGCGCCGCTCGCGAGCTGCCCGGCGTAGCCGCGGTAGTCCGAGCCGTTGCCGTTGGCCGGTCGGACCACCCACTGCACGGGGAAGCGGGCGGGCTTCGCGCCCGGGTGGTCGTAGGCGACCTCGACCTGCTCCAGGTGCTCCAGCAGGACCGGGCCGTCGTACCAGGACATCGCCTCGGAGCGGTGCACGACGTTGTCGCCGTCGAGCGCCGACATCGGGATGTAGGTCACTCCGCCCACGCCCGGCAGCCTGGCGGCGTAGGTCTCGAAGTCCGAGACCAGCTCCTCGTAGCGCTCCTGGGAGTGCTCGACGAGGTCCATCTTGTTGATCGCGACGATCATCTCGGGGATGCCCAGCAGCGCGCTGATGAAGGCATGGCGCTTGGACTGCTCGAGCACGCCGCGGCGGGCGTCGATCAGGACGACCGAGACGTCCGCCGTCGAGGCGCCGGTGACCATGTTGCGCGTGTACTGCTGGTGGCCGGGGGTGTCGGCGATGATGAAGCGGCGCTTGGCGGTCGCGAAGTAGCGGTAGGCCACGTCGATCGTGATCCCCTGCTCGCGCTCGGCCCGCAGGCCGTCGGTCAGCAGCGCGAGGTCAAGCGTGCCGAGGCCGCCGCGGCGCTCGGAGGCCTGCGCGACCTGCGCGAGCTGGTCCTCGAAGACCTGCTTGGAGTCGTAGAGCAGCCGCCCGATCAGGGTGCTCTTGCCGTCGTCGACCGAGCCGGCCGTCGTGAAGCGGAGCAGATCGAGCGTCATCGCCGCAGAGAGATCCGTGCGGCGCTCGCGCCGTGGGAGCGGGCGCCGGCGGGCACTAGAAGTACCCGGCCTTCTTGCGGTCCTCCATCGCGGCCTCCGAGACGCGGTCGTCTGCGCGCGTCTCGCCCCGCTCGGTGACGGTGGTGGCGGCGATCTCGAGCACGACCTCCTCCAGCGTGGAGGCGGTCGAGCGCACGCCGCCGGTGCAGCTCATGTCGCCGACCGTGCGGTAGCGGACGGTCTCCTCGAACGCCTCCTCGCCCTCGATCAGCTCGGCGAACTCGCTCATCGCGTAGAGCATCCCGTCGCGCTTGAAGACCTCGCGGCGGTGGGAGAAGTAGATCGAGGGGATCTCGAGGCCCTCGGCGTCGATGTACTCCCACACGTCGAGCTCGGTCCAGTTCGACAGCGGGAACACGCGCACGTGCTCGCCCTTGTGGATGCGCCCGTTGTAGAGGTTCCACAGCTCGGGGCGCTGGTCCTTGGGGTCCCACTGGCCGAAGCTGTCGCGGAAGGACATGATCCGCTCCTTGGCCCGCGCGCGCTCCTCGTCGCGGCGCGCGCCGCCGAAGGCCGCGTCGAAACCGTGCTCGGAGATGGCGTCCAGCAGCGTCACGGTCTGCAGGCGGTTGCGCGAGGCCCGCGGGCCGGTCTCCTCGACCACGCGGCCGTTGTCGATCGACTCCTGCACGCTTGCGACGATCAGGCGCTCGCCCAGCTCGGCGACGCGGCGGTCGCGGAACTCGATCACCTCGGGGAAGTTGTGGCCCGTGTCCACGTGCATGAGCGGGAAGGGGAACGGAGCGGGGCGGAACGCCTTCTCCGCGAGCCGCAGCAGCACGATCGAGTCCTTGCCGCCGCTGAACAGCAGCACCGGGCGCTCGAATTCGGCCGCGACCTCGCGCATCACGTGGATCGCCTCGGACTCGAGGGCGCGCAGGTGGCTGAGCTGGGGGCGGGTGGCGACGCTCATCAGGGGTCGACGACCTCTACGTGGATGCCGCACTCGGTCTTGTCGGTTCCGGCCCAGCGGCCCTCGCGGCCGGCGCCGGGCTGCGTGCAGGGCGCGCAGCCGATCGACTCGTAGCCCTGGTCGTGCAGCGTGTTGTACGGCAGCTCGCGCTCATGGATGCGCCGCCACAGGTCCTTGTCGGTCCAGTGGGCGAGCGGGTTGTACTTCCACAGGTCGCGTTTCTCGTCGCGTTCGATCGGCAGCGTCTGCGCGCGGGTCGGCCCCTGCTCGCGACGGATACCGGTGATCCACCCCTGGGCGCCCCGGAGGGCGCTCTCGAGCGCGGCGACCTTGGCCACCGAGCAGCAGTGCTCGGGCCCGCTCCACGGCTTGTCCGGGCTGGACGCGTCGAAGACCTCGATCTCGACGCCGTAGCGCTGCTCGAAGGCGCGCCAGGTCTGCATCGTCTCCTCGAACAGCACGCCGGTGTCGATCGTGACGATGCGGACGGCCGCACCCGTGCCCTGGTCGAGCCGCAGCAGCTCGTCGATCAGCACCGACTCCTCCTTCTGGAAGGAGCACAGGAGCACCGCGCCGCTGCCGTGGCGGGCCGCCTCGCGCAGCGTGTGCGTCAGGCTCAGCGCGGGGTCGAGGCTCGCGCTGCTCTGGGGTTGTGTGCTCTGAGCTGGTGTCATCGGTTCCGGCCTCTCGTCGTTTGCGGGAGGAGTCATCGCAGGTGGCTTATGCCGGCATGGAGCGCCGGCCGACTCTTTCGTTCATACGGCGCACTCGCCCTCGCCGCGGATCACTTCGAACGGCACGTCGCGGTTCCAGTCGATGAACGTGTTCATCGACTCCAGGGAGAAGTCGACGGGCATCGACAGCTCCTTCACCTGCTCCTCCAATGTCCCGGTGCCGACGCGTTGGGCATAGGCACCGAACGGCTCTCCCTCCTCACGGTCCGACTCATAGTGACGGATCCAGCGCTCGACTGCCTCCGGTACCCGCTTGGAGGGCAGGCGCAGCTTCAGGCGCGTGCCGAACTGGACCTCGCCGCCTTCCCAGACGCCGCCGACGTGCGGGATGTACGCCGGGATCGTGTGATCGCCCACCTTGATGGACGCTCCGGTGAAGCCGATCGTGCCCAGGTGGTGCTGCCCGCAGCCGTTGGGGCAGCCGCTGATCTTGATGTTGATCTGGCGCGTCAGCTCGTCGTCGATCTTCATCTGCTCGACGCGCTCCTGGATCGCCTGGTTGACGCCCATCGAGCTCGTGATGCCGAGCTTGCAGGAGTCCGTGCCGGGGCACGAGACCACGTCGACCACCTCTCGCGAGCCCGGCTCGCCGAGGCCGAGGTCCGACAGCGCGCGCCAGACGTCGTAGACGCTCTCCTCGCGCACCCAGCGGAGCACGATGTTCTGCTGGACCGTCGTGCGCGCGTATCCGCCGGAGAACTCGCGCATGATGCTCGCGAGGCCGCGGAACTGCTCAGGCGTCAGATCGCCGCGCGTGACCTTGACCTCGACGGTGACGAAGCCCTCCTGCTTCTGGGCGCGCACGTTGGTCGCGCTGAAGCGATCGAACTCTTTGAGGTCGCCGTTGGGGGAGCCGGCGCTCGCGGGCGCGGCGGGCGCGTTCTCCCGCTCGTCGTCGTTGAACAGCCGGCCCTCGATCGAGAAGTCGCGTTCGGCGACCCAGTCGCCCTTCAGCTCCTCCTCGACCTGGTTGCGCAGCTCGTCGATCCCGTACTTGTCGACGAAGACCTTGATGCGGGCTTTCGCGCGGTTCACCCGCAGCCACTCCTGGCGGTCGAAGATCCGCATCACGGCCTCGGTGACCTTCAGGTACTCGCCGTTGTCCAGCTCGAGGAAGTCGTAGAGCACCGGCGCGCGGCGCGGCATGATCGAGGTGCCGCCGCCGACGAGCATCTCGACGCCCTTCACCTCGCGGCCGTCGATCTCCCGCACGCGGGCACGGAACGCGACGTCGTGGATCTCCGAGATGGCGCGGTCGCGCGGGCTGCCGTCGAAGGAGGTCTTGACCTTGCGCGGCATCCCCTGCGTGGTGGGGTGGCGCACGAAGTAGCGCACGTAGGCGCCGGCGTAGGGGGTGAGGTCGAACAGCTCGTCGGGCGCGACGCCGGCCCACGGGTCGCCGGTCACGTTGCGCATCGTGTTGCCGCAGCCCTCGCGGCTGGAGAGCCCGGAGTCGCCGAGCTCGCGGATGACCTGCTCGGCGTCGAGCAGCGGCACATGGTGCATCTGGATGTTCTGGCGGGTGGTGATGTGGCCCTTGCGCAGCGGCACCCACTTCTCGACGACCGTCGCGAACGCCTCCAGCTGCTCAGGCGTGACACCGCCGAAGGGCAGCTTCACGCGGATCATCTGGACGTCGGGCTGACGCTGCCCGTAGACGCCCTGCTTGAGGCGGAACTTGATGAACGTGTCTTCCTCGGTCTGGCCGTCGAGGAATTTCGTCGCCTCGGTCTTGAAGTCGTCGTACTCCCGCTGGAGGATCGGGATGATGTGCCCCGGGACGTTCTGCACGACCTCGGGGTCCGCGAGCGTTCCACGTGCGGCGGGGACAGACACTGGCTCCATCGGTTTCGAGACCTCCTCGGTCTGGGCGGGCCGCGCTTCCAGACGGCGTGACGAGTCGTTAGGGGCTAAAGCCTAGCGGCTTTCAGGTATTTATCCAGGGGTCCGGCAGATCTGTCTCGGACTCCCTGGAGACGCCCTCGATCCGCGCCGCGCGGACCCAGCCGTCGAGCTGCTCGGCGGCGGGTGCGTGTGCCGGCGCGGTCGCGCGCATGAAGCGTTCGAGCGCCGCCACGACGGCCGCTGCCTCCTCCGGCGAGGCGGAGGGGGCGATGAGCTCCAGCTGGGGCCGGCGGTTGGGCATCGCGTCATTGTGACGAAGCTGAGCGGCCGGTGGCGAACGAGCGTGACGCGGTCACCTGGACCGATGGCTCACGTCGACCCGGTGAACGACCAGCTCCAGCTCAGTTGCGATTCCGATTCGGTGCCCGTGGCGCTGCCGGCGAACGTGACGCCGTCGGGTGAGGTCCGGAGGAGGGCGCTCGGTCCTCCGTGGAGTGCATCGCCGGTGAGCACCGCCTCGCCGGGCAGGCTCACGGTGCCGGGACCGTCACCTTCGCCTTTCGGCGGACAGCCGGAGAACACGACGTTGATCAAGCCGGGAGCGCCGAACACGAGGTCGATCGTGTAGGGGACGCCCGGGATCGCTTCGCCGATGACGCTGAAGGGCGACCCTTCGAAGATCGGCACCTGTTCTTCGCCCGTCACCGTGCACCCGGTCGGCGCGTGGCCGGAGACGGTGACCGTGACGCTGCTTGCGATCGGCTGGAGCACGGACGCGCCTTCGGGGCTTGCCGCTTTGCGGGCCACGGTCGCGCTGCCCGTCCATTTGAGCAGTTCGCCTTCCCGTTCGTCGGTGCCGGAGAAGGTCCCCGTGGCGGTCTCGATCAGCGATTCGGTTTTCTGCTTCCAGGTCGCTTCGGCGACTCCCGCCTTCGAGGTCCCGGTCACCGTTGCGGACACGAGCAGGCCCCTGCCGGCGTTCGTCACGCTGTAGGAGGTGGAGAGCGGGTTCGCTTCCCCGCCGCCGGGGGTGAAGGTCGCGTTCTGCTGGGCGACGAGGCTCCATTTCGTCCCCGGCGGAGCGCCGCCCTTGCTCGCTTCGACGCGGCTCTTGAACGTCCCCGTCTGGCCCTTCTTGAGCTTCAGGGTTTCCGAGGCCGGTTCGAAGTGAACCGACGCGCAGTGGTTGGGCCGCAGCCAGCCGGCTTCCTTCTTGCGCAGGTTGCTCGTCGCCTTTTCGACCTCGGCGGCGAACTCCTTGTCGGCCTGGGTCTGGGCCTTGTGGGCCATTTCGATCTCCGCCGCGATGCGTTCGGCGGGGTCGACGCCCGCCATCGAGAGCATCACGTCGACCTGGGCCGGGGGCGGCGTCTGCGTGCCCGCGCGCATGTCGATGTGCGCTTCGCCGATGTAGGTGGTGTCCACGGTGATCGGGCCGAAGCTCGACTTCGAGCCCCCGCCGAAGGACCCGGACAGCTCGTAGACGTGCTTGATGTCGTAGGCGTCGAGCTTGCCGTCGTCGCCGGTCTGCGCCGTGATCGTCGTTTCGCCGCGGAACTTGAAGCTCTGCGCGAAGAGCACGTTGGCGCCTTCGGTGACCTTGAACGATGCTTCGAGTTCGGCCTTGTCGTGGCCTTCGACCTTGCCTTGCGCGGTCGGGCAGTCGTCGATGTGCATGCCGTCACCGCCGCACGTGCGCATGGTCATGTCGATGCGGATGCCTTTGGCTTTCGTGTCGATGCCGAGCTTGATCGCGCCGCTCGCGAAGTCCGTCGTCGCTTCGATTTCGCCGCTCTTGAAGCTTCTGTTCTTTTCGACCGCCGCGATTTCCGCTTCGGCCTTGGCTTTGTCCTCCGGCGGCGCTTCTTCGAGCTTCTTCTTGAGTTCTTCCGCTTCCGTGCCGCCGCAGCGGACCGCGGCGAACGCGCCCGGGGCCGAGGAGGCCCGGGCGCGGCCGAGTGCGCTCGCGAGCGCGAGCGCTTTGCCCCGCGCGATGCCCGTCGAGATCGCCTGTTCGAGGTTCTTCTGAGTGGTCGGGCCGCCCTTGCGCAGCACCCGGCCGAGGGCCGCGGCCCTGCGCCCGTGCCTGTCCCTGACGTGGCCGAGCTGGAGCGCGAGCGACGTGGCCGCGAGCACAGCCTGCGGGCTCGTGTGGGTGGCAGGCAGCGAGTTCCTGACGCAGATCGTGCGTTTGCCGGCCTGCACGCGTGCCTGACCGACCTTGCAGCGCGCCGGAGCCTTCCTGTGCCTCTTCTTGGGCGGTTTCTTCGCCGCGAGGCGAGCGGAGGGGAGCAGAGCCGAGGACGACGCCTGCGGGAAGGCGCAGCAGACCGCGAGCGCGATAGCCGCCGCGGCCCACCTCAGTCCCTGCATCGGCAAACGCCCCCCGGCAGTCGAGACCTCGTTCTGGTTCCGATTCTGACCGATCCGGAGGCGGGCGTGTTGTCGATCTCGGCGGGTGTTGGAGGCCTGCTCAGACCTTGCGGTAGCGCGCGTCGGCCACCGAGTAGGCCGCGAACGCGATCAGTCCGGCCGCGACGACCCCGAGCAGCAGCGGCCCGTAGGAGGCGCGGGCGAGTTCCCGCAGGGCGCCGTCGAGGCCTCGTGCTTCGCGGGGGTCGTAGTCGACCGCCGCGCGGATCAGGCCGTAGCCGACCAGCAGGAACACGACGGCTCGCGCGGTGTGTCCGAACGCGCCGAGCGCCGCGTAGGCCGAGCGGGCTCGCGGCTGCATCTCCTCCGTCCGCGAGGTCTCCATGAACTTCCTGGCGAGCCCCTTGTAGCCCTGGTAGACCCCCACGCCGATCAGCACGACCCCGGTCGCGGCGACGAGCTCCGGGCCGGCCGGCCACCCGAGCACCCCCGCCGTCTCGCGCGCGGTGTTGCCGCCACCGCCGCCCGATGAGACGAGGATCTCGATCGCGACCACGAACAGGAGCAGGTAGGAGACTCCGCTCGCGGCTCCGGCCACGCGGTCGAAGCCGCTGTCGGTTTCTTCGCGCCCGCGACCCGTGGCCGCGCGCGTCAGCCGCCACGCGCTGTAGCCGGCCAGACCGGCAGCGAGCAGGGCGAGCAGCACCGAGCCGAGAGGCTGACGGGCGATCGTCTCGAGCGCGCCCTGCTGGTTGGTCGGGCGGCCGCCGGCGCCTACGGCCACCGCCAGCGCGATCGCGCCGATCACGCCGTAGACGACCCCGCGGGCGATCAGCCCTCCGCGGGCGAGCCACGGGTAGCCCGCGCTCTGCTCCAGGCGCGCTCCAGCCTGCCGGGGAGCAGCGCTCGCGCGGCGGGATGCCGATCCGGCGGCCATGTATCTCCTATTGCCCGCCCCGCGCGCGCGGGAAGCAGCGGAGTGCTACAGCGGGATGTTGCCGTGCTTGCGCTTCGGTCCGGGTTCGCGCTTGGTCTGCAGCGTGTGCAGCGCCGTGATCAGCTTCGGGCGCGTCTCGTGGGGGACGATCACGTCGTCGATGTAGCCGCGCTCGGCCGCCGTGTAGGGGTTGGCGAACCGCGCCTTGTAGTCCTCCATCAGCTTCGCGCGGCGCTCCTCCGGCGTGGGGCTGCCGGCGATGTCGCGGCGGTAGATGATGTTGACCGCACCCTCGGGCCCCATCACGGCCACCTCGGAGGTGGGCCAGGCGAAGTTGAAGTCGGCGAGCATGTGCTTGGAGGCCATGACGTCGTAGGCGCCGCCGTAGGCCTTGCGCGTGATCACCGTGAGCTTCGGCACGGTCGCCTCGGTGAACGCGTAGAGCAGCTTCGCTCCGTGGCGGATGATCCCGCCCCACTCCTGGCTCGTGCCGGGCAGGAAGCCGGGCACGTCCACGAACGTGAGCAGCGGGATGTTGAAGGCGTCGCAGGTGCGCACGAAGCGCGCCGCCTTCGCTGAGGCGTCGATGTCGAGCACGCCGGCGAGCTGGTTGGGCTGGTTGCCTACGACCCCGATCGTGAAGCCGTCGAGGCGCGAGAAGCCGCAGATGATGTTCTTGGCGTGGTGCTCGTGGACCTCGAAGAACTCGCCGTCGTCGACGATGTGACGGACCACGTCGCGCATGTCGTAGGGCTTGTTCGGGTTGTCCGGGA
>Ga0134126_10007447_pt1 | contig 13754 bp, 10 predicted proteins | sample KB31752_FD_96881 | JGI IMG/M metagenome (GOLD analysis project Ga0134126, IMG submission 96881) | Terrestrial soil microbial communities with excess Nitrogen fertilizer from Kellogg Biological Station, Michigan, USA - KB3-175-2 | ecosystem: Environmental > Terrestrial > Soil > Unclassified ...
CGGCAGCGCGATGGCCAAACAGGCTTTCGAAGAAATCGCTGAAATCCCCCTCGCCACCCTCGCCGAAACCCTGGGACTGCTGCTGCCAGCCGGGCGGCGGACGGAACTGTTCGCCCGAGCGATAGCCGCCGGCCCGCAACTGGTCGTAGGAGCGCCGCTTTTCGGTGTCGCGCAGTACTTCGTTGGCCTCGTTGACGGCCTTGAATTTCTCCTCGGCGCCCGCGTCCTTGTTGCGGTCGGGGTGGTATTTGCGCGCCAGCTTGCGATACGCCGCCTTGATCTCGGCTTCGCTGGCATCCGGCTTGACGCCCAGGATCTCGTAATAGTCTTTGAATTCCACAGGCACTCCGTTCCGCCTGCCGCGCAGTACTCAGCCACGCGCCGTGATGGACTCGCGTCCACCACGGCGCCCGGCCTCACAAGCTTACCCCCGCACCACGCGGGACTCAGTCGGCTGCATTGATGGTAATGCGGCGCGGCGTGGTTTCCGGCTTCTTGGGGATGGAAATTTCCAGCACCCCGTATTTGCCGTGGGCACTGATATGTTCGGCATCCGCGCTGTCAGGCAGCGAGAAGCGCCGATGGAAAGTACCGTACACGCGCTCCTGCCGCGTCAACTTGTTGCCAGCGGTATCGTCCACCGCCTTGCGCTCACCCTTGATGGTAAGGATGCTCTTGTCCATGCTGACCTCGATCGTCGCCGGATCGACGCCGGGGACATCGACCAGAATCACGAAGCGCTTGTCCTCTTCGCGGATATCCACCCGCGGCGCCCACTGGCTGGTTTCCACCGTGGACTGGTCGCTGTCGCCCACACCGAAGAAACGACCGAAGGCTTCACGGAAAGCGTCGTTGGAGCCAAGATTCTGGTTCCACATGGATTGACGACTCGGATTCATATGCTGTCTCCCAATGGTTTGCGGTGCCATCACCGCCTAGGCCAGAGATAGGTGCTGCAGCAATGAAATCAAGCCAACGGGGGCCACGCCGGGGACGCCCCGCCCCGGGCGTGGCCAAACCTGGCGGATGGGCTGCTTTGGCCGGCCCGGCAACGATGCCGGGTCAGCCTTGGACTCGCCAGTAACCCTCCGGTATCACGACTGCGGTTGATCCGGCTGGACCCCATCACCGGCGTCCGTGCCTGGCGGGACTTCCGCGCCTTCGACCGCATCATCGTCGCCATCGGCGGCGTCGTTGCCGTTTTCCGCGTCCAGGCGCATCACGCTGACGAGCTTCTCGTCTTCCGGCAGCCTGATCAGGGTGACCCCCTGGGTATTGCGCCCCAAGAGGGACACCTCACCCGCGCGCGTACGCACCAAGGTGCCGTGGTCGGAAATCAACATCAGCTCGTGCGCACCGGTAACCTGAACGGCGCCGATCAAGGCGCCATTGCGCTCGGAGCACTGGATGCCGATGACGCCCTGGGTACCACGCCCCTTCTTGGTGAACTCCGCCAATTGGGTGCGCTTGCCGTAACCGCGTTCCGTGGCGGTGAGGATGTCACCTTCGGCCGCCACGACCAAGGACACCACGTGGGCGCCCTGGGTCAGGCGCATGCCGCGCACGCCGGCCGCGGTGCGCCCCATGGCGCGCACCGTGTTCTCGTCGAAGCGGTTGACCTTGCCGTTGGAGGCGAACAGCAGCACGTCGCTGTTGCCATCGGTCAGGGCGACGTCGATCAAGGCATCATCGTCATGCAGCTTGATCGCCAGTTTGCCCCGCTGCAGCTGGTAGGCAAATTCAGCCAGCGGCGTCTTCTTGACCGTGCCGTTGCGCGTGGAGAAGAACACGAAGCGCTCGCCGTCATAGTCACGGATCGGCAGCACCGCCTGCACCCGTTCGTCCGCGGCCAGCGGCAGCAGGTTGATGATCGGCTTGCCGCGCGCGCCCGGGCCTGCTTCCGGAATCTCGTGCACCTTCTGCCAGTACACGCGTCCGGCGCTGGTGAAGGTCAGCAAGGTATCGTGCGTATTGACCACCCAAAGCTGGGCCACCACGTCCTCGTCCTTCAAGGCCGAGGCGGAGCGTCCCTTGCCGCCGCGCCGCTGCGACCGGTACAGGCTGGCGGCCTGGCGCTTGATGTAGCCCGTGTGGGACAAGGTCACCACCATGTCCTCGGCGGCAATCAGGTCGAGCACATTGAGATCTTCCTTGGAAGGCTGGATCTCGGTGCGCCGGACGTCGCCAAATTCCGCCTTGACCGTCTCCAGCTCGCCGCGGATCACGGCCAGCAGGCGGTCCGGATTCTGCAGGATCTCGATCAGGCCGCGGATGGTGTCCAGGACCTGCCGATATTCGTCGGCGAGCTTTTCCTGTTCCAGGCCGGTGAGGCGCTGCAGGCGCATCGCCAGGATTTCCTGCGCCTGGGCGTCGGACAACTGGTAGCCGTCGTCTTTCAGTCCATCGCGCGGGTCCATATCCTCGGGCCGCGACGCATCGGCGCCGGCGGTCGACAGCAGGCTGCGCACCATGCCCGCTTCCCAACGTCGCGCCAGCATGCGCTCACGCGCTTCCACCGGGGTCGGCGAGGTCTTGATCAACTCGATCATCTCATCGATGTTGGCCAAGGCGACGGTGAGGCCTTCGAGGATGTGGGCGCGGGCGCGAGCCTTGCGCAGGTCGAAGATGGTCCGCCGTGTCACCACCTCGCGGCGATGGCGGATGAAGGCCTCGAGTATGGCCTTCAGGCCGAACAGGCGCGGCTGGCCGTCCGCCAGCGCCACCATGTTGATGCCGAAGGTCACCTGCATCTGCGTCTGCAGGAACAGGTTGTTCAACACGACCTCGCCAACGGCGTCACGACGTACCTCGATGACGATGCGCATGCCGTCCTTGTCGGATTCGTCACGCAATTCGCTGATGCCTTCAAGGCGCTTTTCCTTCACCAGCTCGGCGATCTTCTCGATCAACCGGGCCTTGTTCACCTGATACGGAATCTCGTGGACGATGATGACCTCACGGCCGTTCTTCTCGGTCTGCACCTCGGCCCGCGAGCGAATGAGGATGCGCCCGCGCCCAGTGCGATACGCCTCGACGATGCCGGATGCGCCGTTGATGATGCCGTAGGTCGGGAAATCCGGACCGGGGACGTAGCGCATCAACTCCTCGATGCCGAGGGCGGGCTCGTCGATGAGCGCGATCGTGGCGGCAACCACCTCGGTCAGGTTGTGCGGCGGAATGTTCGTGGCCATGCCCACCGCGATGCCGGCAGAGCCGTTGATGAGCAGGTTCGGCACCCGGGCCGGCAACACCAGTGGTTCGCGCTCGCTCTCGTCGTAGTTCAGGCCGAAATCGACGGTGTCCTTGTCGATGTCCGCCAGCAGCTCGTGGGTGAGCTTGGACATGCGTACTTCGGTGTAGCGCATGGCCGCGGCGTTGTCGCCGTCGACCGAACCGAAATTGCCCTGCCCGTCCACCAGCATGTAGCGCAGCGAAAACGGCTGGGCCATGCGCACGATGGCGTCGTAAACCGACTGGTCGCCGTGGGGATGGTATTTACCGATGACGTCACCGACCACGCGGGCGGATTTCTTGTAAGCCTTGTTGTAGCTGTTGCCCAGCTCGTTCATCGCGTACAGCACGCGACGATGCACTGGCTTGAGCCCATCGCGGACATCCGGCAGCGCGCGCCCGACGATGACGCTCATGGCGTAATCGAGATAGCTCTGGCGCATCTCGTCTTCGATATTGACCTTAATGATTTCCTTCGCCAGCTCTGCCATCAACCCGGGTTTCCTGAAAAAAAGGGGGCGCTCCGCCGTGCCCCAAGGGGCATGCGATTCCTGCGACACGCAAGCTGGGAATTATATCACGGACGGGCTCGAAATGACAGTATTTAATCTCGTCAATTCAATAAGTTACGACTCGTCTCCGGCGCCGTTGCGACACCTCCCAAATCATGCGGTCACTTGGCGCGCGGAGGGCCCCGGACGCCGACGCGGATATCGCTCAGCCGGCAAACATCGCCTGCATGGAATGGCCGTCTGGATGTTCGATCACGCCGCGCTCAGTCACGATGAAATCGATCAAAGCGGCTGGCACCACGTCAAATACAGGATTCCACGCCCGCGCGCCTTCGACGACGGTGCGCACGCCGCCCACGCCCAGCAGTTCCCCCGCGTCGCGCAGCTCGATCTCGATGTCGGCACCGCTCCCGGTATGCATGTCGATCGTGGAGGCCGGCGCCACGACCATGAACTTCACGTCGTGGTAGCGCGCCACCACCGCCAGTTGGTAAGTGCCGATCTTGTTGGCGGTGTCGCCGTTGGCAGCAATGCGGTCGGCGCCAACGACGACCCATTGCACGGCCCCGGAGTGCATCAGGAAGGCCGCGGCGGAATCGGCGATGAGCTGCGCATCGATGCCGTCACGCAACAGCTCCCACATGGTCAGCCGTGCGCCCTGCAGCCACGGCCGCGTCTCGCAGGCGTAGACGCGGTCGATCCGCTGCGCCGCCACGCCGGCGCGGATCACGCCAAGCGCGGTACCGTAGCCCGCGGTGGCCAGCGAGCCGGTGTTGCAATGGGTCAGGACCCCCGAGCCGGGAGCGATCAGGGTGGCACCAAGCTCACCCATGTGCCGGTTTGCCGCCAGGTCCTCGTCCTGGATCGCCTGCGCCTCGTCGCGCAGTGCCGCCGCATCGGCCCCGGCGGCAATGCGGCCGCGCATGCGCTCCAGCGCCCACATCAAGTTGACCGCCGTCGGGCGGGCAGCACGCAACATGGCCATTCCCGCATCCAGGTCTTCACCCTCCCGGGCTGCCAGGACCACGCCCCACGCTGCCGCGATGCCGATGGCCGGTGCGCCACGGACGACCAGGTCGCGTATGGCTGCCGTCACTTCCTGCGCGCTACGGCACTCCACCCACGTTTCATCCGCCGGCAGGCGGCGCTGGTCGAGCAGGCGCAAATGGTCGCCATGCCACTGCACGGCGCGGATCTGGTCGTAGCGCTCGGCGCCGGCCAAGGTCACGCGACGCCACTTTGCAGGCGCTGGCCCGCGATCGGCCAGAAGAATGACGACGCTGCGTGGTCTACGCGGGGCAGCGACGTCACTCGGCGGCAGGCATCACCAGCCACAGCAGCAGGTAGAGCAGGACGCCGGAGCCGCCGCACAGGGCAAGCAGCACCCAGGCCACGCGCACCCGCGTGCCACTCCAGCCAAAGTATTCCGCCATGCCGCCGCAGACGCCGGCCAACATGCGATCCCGGATTGAACGATGCAAAGCCTGGTTCATGCGCTGTCCACCTCACGAGATGCGCCTCAGCCTCGCGTACGCAGCCAGCGATGGATTGCCGGCGGCACCTCGCGCTGTGCGCGGCTGGAGACATAGATGCCGATGTGTCCGCCTTTGAAGGCGAGTTGCGTGTAATCGGTGGTGCCGACGTGCGCCCCCAGGGCGCGCGCGGCATCCGGCGGCACCAGATGGTCCTGTTCGGCAAAGATATTCAGTACCGGCTGCGTGATCATGCCCAGGTCCACGGCCTTGCCACCTATGGCCAACGTCCCCTTGATCAGTTTGTTGGCCTGGTAGAAGTCCTTGATGAACTCACGGAACGCCTCACCCGCCTGATCCGGCGAGTCGAAGATCCAGCGCTCCATGCGCAGGAAATTCTCCAGTGCCACCGGTTGGTCCAGGATGTCGACCATGCCGATGTACTTCTGCTGGTTCAGGCGCATCGGTTTCAAGGTCAGGTAGACGTAGTTCATCAGCCCGGCGGGGATGTTGCCCATGGTGTCGACGAACAGGTCCACGTCCATGCCGCGGCACCAGCTCGAGAGCATGTTGTCCGGGGTATGGAAGTCCACCGGGGTCACCATGGTGATCAGGTTCTTCACCTTGTCCGGATGCAGCGCCGTATAGCACAGCGAGAACGTGCCGCCCTGGCAGATGCCGAGCAGGTTGATGGCTTCCAGCCCCTGCCGGGCCCGCACCGCGTCGACGCAGCGGTCGAGGTAGCCGTTGATGTAATCGTCCAGGGTCAACCAGCGGTCGGCGCCATCGGGGTAACCCCAGTCGATCAGGTACACATCCTCGCCCTGCTCGAGCAGGTTGCGCACCATGGACCGGTCTTCCTGCAGGTCGGTCATCCACACCGTGTTGACCAGCGCATACACGATCAGGATCGGCGTCTTCGCAGTGGGCGAGCTACCGGTGAAGTGCCACACCTTCAGTTTGTCCTCGCTGTAGACCAGTTCGCGCGGCGTGTTGGCGAACTCCGGCTCATGCATGCCGCGCAAATGGCCCATGCCGGCGGCCAGCTTGCGCTGGAACGTGGCGACCTCGGCCAAGGCCTTGGCTGGATCGATGCTCACGGGTGGGTACATGGAAACTCCTTATTTGCGCTTGCCGGACGGACGGCGGGCAGGTTTCACGGCGGCGGCCCGACGCGGCTTCGCGGCGCCGCGTGCTCCGCTGGCTGGAGCGCCCCCGCGCTTGCCGGCAGCAGCCGGCTTGCGTTTTGCCGGCGACTTTGCCGCCGGCTTGGCTGCCGTCGCCTTGGCACGGCTGCGCTTCGCCGTGGCAGCACCGCCCGCCGCCGGCCGACGAATCGCCGCGCGCGGTGCCGACGCCGGGCGCTGCCGTGCCTTCTGCTGCTTGAGCTCGTCCAGCTCACGGCGCAAGTCCTCAAGCTGGTCGGAAAGCGCGCCGCCCGCTGTCCCTGCCGTCGCCCGCAGGTCACGACGCAAGGCCTGGACGCGCTGGCCCAGGCTGGACACCTCGCTGCGCGTAGGCATGCCGAGCTGCTGGCAAAGCGCCTCGATGTGCTTTTGCTGTAGCTGGCGCACATGCATCTGCGAGTTGACCATATCGCCATAGGCCGCGCGGAATTCATCGGTCAGGGCAATCTCGGCATACGCGTCTTCGGCGGCATCCACCCACAGGTCGTACAGGCCCTTGAGCGAGTCGATCTGCTGGCCTGGCGCAGCGTGCTGGGCCAGCTTGTCTTGCAGCCGCTGCATGCCATCGGCTGCCGCCCGCTGCAGCAAGGCCTGGTAACGACCCGTGGCCTGTGCTGCCGCCAGCAAGGCCTGGGCGAGTTCCTGTTGCTGCATCTGTTGCTCGCGATCCAGGCCAAAGGCCGGAACCGGACCGGTAGGCGCCTGGCCTGGGGCCAAGCCAGCTTGCTGCGCCGCCTGCATCCAGCGTTGCCACTGCTCCACGAAGCCTTGGGCACCCGCGCTGTCGATGCCGGCAAAAGCCTGCGCAAACGGACCGGTCGCCCCGCCAAACCATTGCGGCAACTGGCGCTGCCAATCGCCGCCCGGTGTCATGGTGTTTGCCATCATGCCCTGCAGCCAATTCATGTAGCCGCGCACGCCATCGAGCGTGCGCTCCAACGTGGGTCCCGCCGCGGCAGGCGTGGCGTTCTGGGTCGGCGCCGCCGTACCGGCTTGCTGCAACTGGCGTGCCCAGGCATCCCAGGCATTACGCGCCAGGGCCTGGTAATCCTGCAGGAAATCAGCTGTTGAATCGGCCATGCGCAACTCCTCTCGCCCGTTGCCACCATGCTAGCAGTTTGCGCAGTAGACCCACGCGGAGCCCACAACGCAGAAGGCCCGGCAAACGCCGGGCCCCCGTTCAGCGCGCTGCTGCAGCATGCATTCAGACGCTGGCCGCTTCCTCGCTGGTTACCGCCTTCATGGACAGGCGGATACGGCCCTGCTTGTCCACCTCGAGCACCTTGACCTTGACAATGTCGCCCTCGTGCAGCTTGTCGGACACCTTCTCCACGCGCTCGTCGGAGATTTGCGAGACGTGCACCAGGCCATCCTTGCCCGGCATGATGGTGACGAAAGCGCCAAAGTCCATGAGCTTGGCGACCTTGCCCTCGTAAATGCGGCCCGGCTCGACGTCGGAGACGATCTGCTCGATGCGCTTCCTGGCCGCTTCCGCCGCCTCGCGGTTGACCGAGGCCACGATCACCGTACCATCGTCGTTGATGTCGATCGTGCAGCCGGTTTCCTCGGTGATCGAACGGATGGTAGCGCCGCCCTTGCCGATCACCTCGCGAATCTTGTCCGGGTGGATCTTGATGGTGAGCAGGCGCGGTGCGTACTCGCTCATTTCCGAGCGCGCCTCGGTCAGGCACTTGGCCATCTCGCCCAGGATGTGCAGGCGGCCGCGCTTGGCCTGGGCCAGCGCCGTGCGCATGATTTCCTCGGTGATGCCGTCGATCTTGATGTCCATCTGCAGGGCGGACACCCCATCGGCGGTGCCAGCCACCTTGAAATCCATGTCGCCGAGATGGTCTTCGTCACCGAGAATGTCGGTGAGCACCACGAAATCGTCGCCTTCCTTGACCAGGCCCATGGCAATACCGGCCACCGGCGCCTTCAACGGCACACCCGCGTCCATCATGGCCAACGACGAGCCGCACACCGAAGCCATCGACGAAGAACCGTTCGATTCGGTGATCTCCGAGACCACGCGGATCACGTACGGGAACGACTCGATGCTGGGCTTGACCGCCATCACGCCACGCTTTGCCAGGCGGCCATGGCCGATCTCGCGCCGCTTCGGGCTGCCGACTCGGCCAGTCTCGCCCACCGAGTACGGCGGAAAGTTGTAGTGGAACAGGAACGGATCCTTGGACTCGCCCTCAGGCGCGTCGATGAGCTGCGAATCACGCGTGGTGCCCAGGGTGACCACCACCAGCGCCTGGGTCTCGCCGCGGGTGAACAGCGCCGAACCGTGCGTGCGCGGCAATACGCCGATACGCGCGCTTATGGCGCGCACGTCGTCGAGCTTGCGGCCGTCGATGCGCTCCTTGGTCTTGAGCACGCCGTCGCGCATGGTGTGGTATTCGACTTCCTCGAACGCATTGCCGATGTCAGCATCGCTCCAGCCATTGGTCTCGGCCTGTCCGGCAAGCGCGGTCTTGACCTCGGCCTTGAGTGCGCTGACTGCATCGCGGCGCTCGAGCTTGTCCAGGATACGGAAGGCCTCGGCGAAGCGCGTGCCACCCGCCTGGCGCACGGCATCGAGCAGCGTGTTGTTGACCGGTGGCGCCTGCCACTGGAACTGCTTGCGGCCGGCCTCGTCGGCAAACTCATTGATGGCGCTGATCGCCGCCTGCATCTGCTGGTGGCCAAACACCACGGCGCCCAGCATCACGTCCTCGCTCAGCAGCTTGGCTTCGGACTCGACCATCAACACGGCCTTGGCCGTGCCGGCAACCACCAGGTCGAGGTCGGAGTGCTTCAGCTGCTCTGCGGTGGGGCAAAGCACGTAGCTGCCGTCCACATAGCCCACGCGTGCGGCGCCAATCGGCCCCTTGAACGGCACCCCGGCAAGCACCATCGCCGCCGACGCGCCAAGCAGGGCCGGAATGTCGCCGTCGACCTCGGGATTCAGCGAAACCACGGTGGCCACGACCTGGATCTCGTTGCGGAAGCCCGCCGGGAACAAGGGCCGCAATGGGCGATCGATCAGGCGTGAGGTCAGCGTCTCCTTTTCGGTCGGCCGGCCTTCGCGCTTGAAGAAGCCACCGGGGATGCGGCCGGCGGAGTAGAACTTTTCCTGGTAGTCGACGGTGAGCGGGAAAAAGTCCTGTCCTTCGCGCGCCTTGGCTGCCGCCACCACGGAAACCAGCACCACGGTGCCGCCCATGCTGACGACCACGGCGCCGGATGCCTGGCGGGCAATTTCGCCCGTCTCCAGCGTGACTTGATGACTACCGTACTGGAATGACTTGGTTACTTTTGCCACGGTTTTTTATCCTGCCTGTTGAGAAGTACGTCCAGGGATGGACGCCTCTTGATCTTTGCGTTCACGGACGAACGCACCAGTTACGACGTGCGGCCATGGGGGCGCCACTTGATCTTTGCGCTCGTGGGCGAACGAACCACTACCGACGCAGGCCCAGGCGCTCGATCAGGCTCTGGTAGCGGGCCAGATCGCGATCCTTGAGGTAGCTGAGCAGGCGCTTGCGCTGGTTCACCAGCTTCAACAGGCCACGCCGCGAGTGGTGATCCTGCTTGTGATCCTTGAAGTGCTCGGCAAGATGGTCGATGCGTGCCGACAGCAGCGCGACCTGTACTTCCGACGATCCGGTGTCATTCGGCACGCGGCCATATTCAGCAATGATCTTGCCGGTTTGTTCTGCGGTAAGAGACATGGGTAAGTAATCCTTGAAAACGACGCGACGCCGGCACTTGCGTCCTCACGACGAGGGAAGCGCGAGCTTCGTCCGGGAGTGCTGAATGGTTACTGGGTCGATGAAACCCGTGGAACAACCTGTCTATTCTACTGATCCATCAGGTACTTCAACAAGGGCATTGGCTGGCCCAATGCCCACGATGTCGCTGTTTGGCAGGTTGAAGCCCCGCAAAACACGCGTTTGCCCGGTTTGGTCAACCTCCACCATGGCCAGCAAGCTGCCCCCGGCGAACGCCGCGCAGCGGCCAAGCGGGTGCGGTTTCGCCAGCGCGAACCGCTGCCCGCGCGCAACGGCCTCGGCCTGGGCAGGATCGAGATCGAGCGCCGGGATGTCGGCCAGCGCCGCCGCCACCGGCAGCAACCAGCGTCGCAACGGCCCTTCCCCCACGGCTGCAGCCTGCTCCAGGGCCTCGAGCGTCACCATCTGCGGCTCCCGGAACGGTGCCACCCAGGTCCGCCGCAAGGCCGAGACATGGGCGCCGCACCCCAGGGCCTCCCCCAAGTCGCGGGCCAAGGAGCGGATGTAGGTTCCGGTGCCACACTCGACTTCCAGTGTCAGGGTATCGGGCGTACACCCCAGCACCACGAGTCGGTCAATCTCGACCTCCCGCGCGGGAACGGCGACCATCTCCCCCCGCCGCGCCTTCACGTACAGGCGCTCGCCAGCCTGGTGCAAGGCCGAATACATCGGTGGCGCCTGCATGATCCTTCCGCGGAACCGGGCGAGCACAGCCTCCAGCGCCGCCCTCTCCAGTGCCGGGACCGGACGTCGGTCGATGATCTCGCCTGCGGCGTCGTCGGTATCGGTGGTCACTCCCAGCCGGCACTCGGCCACATAGGCCTTGCGCGAGCCAAGCAGGCCCCCCGCCAGCTTCGTGGCTTCGCCAAAGCACAGGGGCAACAGGCCGCTGGCCATGGGATCCAGGGTGCCTGCGTGCCCGCCCTTGCGTGCCCGGAACAGCCGGCGCACCGCCTGCAAGGCCTGGTTCGAACTCAGGCCGACCGGCTTGTCCAGCAGGACGATCCCGTGTACGTCGCGCCATGCGCCACGCGGCATACGCGACGTGGCATGCGCCCTAGTCCGCGCTGCCATCGTCCGCCGGTTTCAAGGCCGCGGCCTCGGCGCGCAACAGGCTTTCGATGCGTTCGCCCTTGTCCACCGAATCGTCGTACTTGCACTTCAACGCTGGCACGCGGCGCATGCGTATGCCGCTGCGCGCCAGGGCATGGCGAAGTTCGTGCGCGATCTCGTTCAGCGCCTTGACCGCCGGCAAGCCCTGCTCCGGCTGCAAGGCGGTGACCCACACCGTGGCCCAGTCGAGTTCGCGGGTGGTCTCCACGTCGGACACGCTGACCGACGGCAAGCGGTGGTCGCGGACCGCGGCATGCACCAGCAGACCGATCTCGCGCCGCAGCTCGGCGCCAATGCGGTCAGTACGTTTGAAATCGCGGGATGGCATACGGAGACCTTACAGAGTGCGCGCGACCTCGGTGCGCTCGAAGCATTCGATCTGGTCGCCAACCTTGACGTCGTCGTATTGCTTGACGGCAATGCCGCACTCCATGCCGTTGCTCACCTCGTCGACCAACTCCTTGAAACGGCGCAGAGACTCCAGTTCGCCCTCGAAGATGACCACCTGGTCGCGCAACACGCGTATGGGCTTGTTGCGCTTGACCGTGCCCTCGATGACCCGCGAGCCCGCCACCGCCCCAAACTTGGAGCTGCGGAATACCTCGCGCACCTCGGCCACGCCAATGATGTCCTCGCGCACTTCCATGCCCAGCAGGCCGGTGGCCGCCTGGGTCACCTGGTCGATCACGTCGTAGATGATGGAGAAATATCGCACGTCGACGCCGGAGCTTTCGATCACCTTGCGTGCCGACGCGTCGGCACGCACGTTGAAGCCGATCAACAGCGCCTTGGACGCTGCCGCCAAGGTGGCATCGGACTCGCTGATGCCGCCCACGCCGGAGGACACCACGTTGACGCGTACCCGCTCGTTGCCGATCTGCGTCAAGGAATCGCGCAGGGCTTCGACCGAACCCTGGACGTCGCCCTTGATCAGGATGTTCAGGGTCTGCTGCTCGTCGCCCTGGCCCATCTTGGCGATGATGTCCTCGAGCCGGTTGCCGCTGCTGACCATGCGCGTCTCGCGCCGCTTCTGCTGGCGCTCGGCAGCGACCTGGCGGGCCAAATGCTCGTCGTCGACGGAAACGAAGTCATCCCCGGTCTCCGGCACGCCCGACAAGCCCAGCACCTGCACCGGAATCGACGGGCCCGCCGCAGCCTCCTGCTTGCCGTTGGCGTTGATCAGGGCGCGCATGCGCCCGTATTCCACGCCGCACACCACGTAGTCGCCCTTCTTCAGCGTGCCCTGCTGCACCAGCACGGTCGCCACCGGGCCACGCCCGCGGTCCAGGCTGGACTCGATCACCACACCAGTGGCGCGCCCGTCCACGACGGCCCGCAGATCCATGATTTCAGCTTGCACGGAAATCGCATCCAGCAAGTCGTCGACGCCCGCGCCGGTCTTTGCCGACACCGGGACGAACTGCACGTCGCCACCCCAGTCCTCGGGCACCACCTCGTGCTGCACCAGGCCCTGCTTGACGTTGTCCGGATTCGCGCCTTCCTTGTCCATCTTGTTGACCGCGACGATCAACGGCACCTTGGCTGCCCGCGCATGGTTGACCGCCTCGATGGTCTGCGGCATCACGCCGTCATCGGCAGCGACCACCAGCACGACGATGTCGGTGCTCTGCGCGCCGCGCGCGCGCATGGCGCTGAACGCGGCGTGGCCCGGGGTGTCGATGAAGGTGATGCCACCCTTCGAAGTCTGCACGTGGTACGCGCCAATGTGCTGCGTGATGCCGCCGGCCTCGCCCGAGGCCACCTTGGTGCGCCGGATGTAGTCGAGCAACGAGGTCTTGCCGTGGTCGACATGGCCCATGATCGTCACTACCGGCGGACGCGGCGACTTCTCACCCTCCAGCTCGGCGGTCTGGGTGTGCTCGGCCAGGGTCTGTTCGGCATCGTTGTGGGTATCGGTGACCGGCTTGTGGCCAAGCTCTTCCACCACCAGGACGGCGGTGTCGTGGTCGATGCTCTGGTTGATGGTCGCCATCACGCCCATCTTGAACAAGGCCTTGACCACTTCGGCGCCCTTGACGGCCATCTTCTGCGCCAGGTCGGACACGGTGTTGGTGTCCGACACGGTCACTTCCCGCACCACCGGCGCGGTCGGACGGGAAAACGCATGGGCGGCGGTTGCCGACGCGCCGGACCGCGACAGATCGCGCCCTGGGCGCACGACCCGGGAGCGCTTGCTTCCGGATGAACGACGTGCCCGATCAGCCTCGCTCAAATGCATTTGTCCACCACCGAAACGCTTGGCGCCCCGCCCGTCCCGACCACCGGTGCCCTCCGCGCGCTCGCGCACGTGGCGACCGGCCTTGGCATGGCCGCTACCGGCGTCGGTCGGTGGTGGCGGCGGCGGGCTGGGAGCGGCCCGCGTCGTCGTTTCCGCGGCTGGCTTGGCGACCGGCTTGACCACCCGCTGGCGCTTATGCGGCGCCTGGATTTGCGGAATGA
>Ga0134126_10007448_pt1 | contig 13752 bp, 5 predicted proteins | sample KB31752_FD_96881 | JGI IMG/M metagenome (GOLD analysis project Ga0134126, IMG submission 96881) | Terrestrial soil microbial communities with excess Nitrogen fertilizer from Kellogg Biological Station, Michigan, USA - KB3-175-2 | ecosystem: Environmental > Terrestrial > Soil > Unclassified ...
GCCGAGTTCTTCGACGACATGAGCCAGGAGGCGCGGGCGCAGGTCTGGGGAACGACCTTCCCGATCGAGATGACCGAATCGGGCGGCGCCGCCGACGCGTTCGCCTCCGAGTTCGACGGCCTGACCGCCCGGCTGCAGCAGCGTGTGCTCGCGCGGATGGAGGCGGAACGCGATCCACGGCGGCGCGCGAGCATCCTGGCCTTCCCGCAGCAGATGAGTCTGCTGAAACCGCTGCTCGATGACCTCGTGAAGCGGGTGTTCACGGCCTCGGGCTTCGATCGCCCGGTCCTGCTGCGCGGCGTCTATTTCACGAGCGGCACGCAGGAAGGCTCACCCATCGACCGCATGTTGGGCGCGATCGCGCGCAGCTTCGGGGTGACGAGCGCGGTGGCGCCGCCCGCGGCCGGGCGCGGCAAGGCCTATTTCATCGAGCGTCTGCTGCGGGCCGTGATCTTCCCCGAGGCCGGCCTCGCCGGCGTGAACCGGGCCGTGCAGGCGCGCATGATTGCCGCCCGCTCGGGAGCGTACATCGCCTGCGTGGTAGTGCTCGCGCTGCTCCTGTCATGGATCTTCGTCAGCTACGAGGCCAATGCGGCCTACATCGAGAAGGTGGCCGCGGTCACCCGATCGCTGCAGACCGCGGCGCCCACCGCGGGCTCACCCGACACGGTGCTGCCGGAGCTCGACGCCCTGCGCGATCTCACGGCGGCTGCGGAACAGTATCGCGGCCATGTCCCGTGGCACATGCGCGCCGGGCTGTATCGTGGCGCGGCGATCGGCAAGGAGGCGCGGGATGCCTACACGCGCGATCTCAACGCATCGCTGGTTCCCGTGTTGCGCGGACGCTTCGAGGGAGCCCTGCAGGCGAACGTCGCCGCTCCGGACCGTCTGTACGAGTACCTCAAGGGCTATCTCATGCTCGGAAGCGCGGAGCACCGGGACACGGATCATCTGCGCTTCCTCGCCGCGGCGCAGTGGCGCGAGATGTACCCGCAGGACCCTGCGACGGCGCAGCATCTCGAGGACCATTTCGATCAGCTGCTGACCGATGAGCGCTTGAGCTCGGTCTCACTCGACAGCCAGGTCGTGGAGCGGGCCCGGACCGCACTGCGCAGCGCCTCGCTCCCTGTGCTCATCTACGATCGGCTGAAGCTCAGCTATCTCAACGACGACCAACAGGCGCTGCGGCTCGATGTCGCCGCGGGGACGGGCGCCGCGGTGCTGGTGCGCCGCAGCGGCACGCCGCTCGCGACCCCGGTCCCTGCGCTCTATACCCGGGCAGTATTCAGGGAGATCAACACGCGCCGCCGCTACCAGCTCGTGCAGGAGTTCCTGCAGGACTCCTGGGTCTTCGGCAACAGCCTGCCCGACCTGCGCGCGAGCGGCACGCTCGTCACCGACGTGATGAATCTCTACGAGACGGATTACCTTCAGTACTGGGACTCGGTCGTGAAGGACGTCGGCGTCAAATCCGCAGGGGATCCCCAGGGGTTCATCGACACGTTGGGTGTCATCTCCAGCCCCGCATCGCCGCTCAAGGGGTTCCTGAAGGCCGTCGCGACCAACACGGACCTCCTGGCTCCCGACACCTCGGCGGCCGGCCAGGCGGCGAGCGCCGCCTCCAAGCTGACCGATGCCAAGCTGAGTGCGCTCAAGAGCATCATCGGCACCGGGCCACCGGGCGCCGCGCCGCCGGGCACGCGCGTCACGCAGTATTTCGCGCCCATTCGCCAGCTCGTGGCGGGGCCGCCCGGCCAGGCGCCGATCGACCAGATGCTGGGCGCGCTCGCGCAGCAGTATCAGCGTCTGCTCGCGACCGGCTCGGGTGTCGGTCAGCAGAGCGCTCTCGATCCGCAGGCGCAGGCCGCGACGCGCAGCGCACAGCAATCGCTCGCGCTCCTCGCCAAGCAGTTGCCGGCATCGCTCGGCAATCTCGTGACCGAGGTGTCCGTGCGCACCGCATCGATCGTCGGCACGGAAGCTCGGGGCGAGCTCGACCGGCTGTACGCCACCCAGGTGGTGCGCGACTGTACCGACCTCGTCGGCGGCCGCTATCCGCTCGTCCCCACGAGCGCGACTGACGCCGCGCCGGCGGACTTCGCGCACGTCTTCGGGCCAGGCGGCGTGTACGACTCCTTCTTCCGCGACCATCTGGCGCAGCTCGTCGACACCTCACGCTCGCCCTGGCGTTGGCGGGCAGGCGCGACGGCGGCCTCGACCGCGATGCTGCGGCAGTTCGAGCGCGTGCAGGGTATCCGGGATGTGTTCTTCGGAGGCGGCTCACCAACGCCCCAGGTGCGCTTCGACCTGACAGCCGACACGCTCGATCCGACAGTCACGACGTTCCGCATGAGCATCGATGGGCAGTCTTTCCAGTACGCGCACGGCCCCGTGCAGACGGTGTCGATGCAATGGCCCGGCGCCAGCGGGCAGGCTGCATTCGAGTTCGACTCGCCGGCCGGACCGATACCCGGTCCGGCGTTCCAAGGTCCCTGGGCATTGTTCCGCCTGCTCGACCGTGCGCGCGTCGCGCCCCTCTCGGGCAGCCGCTACCGCGCGACCTTCACCGCCGGCGGCAAGTCGATGGCCGTGATCGTCGGTGCCGCCTCCATCCGCAATCCTTTCGGGAAGGACGTGGTGGCAGGGTTCCGCTGCACTCAGTAGTCGCGCCATGTCTGCGAGCTCGGAGACTGGCTTCTACGGCAAGCTCCCCTGCAGGGGAGACTTCATGCAGCGCCGCGCGCCCCAGGGTTTCGTGGACGCCTGGGATGCATGGCTCTCGGAGTGCCTGCATGTGAGCCGGCAGCAGCTCGCCGAGCGCTGGCTCGACCTGTACCTGACGAGCCCCGTGTGGCGATTCGTGCTCGCAGAAGGGATCTGCGGCGAGGGTGCTTATGCCGGCGTGATGCTGCCGAGCGTGGACCGGGTCGGTCGTTACTTCCCGCTCACCATCGTCTCGCCGCTCGAGCCCGGGAGCTGCATCCTGGAGGCGGCTTGCGACACGGGTCGCGCGTGGTTCGATGCCGCGGAAGCCCTGGCGCTGCGGGCGCTCGATACGAGCGACCTGGACTTGCACGCGTTCGATGCCGAGGTCGATGCACTCCCGGCACTCGCAGCGTGCCCGGCACTCCGCGAGTCGAACCAGCTGATGGAGCTCGTCGCGCAGGCGGGCTTCCCGCGCCGCGGCTCGCCCTCGCACATCTCGATGCTCGGAGAGACCCCGCAGCGCGCGGTCAACATCTTCGCGTCGATCGAGTTGCAGAAAGCGTACCGGCCGTGTGCACTCTGGTGGACGCAGGGCTCCGAGGCGGTGCAGCCGGGATGGCTCGTGACGAGCGGATTGCCCGCGCCGTCGAGCTATGTGGCGATGCTCTCCGGGCAGTGGCTTGCCGCCGGCTGGAACAGCGTCGAGTTTGCTTCGCAGGTGCCGGCGCAGGCGCCGTGGCAGGAGCAGGCGCCGGTCGCGGCCGCAACGGCTTCCGATGCCATCGATGCCGAGGTAGCGCGGCCCGTTGATCTCGAGATCGTCACCGCGCATTCGCCGCCGCGCCATGGAGTGAGTGCGCCCGTGGCGGCGCGATACATGATGCGGCCGGAAACGGGCCTGTGGGGCATGGTCGTCGCGACCGACGGCAGCGACCCCGGCGCGCGCGCGGATCTCATCGCCGATGTCACGCATGATCTGGCGCCGCAGGCGACGCTCACCGCCGGTATCGAGTCGGCGCGACGCGCATTGCAAAAAGTCCTGGCGCCCGGAACAGGCGTCATCCTCTTCCTGACCGAGCGTACGGAATATGCCGTCATGTGGACGGGGGCCATGCGAGCCGCCCGGTTCCGCGGCGGAAACGTTTTCGACTCGGTTGGGGGAGAGTCGACGGAGGAGGCGGCCGCCCCGAGCGGCGGCGCCGATGACGGCGGCTTGCTTGCTCTCCTTGCCGCACCGGCGACACGGGAGGCCACCCTCAGCGTTCGCTATGGGGCGCTCGAAGCCAACGACCTGTGGGTGCTGGGCGGCGAGGGGTCGATCCCCGATGCCCTGCCGGATGAGGTGGCCGATCCGGCCGCGCCGCGCAGTCCACAGAAAGTGCTCGATGCCCTGCTGGCCCGGCACGCGCGGGCGTCGGATGCGGCCGAATCGCCGCCGCCGCTGATGCTCATTGCGGCCCAGCCGGCCGAGCCCACCGTCACCTGAGGTGCCCCCGTGCTGCTCGCTCTCAGTGTGATCAGTGGGCAGGGGGCGAGTCTCGGTTCCTCCGCGTACAAGATCTTCGATGAGCGGGGCGGCTCGATCGGACGCCTCGATTCCAACGACTGGTCGTTGCCCGATCCCGAGCGGTTCGTCTCGAGCCGGCACGCGGTCGTGCGCTTTCAGAGCGGCGCCTTCTGTCTGGAGGACGTGAGTACCAACGGGACCTTCATCAACGCGCCGGACCGGCCGGTGTCCAGGAGCGAGCCCCTGAAGCTGAAGGACGGCGACCGGGTGTTCATCGGCGATTACGAGATTCTGGTGCAGCTCATCGAGGACGGCGCACGTGCGGCGGAGGAAGGATCCGTCCCGATCCAGGCGCCGTCATCAGAGACGAACGGCTTGCTTGGAACGGACGACCCCCTGGCGCTGATCGGTGTTGGCGCGGAATCCTTGGAGCCGCAGCCGGCGCCACGTCAATCGCCGCTACCGCAGCCGCCGGCATCGCAGCCGCCAGCCTCGCTGCCGCCAGCCTCGCTGCCGCCGGCACCGCAGGCACCGGCATCGCAATCTGCGGCAGCCCCGCCAGCGGCGCTCGCCGCCGCTGATCCGCCGGCTCCATCGGGCATGCCTCGCCCCGTGGCGCCCGCCGGGCCGGCGCTCGAGCAGAGCGCGCAGGACCTGCTCAGCGCGCTCGGACTGGATCCCGGCAGCGTCGCACCCGATGTTGCTTCCCAGCTCGGCGCGATCGTGCGCGTCGTCATTCAGGGAATGATCGAGGTGCTGCGCGCCCGCGGCGAAGTGAAGAGCAACTTCCGCATGCCGGTGACGAGCGTGCGTGTCGTCGAGAACAATCCGCTCAAATTCTCGCTGAACGCCGACGATGCCCTGCACAACCTCTTCGTCAAGCGCAATCCCGGGTATCTCGGCCCGCTGGAGGCGTTCCGTGAGGGCTTCGAGGACATCGCCTTCCACGAGCTCGCGATGCTGGCCGGTATCCGCGCCGCCTACCAGTCGATGGTGGGCAAGTTCAACCCCGCGCATCTCGAGGAGGCGTACACCAGCAATCTGCGACGCACGTCCGTGCTTCCGCTCGGCGGGCGCACGAAGCTCTGGGACATGTACTGCGCCCAGTTCGGTAACATCGAGAAGGACAGTGAGGCGAGCTTCCAGCTTCTCTTTGGCGAGGAGTTCGCCAAGGCCTATCATAAGCAGCTGGAACGGCTCTCGCGGGCCGCCAAATCGCAAAAGAAATAGCATGAGCACATCGGGGGAGGTCGCGACCGCCGCATTCACGTGGCGATCGGCTTCGGTCACATCACAGGGAAATGTGAGGAATCACAACGAGGACGCGATTCTCGAGCTGCCGGCCGCGGGACTCTGGGCCGTTGCCGATGGCATGGGCGGACACAACGCCGGCGATGTCGCCAGCCGGATGATCGTCGAGGCGCTTTGCGGCGTCACCCGCCGCGAGCGGCCGAGCGAGCTGCTGGACGACGTCGAGGATCGCCTCTGCGCCGTGAATGAGCGGCTGTACCGCGAGTCACTCGCCGCAGCGGGCGGGATGTGCGGCAGCACCGTGGTCGTCCTGCTCGCCTTCGGTGGCTACTCCCTCAGCGTCTGGGCGGGCGACAGCCGGGTCTATCGCTCCCGCGCCGGCGAGCTCGCCTGCATCACCCGTGACCACAGCGAAGTGCAGGCCATGGTGGATGAGGGCGTCCTCGATGCCGCCGCCGCCGGCCGGCACAACGCGCAGAACGTCATCACCCGCGCGGTGGGCGGCGGGCAGGAGCTGTATCTCGATGTCGAGCTGCGGGAGCTCAAGCACCGCGACCGGTATCTGCTCTGCAGCGACGGTCTCTACAAGGAGCTCGCCGACGACAGGCTTGCGGCGCATCTCGCCGGGAACGACCCGGAGGGCGCATGCCGCGCGCTCCTCAAGGAGGCGCTGAGCGGAGTGTGCAACGACAACGTCTCGGCCATCGCCGTCGAGTTCACGCAGACATGACCGAACTCCGTCAGGCACTCGACGCCTATATCGCCGGACAGATCGACCTGGCCGCGCTGAAGCGCGTGCTCTCCGCGAGCCTGACCAAAGAGCCGCATCTCGGGGCCGCGGCCGGCGCCTACATCGAGGCCCTGTATCGGGGAAACCGCATCGCGGGCGAGGCGTATCTCGCGCTCGCGGAAGCGACTCGAGCGCAGATCGATGCCGACAAAACACGGTTTCGCGCCCCGGGCGGCGCGAGCGTGCCGGCGGCAGGTGCGCCTGCACCGCGCGCGCCTGCTCCCACGTCCGCACCCGACGGCGATAAGACCGTCTTTCGCACACCAAAGGGCGCGCCCAGCGCACCCACCCCGCCGGCCAGCGCCGGGCCGCCGGGGCCCAACCCACCGGGCGGCGGCGCGGGAGACGACAGAACTCGTTTCCGCACGCCCCGCCCGACACCCGCAGCGGAGGCGGCGCCTTCCGCCGCACCTCCCGATGCGACGCGGCTGCGTCCCCGGCCCGTAGCGGGAACGAACGAGGCGGCCGCGCCCTCGCGGGAACCGGTTGCCGCGGGGACCGATTCGTCCTGGTCCCCGGCGACGGGATCGCACACGGGATCCAACACCGGGAGCACCGGCACCGGCTCCACCTGGAGCGATCCCAACCGCTGGTCCGGCGGCAGGACGGTCGCGCTCGCGGTGGGCAGCATCATCAAGGAGCGCTTCGTGCTCGAGGACGAGCTCGGCCGCGGCGGCATGGGTATCGTCTTCAAGGCGCGCGATCTGCGCATGGAGGAGGCGCAGGACCGCAACCCCTTCGTCGCCGTCAAGATCCTGAACGATGAATTCAAGCGCCATCCCGAGTCACTGAAAGCGCTGCAGCGGGAGTTCCGCAAGGCGCAGAGCCTCGCGCATCCGAACGTCGTCACGGTCGGTGATTTCGACCGCGACGGCGGCAACGTCTTCATGACGATGGAGCTGCTCGACGGCGAGCCGCTCGACCAGGTGATCAAGCGCACGCAGGGCGCCGGCCTCGAGAAGCGCCACGCATTGCGCATCACGCGGGACATCTGCCGCGCGATGGCCTATGCGCACGAGCGCGGGATCGTGCACTCGGACTTCAAACCGGCCAACGCCTTCCTCACGCAAAATGGCGTCGTCAAAGTGTTCGATTTCGGCATCGCGCGCGCGGCGCGGGCCGGCGGCAACGCCTCGGGCACGGTGACTCTCTTCGACGCAGGCACGCTCGGCGCGCTCACTCCGGCGTATGCGAGCTGCGAGATGATCGAGGGCCTCGACCCCGACGTACGCGACGATGTCTACGCGATCGCCTGCGTCGCGTACGAGCTGCTGACGGGCAAACATCCGTTCGACCGTAAGTCGGCGGAGCAGGCGCGCGCCGCCTCCATGGTGCCGGCGCGCCCGCCCGGCCTTTCCCGCGGGCAGTGGGCGGCGTTGCGCCGGGGCCTCGCCTTCCGGCGTGAGCAGCGCTCTGCCTCCACGATCGAGCTCCTCAACGGCCTGTTGCCGCCCAAACGCTCGCCGAGCGTCTACATCGGAGCTGGCGCGGTCATCCTCGCGGGCGTGGTGATCGCGATCATCGTGGTGCCGAGTGAGATCCGGCGTTACCAGCAGGAGCATTGGCTCGCCGCCCTGCGCAGCGGAACCGCGTCGCGCATCGAGACGGTCCTGCCGGTGCTCGACAAGATGGACCCGGGCCGCCGGGACGCCATCCTGGTCGACCGCGGCGCGCGCGACGGCCTCATCCGCTACTACAACGGGTTGATCCGCAGCACGGAGTCCCATGGCGACTACGTGCTCGCCAACAGGGCCGCGAGCAAGCTCCTCGGCTACCTGCCCGACTACGCCGATGCGCAGCGCATCGCGGACGGGGTGGCGAGCGATCTGAACAATGCGATCAAGCAGCAGAGCGACCGCTTCGATGCCGATCTCGGCGCGGGACGGCTGATCCCGGCGCAGGGCGCCAACAACATCGAAGCGGTGCTCGCCGCGGTGCGGCGCATCGATCCGCAGCATCCCCTGCTGCACGATCCGCGTCTGCCCGGTGCCTACGCCGCGCAGACGCGCGTCGCGATGCAGCACTCGGATACTGCGCTCGCGCAGCAGCTGCTCGCGAGCGGGCTCGCGCTGGCGCCGAACGATGCGACCCTGCGCGATCTGCGCGACCAGGTGCGCTCCATCGTGCTGGCTCAGGACAGGGCGTCGCGGGTGGCGGGCCTCGAGCGCTCGCTCACCGCGCTCCTCGACAAGCGTCCGGCGCTCGCCGAGCTCGCCCCGCTGCGCAATCAGATGACACAACCGCGGACCGATGCGCCCGACAGCAGCGTGCTGGCGCGCGTGCAGCAATACGCGCAGGGGGAAATCGGCCGCGGCGTGCGCGCTTTCGAGCAGCAGAACAATTACACCCAGGCCCAGTCGCTGCTCGAGCAGTACGCCGATCTCGCCTCCGCCGCCTTCATCGAGAGTCAACGCGAGCAGCTGAGCGCGGCGAGCCTCTCCTATCAGCACAAGACCGCCGATACGGCGCGCATGCGGCAGCAGCGCATCACCGACCTCAAGGCACGGCTCGAGGCGTTGATTCAACACGGGCCCGGAAACGATCCGACGGGCTGGGACGCGCAGATCAGCAACCAGGAAGGCGCGCTGAGCGCCTACCTCACCGCCAACGATCCTTACTTCGCCCAGGTGCGGTCGCAGACCGTGGTGGCGTACGTGCACGAGGCGGAGCAGCTGCGCCAGGCCAACCGGCTCGCCGAGGCCGAGCAGATGCTCGAGCACGCGCGCGGCTATCAGTCGCAACCGGCGGAAATCGATCGCGAGGAGCAGTTGCTCGCCGCTTCGCGCCAGCAGTTGGCGGCGGCGGCCCAGGCACAGGAGCAGAGCGCGCAGACCGAGGCGCTCGAGCAGAAGGTCCTGGTGCAGGCGGCAGCCAACACGGTGAATGACGCGCTGGCCACGCTCGCGCAGCTGAAAGGCCGGCTGCCGGCGAGTGATCCCTTCCTCACGAAGGATGGGCCCACGGCGATCGGCCGCGGCTATCTGCGGCTCGCAGCCAGCGCCGCGTTGGATGGGCGCTTCGATGAGGCCGAAAGTCTCGCGCAGAAGGGCCGCGTTGCAGTGCCGACGTTCGCGGCGCTCGGGGCGGCAGAGCAGCGCTACGCGCAATACGCGACCCTCAATCGTGTAATGGCCACCGTCAGTCCGTCGGGTGCCGATCACGTCCGTGCCGAGATCGATGCCGCGGAGAGAAATGCGCCGACGGAGGCGCAAGCGCTCGAGCAGGCACTCGCACGCAGCATCGCGGCGCGCATCCGTTCGGCTCCCAGTGCCGCGGCCGCGGACCGGGTCCGGGCCGTCGCGCGGGTCCTCTTTCCGCGCGACGCCCAGTTTGCAAAAGCCGCTTCGCACGCGCCGACCCCACAGACATCCCGCAACGCTGCGCGAACGGAGGCGCCGTCGCCGACCGCTCCCAGCGAGTCCGCCCCGGCGCAGCCTGCCCCCGCGCCGCGGGTCGCGGCGCCGGTTGCCGAAGCGCCGAAGCCGGCAGCCATTCCCGCCCCGACACAGCCCACCCGGCCGGTTTCACTGCACGACTGCGGCAATCCCGAGCTGGTCGGCACTGGCGCCAATCTGCGCGCGAGCTGCTGGGATGAGATTGCCGGCGGGCGCGGACCGATCCTCGTCGTGATTCCCGCCGCCGCGGGCTCCCGGTCGTTCGCGATCGGGCGTTATGAGGTGAGCAATGCGGACTTCGCGCAGTACTGCACGGCGAGCGGCGCGTGCAAGCCGGGCGCGGGCGCTTCCGGCCTGCCGGTCACCTCGGTGTCCCTCAGCGATGCGCAGGGCTACCTGAACTGGCTCTCGCGCCAGTCCGGAGCCGTCTATCGGCTGCCGACCGCCGCTGAATGGGTCCGTGCCGCCAACGCCGGAAACAACGGCGGCGGGCTCGATGCAAACTGTCAGAAAACCGGAGTTTCCGCCGGACTGTTGCCGGTGAACTCGGGAGAGCACAATGCCTGGGGGCTCTATAACTATGACGGCAATGTCCAGGAGTGGGTACGCGGCGATAAAGGGCTGGAGGCGCGGGGGGGCGACTACAGCGACAGCTTCTCGCTGTGCAAGCCCACCACGGCGCGCGCGCAGAGCGGGGTACCCGATCCAGTCACGGGTTTCCGCGTGCTGCGGGAGATCAAGTAGCCCTGACGGTGCCCTGGCATGAGCGCGGACATCGCTGACAAGCTGCGCGCGCTCACGCGCGATCACCTCGAAGGTCGCTCGAGCCTGCAGAGCTACCGCCGGCTGCGTGCGCACCTGCTCAACGGTCTGGTCGCATCTGCCGCCGGGACCGTGCCCGATGCAACCAAGCCCCGTGCCACCCTGCAAGCGGGCGCGAGCGTCCCATCCGCGCCGCGTGGGGCGCAACCGCCCGCGGCGCAATCTGCTGCCACCCAGCCTCCAGCCCCGCCTCCTGTGCCCCAATCGCCTGTGGCCCAACCTCCTGCGGCCCAAGCCGCCCGGCACCCCGCCGAGGTGACTCAACCCCGGGCCTCGGCGGCATCAGCGGGAGGCACGGACACTTCCGGGCCCACTTCCTCGGGCAAGGGGATGAGCGTGGGGCCCATCGCCGGCTACGCCGCCCTGGCCCTGGTGCTCGCCTTTGCCGTCCTCTTTTTCGTGTGGCGGCGTCACTCGGCCGCTCTCGGGCCACCGCACGCCGTAGCGACGCGCGATGGGACGAGCACGGGCGAGCCGACGGAGCCGCCCGGACAGACGGATCCGATCCGCGCACTCCTCGAGCCGCTGCTCGAGAGCCCGGACTGGAGCGATTCCCGGCTGGTGGCGCTCAATGAGGCGCTGCTCGAGGCCGGCAAGTCGCGGATCGATGCCGTACGGGATACCGACTGGTTCGATGCAGTCCTCGATAGCGTCCGCAGTCGCTTGCTGCAGCAGCAGGCGCTGGCCAGCACACCCCTGACACCTGACCGAAGTCCGCTTGCGGCGCTCGCCGTGACGCTCGGCATCGACCTCACCGCGCCCCCCGGACCTGACCACGTCGCGGCGGCCGGCGCTGAGCGTGAGACGCAGCCCTCGAACGCTGCTGCGCCACCGCAGACGGCGTCCCGGGTCAAGACATCGGAGCGGACTGAGCAGGCGAGGGTGCCGCAAGGCACGGGTTGCACCGGCACGTTGGCGCACGTGAAGTCCGAGTCGTCGACCCCCTCCGCACAGTCCGCGGCTCGCGCTGGCCCTGCGCCGGTCCCCGCGCCGCGCGAGGGCAGTAGCCGCATTCCGGCACCGGGCCCCGCCGCGAGCGCCGAGACGACCCCAGCCGTGGCGAGCGCAAGCAGCCCGGCCGCGGCCCACCACCCCTATCCGGCCTGCTCGGCCGCGTTGAGCCAGGTGCGTCTGAATTACTGCCAGGACTACCTCGACTCCGGCGAGCCGGCGCCGCTCCTCGTGTTGATTCCCGGCGGCTCGTACATGATGGGCAGCAGCGAATCGGCCGCGGAAGGTCCTGTTCATCGCGTGACCCTCGCGCACGACTTTGCGATGACCGCCTACGAAGTCTCGCAGTCGGAGTTCCAGCGCTATTGCCGGGCGGCCGGCAAGGACTGTCCCTCACAGCCGTGGACGCGGGCCGACGACCCTGTCGTCAACGTATCCTGGCGCGACGCGCAGGATTATGCGAAGTGGCTCTCCGGCGCCACGCACCAGCGATACCGCCTGCCGAGCGAGGCGGAATGGGAATACGCGGCCCGCGCCGGCCGTACCGGCCTGTACCCCAGCGGGGACGCGCTCTCGCCAACCGATGCTTATTTCTCGATGGGCGAGACGCTGAGCGCGCCCGCGCCGCGCAGCATGCGATTCAACGCGAACGCATGGCATCTGATGCACATGGTGGGCAACGTCCGCGAATGGGTCGAGGACGCCTGGAATCCGGGCTTCGGCGGCGCGCCAGCCGACGGCAGCGCCCGCTCGCAGGGCGATTCAGGCATGAAGGTGGTGCGCGGCGGCTGTTACGCCGATGCGGCCATCAAGCTGCGCTTGACCACACGGGAGCCGCTGGCAGCCGATGCCCGCGACCGATGCACCGGGATTCGCCTCGTGCGCGAGGTCCCCTGAGAGGGCAGAGCGGCGCGAAGTTGTCAGCTTCGCGCAATACGACGCACTCACCATAATCCGGATGGCGGGTTGCAAAGGCAGGAGCGACCCGGTAGGCTTTTCGCAGAAATGATAAGCGGCTCCGCTGCAGGCGGGGCCGGCGTAACAAATAAGCGACGGCCGGCCAGATCATCACAAGGACTGTTCGACGGGGAGGTTTCCGCGTGCATTCTCGCAGGCGTTCGCTCGGCTGCATCAAGCTTTTCTTTGCAGCAGCCGCAGTGTGCTCCGCCATGGGTATCGTGTCGATCGCTGCCGCGCAGGGCGTGAGCCCTCCCGGCGGCGTGCCGCCGATCGCTCCGCGCAGCACTCAGCCATCCATGCCGAATCCGGCGGCACAACTGGTCATTCCCGGTGTCAACGAGCGGCCGCTCGGCCTGACGGAAGGCCCCAAGATCGTCGTCAAGGCGTTTCGGCTCGAGGGCGCGGTCGACCTGCCGAAGTACGGCGTGCGCCTCTCCGAGGCCACTAAGATCCTCGACGATGCTGTCAGCAAAGAGCCTGCGCAGGGCTATGCCATCAACGAGCTGCAGGCAATCGCCGGCCGTGTTGCCGATTACTACCACGGCAAGGGTCTGGTGCTCGCCCAGGCGTTCGTGCCGGCGCAGCGAGTCGTCGATGGGACGATCACCGTCCAGGTGCTGGTCGGCAAGCTCGAGGCCGTGAAAGTCACGGGGAACAAGCGCTATTCCGACCGCATCCTGATGCGCCCGTTCAAGCATCTCGTCGGCCAGCCGGTCGACAAGGATGACGTGGAGTCAGCCCTGCTCACCCTCACCGGGTATCCCGGCATCACCGCGTTTGGCGTACTGGCCGCGGGACGTGAGCTCGGTACGACGGACTTGACCTTGCGCGTGCAGCGCGAGAAACCCCTGGCGCTCGATGTCTCGGTGGACAATGAGGGCGTCGCCGTCTCGGGGCAGTATCGTGCCCAGGTGGGCCTCACGGTCAACAACCCGCTCGGCCTGGCGGATCAGCTGCAGCTCTCGGGCCTCTATGCCTTCGATCCGTCCACCAGCTCGGAGCATGGCACGTACGGCGGCGCCTCCTACACGGTGCCTCTCTTCTCGCCGCGCGACTTCATCGCGCTCTCGTACTACACGAATGCCTACGTCGTCGGCGGTCTGGCGACGGACCTGCAGCTGACCAATCCAAAGGGCAAGGCTTCCGACGCTGAGATCGGGTACCGCCACGACTTTGCGCCGAGCCGCCTCGGCTCGGCCAGCATCGGCGCCGCTTTCGACGTGAAGCGCGCCTCGTTCTCGGCGAACGGGGCCGAGATCTTCAAGGATGACCTCAGCACCGCGCACATCGATTTCCACTGGGACCGCATCGACACCCGCTTCCGAGGCGTCAACCAGCTGCTGCTTTCCTACGAGCACGGCTTCAAGAAC
>Ga0134126_10007449_pt1 | contig 13751 bp, 8 predicted proteins | sample KB31752_FD_96881 | JGI IMG/M metagenome (GOLD analysis project Ga0134126, IMG submission 96881) | Terrestrial soil microbial communities with excess Nitrogen fertilizer from Kellogg Biological Station, Michigan, USA - KB3-175-2 | ecosystem: Environmental > Terrestrial > Soil > Unclassified ...
ACCTCCAAGTCGGGAACCAACCACCTGCATGGCAGCGCGTTCTTCAAAGCGTCGCGGCCGGGGCTGAACGCCTATCAGCGATGGAATGGCTACGTTGCGAACGCCGGAAGCTCCCCTTCGGACAAGGGCGTGAACCGGGACGATGAACGCACCAACAATTATGGAGGCAGTCTCGGAGGACCCATTTGGAAGAACAAGGTTTTCGCCTTCTTCAACTACGAAACTAGCCCCGAAGCTGCCCTCTCAACGTCGCAAGGGTGGTACACAACCTCGGCGTTCGATACCTCGGCTGCGGCAACCGGGAGCATTGCGGCAAAATATCTGTCCTATCCAGGGGAAGGGGTGGCCGCCAGCGGCTTGATCGCCCAATCCTGCTCGCAGATCGGTCTGACCGAAGGCGGGAACTGCAACACGACATCGAACGGGCTGGATGTAGGGTCGCCGTTGAAAACTGGTTTGGGAAAACAGGACCTGACCTACGGCGGTAGCCCCGGAAGTCCGGGCGTGGGCGGCGGACTGGATGGCGTCGGCGATCTCGGATACTACAACGCGGTCAATCCAAGCACTACCTCCCAGGCGCAGTACAACGGCCGCCTCGACGCGTACGTAAGACAAAACGATCACGTATTCTTTACGATTTACTGGGTGCCGGTAACGACGACCGACTACAACGGCCCCGTTCGTCAAGCCAACTTTTGGCATCACTCGCAGATCAACGATGCATTTTCGGCAGTTTGGAGCCACGTGTTTTCGCCGACGCTCTTGAACCAGGCCAGAGCCAACGCCGCTGGCTGGCGCTGGAATGAAGTGACTACGAATCCGCAAGCGCCTTTTGGTTTGCCGCAAGACAACTTTGGCACGCAGGGCGACACATCTTGTTCAGGCTCCTCTTGTGTTTATGGCAGCTCGTCGCTCAACTACTTTGGGGCCCCAGGACCCAGCAACCTCAACCAGTGGACCTACGACTATAACGACATCCTGACCAAGACGCTAGGTCGCCAGAACATCAAAGTCGGCGGCGAAGCCACCCGGCTCTACTATCTGAACAACCCTGTCTACGCAGCGCGGCCGACATTTAATTTTCACAATCTGTGGGATTTTGCCAACGACGCTCCCTTTTTTGAGAAAGGACAGTTCGATCACTCCACCGGCGTCCCCTTCGCCAACCGCCAGGACGACCGCATCACCATGTGGGGTTTCTTTGTGCAGGACGATTACAAGGTCCGGCCCAACCTGACCGTCAACCTCGGGCTGCGTTGGTCGTATTTCGGCGCCATGTACTCCAAGGAGAACAATCTTGACGTGTTGCAGTTCGGATCGGGCGCCAATGTTTTATCTAACTTGAACGTCCGGGTGGGCGGAAATTTGTACACTCCGCAGAAATACAACTTTGGCCCGCAGATTGGCTTTGCATGGCAACCCAAAGCGTCCAATGGCAAAGCTGTCCTCCGTGGGGGCTTCGGCATCAATTACAACCAGAATGAAATTGCCATTCTAGCCAACGGAAATGGGAATCCGCCGAATGCCGTCCAGGCAAACTTTACTTGCCCCTACCCCCACACCGACAACCCCACCTGCGCGGGCAACGGCATCCTTTACGAGACGGCCGGGGACATTCATTCCATCTTCGGCTACGCGCCTAACCCTGCGGCCATCACGAATTTTGGGCCCGATAACCTGCCGCTCACCGCGCAGCCGATTGCCGTGACTGGATTTCAGGCCAACCCAAAGACGATCGTCAATTATCACTACTCCCTGCAGGCGGAGTATCAATTTCCATTCGAAACAGTGGCTACGATCGGGTACCTGGGAAGTCAGTCGCGGCACTTGCTGACACAGTCGAACTTTAATGTGATTGCGTCTGCTCATGGCATCGCTTTGAATCCTAAAGCGAACGTTGTCGATTATTACTCGAACACAGCGAACGGCAATTACAACGGAATGACCGCGACATTGACGCATAACTTCGCGCACCAGTTCCAGGCTGAAGTGCAATATACATGGGCGAAGGCCATGGATGAGGGTTCCGGACCGTATGAAGAAGATCCCTATCCATTTGACGTGCATGCCGCATACGGACGGTCGGACTACAACGTGCAGAACTCGTTCAAGCTGTTCGGGCTGTGGCAGCCGGTGTTTTTCCACGGCGACAATTTGCTGAACAAAACGCTGGGAGGCTGGTCGCTGGGAGGGATTTTCAATGTGCATAGCGGGTTCCCATTCAACCCGATCTACAACACGACAGGGCCGTATTACCAGGGGAGCGGATACGGGCCGTTGCGTCCCTCCAGGTATCTCGGCGGCGCGGGATCGAAGACCAACAATAGCATCTTCAAAACATTGGTAAACCCAAACTATGGCGGCGATGCGACGAAATATTTCGCGCCGCCCGTCTATGTTCAAGGGCCGACTTTCCCGGCGACAGCCCCCGCGCCGACGCCCGGGATCCACCGCAACAGCCTGACCGGTCCGGGATACAACGACGTGGATGCCAGCTTAACGAAGGCGTTTGGCCTGCCGAAAATGCCGGTTTTGGGAGATGCCGCCAGATTTGAATTCCGCGCCGATGTCTACAACCTGTTCAACAAGACGAACGTCAATACCGCATCAATAGACGACACCATCGGGTCGGCTGCACCGGATGGAACAGTGACGAGCATTAATTCTCACTTCGGTGTCGCAGGTAGTGCGTTGGGCAGCCGAACGGTGCAATTGCAGGCTCGCTTCAGTTTCTAGAATGCGCTTATAGCGTTTTCCCTCGGGGGGTGCATTCGGGTGCACCCCTCATTCTTTGGACGTGATTCTTCGACCACATCCGCGGAGTCGATTCGCATGTCACAACGGAAATCGTTTTTTAATCTTGCTGCTGCCCTCGCCGCAATTGTCGTTACATTCGGCATCGCGGCAACCGCCGCGTGTGCGCAGGAAACCATCACCGTCAACGCGCACGCGCAGACCACACCGTTTCCGCATTTCTGGGAGCAGATGTTCGGTTCGGGGCATGCGATCCTTTCCCTGCGCGCCGGCTACCGCGATGACATGCGCGCGGTGAAAAGTGTGACCGAGTTCCAGTACGTTCGTTTCCACGGAATCTTGAATCACGAGGTGGGGGTGTACAACGTCGGCGACGACGGCAAGCCGGTCTACAACTTTTCTTACGTTGACCAGATTTACGATGGGCTGCTGAAAAATGGAGTGCGACCGTTTGTAGAGATCAGCTTTATGCCGAGAAAGCTGGCCTTCAATCCGGACGATCTGCACAGCTTCTGGTACAAGCCCAATGTTTCGCCGCCGAAGAGCTGGGAGCTTTGGGATGACATGATGAAGCATTTTGCGCAGCACCTGGTCGATCGCTACGGGATCGATGAAGTGTCGCAATGGTACTTCGAGGTATGGAATGAGCCGAACATCGATTTCTGGGGCGGCATTCCCCGGCAGGCGTCGTACTTCGATCTGTACGATCACACCGCTCGTGATTTGAAGAGTGTGAGTCCGCGCCTGCGGGTTGGCGGTCCGGCAACCGCGGCGGCTTCGTGGATCGTTCCATTCTTGCAGCATGTCTCTGCGAATCATGTGCCCATCGATTTTGTTTCCACCCACGGCTACGCCGACGACACAGTTGAAAATTTATTCCACAATGACAAGCCGATGCCGATGGATGACCGGGTGTGCGGCGCGGTGAAAAAAGTTCAGGGGCAAATTGAGGCATCGCCGCTGCCCAAGCTGCCGCTGTTTTGGACGGAGTGGAACGTGCAGGGAATGGACGATTCGCGCGACACACCGTTTGTAGGAACGGGTGTGGCGAATACGATTCGAGAGTGCGATGGACATGTCAAGATGATGTCGTTCTGGACCTTCGACGATGTGTTTGAAGAAGGCGGTGTGCCGCGCACCCCATTTGACGGTATGTTTGGTTTGATCGCGCTGGGTGGCATTAAAAAGCCGAGCTACTACGATTTCAGCCTGCTGCATCAACTAGGTAACGAAAGGTTCGCCAATGCAGCGGACAACGTTCTGGTGACTCGCACGAAGGATGGTGATCTGGCGATTGCCGTGTGGAACATTGTCGATCCAGGACAGAAGGGCGCAACGAAAACGGTCCGTCTGGAATTTACGGGCGTGCCCAGTGGGGCGGCAATTACTTTGAGCCGCGTCGACGAAAGCCATGGTGATCCGATGTCTGCGTATCGCGCCATGGGAAGTCCGCAATATCCGACGATGGCGCAAATCGCTAAGCTCAATGCCGCTTCCATGCTGCCGCCGCCGACGCAGAGACATCTGGATGGCAATCGTTTGACGCTGCAGCTTGCGCCGAATGCGCTGGTGCTGGTGAAAGTTCAAAACCAATCGCCAACCAAATGATTCCGACGGTTTCCGTCAGCTAAGGCGGCGTAATTGCTGCTGCGGGGTGAAAACTCTGCGCGGAACCAGGTAGGTGGCGGTCAGACAACTGACTGCGCCTGCGATAAAAATCATGCCGAGGATCACGAACTGATAGAGTGCGGCGTAGACCGGCGACGTGCCGGAGAGCACCATGCCGGCCATCATGCCCGGAATCCAGACAATGCCGAGGGAACGCAGATTGTCCGTGGCGGGAATCAGGCTGGCATGGAACGAGGCGCGCAGATAGGGTTCGGCGGCGTGGTCCGGTGCAGCGCCCAGCGCCAGGGCAGACTCGATCTCGCCGCGATGAGAGCGAACTTCGCCGAGAAAGCGATTCAGGAACAGCGACTGAATGTTCATGTTCTGGGCAATCACCATGCTGCCCACAGGAACCAGGATGATGATTTTCGGCTCGACAATGCCGAGCACCGTCATCACGGTAAGAACACCTCCTGCGCCCGCAGCCATGCAGAGCAGCGATAACGTGTAGGCGCCCGATAGTTCCGGCACTCGGCGGCGCACGATGGTGGCGGCGATGAAGATCATCACGATCAGGACCGGAATTCCAGTCCACCAGGGACCATGCAGAAGTGCGACGATCAGAAAGCCGACGAGCAGAATCTGAACGATGCCGCGCAGCAGGACCAGGGGAATTTCGCGGCCGATTTTGGCTCCGCGGCGACTGGCAAACTGGGCGACGATGATGGCCAGCACGGCCACCGCAGCGGCCTGACCCAGGCCAAGAGTCACTTGCGTGTGGAACAGGAGCTTAAGCATGCAGCAGCTCCTGCGAGGTTCCAAAGGCGATAGAGTGGCCGGCTTCCAGCCTCAGCACCAGGTCGGAGACGCGACCGGCCTGGGCAACGTCGTGCGTCACCCAGACGCAGGTCATATTCCGTTCGCGAACCAGTGAAGCTAACAGGTGCTCGATATCCTGTTTCGAGACGTCGTCAAGGGCGGAGGTGGGCTCATCGAGCAGCAGAACTTCCGGCTGGTTGGCCAGCGCGCGAGCGATAGAAATGCGTTGCGCTTCGCCGCCGGAGAGGGTGGAGACATCGCGATCTTCATAACCGGCCATGCCGACTTGCTGGATAAGGTCAGCCACCTGGGAGTCCTGCAGCAGGATTCCATGCTGAGCGGGACCATAGCGAACATTGGCGGCGGCCGCGCCTGGAAATAAATAGGCCTGCTGCATAACTATGCCGATGCGGCGGCGCAGAGTTCGCGGGTCCACGTCGCGGGTGTCGACGCCTTGCAGCAGGACGGCGCCGCTGGTGGGTTCATCCAGCCGGTTCAACATGCGAAGCAGAGTGCTCTTGCCGGCTCCGCTGGGGCCCAGCACGGCGAGAACCTGTCCCTGATCGAGACGAAAGCCGACATTGCGCAGCAGAGATTTTGGCCCGCCCGGCTGTGCGAGCGTTCGCGACAGATCCCTGGCTTCCAGTACGGCTACATTCGTCGTCAAGGATTGTCCCCGATGGTAATAGGGCAAGTTTAAACCGGCGCCGTAAAGTTGCCCAATCTGGATCTTGCTGATAGTTGCGATGGGTCGTTCAGCCTTTCCGGGGAGCCATTGAAGCGTGAATATCCGACGCACCCGGTTCTACGCTAGGCTATGATCGGCAGAAGCAGGCAGGCTAACTGAGAGGACCAGACAACCATGGAAATGATTGCAGCACGCGCTGGACGCGAGGAGATTCAGATTTCCGATAAGAGGATCAGCAAGTCGCTTCGGTATTTCGGCATACTCGTTCTTCTTATTTTCACCACTGCGATCGCTCCCGCGCAGCACAATCGCAATCCTCCGTGTGCCTGTGAGATCCCCAACGGTCCGCCCAATCCGCACCCCTATCTTGTCGGCTATCTCGGCGTCTATCATCCGGCGGACTGGGTCGCTCTGGCCAAGACGCTCGACTTCACCAGGATGACTCACCTGAATCTTGCGTTTATCAATCCGCCGCTCTGCAACGGCCCATGCACGGCGCAAAGCGACATGACGCTTCACGCCGATCCATCCTTTACAGACGATGCTCTCAAAATCATTGTCGATTCCGCGCACGCGCACGGCACCAAAGTTCTTGCCTCGCTTGGCGGCGATGGGGGCGACAGCAGGTATATGCAGTTTTACAACGCCGGCCTGTCCAATCAGATCGCCGACTCTGTGAATGCGTACGTGAAAGAGCATAACCTCGATGGCGTGGATGTCGACATCGAGCGGCCGGATCAAATGGGCGTGCCTTACACCCAGTTCGTGAACGCTCTAGTCTCCAGGCTTCGCCCGGAAGGAAAACTAATTACCGCCGCTGTTGCGCAGTACATCCAGGCGGGCGTTCAGGACCTGGTTCTGCAACAGTTCGACATTATCAATGTCATGATCTACGGCGGCTACGATCGCAGTGTTGCCGACATGGCATGGTGGCTCAACAGCGAGCACATTCCCAAGGAAAAGCTCACGCTCGGAATCGGATTCCATAATTACAGCGCGATCCTCGCCGCTTATCCAAATGCCTGGGCCGTCGATACCGTCGGCGGCGGCGCCTTTCGCAACGGCGCCGTGATGAATTACCAGGGAGAAGCCACCGTCGCCAAACTGACGCAGCTCAGTGCGCAATATGGCGGCGCGATGATCTGGGAACTCAGTCAGGACGATCAGACCAGCCCACACTCCCTGTTGAAGGTCATACAGAAGAATCTCGACCCCAGCACGCCGCGAATTCCCATCGTTGTGCCGTCGCGCGGGGAGGATGGGAACTAGAGAACCAGAGAACTAGAGCATTTTCAGGGATGGTATAGAGAGATTTGGGGTGCCCCATCTTAGCCGCGTGTCGCCGTGGCGACCGGCTAGGGTGGGTGGTCGAGAACCCTTGCTCTACAGCAACTGTGAAAATGTTCTAGCTCGCTTGTTTGGAAAGCGGTGAGGATGTTGCCGGGCATTGGCTCGGCGGACCTGCGCGTCAATTTGTAGTGCCAAAGCGCCGTACCAAATAACCGTGCTGACATCTAGGAAGTGGTTTATCCAATCCCGGCTAGTTCACGAATCCCCCTGCTTCTTTGGTCTTGTCACATACACCGTTCGTTGGCTGCGTGGGTAGGAATGTCACCCATGCTGACCCTCCACCGGTGGAATTGGGTGGGCTGAGCAGCGCCGGAGTGCTGAAATCGAAGAAATCACTCATGTCCCCGTTGTCCAGCCAGTGTTGATCCCGGGGTCCCAGCGGCGGAACATTGAATGTCTTCTCAATAAATGCCAGGATGGCGGTGTAGTCCATCGGAGTGTGCGAGACGTAGTTCGGCTTTGCATAAGGTGAAATCACCATCACGGGCACTCGCAATCCGCTCAGGTTGAACATATCGTAGCCCCCGTTTGCAGGGGTGGGAGCTGTGAGAGTCGCGTCGGGGCCAGTATGGCAGTAGCCATATGAGCCATTGTTCGGATCCGGGCATTCCCCTTGCGAGTACGGCCCCGGAAGCGGGACCGTGATCGGCGGCACATGATCGTACAGCCCGCCTTCCTCATCGTAGGTCAGAATGAATACTGAATCCTGCCAGGCGTCGCTATTCATCAGTGCGTTGACGATGGACTGGACATAAGCCGCCCCTTTTTGAATATTGTTGTCCGGGTGTTCGTCAAGGCCGCTCTTACCAGAGGCGGCTTCGATAAAGATAACCTGAGGCAATGTTTTGTCGGGATCGCAGGGCCCACCACTGCAACTGCCTGCAAGCAGGCTCGTCAAATAATTAAGGTGGTAGGTTTTGCTCTGTACGGCTGGATCGTTCCAGTCCTGGTAATTAGGCAAAAACATGCCGTCCTGGTAGTAGTAACGCCAGCTCACATTAGCTTTATTCATCGCGCTAAAAATGGTCGGTGCGCTGTACTGTGGATGGCTCGCGTCCGAATCCCCATATTCGTGGCCGAATGAGCTTGCGGCGAACAAGTACATACGGTTGGGATATGTTGCCGTCAGGACAGGCGAGAACCAACGATCGCTGGTGGCAAAGAAGGTCGCCAGATCGTAATAGTACGGTAAGTCGGTCTGGTTGTAATAGCCCATGGCGCGGCTGCCCTCGGGATCGTAATTGGTCTCGCCAGGGGAAAGGCCGCCATTGGGTGTGTCGAGGAAGTTGTTCATTGCAAATGAGCCGGCCGTGTACTGGCTGGTCGTTTGCCACGCAGCGTCCCCGCCCTTTAACGCCACATTATGATGGCTTTCATCCCAGGAAGGCGTCGGGTTCTGGGTACAGACCGTTGGCTCATGGAATGGCTTGACTTGTTTGCCGTCATGATGGTTCGTGAGCACCACGTTTGGATCGAATCCGTCTACATCCGATGGGCTGGCCTGTATGCCGAACGGCTGTAAACGTTGCGCGCGATAAGCCCCGAGAACGCCGAAGTAATTGTCGAACGACCGGTTCTCCTGCAGCATGAAAAAGATGTGCTTGATCTTGCCAGCCGCTACTGAAGTCACCGTTACCGTAATAGTTTGTTTTAGCTGTAAACCATTTGCGAGCGTGGCCGTCGCGGTGTAGGTAGTTGTCGCACCCGGTGAAACCGTGGTTGAGCCGTGAGGTAGTGGCGTGCATGGAGAGCAGCCGCCATTGTCGATCGAAAGCGCAGTTACAGAGGGGTCGACATCCCATGTAAGCGTGACGGGTTGATTGGGCGTGCTTATGGTCGGGGACGCTGTCAGATTTATATTGACCGCAGTAATGGTGACGCTTGCAGGCTGACTTTGTTGGCCCCCAGTACCAGTGGCGACCATTGTGTATGTAGCCGTCGCCGGGACTGGGATTGGGATGCCGGCAGGATTTGAAACTGGCAAAGGGCCAGTCTCACTCGGATCGCCTTGGGGGAGCGCAGGAGAAAAGGTCACCGAGGTGGCGTTGGTAGTCTGCCACATCAACGTTGACGATGCGCCCGCAACAACGGTTGTGGGATTTGCGGTCAATTGCGATATCTGCGGCGCACCCTGGGCAACGGCAACCGATACTGTCTGCGGCGCAGTACTGCCCGCTGGCCCAGTAGCTACGGCCGTGTAGGTTGTGTTTTCTGTCGGCTGGTCTGGAGCTGGATTCTGCGCCGTGGAAATCTGCCGGGTAACTCCATCTGCGCCGACAGCCGTGATTTTGATCGAGGTAGCATTGGTCAATTGCCAGCTCAGGTCCACAGTATCGCCTTTTGTGATGCTGCTGCTGCTTGCGCTGAAAACTAAGCTCGGCGGTTGCGGCTGTGTCACCGAGACATCCACCACCTGCGGATCGCTATTGCCTCCTGGTCCAGTCGCTATGGCCGTGTAGGTTGTGTCTTCAGTCGGCTGGTCTGAAGCTGGATTGTGCGCCGTGGAGATCTGCCGGGTAACCCCGTCTCCGCCTACGGCTGTGATTGCGATTGAGGTGGCATTGGTCAGTTGCCAGCTCAGGTTCACCGTACCGCCGGTCGTGATGGTAGTTCTGTCTGCGGTGAAGGTCAGCGTGGGCACGGGCTCGTTCACCGCGACTTTCGCTTGCCCCTGAGCGCTCCCACCCGTTCCGGTAGCTGTTGCAGCATAGGTGGTGGTCTGAGTGGGTTTGTCCTGAACGCTTCCGTTCAATTGGGAGGCGGTAGAGATGTTCCGGACGGTACCGTCTGCCCCGGTCGCGGAAATAGCCACGGAAGCGGCATTGGTTGTTTGCCAGGTCAACGTGACTGCCTGGCCTGTGACGATGCTGCTGCTGCTGGCCGAAAAAACAAGAGTCGGCGCCGTCGGCGTTGGCGGCGGCGTCACGGACTTGGATGAACCTGAACCGCAGCCTGTTAAGGCGATGAGCAGTGAAATTGCCGTCAACTCAAGCAGAAGTTGCGAACTCGATGCGAGACGTCCAATCCTGCTGAATGTAAATGATGAAATTTGTCCCGCTTGGCTGCTCTTACGCATCCTGCCTCCGCCCCTTGGATTGACCGACTGTAATGTATTTCTGCTCAAGGGGCGGATCTGGTAAAGCTGGCGTCCTTAAAACAACATTTCTGATGGCCTCTCCCATTTCGATTCCCCTTTTCCGGATCAGCGTCAAGCTGACAAGCCTTGAACGGTGCATTAGCTCCTTAGATTCAGAGTTGCTGCTCAAAGTTTGATCGGGAATTGCCGAAAATGTGTTCGGGAAGGGCAACATTCAGCGTAAAGTGTTTGTTTGTATTAGGCTGGCCCCCCAAGGCATCCATAGGGAAATACCGATACCGCTGCCCATTCCGCGATTTCTCAGCGGCGATACCCTTATTCGCACACCCCACATTGTGGATCGACGGTATATTTTGTGCCGGGAATAGAACTACGACGAAATCCGCGCGACCGGGATACTATATCGGTCAGTGGCGTCCCCTCAAAACAAGCGTCGAGCTGTCGTGATCGTCATTGCTTTGGTGCTGGCAGTGCCGTTGAGCGCTCAGGCAGCCGGGCAACATCCATCCACCGCGGCGGCAGGCGCAAAGAACTCTGCGCGAGATGGGTACGTAGGGGATGGTGCTTGCATACGCTGTCATGCAGAGACTGTCTCTTCTTTTCACAAGACGACCCACTATCTGACTTCCAGTGAACCTGGCGAAACCTCCATTCTTGGTAAGTTCACATCGGGCAACAACATCCTGAAAACGGCGAACCCGGGGCTTTATTTCAAGATGGAGGAGCACCGCACGGATGGGGGCAGAACCACATTTTCTCAGACTGCAGTGGAAGGAGACCCTTCCGACGAAAACTCGCAGACAGAGCGCTTTGGTGTGGTGATCGGGTCCGGGGAAAAGGGCCAAACGTATTTGTATTGGAACGGAGATCGGCTATTCGAGCTGCCCGTTTCCTATTGGGCGACCCTGGGCTGGGTCAACAGTCCCGGCTATCGCGATGGGCACGCCGATTTCGACCGGCTGATCATTCCACGATGTCTGGAGTGTCACGCAACTTATTTTGAGAATCGCCCGCCGCCCATCAACCGGTATAACCCAGCGGATTACGCGCTTGGCATCCAGTGTGAAGTGTGTCACGGGCCGGGACGAGAACACGTTGCATTGGAGGAATCGAAGCCGGCAGCTCACCCGACTTCCGGCATCCTGAATCCGGCGCGATTCTCGCGAGACCGGCAAATGGATCTTTGCGCCTGGTGTCATGCCGGACTCGGCTGGTCTCTTCGCCCAGCGTTTTCCTATCGTCCTGGTGAACCGCTGGATAAGTACATTGATTTACCGCCGCCCGGTCCCCTGGTCGCGCCTGACGTTCATGGCAACCAGGTAGGGATGCTGGAGAAGAGTGTATGCTTCCGTTCGTCGGATATGACTTGCCTCACCTGTCACGATGTCCATGTCACGCAGCACGACGTGACCTATTTTTCCAATAAATGCCTGACTTGCCACAAGCCTGACTCTGCGACATTCTCAAAACCGAACCATCCGGTCACAAAGAACTGCGTCGATTGCCACATGCCCCGGCAGAACACCAACCAGATCGTCTTCAATTTTGAGGGAAAGAGGATGGCGCCACAGATGAGGAATCACTGGATCAAGGTCTACCCTGCGAGCGAGACCTCGGTCGCGAATCATTAACGATTCCGCGCTCCCGCTCTTGCGGATATACGGGTACGTAGAACAACTTTCGCCTGGCGCACTATCAGGAAGTCGAGCAACCCACATCGCAGGCTGGAGCATTTTCATGGATGGTATAGAGAGATTTTGGGGTGCCCCATCCTAGCCGCGTGTCGCCATGGCGACCGGCTAGGGTGGGAGGTTGAGATCTACAGCAACTGTAAAACCGCTCTAGTGCCCGGAAAATGCCGCGGATGGGGCTGGGTCGCCGCTGGTTTCGCTTTCCTTGATATCCATGCGTTCGATGAGACCGTTGGCGATGGTATACGCGTGCCACACCTCGCTGTCTGAAAGAACGTCACCGCCAAGGCTCTTTACAAGCTGATGAACTCTGACGTCAACCCTGCCCGCTCCACGTTCAATCGCTTCGATCAGCTCAACATGTGGATCGAACTGCTTCCACTGGCGGGTCCAGTAGGCACGAATCTCTTCTTTGCCAACCGCGCGTCCGCCTTCCGAGGCCTTGGGCCAGCTCACGTTCTCACTCATGAGCGCCAGGGCGGCATCAATGTCTCGCCGGTTGAAAGCCGCGTAGGCCTCAGCGATCGGAATCTGTGTATTTGCCATGGGTCCTCTCCGTCGTACATGTGCGTACATTACACGAACAGGCATGGAAGTTACGAAAAGCTCTGAACTCGTTGTGTATCCCCGCGTCCGCAATTTCTCCTGAGGGGATGGCTGGCGCTGTCTAGGATTGGGTGTCGCATTGTGACGGGATCGTAGGATGCGCCTAAGCGGGAGTTGCAGCGCGGGTTATGAATCATGGATGTCAGGAGACCAACCCGGCGGGTGAGCCATCTCACCAATATGAGGGACAGGCCGGGTTACTTCAGCGAAGCCCGCAATTTGCTCTGCACGGTCCCACAGATTGGAGGGGTAACAATATGAGACAGGGCTTTTTTTGTTCATCCAGGATCATGGCATTGGCAATCGGGTTGCTGCTGCTGACGACCACTCCGGCGGTGTGGGCGCAGATGGCGCCGGGAGCGCGGCCCAGTGGCGGCATGTCCCCAGGGGCGCAGCCCAATGGGACGCAGTCGAATGGCATGCAGTCGAATGGGATACAGCCGATGGGGCCGAATTCGGTGAACAACCAGCAAAATGCAATTGAAAACCAGACATTTGGCAATATTCGGCGAAACATTGAAGTGGAAACCAAGCTGAGCAAGATGGCGATGAAGAAGAGCAGCAATGCGGATGTCAAGAATTTTGCCCATCAGGTGATTGCGGACAATCATAAGCTGCAGGACAAGGTGAGCATGCCGGTATCCCCAGATTCAATGGCCGTTGCTCCTCAGGTGCCCAGGCAGACGCAGGACGCCGAAAAGCAGATGAAGAAGCTGTCTGGCACCCAGTTCGATCAGCAGTATCTGGTGCAGATGGACGCCTACATCAAGAACGACAAGCAGGTGGCGAGCCAGGCTGCGCAGCAAACGACCGTGCCGGCCGTCAGCCAGGTAGGGATGCAGATGCAGCCCATGGCGGAACAACATCAAAAGCAAATTGCTCAACTGACCGAGGAAGAACACATGAAGATTCAGTAGGCCGATCTCGCGCTGACGCGATCGCCGCTCGGATAAAAGAACCCTGGCTGGGCACATTGAGAGGTACCCCTCAGCGGGGCTGAAGCCCGCCCGTGTGGTGTCGCGCTTGTGCTATTCGACTCGCCTTGGGGCGGGAGGCGCAAGCGCATTTTCTTGTATCCGGGGATGGGTTGAGCGTAGATTGTAGACGCCATAGAATGAATCGCAGTCGTTGCGATGAC
>Ga0134126_10007450_pt1 | contig 13750 bp, 11 predicted proteins | sample KB31752_FD_96881 | JGI IMG/M metagenome (GOLD analysis project Ga0134126, IMG submission 96881) | Terrestrial soil microbial communities with excess Nitrogen fertilizer from Kellogg Biological Station, Michigan, USA - KB3-175-2 | ecosystem: Environmental > Terrestrial > Soil > Unclassified ...
CCCGCATACGAAGCTCTTTCGCGAGGAGCGCGAGCGGCCCGTCTGGCTGCTGGTGGATCTGCAGCCCGGCCTCTTCTTCGGCACGCGCCGTCAGTTGAAATCGGCGCTCGTCGTGCGCACGGCGGCGCTCCTCGCCTGGATCGCATCGCTCAGCGGCGACCGCGTCGGGGCCGTGATTACGGACGGCGCCGGAGAGGCGCGCGTCCTTCCCGCCCGCGCCCGTCAGGCGGGTGTGTTGCCGTTGCTGCAGGCGCTGCTGGAGGCTCAGCCGAAATCGCCCGGGCAGCCGGCACCGCTCGCGCTCGAGGACGGATTGCGCGCGCTGCTGCCGCTGGCCCGTCCCGGCAGTCAGATCCTGGCGCTCAGCGACTTCGCCGGCCTGCGCGAGGAAGCCGGCAGCCTCTGGACCGGGCTCGCCGCGCACGGCGACCTGCGCCTTTTCTGGATTACCGATCCGCTGGAGGAACAGGGCCTGCCCAACGGCCGCTTCCGCGCCGGGCTGCCCGGCCGCCTGAGCATCCTGGACGGGGCGCGTGTGCGCGAGCGTTGGCGGCAGGTCTGGAACGAGCGTCAGGCGCGCATCTTTGAACTCTCGCAACGCACCGCCGCCCCGATCGTGAGGCTCGGCACCGCGGAAGCGGCGGAGCAAGTCCTGCGGCCCCTGTTGCGGGCCCGGCAATCGGCGGCATGACACCAGCCTGGACCGCACAACTCGCTCCCGCCCACGCTCCACCGCCGCCGGGCTGGTGGCCGCCCGCGCCCGGTTGGTGGATCGTGGCGGCACTGCTGCTCGTGTCGGCGGCGGTCGCAGTGCGGTGGTGGCGTGACCCCTACCGGAGGAGCCGCCGCGCGGCGCTGCGCGAGCTTCGCTTCATCCGGGCAGATCAATCCGACGTCATCGCAAGCGCCCGCGCCATCGAAAGTCTCCTGCGCCGCTTCGCGATCGCGGTGTTTGGCGGCGCGCGGGTCGCCCGCCTGACGGGCGATGCGTGGCTGCGATTCGTCGCGGCCGAGGGTGGCGCGCCGCTCGGGGGCGAGGCGGGCCGCTCGCTGCTCGCGGCCGCGTTCGGCAATGTGGCAAGCAGCGACCGGGAGCGCTGGATTGCCGCGGCGGATGCATTCGTGCGCCGCGCGCGCCAGACGCCTCCCGCGCCGCGCGTGGAGAAACGCTGATGTTTCACCTCGCGTGGCCGTGGATGGCGCTCCTTCTCCCCTTGCCGTGGCTGTTGCTCCGGATGCGCAGGGTCGCCGAGCCGGCCGGCTCGGCGGTATATCTGCCGCTCATCACGGCCGTTGCATCGCCGCGCGCCGCGACATCGTCACTGTCACGCGGCGCAGCGGCGCTCTCCGCCGCGGCCTGGGCGCTTCTCGTGTTGGCGGCGATGCGCCCGCAATGGCTGGGCGAGCCTCTGCCGGTGCCGACGAGCGGCCGGCAGATCATGTTGGCGATCGACTGCTCCGGATCCATGGCTTCCCAGGACATGGGCGGCGCGGCGCGGCTGGAGATCGTGCAGATCGTTGCCGGCCGGTTCATCGATCACCGCAAGGGCGATCAGGTGGGGCTGATCCTCTTCGGGACGCGTCCGTACCTGCAGGCGCCGCTCTCGGCTGACATCGCGACCGTACACCAGTTTCTGAACGAGGCCGTGGTGGGAGTCGCGGGTACGCAGACCGCGATCGGCGACGCCATCGGCCTTGCGATCAAGGAGCTGCGTCAGCGCGAGCGTACGGGCGGCGCCCCCGTGCACAAATCGGTGCTGATCCTGCTCACCGATGGCGGCAACGACGCCGGCGTCATGCCGCCGCTCGAGGCCGCGCGGCTTGCCGCCCAGATCGGCCTGCGCGTCTTCACGATCGGCGTCGGAGCGTCCGAAGAGCAATCCCTGTTCGGGCTCAGCAACGGCAACACCGACCTCGACGTCGGCCTCTTGAAGCAGATCGCGAGCATCACGGGCGGCGAATATTTCCGCGCCGACAGTCCGGAGTCGTTGCAGGCGGTCTACCGCCGGATCAACGAGCTCGAGCCGACCGTGGGGAACAAGCAGTGGCTGCGGCCCGCGGCCGAGTGGTTCACCTGGCCGCTGGCGCTCGCTCTGCTTCTCAGCGTACCCGCCGCCTGGCTCATGGCGGAACGGCTCTGACGTCATGGGCGATTTCCACTTTCTGAACCCCTACTGGCTGCTCGCCCTCCCGCCGCTGGTGGCGCTGGCTGTCTGGTTCGCCCGCCGCCGCGGTCGCGATGGTCCATGGCCGCAGCTTCTGGATGGCGAGCTGCTCGCCCTCTTGCGGCTGAGCGAAGGCGGCGCGGCACGCTCGCCGTGGCTTCTCATCGGACTCATCTGGACGATCGCCGTGCTGGCCCTCGCCGGACCCACGTGGCAGCGTCAGATCACGCCCGCCTATCGCGCGCCCGCGGCCTGGATCGTGGCGCTCGAGCTTTCGCCCTCCATGAGCGCCACGGACGTTTCGCCGAGCCGGATCGCGCGAGCGCGCTTCGGCATCAACGATTTGCTGTCGGCGGCACACGATGCCCGCGTGGGACTCGTCGCGTTCGCTGGCGACGCCTATACGGTCGCGCCGCTCACCGAAGATGTCGCCACCATCAGCAACCTGGCGCGGCCGCTGTCGCCCAGTCTGATGCCGGAGGCCGGCAATCGCCTGGCGCCCGCGCTCGATGAAGCCGCGCGCCTGGTTGGCGCATCACGCGGACAGGATCGCCAGGTGATCGTCTTCACGGATGGATTCACGGATCCGGCGCGCGCTCTGGTCTCGGCGCAGCGGCTGCGGCAACAGGGAATTGCCCTCAACATCGTCGGCGTCGGCACGGCCAGCGGCGCGCCGCAGCCGGACGGCAACGGCGGTTTCGTTCGCAATGCACAGCGTCAGGTCGCGCTGACACGGCTCGATACGGGCCTGCTCGAGCAGGTCGCCGCGGCCGGCGGCGGCCGATATGTGCCGTTGAGCGCACTGCCGACCCTGATCGCGCACCTGCACGCCGCCGGCTCGCGGGAGATGCGCTCCGGTGTTGCCGCGCCCCACGTGCGGCTGTCGAGTTGGCTCAATGACGGGGTATGGCTGCTGCCGCCGCTCCTGCTCCTGGCGGCGCTCATCGCGCGTCGAGGATGGCTATGAGAGCATCCTGGCTCGTTCTGCTCGCGAGTCTCCCGTTGGGTGGTTTGGGCCTCGCCCCCAGCGCGCTGGCCGGCGATGCGCCCACGGCATGGTCCGACCTCTGGCACACGCCGGAGCAGCAGGGTCAGGCGCTGCTCGATGCGGGGGATCCGAGCCAGGCGGCAGCGCGATTCCATGATCCGCGGCGACGCGGTTATGCGGAGCTGCAGGCAGGCCGATACCAGGAAGCGGCAAAGCTCCTCGAGCCGCTTCGTGACGCGCAATCCGAATACAACCGCGGCAACGCCCTCGCCAAGGCGGGACAACTGCAGCCGGCGCTCGCAGCGTACGATGCCGCGTTGCAGCAGTCTCCGGCCGACAAGGACATCCGGCACAATCGCGATCTGGTCGAGCGCGCACTGAAGCAACAGCCTGCCGCACCGCAGCCCTCCGGCAACGGTGGGCAGAACGGGCGCAAGTCCGGCTCGTCCGGTCAGCGGCAGTCCGGCTCCGGACAGCAGAAAGGATCAGGCTCGCAACAGTCCGCTGCTCGCGGCCAGCAGCCCGCCGGAGGCGCACCCAACGACTCGCGCGCGGGTGGCAATGGGGCCGACCCCGGTAATTCCAACCAACAGCAGGCCGGCCGGGGCAGCGGTGATCCCTCCAGGGAAGCACCCGGACAGGCGCAGCGCGATGCGGCGGAGGCCGCGGCGCTCGCCCGGCAGCAACAGCAGCGAAAGCCCGGCGATACCGCTGAACCGCCCGGCGCGACGCGACAGGGAACGGCCAGATCCGGCTCCAAGGAAGGCGGCAAGGGCTCGAATACGCAGAGTCTGCTCGGGGGCGGCATGCAAACCCCTAAGCAAAAGCCGGAGAGCGAGCGGCAGCTGGCTCTCGATCAATGGCTGCGGCAGATCCCTGACAGCCCGGCCGGTCTGCTGCAGCGCAAGTTCCTCATCGAGCACATGATCAGGCAGCAGGGGAGCGGTGAGCCCCAGACGGGCAGTCCATGAAGGCACAGCTCCACAGCGCATGCCTGATGCTGGCTCTCGCCCTCATGGCCCTGGGCACGGCACGGGCGGACATCAAGGCATCGCTCGACGCATCGCAGATCGCTGTGGGCGATACCGTGCAGTTGACTCTCGAGCACGACGGCCGCGTGAGTGGCCAACCCGACCTCGCGCCCCTGCAGCAGAGCTTCGACATCCTGGGCACGAGCAGCAGCACCATGATCGAGCTCGTCAATGGCAGCGCTTCGGAGAAGACCCAGGTCGTCCTCACTCTGGCGGCGAAGCGCACGGGACGCCTGACCATCCCCTCTCTCACCTGGGGCGGCGAGAGAAGCCAACCTCTGACACTCAGCGTTGCCGGACCGGACGGAGCGGCGCAGTCCGGGGACGCTCCGGCACAATCAGCGCCCAACGTCTTCATGGAGGCGAGCGTGTCGCCGGAGCAGCCGTATGTGCAGGCTGCCGTACAGTTGACCGTGCGCCTGTTCGCGGCAGACACCTTGTACCACGCCGATCTGGAGCTGCCCGAGAGCGGTGATGTGGTGGCGAAGCAGGTGGGATCCGACGAGACCGGCACCGCCGAGCGCAACGGCCGCTCTTACCAGGTCTTCACCCGTCACTACCTCCTGTTTCCCCTGCACAGCGGCAAGCTGACTCTGCAGGGCCCGGTGCTCGATGCCGAGCTGGCGATGAGCCAGTCCCGCAGGAGTTACGGCACCGATCCGTGGGGCGGCGGATTGTTCGGCGGCCCGCTGCTGCAGACGGTGCGGCCCATCCGCCTGCGCGGCAAGCCCATCGTGCTGGCGGTGCGTGCGCGACCCGCGAGCGCCGTCGGCAGTTACTGGCTGCCGGCCCGCGATGTCACCCTGACCGCCACCTGGACTCCGGCGAAGCTCACCGCGCAGGCGGGCGACCCCGTCACCCTCGACCTGGATCTCAAGGCGACCGGACTGACCGCCGCGCAACTGCCCGACCTCGCCTCGCTGTTGAGTCCGCCTTCGGGCCTCAAATCCTATCCGGATCAGCCCAAGCTCGATGACTCCGCGCAGGGCGGCACGCTCATCGGCCGCCGCGAGCAGACCATTGCCTTCATGGCGAGCTCGCCCGGGCACTACACGATCCCGGCGCTCACGGTGAGCTGGTGGGACACGCAGACCAACCAACCTCGGGTAGCGACCCTGGCGGCGCATACGTTGAGCATCCTTCCCGCGCCCGGCGTCGCGCCGGGCACCGCGCCGGCCGCCGCTTCCACCGCATCGGGCGCCGCCGCTGCCCCCGCGACCTCGGGGACTCCTCCTCCGCCGCCGGCGCAGCCGACACGCCCGGTGTCGCCGCCAGGCGCGTCTCATCAGGCACCCGCCGCGGTGTCAGCTCAAAAATCCGCGCCCGCAAGCGCCTCATCCGAATGGGAATGGATCAGTTTCGGCCTGGCGACCATATGGCTCGCCACGGTCGCCGGCTGGCTGTGGTCACGACGATCGCGAGCCGCGCGCGCCAAAGCGACCCCGCCGCGGCACCTCGAGCCGACCGCGACGCGGCCGCCGCCCGAGCTCTCCAAGGAACGCGCCGCCTTTCGCGCGGCCTGCGAGACCAACGACGCCCACGCGGCCAGAGCGCATCTGCTCGCCTGGGCGACGGCGCTCTGGGGCTCGACTCCCAGCGGTGTCAACGCGATTGCCGCGAGGCTCAACGATGCCAGCCTGGCCGACCTGCTCCGTGACCTCGATCGCGCCTGTTACGCCGGTGGCGCGTGGCAGGGCCGGCCCCTTGGCGCAGCGCTCACGGAGTTGCCCCGGCAGCCGGACAAGAGAGAAAGCGCGCGCGACGGCCTCGCGCCCCTCTATCCCTGACCGAAACCGCCGCCGCCCGGGGTCTCGATGACGAAGACATCGCCCGGCTCCATCGCGACCGCCGCTGTCGCCGTCAGATGCTCGACGGCTCCCGAGGCGCGGCGTATCCAATTCTTCCCGAGCTGTCCCGGGGCGCCGCCGCACAACCCGAAAGGCGGCACGCGACGCCGGTTCGACAGGATCGCAGCGGTCATCGGCGCCCTGAAGCGGACTTCGCGCACGACACCGTTGCCGCCGCGGTGCCGGCCCTGCCCACCCGATCCGGCTCGGATGGCGAAGCGGTCGAGCAGCACGGGAAAGCGCCACTCCAGCACTTCCGGGTCGGTCAGCAGACTGTTGGTGGCATGGGTCTGCACGGCATCCGTGCCATCGAAGTCGGGGCCCGCCCCGGAGCCGCCGCAGACGGTCTCGTAATACTGGTGCGTGCCGTCGCCGAAAGTGAAGTTGTTCATCGTGCCCTGCGCTCCGGCGAGGACTCCCAACGCGCCATACAGCGTATCGATGATGGTCTGGCTGGTCTCCACGTTGCCCGCCACGACCGCCGCGGGGTATCGCGGCCGCAGCATCGAGCCTTCCGGAATGAAGATCTCCAGCGGTATGAGACAGCCGTCATTCATCGGGATGTCATCCTCGACCAGCGTGCGAAAGACATAGAGCACCGCCGCGCGCGAGATGGCGGGCGGCGCGTTGAAGTTGTTGGGCCGCTGCGCGCTGGTGCCGCTGAAATCGATGCGCGCGCTGCGCGCGGCGCGGTCGATCGTGATCCGCGCCTGGATCACGGACCCATCGTCCATTTCGTATGCAAACTCCCCGTCGTGCAGAACGTCGAGGACACGCCTGACGGCCTCCGCGGCATGGTCCTGAACGTGCCGCATGTACGCATTCACGACCTGCAGACCGAAATGACCCACCATCCGCCGCAGCTCCTCCGCGCCCTTGGCACAGGCCGCGACCTGCGCCTTGAGATCGGCGATGTTCTGCTCCGGGTTGCGCGAGGGATGGGCGCCGCCGTGCAGCAGCGCGAGCGTCTCCTCCTCCAGGAACCGCCCGCCGTCGACCAGCAGGAAGTTGTCGATCAGCACGCCTTCTTCCGCGATCGTGCGGCTGCCCGGGGGCATCGACCCCGGTGTGATGCCGCCGATATCGGCGTGATGGCCGCGCGAAGCAACGTAGAAGAGCGGCTCCGCATTCACCGCCGCTGCCGGGGCTTCGGCGCCGAAAACAGGCATGATGACGGTGATGTCCGGAAGATGCGTACCGCCGTTGTAAGGAGCGTTGAGCGCGTACACGTCCCCCGGCAGCATGCCGCGGCCATGCGCCTCGCGATCCCGCGCCGCGATGATGACCTTGACGCTCTCACCCATCGAGCCGAGGTGGATCGGCATGTGGGGCGCGTTCGCGATCAGCGCGCCGTGACGGTCGAAGACCGCGCAGGAGTAATCCAGGCGCTCCTTGATGTTGACGGAGCGTGACGTGCTCTGCAGGGCAACGCCCATCTGCTCGGCGATCGACATGTAGAGATTGCCGAACACCTCCAGCATGACGGGATCGGCATCGGTTCCGATCGCGGCGCGCTGCGGCAGCGCCGCGACACGCTCCAGGATGAGATTTTCCAGGCCATCTACGGTTGCGCGCCAACCGGGCTCCACGACTGTCGTGGCTGACGCTTCGATGATGACGGCCGGCGCGGCGATGACGTGTCCACAGCGCAGATCGTCGCGCGAATAGATCGGTGTGTCAGCCGCCGCGGAGCCGAACCAGATCGGCCGCCGCGCGCGCACCGGTGGTGGCGCGGCTGCCACGGCGGCAGCTCCCTCAGGGCGGCTCTGCGCCTCGCCGCCGCCGATGACCTCGACCGACGCCGCCTCGACGATCAGACGCCTGCCCGGCACATCGAAGCCGAACCGGGCCCGATGGGCTGCCGCGAATGCCGCGGCAACTGCGGCGGTCTCGCCGAAGGGGATGAGGAGCGTGAGATCCGTGCCTTCGTACTTCAGGTGCAGATGGCGCAGCACGGTGGTGTTGCCGGCGGCGACGCCCTGCGCGGTCATTTCCGCGACGCCTTCGCGCTCGAGGTCGGCCAGGATGCGCTGCAGCAGCGGCCGCAATGGCTCCGCCAGCGGCGCCTCCACGGCCTTTTGCCTGAGCACCCGCAGATCCGCCAACCCCATGCCGTACGCCGACAGCACGCCCGCCAGCCGGTGAATGAGGACACGGCGCATCCCGAGGGCATCCGCCACCGGACAGGCGTGCTGCCCGCCCGCGCCGCCGAAGCAAGCCAGGGTGTACGCCGTGACGTCGTGACCCCGCTGGATGGAGATCTGCTTGATGGCATTCGCCATGTTCTCCACGGCGATCCGCAGGAAACCCTGCGCCAGCTCCTGGGGCGAGCGGCGCGCACCCGTCGCCCGCGCCACGTCGTCCGCCATTTCAGTGAACTGCGTTGCGACGGCCGCCGCGTCGATCGCGTCATCCGCATGGGGTCCAAACACGTGCGGAAAGAACTCCGCCTGCAGCCGTCCCAACATGACATTACAGTCGGTCACCGTGAGCGGTCCGCCGCGCCGGTAGCAGGCCGGCCCGGGGATGGCGCCGGCGGACTGCGGGCCGACCCGCAGCCGGATGCCGTCGAAGCGGCAGATCGAGCCGCCGCCCGCCGCGACCGTATGGATGTGCATCATGGGCGCGCGGATCCGCACGCCGGCCACGAGAGTCTCGAAGGTGCGCTCGAGCTCGCCGGCGTAGTGAGACACGTCGGTCGAGGTGCCGCCCATGTCGAATCCGATGACCTTCTGCGCGCCCGCCTCGGTCGCGGTGCGCACCATGCCGACGATGCCGCCCGCCGGTCCGGAGAGGATCGCGTCCTTGCCGTGAAACCGGCGAGCCTCCACCAGACCGCCGTTCGACTGCATGAAGAGCAGCCGCACGCCGTCCCCCAGCTCGCCGCCCACCTGATCCACGTACCGGCGCAGTACGGGAGAGAGGTAGGCGTCGACCACCGTGGTGTCACCCCGGCCCACCAGCTTGATGAGCGGACTGACCTCGTGACTCACCGACACCTGGGTGAAGCCGATCTCGCGCGCGAGCTGCGCGCAAGCGCGCTCGTGCTGCGGGAAGCGATACCCGTGCACGAAGACGATCGCGACCGCGCGGATGCCTTCGGCGAAAGCCCGCTGCAGGTCCTCACGCGAGCGCTGCAGATCCATCGGCAGGAGGACCTCGCCTTCGGCGCTCAGGCGCTCCCGGACTTCGATCGCGCGCTCGTACAGCAGCTCCGGCAGCACGATGTGCCGGTCGAAGAGCCGCGGGCGGTTCTGATAGCCGATCCGCAGCGCGTCGGCGAAGCCGGCCGTGATGGCGAGCAGCGTACGCACGCCGCGACGCTCGAGAAGCGCGTTGGTCGCGACGGTGGTCCCCATCTTGACCGCCGCTATTGCATCGGGAGGGAACGGCGCGCCCTGACGCAGGCCGAGGATCCGGCGAATGCCCTCCACCGCGGCATCGGAATACTGGTCCGGGCTCTCCGACAACAGCTTCTGCGTGCGCAGGCTCCCGTCCGGAGCGCGGGCCACGATATCCGTGAAGGTGCCTCCCCGGTCGATCCAGAACTGCCAGCCGGCGGGACTCATCGCTACATGGCGTTGCCGGCGAACGACTCGGCCTGCAGGCGGTCGAGGACCGCCTGCAGCTCCGCTGTGCGCTCGAGGCCGATCTTGCGCGCCGTCCGGGTGATGAGCTTGGGCGGAATGTCCTTGAGGAATCCACGGAGCGTTTTCACCGCCGGCGCGAAGCTCGGCCCCTTGGCGCCGGTGAGCGCAATGAGGCGCGCCGCGCCGATGTCGCCCAGGAAATCGAGCGAGTCGGCGTCGTGCAGCACGATGGCGTTGGGATCGCTGCCGGCGTCGCTGTAGAACATGTGGCCGCGCTCCGCGGCCTGCACGGCCACGAGTTTCTGCATCGGAAAGCCGGTGCCGCCCAGCATCGCGCGTGCCTGTCGCGCGGCGCACTCACCGTGCTCCATCTTCGGTCCCTTGCAGGGCATGAAGGCCGACATGTCGTGCAGGAAGGCGGCGGCAAACAACACGTCCTTGTCCACCTGCAGGCCATCGCCCTGCGCCAGGCGCACGGCCATGAGGTAGTCCCGCTCGGAATGCTGCCAGCCCCAGGCCGGATGCAGGAACCTGGCATGGGTGAGCTCGTAGAGCTTCACCTTCCACGGCGCATCGAGCGGTATTCCCGCCGCGGTGGCCGTGGCCGTGGGCGCGCCGGCGGCAAATGCAGGCGCGGCGCCGCCCAGCATGACAATCAGAAGCGTTGCGGTAACCACTCTCGTGCTCATGATGGGCTCGCTTTCAGCCTACTGCGGCAGGGATTGCAGCCAGCGGATCAGGGCCGCTTCCAATGCGATCCGATGATCGGAATAGACATGGTCGGTATCCAGGTGCACGGCGGTGACCGACGGATTGCGCCGGGCGCGCAGTGCACTGACGAGCGCACCGTCCGACGGCCCGTATCTGTCGTTGGCGGTGATGACGAGCAGCGGCACCCGACCGATCCGGTCATAGGCCTGATCGAATCGCCACGCCGCCGCGTGAGCCTCGAGCTCATCAGCCATCTGCTCCGCTGTGACGCCCGCCAGGGATTCCATCAGACCCGACAACCGTTCGACCAGCTGCGCGTGCGGCATGCTGCCGGCGAAATCCCTGCTCATGTCGGCAGCGGAAATCAGCGCCACACCGGCCAGCTGATGGTCCCGTGCGGCGGTCTCGACGGCAACCCAACCGCCCATGCTGTGGCCCACGATCACGATGTGGCGCGTGGCGATGCCGAGGCTTTCGGCAACGGGCGGGCTGCGCAGGTAGGCCAGTACGGCCTGCGCGTCCTGCGCACAATGCGCGAATCGGAAGCTGCCTGGGCTGCCCCATGAGCCGCGGTAAAAGAAGGTGATGGCGTTCCATCCGGCACGCCGCACCGCCTGCACGAGATCCAGGTTCTTCTCGTTACCCGGCAGGCCGATGAAGAAGAGCGCGGTGGGGTGCGGACCGGCCCCTCCAGGCAGGTAGGCGACGCCGTTGATCTCGAGCCCGCCCGTGGGAATGTGCAGCACTTCCATGCGCGGCGGATGGCGCGAATCGGGCGGCGGGTCGGTATCGACGGCCGGCGGGATCGCGGAAGCGGCCCATGCGCCCCCGCACATCGTGGCGAGTCCGATCCACAGCAGCGCACGACTCAACATGTCTCGGCGGAACATGACTCACCTCCCCCTCGCTGCGACAGTCTACCCGGCTGGCGCGCCCGCATCCTGCCCGTCGTGCCCGTCGCTCTTCTGCCCCTCCTTCCGGCCATTCTCCTGGCCGTTCCGCTGATCCTGCAGCCAGCGGTCCACCACCTGATCGAGAACCGTGAGCGGCAGGGCGCCGTGCTCCAGGATCGCCGCGTGGAAGCTCTTGATGTCGAACCGCGGCCCCAGCTCGTCTTTGGCCTTCTGCCGCAGCCGCTGGATGTCGATCTCCCCGATCATGTAGGAAAGCGCCTGGCCGGGCCAGGCGATGTAGCGGTCGACCTCGGTGTCGATGTTCTGCTCGGCGAGGGCGCTGTTGTCCTCGAAGTAGCGCACGGCCTGCGCGCGCGTCCAGCCCTCGGAGTGCATGCCCGTGTCGACGACGAGGCGCACGGCGCGCCACATCTGATAGTCCAGGTAGCCGAACTTCGCATACGGGTTGTCATAGAGCCCCATGTCGTCGCAGAGCGTCTCCGTGTAGAGCGCCCAGCCCTCGCCGAAGGAGCTGTAGTAGTCGAAGCGGCGGAAGTCCGGCAGGTTCGTCAGCTCCATCTCGATCGGGATCTGCAGCTGATGGCCGGGACGGCCTTCATGACAGGTGAGCACCTGGATCTCGTATTTCGGCCGGCTCCCGGGCTTGTAGAGGTTGACGGACATGTAGCCGGCCACGCTGCCATCTCCGGCCGGCGGATCGGAGTACGCGGGATAGGTGTCGGGAGCGAGTGATGCGGGAATCGGACGGATACCATAGGGCACGCGCGGCAGGATCCGGACCGGGAACTCCTTGACCAGCAGCGGATCCACGCGCTTGGCGGCTGCGCGGTAGGCCTCGATGAGATCCTGCGGATTCCTGTAGTAGAAGCGGGGGTTCGTGCGCAGGTAGCGGACGAAGTCCTTGTAGCTGCCCTTGAAGCCAACCTGTTTGAACACCTGCTCCATCTGCGCGTGGATCCCGGCGACCTTGCGCAGGCCCATGGCATGGATCTGCTCAGGCGTCAGGTTGGTGGTCGTGTACTCGCGCACCTGGAACGCGTAGTACGCCTTCCCGTTGGGCAGCGCCTGTGCAGCAATGCTGGCGCGACAGTGCGGCAGATACTCGTGATCGAAATACTGCTGGAATTCCCGGTATGCCGGCGTGACTTGCGTGGTAATCGCTGCCTTGGCGTCGGCGCGCAGCCGGGCCTGCTCGGCCGCGGGAATGATGTCCGGCATGTTCTCGAAGGGCGCATAGAGAGGGCTCTTCGTGGGATCGCTCACGACGTACGGCACGATCTGGTGCGGCACGCGCTGCATCACCACCTGCGGCTCCGTCATGCCGTCAGCCACCCCCTCCTTCAGCAGAGCGATGGTCTCGTCCATGAACGGCTTGAACGTCTGCAGGCGATGGACGAAGTTGCGGTAGTCGGCCTCGTTCTCGAAGCGCAATGACTGTGTGAGCGTCCTCAGGGTCTGAACGCCGTCCAGCTCGCTGACGGGCATGAGATAGCCCTTCAGCCCGTACTCCTCGACCTCCATCCCGTAGCGGTACTTGAAGAGATCGTAGGTGATCAGGTCCTCGCCAGTGAGGGCGCCGCGGTCGATGGCCGTGAGCTTCTGCAACGCCTGGATGTCCTCCTGATGCTCGCGCGCGAGCGTCGACAGGCTCACGTCGGGCCAGAAGGCGTCATATTGATGAAAGCCGTCAGCGGAAGCCTTGAGCGGGTCTTCGCGCATTTCCCGCTGCCACTCTGACGTCACCAGATCGTGCAGTGCCGTGGCCGCCGGGTTTGCGGGCTCCGCCGCAGCCGGCGCGGCGGCCATGGCCGCGAAGCCCATTGCGGCGGCGGCCAGTGCGGTGAAAACGACAGGGGCGCGCGCGATTCGGACCATGCAGGGACTCCAACGATCGGGCCGCCGCCGGCGGCACGCAGGTGTTGAAGCTACCACGAAGCGGACGGGGGCCCCGCTTTCTCCGTCGCCTCGCCGTCTCGGCTGGACGCGCTAGTCCAGTTTTGACCGGGCCTTTTCCGGCAGCGCCACGCTGAGCTCCAGTACCTCGTGACCTTCCTCCTGTCCGAGGTTGATCTGGACCGCCTCCGGATCGACGTTGACGTACTTGTGGATCACCTGCAGGATCTCCCGCCGCAGCAGCGGCAGATAGTCCGGGCTGCCGCGCGCGCTGCGCTCCTGCGCGACGATGATGCGCAGGCGCTCCTTGGCGACGCTGGCGGAAGAGGGGGGGCGGCGAAAGAGCGCGAGCAGCCCCACGTCAACCTCCGAACATGCGGGCGAAGAAGCCTCTCTTCGGCTCCTCCAGGAATCGCAGCGGCAGACTCTCGCCGAGCAGACGCGCGACCGCATCATCGTAGGCCAGCGAAGCGTCACTCTCGTCATTGAGAATGACCGGAACGCCGGAATTGGAAGCGGCGAGCACGTCCGGGGACTCCGGCACCACGCCTATCACATCGAGCCCCAGGATCTCCTTCACGTCGTCCACGCTCATCATCTCTCCGCTTGCA
>Ga0134126_10007451_pt1 | contig 13749 bp, 12 predicted proteins | sample KB31752_FD_96881 | JGI IMG/M metagenome (GOLD analysis project Ga0134126, IMG submission 96881) | Terrestrial soil microbial communities with excess Nitrogen fertilizer from Kellogg Biological Station, Michigan, USA - KB3-175-2 | ecosystem: Environmental > Terrestrial > Soil > Unclassified ...
CTGCACGATTCCGGCGGAAATCGCGCGGCTACAGTTGCAGCGTTACCGGAATTGATTCGCAAACTACGAGCGCGCGGATTTCGCTTCGTACCCGTTTCTGAGCTGGCCGGGCTAACAAGAGATCAGGTGATGCCGTTGATTCCGCAAAAGGAACGTGTGTTAACCAGATCCAATGCCGTGTCCTTCTTTTTTCTTTCCACGGTGGGCTGGGTCCTGCAGTGGATATTTGTAATTGGCATCGTGCTTGGGCTTGGCCGTCTGATCTTCATAGGCACGCTGGCGTTGGCGCAATGGTTTCGTTCACGTCACCGGCAGCGCACACACGCGGGAGAAAGGTACGCGCCCTTCGTGTCGGTAATCGTGCCTGCGTACAACGAAGAGATGGTGATTAAGAATACGATTAGTAGTCTGTTGGCCTCGAACTATGACGAATACGAGATCATAGTTGTGGATGATGGCTCAGTGGATAGGACGAGCGACATCATTCGCGAAAACTTTGCCGCCAACGAACGTGTCAGGCTAGTCCCGGCGAGTGCCGGGGGCAAGGCGGCAGCACTCAATGTCGGACTGCGTTACGCTAAAGGTGAAATAGTAATCGCGCTCGACGCCGACACGCTGTTTGCGCCGCAAGCCATCGGCGCACTGGCTCATCGTTTTGCCGATCCGAAGATGGGTGCCGTAGCCGGTAACGCCAAGGTTGGCAATCGCATAAACATCGTCACTCGCTGGCAAGCGCTTGAATACATCACGTCGCAGAATATGGATCGCCGGGCTTTTGCTAGTTTGAATTGCATTACGGTAGTGCCTGGCGCCGTCGGCGCGTGGCGCCGCCATTTGATCGAGCAAGCTGGAGGCTTTCAATCAGACACGCTGGCTGAAGATCAGGACCTGACGCTAAGCATACGCCGGATGGGTTACGACATTGGTTATGAAGAAGACGCGATTGCGTGGACTGAAGCTCCGGATCGATTAAGTTCTCTCGCCAAACAAAGGTTCCGTTGGGCTTTTGGCACGCTGCAGTGTATGCGTAAGCACATCGATGCTTTGTTTCGCCCCCGTTATGGCGCTCTTGGATTCATCGCCCTACCGAATGTTTGGATCTTTCAGATTCTGTTTCCCCTCATTTCACCGGTGATGGACTTGATGCTCGTTTATACCTTGCTGGTCGCCGGGCTCGATCGGTTACAACAGCCCGTAGGTTATTCGTCGACCGCGCTGCGACAAGTGTTGTTTTATTACGCCCTCTTCCTGACCATTGATTGGGTGTCCGCCGGTTTCGCGTTTCTACTGGAAAAGAAGGAGCACTGGCGCCTGCTCTGGTGGCTTTTCTTGCAGCGCTTTTGCTACCGCCAGGTGATGTACTACGTCATGATTAAATCCGTGGCTGTGGCTGCGCGTGGATCAACGGTGGGCTGGGGTAAGCTTGATCGAAAAGCGACAGCCGAAGCACAACTATGACCCATAACTCTCAAGCCATTTGCTGGAACCGCGGGCGTCTAGCCCGCTTTCCTGGAAGGGTAATGACTTTGAGTGGAATGAGATCGCTGATCTTGATTTGTATCGGACACCCTAAGCGGGCGAGACGCCCGCGGTCCCAGCGAATCACTTGACTGGAAGCGCGAATATCAATCGGGGAAGCGCAATTAATGGTTAACAAGCGGAAGCGAAACGGGGATGGCCGGGGTGCCGGCAAGCGGGACAAGTTGTTCGTCTATGTGCTGCTTCTCCTGGTGGCTTTCTCTTTTCGCGTTGCAATCGTTCGCATCCTGCCGAATGACGCGCCGGACGACGGCAGAGTCTACGATCAGATGGCGCGCAACGTGCTCGAACGGCATGTTTATTCTCACGACAGCGAACCACCGTTTGCGCCATCGTTGATACGGATGCCGGGTTATCCGCTCTTCCTTGCCGGCGTGTATTCACTCTCCGGTAACAACGGCAAGACGGCGGCTCGTCTTGTTCAGGCGCTTCTGGATACCGCGACGTGCGCGATGGTCGCGTTTGTCACCTTCCTTTGGGAACCTGAGGAAAGTCGGAAGCGTCGCAGCTCGATTGCGGCCCTGGCGCTGGCGGCCATTTGTCCGTTTACGACGATCTACGTCGCAACGATCCTCAGTGAAACCCCCACGATGTTCTTTGCTATCGGGATGACCCTGACGGCAACGCTGGCGCTTAGAGCAACGAATCAAAAAAAGACCTTGTGGCTGTGGATTGCCACCGGCCTGCTCGCCGGCCTGGCCGTCTTATTTCGTCCTGATAGTGGACTATTTGCATTGGCGCTCGGTCTAACGTTGGTAACAGCGACGCTCGGTCGCGCGAGTGAGGTGAAGCTAGCCAAGCCGCGCGATGAGATTTTGTACCGGACGGCGCGCACCTCTTATCTCGGCGCGGTCTTCTCTCTGGCGTTTTGTTTGGTGCTGGTGCCCTGGGCCATTCGCAATTATCGCGTCTTTCATCTCTTTCAACCCCTCTCACCGGCCCATGCGGAGATGCCCGGCGAATTCGTTCCGCGCGGATATCTAACCTGGGTACGCACCTGGATTGACGACGGGCGTTATATCGGACCAGCAATTTGGCTGCTCGATGCTGGTCCAATCAAACTCTCCAGTATTCCGGACCGTGCCTTTGATTCTGCCGAAGAAAAGCAGCGGGTGAGCGCGTTGCTTGAAAAATATAACCACCCCGTCGAAGAACCCGGACTCTTTGCCGACGAACAAGATTCCAATAAGCCCGCAGGTTCGGAAGATGAGTCAAAGCAGAACGAAGAAGGGGAGTCGAGTAAAAGCGAAGCAGACAAGGCCGGAGATCAAAATGACGAAGCGAACGCTGAGGAAGGCGATGAAAAGGACGACGAAGAGGATGAGACTGACGATAGCGAGTCGGCGGATGAAACTTCTGATCAAGCAGTTGAGATGACTCCGGAGATCGACGCAGGTTTCGCGCAGATCGCCCGCGAGCGCATCGCCCGTCATCCGTTTCGTTACTACGTCTTGTTGCCGCTCAAACGTGCTCGCTCACTTTGGTTTGATACACACTCGGATTACTACCCATTTCAGGGACAGCTGCTGCCGCTCGAGGACCTCGACTACGACATCCACCAACAATACTACTTGCCGGCTTTTGCTGCGTTGACGGCAATTTACACGTTGCTGGGTCTCGCGGGCGCCTGGTTCTTGTGGCAAAGGCGAAACTTCAGTACGCGCCTCTGGGTGTTGTTGGCGGCTCTGATGATCTTCCTGAGGGTTGGTTTCTTCTCCTCGATGGAGAATCCTGAGCCGCGTTACCTGGTCGAGGTCTTTCCGTTTCTATTTATTCTAGGCGGGATTGCAATAGGACGAATTGGGGAACTACTGAAAAGCCGCACGCGAATTTTAGGATCACGCTAACAGTCGTGAGGGCTGACAGCTCATAGTCTTTGAAGCACCTTTGGCGCTGAAACCACTGTTATGGAGCCGGCGAGGGTGTCGCTGACGGTGTTTGCTCCGAAGGAAGCACGCGCGACGGATCGGGCCGATCAGGTGAAGTATGCAGGTGAATCGCCTTCCAATCTTTTCCAACGCGTTTGAAGACTAATGTCATTCGACCGGTAGCTGTCTCAGGTGTGCCCTTGAAAGTTTGCGATTGGGTCCACAAACAACTCACCACTGCCCCGTCGCGACCGAGCATCGTGATCGAAAGGTCGCGTACATCCAGCTTCACATCCTTAATGTCGGGGTATGAGCTTTCACGGTTGCGGCGCATCTGATCCCAGCCCTTCGTGACTGTTCCGTTGCCATTGAAGAGAATCAGGCGCGGCGACTCCAGATAAACACTCGTTACTGCTCTAACGTCCGAGTGCCTAATGCCATTGATCAGGGTGTTGAATGCGGCCACTACGCTTTGCGACCCCGGCGTTTCCGTGGCAATTTTTGGTTTGGTCTCAGTATGCCGCGGTGTGGCTTTGGTTGTAGTAGGTTGCTGGACGTCTGTGCTCTTTTGCGAGTCAACGCTCTTACTGGTAGTTGCCGGCGTGCCCGTCGTGCGCGGGCGAACGGTTTGAGAGGAATTGGTGTTTTGCGCCAGGGCTGCCGAGCCAGCCGTTAATAGCATGAGCGCAATTAATGTGAACTTGATGATCATCTTTGGTTTCCTCTCTCAACTATTTGGAGTGCGGTGACCTGTCACCGCTTTGGTCTGCGGCGGCTTGACGCCGCACGTCTCACGTAAGTGCTACCCTCCCGGCGTCGCGACAGGTCGCGACGGAGAAAAGCGGTGACAGGTCAACGCACTCCAAAAATTTAAACGTTGCCGAATGCGTTCGCAGCGTCGAACCATGGTACTCCACTGCGCAGTCTTTCGACAGAACGCTTTTGCCCGAGAATTTCAAACACTTCAAACATAGACGGACCGATTGCCTGCCCGGTCAGCATTGTGCGCGAACCATTGATCAACAGTCCTGCCTTAACATCGTTATCCTCAGCGAATTTTCTGAGCGTAGCCTCAGCGGTTTCCGCTGTGAAGGGTTCTGTCGCCTCCAGTCGCTCAGCGAGAGCGGGCAGAAGTTGTTTCAGGCGCGGGTCCTTGCACAGATTCTTGTTAACGGCCGCTTCCTCAAAGTCGAAGTCATCGGAGAAATATGCGCGCCCCTGTCCGGAAAAATCTTTGAGGGTGAAAAACCACTGGCGAATTAGATCCAGGGTCGCTAACAACCACTCCTGATCGTCGTCATCATACTCTTCGCGCCAGAGTTTGCCGGCGCGTAACTCAGCTTTCACCATCGGCAGTAACTCTGTCACCGGCAGGCCGCGAATATACTCGGCATTCATCCAAAGCGCCTTTTCGTCGGTCCAGTGACGCGGGTCGTTTTCCTGAAAGTTGAAAACGGCCGGTGATCGATGGATATGCTCCAAAGAAAACTTCTCCACCAGTTCCGTAACCGAAAGGATCTCCCGGCCGTCGGCGGGTGCCCAACCAAGCAGCGCTAAGAAATTCCGAAAAGCTGCGGGAATGAAACCGCGATCCCTGTAAGTGGTTAAAGAAACTACTTCGCCGTGCTTGCGCTTGGAAAGTTTTTCTTTGTTCGGCGACAGAATCAAAGGCAAATGAGCAAACAGGGGCACGGGTGCGCCGAGCGCTTCGTAAAGCAGCGCCTGTTTGTGTGTGTTCGTTAGATGATCCTGGCCTCGAATCACATGAGTGATAGCCATCTCGATGTCATCAATCACGACCGAGAGGTTGTAGAGTGGATGACCGTCCGATCGAAGCAATACGAGATCTTCAATTTCAGAATAGTCGCGCTCCTGCGGCCCGAAGACGAGATCCTCGAAGTGGGTCCTGCCCACCGGGGCGATCTTCAGGCGCACGGCAAAGGGTTCGCCGGCGGCCGCACGTTTGTCGGATTCTTCCTTCGCTAGATCACGGAAAGGATTGTTGTGCTGATCTGTGCCGGCTGTTGATTGTGCGCGCGCGCGTTCAGCGATGTCTTGTTTGACATTGGCATCATCACGATCAGCTTTGGGTGTGAAATCGCGGTAAGCTTTGCCTTCGTCCACGAGATTGTAGGCGGCAGCACGGTGCTTGTCAGCGTTGGCAGACTGAAAAACGATCTCCTCGTCGCAGGCGAGTCCCAACCATTCCAAGCCATCGATGATCGGCCGGGTTGATTCGTCAGTTGAACGCTGGAGGTCGGTGTCTTCGATGCGCAGGAGAAACTTGCCGCCGGTTTTTTGCGCGTAGAGCCAGTTGAAAAGCGCCGAACGGGCTGCGCCAATGTGCAAGTAACCGGTTGGAGATGGAGCGAAGCGGACGCGAACAGCCATTGGAAATAGAGGTCAGCGGTCGGAGATCAGAGGTCGGAAAGAAAAGGACCCAATGGTTTTTCTGACCCCTGATCTCTGACCGCTGACCTCTATTAAAAAATGGCGGAGATGACAGGATTCGAACCTGTGAAGGGCTTTTAAGACCCTTAACGGTTTAGCAAACCGCCGCCTTCAGCCACTCGGCCACATCTCCGCAACCCACGAAAACGAAAAAACATTCTAATCCGCGGTTACGGATTGTCAAGGTAAGGGGTAACGATCAAGTGATTTGCCGGGACCGCGGGCGTCCCGCCCGCAAATGAGCGCGAAGCGCGAAAAGAAATTGGGAGCTTCTTCTTAGCGACGGTGCGGACTCGGCGCGTTTGCGGGCGGGACGCCCGCGGTCCCGCACATCACTTGCGCCTTATTTAGTGCGACTAATGGCCATAAGCGTCAGGTCGTCTCGGGGTGCTCGTCCTTCCGCGAAGGTGTGCAACTCGTGCCTGCAGAGCGAGATTAGCGAGTCAGGTGAAAGGGTACAGTTGTCGTTCAACAGTTGCGAGAGTCGCTCGGCGCCATATTCGTTGCCGCCACCGTCCAAACTCTCCGAAAGTCCATCGGTATACAGAAACAACGTATCGCCCTTGCTCATGTGAACTCGATTGACTGAAAAACTTTCGCTACAAAACACACCAATCGGTAGGCCGGTCGCGGCGATCTTGCTCACCGTGCCTTGCTGAACCAGGAGTGGCGGCAGATGTCCGGCATTACAAACCTCAACATCACCGTTCGTATTAGCGCGTCCATAAACCAAGGTGGCGTATTGTGTCGGCAAGGTGCTTTCGCAAAAGACGCGGCTGGCACGTTCGACCATTTGCTCGAGCGGCAGGTTGATCGAAATGAGCGTGCGAAACATCGCATTGAGATGCGCCATCAGCATCGACGCAGCAACGCCCTTGCCTGAGACGTCGCCGAGAGCGAAATGCAGCGACTGATCATCACCCTTGATTAGGTCGCAATAGTCGCCACTGACCGCTCCGGCCGGCTGGTAGTGATAGGACACTTCCCAACCATCAATCTTCTGGGTAGGCGGCGGCAACAGTTTCGTTTGAATCTGTGCCGCCAACTCCAGATCCTCTTCCAGAGCCCGCTGCTCGTTTTTAGTCAAATCATCCAGACAAACCCGCGCCAGAGGGTTTGCGAGTAACCGTTCCGGCTCGACCGGGTCATGGCAAACTTCGCACAGCCCGTAAGTGCCGATGTCCATGCGGTGCAGCGCTGCGTCAACCTCCTGGAGCAATCGGGTTAGTTCCGCCGGCCGGTGAAAAGCGCTGGCGGCATCTTGCAACTTATGACGACGGTCGATTAATTGTTCGCGAAGCAGGGGTTCGATAGCGGTAACCATTGTTCCGTCCTTTTTGGTAAAGCCACCTTGTTCTTAAGCCACGAGGCTGGCGGGAATTGGCGCTCGCTGAAGTTGAACGGGAAGTTGCGGGGCGCAGCAAATCTTCTCGAGCCGGGCTCGATCGCTTTTCATCGCGGGGTCATTAGGCAATGCAGCTCGCACCTCACGAAAGATGTTGGCCGCGTGAGGATCTGGCGGCTCAACCAGTCGATAGTGAATCCACTTACCTTCGCGACGCGCCGAAACCACCCCGGCCCGGCGCAGGTAGGCCAGATGCCGGGAAATCTTCGGCTGGTTTATCTTCAACACTTCCACAAAGAAACAAACGCAGACTTCGTCGTCTCCGATGAGATTAATCAGCCGCAAACGAGTGTGATCCGCGAGTGCCTTAATGAGAAATGCGATGCGATATTCTTTGTTGCCCATGACGATCTATTTACCTGTTTCGGGTGGTTCAGTTATTACGACTTTGAGGGCCTCAGTGTTCCTTTTTACTAACTGATTAACGTCCAAAAAGCGCTTATTTCTCTGCCGATCTGGCGCTTCAAAACTAGTCCAAACCAACTAGTTTGCTGCGACGTTCCAAAAGCAGTGTGTCGCGCCAGATGCCCTTCATTCTGGCGATGCGCTCCCGCCTGCCTACCTCCCGGAACCCACACGAGTAGTGCAACGAAATACTGGCTACATTCTCCGGAAAAATGCCCGCCTGTAGCGTCCAAATCCCGTTCTGCTCAGATTCTTTTATGAGGGTCTTGAGCAGCAGCCCTCCCACGCCCCTGCCGCGCACTTGTTCGGCGACATAAACACTCACCTCCGCGACTCCCGCGTACACTTGACGCGTCGAAACCGGGCTTAGCGCCGCCCAGCCGCGGGGCATTTCTTCTGAAACAGCCACCAGGCGCGGCGCGGGTAAATGGGAATTGTTCCAGGTTGTCCAGCTCGGCGCCTCAGCCTCGAAGGTCGCCTGTCCGGTGACGATGCCGGCGAGGTAAATCGACCGCACCGCTTCCCAGTCGTCGTCAGTCATGTTTCTAATTTGAGTTTCCACTATTCACTCCCAAAATATTTCTACATATGCGCCTTGACAGATGTGTTCGACTCGGCGTAACCTGTGACACATTCGCTTGAGCGTATATGAAATATAGAGGAGGAAGAGATGGAAGGCAAGACCGAAAACAAAGTGCAAGCACTAAAGGCGCACTTGGCGCTGAACGTTCACGACGTCCAAAAGAGCCTGGAGTTTTACCGGAAGATGCTGGACCTGGAGCCCCTGAAAGTCAGGACGGGATATGCGAAGTTTGACATGCAAAACCCGCCCTTGAATTTGACTCTCAATGAAGTCGCCTTTAGCGGGCGTGGTGCACTTTCGCATCTCGGCATTCAAGTCGCTTCGACTGACGACGTGCTGGCGATGCGCGACAAGTGGGTAGCGTCTGGGCTCATCACTCGCGACGAGATGCAAACAAATTGTTGCTATGCGACTCAAGACAAAACCTGGGTGCGGGATCCCGATGGCAATGAGTGGGAAGTCTTCGTAGTGCTCCAGGATAATTTGCCAGAGACGGCGCCTTGTGAGTGTGGAGAAAAAGTGACGGAAACGAAAGTTGAGCCGGCAGCCACTGTCGCGTCAGGGTGCTGCACTCCAGCACCTCTAGGTATTGAACGGTGAAGGTTAGCTTAGCGCGACGGGCCACAGCAGAGGGCGTTGGGACGGCAATGTTGTTAGCGGCTGTTGTTGGCTCCGGCATCATGGGTGAGAGATTGTCGGGAGGCAATGTAGCCATAGCTCTGCTTGGCAACACCCTGGCAACGGGGGCGGCACTCGTCGCGTTAATTCTCACCTTCGAATCAATTTCCGGAGCTCACTTGAATCCAGCGGTGTCTCTGGCCGTAGCTTCGCAAGGTGGACTGCCTTGGCGCGACGTGCCGGTTTATGTTCTCGCTCAAATCGTGGGCGCTCTCGCGGGTGTCGTCACCGCGCACGTAATGTTTGGTCTCCCTGTGTTTTCCGCGTCACGTCATGTTCGTACAGGCGGTGCGCAGATTTTGAGTGAATTCATCGCCACTTTTGGATTGCTCATGGTGATCTGGGGCTGCGTTCGCGTTAGGCCTCAGGCGGTCGCGTTCGCTGTTGCGGCTTACATTACCGCCGCCTACTGGTTCACTTCATCAACCTCGTTTGCCAATCCAGCGGTGACGCTTGCACGTTCGCTAAGTGACACCTTTGTGGGTATCCGTCCCGCGGACACTGCTGGTTTCATCATCGCTCAACTCGCCGGCGCTGCAGCGGCGACGATCATGTTTCGCTGGTTAGCCTCAACGTCAACAGAGGGGAATGTTGTTTCACGAGAAGAAGAAAATGACTGATCAAATAAGAGTTTTGATTCTTTGCACCGGCAACTCCGCTCGCAGTCAAATGGCGGAGGGGCTGTTGCGTCATGATGGCGGAGACGCATTTGCCGTGGAGAGCGCCGGACTGGAACCCAGCTTCGTGAGGTCCGAGGCTATCAAGGCCATGCACGAGATCGGGGTTGACATATCAGGTCAGCACTCCAAGTCACTCGACAAATTCATCGGACAACCATTTGAATATGTGATCACTGTTTGCGATAACGCGAACAAGAATTGTCCGATCTTCCCGGGAGCAAAGCAGCGGATTCATTGGAGCGTGGAGGATCCGGCAGCCGCGGTCGGCACTGAAGAAACGCGGTTGAAGGCCTTTCGCGCCGCTCGCGATGACTTGCGAGCGCGCTTAGGTAAGTTTATTGAAGTTGCGAAGGAGAACAGTCGCTAATCCTGGAGACAAAACGGCCCGGCGTCTCTACGAAGAGCCGGGCCGTCTCTATTCTTCAATCCCTCTGCAGCACTACATTAGATTCTTGTTCAAACGTTCCTGCCGTTCTTTCTTCCGCAGTTCCATTTTCTCTTTTCGTTCTTTCTTTAATCCTTCGAGCCTGGTTTTTTGTTCTGCGGTTAACACCCCGTCCATTTCGTTTCGAACCCCCTCCATCGCAGTCCGTATTTCCTGATGTAGGGCTTTGGCTCGTGCCTCATCGTCAGGTGTGAACGTGCCCGCAATTCTTTTCTCGCGTAGCTTGAACAATTCTTCCCGCTGAAGTTTTGTGCTTTCGAGCCGGCGCTGCATGATTGCTCGACTCTGTTGGCGCTGTTCTTCGGTGAGATTCAGTTCGCGCATCAGGTGACCCATGCCGCGTTCCCGGCCCTCACGCAGCCCGCGGCCTTCGCGATTTCCCATGCGTTCACGTCGTCGTTCCATCCGCTCGACGCGCTCCCGCTGCTGAGTTCCATCCTGAGTCGACGGTGTTTGAGTTTGCGTTTCCTGAGCGCAAACGCCCATTCCAACGGCCAGCATGATTCCGACGACACCAAACAAACTTTTTCGTAAAAACATCTCTTATCGAACTCCTTTTTTGCTTTTTTCTGCGGTAAAGACGTAGGTCCGGGGATGGGCTTCCTCGTTACATCCCTTTAGACGCGCACAGCTAACGATTAGTTGGGAAGAAACAGCCATTGACTTTCTTAGTTAAGCAGAGTACTTTACGACGCAAAGAGCCTGGGCTGTTTCGGAAGGCTTGTGCTGATTACATCGCGAAAGATTTGTGAGTAGTAAAAATCTGAACCGGCACGTTACAATACCGCACAAATGCATCTAGAGAACATAAACTCCCCGGCAGATCTGCGGCGACTGCCTTTGGAGGAACTCCAGCCCGTTGCCGACGAAATTCGCCAGTATATTTTGGAGACAATGTCGCGAATTGGCGGCCACACCGGCGCCTCCCTGGGCGCGATTGAGTTGGCCGTGGCGCTTCACTATGCCTTTGACACGCCGCGTGACCGGCTGGTCTGGGACGTAGGACATCAAGCCTACGCGCATAAAATTTTGACTGGCAGGCGTGATTTACTACCGACCATTAAACAGTATGGCGGCATCAGTGGTTTCCTGCGCCGCGACGAATCTGAGTACGACACTTTTGGCGCCGGCCATGCTTCGACGTCGCTTTCTGCCGCACTGGGGATGGCGATCGCTCGCGATAAAAACAATGAGGATCATCACGTAGTTGCGCTGATCGGTGACGCGTCGCTGGCTGGTGGTATGGCGATGGAAGCGATTAACCAGGCGGGCCATCTGAAGAGCCGTCTGATTGTTGTGCTCAACGATAACGAGATGTCGATAGCACCGGCCGTAGGAGCGTTGACGGGTTATTTGAACCGCATCCGCAGTGCCGGGAGTTATCATCGCTTCAAAGATGAAGTTGAGGAAACCTTACTCTCGATACCTTCGGTTGGTGGGCGGCTTCATCATGCGGCGAAGACGATGAAAGACGCTATTGCTGCGGCGGTTCTTCCAGGCGCGCTCATCAATGAGCTTGGTTTCAAATATATAGGCTACGTGGACGGTCACAACCCGCGTGCCCTGGTTGCCGCCTTGCGTGAAGCTCAACAAATTAAGGACGGCCCGGTTCTGGTTCACGCGCTGACAACAAAAGGCAAAGGCCACCCGCAGGCAGAGCAGGACTATTATCGTTGGCACGCCACCGGACCCTTCGACTTGCAGACCGGGAAGGCCATCAAGTCGAAACCGAGTGCTCCCACCTATACCGCAGTTTTCGGAAATACGCTTGCCGAGTTAATGGAGAAGGACGAGAAGATCATTGCATTAACCGCGGCGATGCCCGATGGCACGGGCATCTGCACGGCGCTCGAAAAGTTTCCAGACCGATCCTACGACGTAGGTATTGCCGAGCAACATTGCGTCACCTTTGCCGCTGGAATGTCGGTTGAGGGTTTGAAGCCCGTCTGTGCTATCTACTCCACCTTCCTGCAGCGCGGATTCGATCAGTTGATCCACGATGTTTGTATCCAGAATCTCAACGTAAAGTTTTGTCTTGATCGCGGTGGAGTTGCCGGCGGTGATGGTCCCACGCACCACGGGCTTTTGGACATCGCTTATCTTCGCGCGGTTCCGAACATTGCCGTGATGGCTCCCAAGGATGAAGGTGAGATGCGCGACATGCTGCACACCATGATCGAGCATGTCGGACCAGCTGCGATGCGTTACCCACGGGGCAGTGGCATTGGCGCCGACATAGCGCGCACACCGCAACTTATGGAAATTGGCAAAGGCGAGATACTTCGCGACGGTGGCGAGATTGCTATCGTCGCTTACGGCTCAATGGTTCATCCTGCATTGCAGGCGGCTGAGAACCTGGCGAAGGAAAAAATCGAGACTACGGTCGTTAACGCCCGTTTTGTGAAACCCCTGGATGCGCAGCTGCTATTAGCTTTGGCGCAAACCAAGCGGCTCATTGTGACTGTCGAAGAGGCTTATCTGGCGGGCGGCTTCGGTTCAGCCGTTTTAGAGTTACTCGAGGAAAATGGCCTGCAGGACAAGGTACGAGTCGTAAGGATGGGCATCCCGGATCGGTTAGTCACGCATGGCGATCCCAAACTCTTGCTCGCCAAGTACGGACTCGATGCCGATGGGATTTACACACGCGTGAAAGAGAGTATCGACGTGTTGGACGACCGTCGTACCAAGGCAAAAAAAGTGGCTCGATAGGCCCTTTCAACCCAGAAGAGATGCGCGCCCGTGCTGCTGGACAGACGGGCGCGTTGTTTTAGTGCACGATATCGTGAACTGATCTCCCTTCCGCTTCTCAAACATTTTGCTTCAGCAAGTTTTCTGCAGGACTTAGAAGGATCACGGACGTTGATCTTAAGTGGCCCCGCTTTTGCTACCAAGTCTGTGGGTAAACTGTCACGAGTCAGCTGGGATTAGCGCTTATGGAATCAAATATTGTGAACGAGGAATATTTTGAGAACGACTTACCACTCGGCGAGCCTCACTTTGACGAAGAGGCAACCCTGCTTTCGGCGCGTCCCGTAGTGCCCCTGCAAGAGATCAAGTCGGAAGAACAATCGCGGAAGCACCTGATAGTTGGTTTGGCGATGGCTTGTTCGCTCATGATGGGCGCCTTAGTCGCAACCCTAATTTACAAACGAGGTAGTCAGGGACAACCGGCAGCGATTAGCACCGCCGTTCCCGGTGCGGCCGGAATTGCGATTGACGATCCGGTCAGTGCCGCGGCGACGCCGGAGGTCGGCGGTGGAGCTACAGGTGTATTGACGCAGACCGACGCGACAACTGTCGAAAAGAAATCGGTGCCGTCGGTTTCCAGGAGCGCGGCACCAATCGCAGTCGAGTCGCAACAAAAAAAGAACTTGCCTCAACAGCTCGATGAACAAGATTTAAGTCGTGATGAACGAATCGAAGCCCGGCGTCTCAGGCGCAGATCAGAACGCCAGGCGCGGCGAGAATCCTGGGGGCGTCGACCTAGAACATCAGATGATTTATTGAGGATCCGGGACATATTTGAAGGCCCGTCGAGGCCTTAGGAAATCAGTAACCTCTTGAAGTTTACAGTTAAGTAAACCACTCTGACAGTCCGCGAAACTACCCCGCGTTGATGTCAATTCAACGTTGTTGACTGATTCCGAAACCAGTGGCATTATCTGCCACAAGCGATGAAGAGTTTTGTCCGACTA
>Ga0134126_10007453_pt1 | contig 13748 bp, 8 predicted proteins | sample KB31752_FD_96881 | JGI IMG/M metagenome (GOLD analysis project Ga0134126, IMG submission 96881) | Terrestrial soil microbial communities with excess Nitrogen fertilizer from Kellogg Biological Station, Michigan, USA - KB3-175-2 | ecosystem: Environmental > Terrestrial > Soil > Unclassified ...
CAGCGAGTTGGCATCCCCCATGCCATAGGTCTGTTCATACGCATAATCGCTCATCGCTACGGTATCGCGTTCCATGGTGAGATTGATGTACTGCTGCATGCGGAAGCTCAGGACCTCCACCATCTCGCTGGACTGCATTGTCCCCTGTCCCCCAATAGCCCGAACTATATGCCCCGCCCGCTAGTATAATGTTTCCGATATGGACTTCTAATTTGCCAGTAATCCGGTATATACAAGTGTAAAGTGTACACATTAATGCGGTTTTATGTTGCAATTGTTCGAACGTATATAATCGCCTCGCAATATTTCATTATCGCCTATAGAAAGGATTGTCCTCCTTCAGACAGACCTTGCCGTGTAGGTCGCCAATTATGATATCTTTCGCATTCGTGTTTCCGGTAGCACTCTGAAATAAGCAAATCGGCAGGACTTTAACATTTGCACCCCTAAATATAATCAATAGCACCCCCTAAATTCCTGAGAAAGTTTAGCAAATACCCATAGATTTGTTATGTCTATAAAATCAATAGAGATTTTAAAAACTATACATACAGGCCATTCTGAAAGAGCTGAACAGCTATCTGGAAGAAGTGCGCTCAATGATTGTCACCCACTGCCAGCGGCCGGCCCTGGAAAATACAGAGGTCACCGTAAAACAGACAATTAAGTTTTTATCCCTACTATTGTTTTAGATAATTTTCCTATCTTAATTAAACCTAGACGTTATCCATAGAAAAAAGAAATAGAGTGTCAAAAGAAAAGAATCGATTTGATCAGGCGCCGGCAAAAAACAAGCCAATAGCGTTTGACTATCAATACTATTATTTCCTACTGCAACAAACTTCGTGCTGGCCAAAAAATTGGCCTGGAAGTTAAGGATGATATCCATATTGCAGGGCCCGACAAAAACTCACTCTTCTCCAACTAATACATACAACTCAGGAAACAGAGAACGGCCAAAGAATCAATTTGACCGAACGAAGCGCTGATATCTGGAAATCAATTTCCAATGGGATCGGTGTGATACAAGACTCTGTGGACGGACGGTTTGAAATCCAAGAGCATACAATCATCAGAAATTCACATTATAAATGAATACGCTATTCCTTATTCGTAAAACATGTTTGCCGGTAATCCTATTGTTATTTTTAACCTTTGAAGTAACAGCTCAGACGCTGCCGCCGCCTACGATTAAAAGCCCTAATGCTGGCACTCTGGAGAAGTTTACGGATATCCCGGTAAATTTATTTACGGGAACACCTGACATTAGTTTACCTATACATACTTTAAGGTATGGCAGTATCGAAGTGCCTATATCATTGAGGTATCATCCCGGAGCTGTGAAACCGGCGCAGCATCCCGGCTGGGTTGGATTAGGATGGGACCTGCAAAGCGTTGGTCAAATCACAAGAACTATTCGCGGTATGGCGGATGATCCTGATGGTTCACCGGGAACTAACACAGCTCCAGGCACCAACCTTGTCAACTCGAATAATACTGTAATAGCGAATTATTGGACAAATCCTTATTTTCCTGTTCCTGGTGGCCAATCACCATTTGGTGCAGATCGGGCAAATGCAAGCAATTGGGATGCCCAGAGCAGTTTGTCCGATGATTGTGGATTCGATGTAGCTGGCGGGGCTGGGCCGTTAGGTGCATTGTTCAATGACGTGCAGGCGGACGAATTCTCCTTTGATTTTATGGGTTATAGTGGTACTTTCTATTATTCGGGTACTACTTTAGGTTGGCAGGTCAAATCAGATCAAAACATCCAGGTAACGTTTAACGGATTTCTAAATGCGGATAATGTGATCGCTGCTATTAAAGAATTCCAAACATTCAATCTTTCCGGGGTTCCACAGAATTATTTACCTACTTCGAGCTGGCAGCCTAACGTATTTTCGGGTTTTACGTTAACAGTGCCCGATGGAACAAAATATACGTTCGGAGGCGCTGAAGGAATAGAATTCAGTTCAGACTATAGAAGTACTTCCGCCACCTTTACCGCCGTTACGTGGCTTTTGACAAAGATTGTTGATATCAATAATAATGAGGTTGATTTTTCTTACCAGAGAACATGGCCAACTGTAAATTTATCTTTCATTCAGCTAAATCAAAATGTGAGTGGCTACGCTACTAGCTCCGGGGTATTACTTGGTTCGGCCTGTGGGGGCGACACCTATACAAATGGAACAGTGTGTACCAGGACACCTAATGGCACCGTCACAGGATCTGGACACGACGTTACCGGTACCTTGCAATGGCCGATGTACCTGAGTAAAATAACCTGCCCCAATGAAACGGTTGCCTTTAGTATATCCGACGCTAACTGCTTGCGTGACCCAAATCTTGATCAAATTTATTCCGGCGCGGGCACTACACCAAGTAACAGTTTTAATTGGAACCAAACACCGTATAATCCGTTGGGCTACAACACCGGTAATCTGCGTTGGGAGCAGCTAAATGATATTGTTATCTCCAATAGCGTGCAGAATATTTATCGGCAATACCATTTCGACTATAGCGCATCTGCAACACAACGGCTTACACTCAATAATTTTTATGAGCGGGACAATTCGGCAAATACAATAGGCCAGTATCATTTCGATTATAACAACGTAGCGGCCTGGTCGACGGTGTATTATGACGGTAATTTTACGGACCATTGGGGCTATTACAATAATAATGATCTTATGGGCCTTACGCTTGGTAACATTTTTGCTTCCAAGCAAACAAACCCGTCCTTGATTACCACAGGTCTTTTAACCCAAATAACGTATCCTACGGGCGGCTATACCAAGCTTAATTGGGAAGCGCATGATTACTCGCAGGTTGTTTCAAACACAAGAAACTCATTAGTGCCTTTGTCTGGTAATGCCGGCGGCAGCAGAATTAACGAAATCACAAGTTTTGACAAAATAGGACAGTTGCTGTCCGACAAAAAATATTATTATAAGAAAGGGTATACTGCCGGGAGCAATATTAGTTCATTGTCATCGAGTGGCACACTGAACGGGCTACCAACCTATACCTTTGCTATCAATAACAGACTTAATGCTGCACAGGACACTAAGTTTAACATTCAATTGGCCTCATTGAATTCGCTGGCTACCTATAGTTATGCCGGGGCTGGTTCCTATATCGGCTATGATGAAGTTACGGAAGTAAACGCTGATGGTTCATACACCCGCAATTTTTTCACTAATTATGGCCCCGATTTAAATGGCATAACCCATTGGGATATTCCCCCCACCGGATATATCGGCTGGAGCCTCGGCGACGATGTTTATTTCCCAATGTCGACCCTCGAAGGGGAGCGAGGTAAGCCGATAGGTATATATCAATACACAAATAACGATGTTTTGGTGCAGAAGATTAATTATACTTACAGGAATGACGCGGCCCGGTTCAATAACTATATCAAATTAATCGATTATAATACAACCTACACCATATGTGCCGGTGGAAATTTTATCAATTTTGCTTCGGCCCGCAAGCAGTTCACCTACGACTATTACCCAATAAGTAAAACTCTAACAAGGTATGATCAGCAGGGGAGCAACCCTGTTGCCTCCACAGAAAATTACACCTATGACGCTAACAACATGCTGACCACGAAGACAACTGTTAACAGCAGGAATGAAACGGAAGCAACCAATTATACTTACACCACGGAAGCGACCGACGCAACCAGCCAGGCAATGGCGGCTGCGCATATCCTCTCGCCGCTCATTCAAACATCGGTGACCAATAACGGCAATCCCGTTAGCGTGGCCCATACCAGCTATTATTCACCCTACAGCAGCTATTATTTACCGCAATCAGTACAACTACAAACAGCAGCTAACTCAATAGAAACACGTGAACAGCTTTATCAGTACGATACTTACGGAAATGTGCAGGAGGAATCCAAAACGGGCGATGTGCATGACGTTTACCTGTGGGGGTATCATTCACAGTACCTGGTAGCAAAAATCACCAATACCACATTTGCCGCAGTTCAGCAGGCAATGACTGCAAACAACGTTACCCAGGCTATGCTGGACAATGCTGCGGCTTCTACAGATGCCCAGGTGAGAACATGGCTCGGTACTTTGCGAACGAGCCTTCCCAATTCACAGGTAAGCAGTTATACCTATGCGCCAATTACCGGTATGACCAGTGCCACAGATGCGAAAGGTGAGACCACCTATTATGAATACGACAGTTTTCAGCGCCTGATGAACATCAAGAATAAAGACGGTAATATCATAAAACATTACGATTATCATTATCAGGGGCAATAACATATCAGCAGAACTTAAGCCTATCAATATATGAATCGATTTAAACTATACCTGTCCTGTAGCCTGTTAACCGGGATACTGTTATTTGCCTTCTTAACAGCAGGCGCGCAACAGTGTTTTACAAATTATACTTTATCACCGGGCGGAGTTATTTGCAGTGCTGCCTTTCCTTTACCCCTAACCATGTCAGGCTCTCAACGCGGTGTCACTTACCAACTTCTGTATAACGGGACAACTATAGGCTCGGTTGTGGGAACAGGGTCGGCCCTGCAAATGGGGACAGCAACCCTTAACAACACTGGGGGTACATATGTGGTTCTTGCCTCTCAAGCCGGCGGCAGCTGTGCTCCGCAGGCGGTGGCTGCTACACAGATATATTCTAAGCCAGCGCCATCCGGAAGCCTTGTAACAAGTTGCAATTTTGTTTCGGCCTCAATGCCTGTTACTTTAACAGCTATTGCAAACACACCAGCCCCCAACACCTATATATGGTTTTTAAATGGCGGTTCCCCTGTTCAAGGGGGACCTTCAGCAACTTTAACGGCGACAACCCCGGGAAACTACACCGTTATACTTACAAATGGTTGTGGCTCTGTGACATTAAACGCCGTCACACTTACAACCGCTAATACCGGGAGTTCAGTGGGCACAATTAATGGTCCCACAACAATAACTGCCGGGACGGCAACTTCTACCTATACGGCTGCTAATTCCGCCGGATTAACCTGGACAATGATCCCTTCGACAGCCGGAACCATCAGCACTTCGGGTACTACAGCTACGGTAACCTGGAATACCGGTTACAGCGGCCTTGCCAGCATGGGCATTTTATCTAATACCTGCCCTTCAACCACGGTAAGCACTAGTGTTGCAGGCTATAACTGTTCTTTCAAAAATTTTAATTATATAGAGGAAACAACGGTTCGGATACCTTCCATTACATCCGCTTCTTCGCTGAGCGGCCTGTCTATTGGGCAGAAAGACGTGACTTATAACTATTTCGACGGAATAGGACGCCCCTGGCAGCAAGTGATACAGGGGGCGTCCGCGGGCTTAAATGACGTGATCGTGCCGATGGCTTATGACCGGCTTGGCAGGCAGGCTGTTCAATATCAACCCTATGCTCTTACTAATCCATCCGCGAGTGATGGCAGCTTTAAGCCCAATTCAATAAACGACCAGGCCAACTTTTATTTGTCCCCGCCGGCATCGATCATACAAAACAGTATGCCTTATGCGGTAACGGGTTTCGAGCCTTCGCCGCTAAGCAGGGTGGTTGAACAAGGAGCACCAGGTGCAACATGGCAATTTACCGGCGCTGGAAGCTCAGGCAGCTTAAACCATACTGCCAGGACTTTATATACATCCAATGACCAGACGAGCACTTTTAGCAGTACACCGACTGCAAATCCAGGCAGTAAAATAGTCGCGTTGTATACGACAACGATCAATGGCGACCAAAGTGAAACCCTGACCCGCGCCAATAATACAGCCACTTATTCGCCGGGGCAGTTATCCGTTATTGTACACCGTGATGAGAACTGGCAACCCACTGACGGCTGCATTGGCACCACAGAGGAATATAAGGATCTGGACGGTCATGTTGTATTGAAAAGGACTTATAACCTCAAAAACAATGCGGTGGAAATGCTATCCACTTATTATGTATATGATGTGCTCGGTAACCTCACTTTTGTATTACCACCCGCGGTGAGCCCGGACGCTAATACTGTCAACAACACTATCCCTCAAACTACGCTGGATAATCTTTGCTACCAGTATCGCTACGATAGCCGTGACAGGCTATTTCAGAAAAAGTTACCTGGAAAGGGGTGGGAATTTACCGTATATAACACCGTTGACCAGCCAGTAATGACCCAGGACGCTAATCAGCGTAATACTACTCCGCAACAATGGACATTTTACAAATATGATGCGCAAGGACGGGTGATCATCACCGGTTTATATGCTTATTCGGGAAGCAGCGCCGATAACAACCTGAGTACGCCGAACACTGCGGAACTTACTGCATTGCAAAACACATTCGCTACAACCTCGAATCCCAAATTCGAAAATAGAAGCAATGGTACAGCTTCAGGGTACGATGGATTAGCCGATCCTATCGGGCAGAATTATGCTTTTCTGACCATCAACTACTATGATGATTACACGTTTACCGGGCAACCTGCAACATTTACTCCTATATCAGGAGCCAGCACCATGACTAAAGGGTTGCTTACCGGTGCCAAAACAGCCGTGTTAAATACCATATCTGCCCCAACACCCGATATGCTTTGGAATGTTGATTACTATGATGATTTCGGCAGGTTAACCAATAAATATCAGCAGCATTATTTCGGCGGAGCCTTAAATGCAGGGAATTATGATCTTTTTACCAACACGTATAACTTTGATGACCAGATAGCCACCGCAACCCGGAAACACTACAATACCAGCCAGACAGGCTTATTATTTACCATTTTCAACCAATATAATTATGATCAAACGGGGCGTAAAATACAGACGCTGGAAGCTATAGCCAACGGAACTAGTACTTTGCCCACACCAACCTTGCTGAGCCAGGTAGATTATAACGAGATCGGGCAGCTGAAAACAAAACATTTGCATTCCGCAAGCGGCAGCGCCCCCTTTTTGCAGGATGTGCCTTATACATATAATGAGCGTGGCTGGCTGCTCAGTATTGGCGGCAGTAGTTCGCTTTTTCAGGAAACCCTTCAATACAATAATAATTCGCTAAACCTTACGGGCTTTGCTGCGCAATACAACGGTAATATCGGCAGCCAAACGCGGACCATTACTGCCGTGCCCACTGTACCCCCTCAATCCCCTGTACCTACTACGACCAGCTATACTTACAATTACGACAGGCTGAACCGCCTGACCAGCGGTATCGGAACGGACGGGAACAGCGAAACGGGGGTCATATACGATCAAAATGGTAATATAACCAACCTGCAGCGTCAAGGGATTGAAAATGACAACCTGAGCTATACCTACATGAACGGCGGTTTGAGTAACCAAATAAATACGATTAGCAATGTTGCCGGAACAAATCCCGGTTTGCCGAACGGCCCTACCACGTATAACAATTTCGATGGCAATGGCAATATGTTATATGATGGCAAAAATGCTACCGGCATTGTTTATAACCTGCTTAACCTTCCCCAAAGTATAACAGGTAAAGGTATTACTTATACGTATGACGCAATGGGTAACAAATTACGCAGGGTTATCGGTACAACATTATCCGGTACAACTGACTATATGAACGGCATTGAGTATGACGCGGGCATCCTGACATTTATACAAACAGAAGAAGGACGCGCTTTGCCTAACGGCAGTACAAGTTATATTTATGAATATACGCTTACCGACCATCTCGGTGATTCAAGGGTTAGTTTTGATATGGCGGGCGGAAGTACGGCAAAACAAACAGATGACTATTATCCTTTCGGATTGCGTATTTCAAGGGGAATAGTTCCGAATCCCCAAAATAAGTATCTTTATAACAAGAAGGAGTTACAGGACGAGCTAACACAATACGATTATGGCGCAAGGTTTTATGATCCGCAGTTGGGTGTGTGGCACAATATCGACTTGCTCGCAGAGAAGAATAGAAGGTGGTCGCCTTATAGCTACGGCAGTGATAATCCTCTCAGATTTGTGGACCCCGATGGAATGGATGCCACTGGTTTTATAAATGAAATCTGGAATAGATCTGGTTCAGGGGCCACTACTTGGACGAATGACAATGACGGAACTTTTTCTAGCAATAGTGGACAGACCGCTTCAACCGGAGACAAAGATGACGATGATATCTTTGTCAACTCAAAAACAAAAAAAGCAGAAGTTCACAAGACTGACGACAACTTTGATGTTGTGTATATGGACGGTCAAAAGCCTGTAACGAAAGCAAAAGGGCAGACCGTTGCAGGCTTAAAGGCCCAAGGATATTCGATAAGTAACATCGAAGGTGTTGGAGATGGGGCTTTTTGGAATGCATTGCTTTGGTTGGGAAGTGCCAAGCTAACTAAATGGGCTTTTAGCGGAATTGCAGGCTGGTTTGTAAAAGCAGGTGCGCAAGAAGTGACGGCCGAAGGAGCCGTTTGGGCGCAGAAAACTTTTAGTCAAGCATTTGGTGCAGGGGGTAAATTTGCTGGACAGACAGTAGACGGAGTCGCGGCAGCACTACAAAATGGAAGCATGTCGGCGGCAGACGTTCAAATAGATGTGGTGGTAAGAAACGGCGAAACATTTATTTTGAATACGCGTTCATCTGCTGCCTTGATACGCGGAGGTATACCCCGGAGCGCCTGGAATGTCGTAAATCAGAGTGGAGTAGCTCTATACGAAGATATGCTAACTGGACAATTGGAAAGGAATGGCTTAACTACTACTGGCACAAATACAATCAGAGAGGCGGGCACTCAGTTAACACTTACCAATCAATGAACTCAACTCAGTACACACACATAAGTAAAACTCTTTCTCATGCTTTAAGGCATTCGCCGGACGCTTATGATTTAACACTGGATAGTCAAGGATGGTGTTCACTTTCTGATCTGGTTTTTGCATTGAATTCTAGGGGATTAAATGTTGATGAAAGCATAATTGAGAAAATGATTGAATCATCCATCAAAAAACGCCACGAAATATTAAATGGAAAAATTCGGGCTCTTTACGGACATTCTGTCGAAAATAAGATTGTTAAGAATGCAGCCGAACCGCCTGAATATTTATTTCACGGAACCGTTCAAAGTCGGTTAGGTTCGATAATGGAGAAGGGATTGCTTCCAATGAATAGGCAATATGTTCATTTATCTTCTGACGAGAAAACAGCGGAAATAGTAGGGCGTCGACGAAAGGGGATTTTGGTAATTTTGAAAATCAGGGCAAAAGACGCATCATTATCTGGTATTAAATTCTACAGCGAAGAAAACGGTGTTTGGCTATCAAACGAAATATCATCAAAATATATCGTATTAAATGGAGTTAATAGAGATTAAGGGTCTTTTTGAGATGGATTCTGGTTCACCATCTCCAATGATAATATCAAATGATAATGAATTGTTTGTTTCTTTTTATGCGAATAAGGATCGCACAAGTGCTGTTCCTGTCGAACGAAATATTTGTTATGATGTGGGAATTTATGTATTGAAGTTCAAATTGTATATGAAATTTACGTTTGGATTTCCGGGAGAAGAGACTCTACGAGGACATCCATACAGCAGGCTTGGAATGAAATCTTATTCGTTTTATGAGCTTAAAAAATCCGATTTAATAAAATCACTACAACGGATTGATAAAGTACACCCACGACATAACCCCGAAAAATGGGAAAAATATAAACATTACATACTTACTTTTCACGACAATATGTTCGAGTGTATTGCCCAGGACTTTGAGGTTAGAGAGGAAAACGTGTCGCTTAATAATCAAGCCGCTGTTTTACTTAATGAATTATCGGTAAAACATTTGTAACTGAAAAGGCCTCTTCCTAGAGGCATATCCGGATGACAACAGTGAGAGGCGCGCTAGAAGTCAATGGCGAAAATTCTGCTTGGGAGGGCGCCATCCAGGAGAAGAGATTCTGAGGACTTATAAGCAGCTCTTTGAATAGTATAAAATTCGAGTGCCACAGAAAGCGGGTTCGGGTTAAAAGGGGATGGTAGGTATTATCCGTTTGGATTTACGATGGCGGGGATCAGTGATAAGGCCATCAAGAGTAACTACGCGGAGAATAAATACAACATTATCCGGTATAACTGACTATATGAGCGGCATTGAGTATGACGCGGGCATCCTGACATTTATACAAACAGAAGAAGGACGCGCTTTGCCTAACGGCAGTACAAGTTATAATTATGAATATACGCTTACCGACCATCTCGGTGATTCAAGGGTTAGTTTTGATATGGCGGGCGGAAGTACGGCAAAACAAACAGATGACTATTATCCTTTCGGATTGCGTATTTCAAGAGGAATAGTTCCGAATTTCCAGAATAAGTATCTTTATAACAAAAAGGAGTTGCAGGACGAGCTAACACAATACGATTATGGCGCAAGGTTCTATGATCCGGTAATTGGCAGGTGGAATGTGCCTGATCCGTTAGCTGAAAAATCCACTCGCTACAGTCCTTATAACTATGCTGTCGATAACTCGATACGATTTATAGATCCGGACGGCATGTTGACGGAGGACGCAAATGGTTATTCTACCACCGATCAGAACTGCTGCGGTCTTACTTTTACCTGGGAAAATGCTGAGAATAAACTCCATCAAGACTGGGATCGCATAAAGGAGTTTGGGCAAGATTTTGGTTTAGCTGCGCTTAACAGTGCTGGTAGTACGATGAATGGAATGGTCAGCAGTTCTTCTGGCGGAACCTGGAGCACAAATCCCGCTCAAACCATCTTCAATGTAAATACGGAGATCAATCAGTCTGCGTCATCAATGGGACAGTCTGTTGGACTTCCTTTACCAAGCCCTAGCGGCCCGAGTTTGCCCAACGCTTCAGCTGTGGCAGTTGCAAGTGATGGATTAGCGATAGCGAAAAGTATTCTCGCACATCCGTTTCTGCCTACTTCTACAGTAAATGCTAATGGCACGCCGTCTTTAAAGGATCAAGCGGAAAATATAAAGAATACCTATAATAATGGGAATAATTCAGTTACAATTAGAACGCCGACCAAGCAAATCCGGTATGATTTAGCCGGAGGCGATCATAATGGTGTTCCGACTCCTCATTTTCAGGTATATTTTAAGAATTTTAAAGATGGAGTATTAAAAAGCATAACAAATAGAAAAGTCAGCGATGCGTATCCAATGACGCAACAAGACCTCAGAAACATTGTCAGGTACTTCAAAAGCTTAAAATAGTTGAAAAATGGTGGAGCTTACAGAAATCGAACTCTTTAAAGATTTTATTATTATTACGGATGGTGATAAGAGTTATGACCTTCATTCCGACTACGAATGTACGTCTCTAGAATACGATTCTATTGTTCGAAATCTTATCATGCAATTTGAAAAAATTCAAAATAAGGGCGAGGCAGAAAAGAAACTCGCAATTGTTTTCTCGGAAGCGAGACTAGCAAACGTACGCATCAGTTTTCCACGTGGTAAAGGGCCTTCGACGATTGACATTATTTATCGAGGGCGATTTGAAGACAATGGAAAATTAGAAGAGATTTCGGACGCCGGCGAAAGATATTTTTATTTCATATTTGAAGAAGGAGATAGCTTTGAGGTTTATTCAAAAAAGGCAGTATTTTTAGATAGTTACCCTCCCTAAGCTATCGCGTGATTGATCTGCACATTGGCTGGTTTGAAACCGCCGGGGCAAAATTTCCGCCCGCGAAGCGCCAAGGCCGGTCTCACAGCTAGGCCTTATTCTCCCGCCCATCGGCTGCGGCAGCTTGCTTAAGCCCCTACCGTGAAGCCTTTTTTCTTTCTTCCGAAAGTAGCCAAGGTAGCGGGCAATGAAATGTCTTGCCAGATATCCTGTATCGGCATATAATTGACAGACAGTGAAAAAGTGTATCGACCCCTTATAAACTGAACATTTTTCTAAAGGTAGTTTAGTAGTTTTTCATTTTCAAAAGGGACCGGATTAATATTTTTGAACACGTGGTTCGGGGTTTGCCTGTTTAAGGCGCCATGCCTTCTTTTCTCGTTGTACCATTCGTAATAGCGATCCAGGGTCATTTGCGCGTGGTAGATCGAATCGAACTCATAGCGATCGATTACCTCTCGCTGCAGGTTGGAATGGAACGTCTCGATGTAGGCGTTGTCTTCCGGCGTGGCCACATGCGAGAACTCCTGGTAAACGCCTTTTTCCTTCAGATATTCCCGGACAACCTGTGCGATGAACTGGGAACTTTGTCATTGCGGATGGACATTCCTTCAGCCTTGTATTCCAGTAGCATAAGCGACAGTAGCACCAGCACGTCCCCTTTCTTGATGTGGCTCCTTAGCAAATAGATCAACACTTTCCGGCTGTAAATGTCAATGACCGTCAGCAGGAGCACATTTCTGTTCGTCCCGTGGATGTAGACATATTTGATGTCCATCGCCAGGTACTGCAAGGGCCTTTCTGGCTTCAGGCTACGGAACCGGATAAAGTTTCGCTTGAACGGGAGCGGTCTGATCCTGGCGCCATACAGCAGCCTGGCTTCTTTCATCAGCCGGTACACCTTTTTGTGGTTGATGATCCACCCGAGTTCCCGGAGCTCTGCTGTCATGTTTTTGTAGCCGTAGCAGCAGAATTCCTGCCGGAGGACCGCTTCCATTTGTACAACGACAATCCTATTGTCCATCCTTTCGCCGCCAACGGTTAGGCTATGGGTACTTGGTTTGATACCTTTACGGCGCCCAGAAGGCTTGTAATAAAAGCTGCTGGCAGCCAATCCAGCCCATTTCAGCAGACTTCGAACCGGAACACTGCGAAGGGCGTAGACCCTCACAAGCCCTTGCGCCTCCGCTCGTAGGCCTCGTTTTTTTTTAATAGCTCCGTTTTGAACTCGAGCTCCAATGCCTGATTGCCGACAATCTTCTTAGGCCGGGCGTTTTCCTCCTGCAAGGCTTTCAGTTCTGGATCTACCTTACGGTACTGGGGTTTCAAGGAGGCGGAGCCCCCTTGGTCAAATTGATGCTTCCAACGGAGAAACACCGAATGAGAAAGATTGTGCTTCCGAAGGGTCGGAGTGACCCCTTGCTGATCGGCTTCCTGGATAATCTGAAGCTTCTGTTCTATAGAAAAGCTGCGGCGTGGTTTTGCCATAATACCCTAAATTTAAGTGACTAAATTGAATTGATAATTTAGTCCAGCTATTTAGGGGGTCAGTACACTTTAGCAGGGAGGAGTCTCAAGGGTGACCGCAGAATACCTGCACTATGCTTTTCTATCCATCACTACTGCTTTGTCCGTGATTTGACGCGATTAGCTTATCTAGCGATCTGAAAACGAACGTTTTCGGTCGCTTTTTTTATTTCCTGAAATCAACCACCCAAAAGTAAAAGAAATGTTAGAGGGCGTTTTGTGGAAATATGGAAATCCTTTATCTCTTCAGTATCCAATTTTGCAAACATGTTGAAAAACTATTATAAAGTCATTTGGCGTAGCCTTTTGAAAGATCGATTGTTCACTATCCTGAATGTAATGGGGCTTTCTCTTGGGCTGACTTGTGTTTTACTTATTTTCCTATGGGTCGAGAAGGAGTGGAGAGTTGATAGATTCCATGTGAACGATAAAAGACTCTATCAGGTCATGCTGCAGTTGAAATTACCTGATGGCATACACACGCAGGAAAATACGCCTTTGGTGTAGATACCGGCCAATGTTACCCCGTCATTCCGGGGCAACCTTTCCCCCCTGTTCCGGGGTCACTAACGGTAATGCAAAGAGCGTAGATAGTTACTGCTTGTGGTGATCAAAGATA
>Ga0134126_10007454_pt1 | contig 13745 bp, 10 predicted proteins | sample KB31752_FD_96881 | JGI IMG/M metagenome (GOLD analysis project Ga0134126, IMG submission 96881) | Terrestrial soil microbial communities with excess Nitrogen fertilizer from Kellogg Biological Station, Michigan, USA - KB3-175-2 | ecosystem: Environmental > Terrestrial > Soil > Unclassified ...
CCGGCGGCGTGTTCGGCAAAGGCTGGCATCACGGCACCCAATCGCGGCTGGAATTCCTGCCCGAGCACACCACCGATTTCGTGTTCGCGGTGTTCTCGGAAGAATTCGGCCTGGTGGGCGTGCTGCTGCTGCTGGCGTTGTACATCTTCATCGTCGGCCGCTGCCTGTGGATCGCGGCCAATGCGCGCGATACCTATTCGCGCCTGCTGGCCGGCGCGATCGGCATGAGTTTCTTCGTGTACGTAATGGTCAACGGCGGCATGATCACCGGCCTGCTGCCGGTGGTCGGTGTACCGCTGCCGCTGATCTCCTACGGCGGCACCTCGGCCGTGACGCTGCTGTGCGGGTTCGGGGTGCTGATGTCGATCCACGCGCATCGCAAGTTCACGGTGTGAGGCGTCTTCCTTCGCGCTTGCGGGAGAGGGAAGGCAAGTGCGCCAGGGAAACGCTCGCGAGGACTTTGGGGGCTTCGACATCCGTGTCCTTTTCCGCGCCGTCCCACGGCGCGGGTTACTTTCCTTTCGGGGAAAGTAACCAAAGCCATTAGCGCCGGCATGACGGTTTCAGCGACATCGTGTCGCTGAAACTTCCCTGCGCTTCTCGCCGGTCGCGCGCTGGCGCGAACTCGCACATCCCTGTGCTCAGACAATCGCGCCTTTCCCGCGCGCCCGGCTGCGATGCTCGGCGTCACGCGACGGCGCCTGAAGCTCACTTCGACACGGCCATTCATGGCCTGCGACTCGCATGGGTCGGTCCCGCGCCTTCGACGCGATTGGGTCGCCTGCACGCAGGCTCCTACAAAGCGGCTTGCAGGAGCCTGCGTGCGGGCGATCTTTGCCCGCGTTCGACGCTCGCACGCGCAATGCGCATCGCGCGCCATTGAACAATCCAGCTCACGTGCTAGTCTCTGCCGGCATGATCCGCAGTGTGTTTTCGATCCTCCTTTTGCTGCTCGCACCGTGCGCCGCGGCCCTCGCGCAGCAGCCGGTTTCGACAGTGCGTTCCGAAGTGCATCCGGGCGAAGCCGCGCTGATCGCGGAGGTGGCTGCCGATACCGGCAAGGATGCCGCCGCGCTGACTGCGCTGCTGGATGGCGCGCAGTACAAGCAGAGCATCATCGACACCATGATGCGGCCGGCGGAAAGCAAGCCGTGGAGCGAGTACCGACCGATCTTCCTGACCCCGGCGCGGATCGATGGCGGCATCGCGTTCTACAACGAGCATCGTGCGCTGCTGGACAAAATCAGCGCGCAGTACGGCGTGCCGTCGCCGATCATCGTCGCGATCATCGGCGTGGAAACCAGTTACGGCAAGATCACCGGCCATTACCGCGTACTGGATGCGCTCAGCACGCTGGCATTCCACTACCCGCCCCGCGCGGCGTATTTCCGCGGCGAGTTGAAGACGCTGCTGGAGTTGCCGCAGAACATGCTCGCCGGCCCGCTGGACACGTTGCAAGGTTCCTACGCCGGCGCGCAGGGCTGGGGCCAATTCATGCCTTCCAGCATCCGTGACTTCGCGGTGGACGGAGACGGCGACGGGCGGATCGATCTCAACAACTCGCTCCCGGACATCGTTGCCAGCGTCGCGCATTATTTCGCCGCACATGGCTGGGAACCCGACGCGCCGGTGGCACTGCGAGCCTTGCAAGGCGCGGCACCCGACCCGGTGCCCGAATACGCCGGTGCCGCGCCGAGCACGCCGATCGAGCAGTTCGTCGCGGCGGGTTACGCGCCAGGAGCGATCGTGAGCCCGGGCGCGCCCGCCAGCCTGCTGACGCTGCAGGGCGATGCCGGCGACGAATACTGGCTCACTTTCCAGAACTTCTACGTGATCACGCGTTACAACAAGAGCCCGCGCTACGCGATGGCGGTGGTGCAACTGGCGCAGGAAATCGCGCAAGGCGCGGTGCAGCCGACGGAGACGGCGACGGCGGAAGCGGCGCGATGAAGCGCGCGCGGGTTGCGCTGATCGCGCTGGTTTGCGGAATGCTCTGCGCTTGCGGAAGTTCTCCCAGCCGCGAACGCACGCGCAATGCCGCGCGTTCAAACTCCGGCGTTGCGCAAGCCACTCACGGCGCGGATGATTTCCGCGACGATGTGGAGTTGCCGCAATCGCGCCGCTATCGGCAGAACCGCGACTCCACGCCTGATGGCGCCGGCATCGATATCGCTTCGTTGCCGGAGCCCGTGCCGAAACCCGAACCGCACTCGCGTTACGGCAACAAGTCGCCGTACTCGGTGCTGGGTGAAACCTATCACGTGTTGCCGAGCGCGGCCGGTTACGACGAGCGCGGCATCGCGTCATATTACGGCGCCAAGTTCCACGGCTATATGACATCGGATTTCGAGAAGTACGACATGTATGCGTTCAGCGCGGCCAGCAAGGTCCTGCCGCTGCCGAGCTATGCGCGCGTGACCAACCTCGACAATGGCAAAAGCGTGATCGTGCGCATCAACGATCGCGGTCCGTTCGCGCAGAATCGCATCATTGATCTGTCCTACGCCGCCGCAGTGCGGATAGGTGTCTGGCCCAAGGGCACGGGCCTGGTGGAAGTGCAGGGCATCGATCCCGCGCGCGAGCATGCGGAACCGCCGCCGCCGATCACGGTCTCAGCGCAGGCGGGCGGCGCGCCGAAGCTGTATCTGCAAGTCGGTGCGTTCGGCGACCCGGTCAACGCGGAACGGCTGGCGGCACGCCTGCGCGATCAGGATGTCGGCGCGGTGCGCGTGGTGGATGCACAGGTCGGCGGAAGGGAACTCAAGCGCGTGCAGATCGGGCCGCTGGCGGATGTGGATGCGGCCGATCGCGTCACGGAAAAAATCGATGCGCTGGGGTTGCCCCACGCGCAGGTCGCAGTACAGTAGCGGCTTTTGCACCCAAACTTATTGGCGCCCTTGGGTCCCTTGCGGCAAGGGGGCAATCAAGCCCTTGCCGAGCGGGGGTTTGACGGGGTCGCGAAAGCATGGGTATGCGGGTCGAAATCAACCATATTGGTTTTCACAGGATAACAATGAGCCTTCTGCGTCACCTGCTGTTGATCTCCACGCTGGCCCTTTCCGGCGTCGTCGTGGCCCAGACGTTGCCGCCCAAGCCGGTGAGCGCATTGCCACCCAAACCCGCCGCGATTCCGGTGCCGCAAACGCCGGTGCCGCCGCCGCCGACGTTCGACGCGCACAGCTGGGTGCTGATGGATTACACCAGCGGCCAGATTCTGGCTTCCAGCAATCCCGATCAGCGCGAGCAACCGGCGTCGCTCACCAAGATCATGACCGATTACGTGGTGTCGGCCGAACTCGGTGCCGGCAAGATCCACATGGATGATCCGGTGTTCATCAGCGAGCACGCATGGAAAGCAGGCGGCGCGAGCACCGATGGCTCGACCAGTTTCCTGGCAGTGAACTCCAAGGTGCCGCTCAAGGATCTGTTGAACGGAATGATCATCCAATCCGGCAACGATGCCGCGATCGCGCTGGCCGAGCATGTGGCCGGTTCCGAGCAGACATTCGCCGCGCTGATGAATGCCTACGCGCAGCGGCTTGGCATGGCCAACAGCCATTTCATCAATGCCTCGGGTTATCCGGTGCCCGACCACTACAGCACCGCGCGCGACATCGCGATCCTCTCGCGCGCGCTGATCCACGATTTTCCTGATGACTACAAGATTTCCGCGATCAAGGAATTCCAGTGGAATGGCATCACCCAGCACAATCGCAACACGCTGTTGTGGCGGGATCCCAGCGTGGACGGCATCAAGACCGGCCACACCGCGGAAGCGGGTTACTGCCTCGCGGCTTCGGCCCAGCGCGGTGGTGCGCGCATGATCGCGGTGGTGATGGGCGCGCCCAGTGATCGCGCGCGTGCCGACGATTCTGAAGCGCTGCTCGAATACGGGTTCCGCTTCTACGAAACGCACAATCTCTATCCCGCCGGCAAGCCGCTGGCCATGCCGCGGTTGTGGAAGGGCGAGGCGGACACCCTGCCGCTGGGTCTTGCGCAGGATGCGGTGGTGACCATTCCGCGCGGCAAGTACGGCGAGTTGAAAGCCACGCTGGACATTCCGGCGCGTCTGATCGCGCCTTACAAGCAAGGCCAGCAGATCGGCGCGCTGCATGTCACGCTGGATGGCAAGACGGTGCTGGATGCGCCGCTGATGGTGTTGCAGGAAGCGCCGCAAGGCGGTTTCTTCAAGCGGCTGTGGGATGCGATCCTGCTGTGGTTCCACGGCAGTGCCGGCGGCACTACCACCACCAACGCGCCAAGCGTGACAGTACAACCAGCCACGGCGGTGACTCCTGATACGCGCTGATGAAATAGTCTTGTGCAACCCTCATCGAGGCGACGGCAAGCCGCCAGGAGGTGGCCATGGACGGGCGCTTTTGGAGTTGCCGAATGCGAAAGCGAAATCAAGTGCCATCATGTGGTGAGATCAGCAGTTAAGGACAATTGCCAAAAAATATGCGTGATTTAGAGAATATCGAACCCGACGAAGGCCAGGGTTTCCAGTTTCCCGGCAGTTTCGAAATCACTGCGATGGGCAACGCCGGCGCCAACCTGCGCGCGCGCGTGCCGGAGATCCTGCGCGGCCTGGGGTTGAGCGTGCTGGATGCATCGGTGCGCGAACGACCTTCGCGGGAAGGCAATTACGTCGCGGTCACGGTCGCGTTTACCTGCCCCTCGCGCGAAAAGTACGACCTGGCGCACGCCGCGCTGCGCGCGGATGCGGATATCCGGTATACGTTGTGAAGCTGTGACCGGGGAGGGCGCGGCGCCCATGATTTTTGCCTCCACCCCTTGGCTCACTTTGCCCGCATCTCCACTTATGCAGCCATGACTCCCGAAATCCGGTCTCCGGCCCCCGGTTCCCGGTCCCTGCTCATCCGCCACCTCGGTCGGCAACCGTACACGCCCGTGTGGCAGGCCATGCGCGCCTTCACCGATGCGCGCATGGCCGAAACGCCCGACGAACTATGGTTGCTGCAACACGATCCGGTGTTCACGCTGGGCCAGGCCGGCAAGATGGAACACGTGTTGGCGCCCGGCGATATTCCCGTGGTCCCGGTGGATCGCGGCGGCCAGGTCACCTATCACGGACCTGGCCAGATCGTGGCCTATCCGCTGCTGGATTTGCGCCGACTGGGATTGAGCGTGCGCGACCTGGTCTGCCGCATCGAGCAGGCGATCATCGACACCCTGGCGCACTGGAACATCGAAGCGGTGCGCCGCCAGGGGGCGCCGGGCGTCTACGTCAACCAGGCCAAGATCGCCGCGCTCGGCCTGCGCGTGCGCCGCGGCTGCAGTTTCCATGGGCTGGCCTTCAACATCGACATGGACCTGGAGCCGTTCCGGCGCATCAATCCCTGCGGTTATCAGGGTCTCGCCGTCACGCAGATGGTAGACTTGGGTGGTGCATCGCGGCTGCGCGAAGTCGAGGACGTATTGGCGGAAGAACTTTGCCGCCAGTTCGGGCTTGTCGCGCACGCCGATGAACCTGTGTTGCCCTCCGTTGTCAAAGCGAAATCAGTCGACCCCACTTTTGGCGAACAGGCTGTTCGCCGGGTAAGCGCATGAGCGAAACCCCCATCAGCTCCACCCGCATTCCCGCTGTCGTGACCAGCGGCATCGTCACCGGCGAGAAGCTGGCCGGCGAGGACAAGATCGCGCGCAACCGCGCGCAGTTCGAAGCCGCGCCGACGCTGCGAAAGCCGTCGTGGATCCGGGTGCGCCTGCCGCAAGGCAACGCCGTGCAGCAGTTGAAGGCGAAGCTGCGCGCCAACGCGCTGGTGACGGTGTGCGAGGAAGCCTCTTGCCCGAACATCCACGAATGTTTTTCCAAGGGCACCGCGACTTTCATGATTCTGGGCGAGGTGTGCACGCGGCGCTGCTCGTTCTGCGACGTTGCGCACGGCCGGCCCAAGCCGCCCGATCCGCTGGAGCCGTTGCGGCTTGCCCACACCATCCGTGACATGGGTTTGCGCTACGTGGTGATCACCTCGGTGGATCGTGACGATCTGCGCGATGGCGGCGCGCAACATTTCGCCGACTGCATCCGCGCCGCGCGGCATGAGAGCCCGACGTTGAAAATCGAAATCCTGACGCCGGATTTCCGCGGCAAGGGCCGCATGGAGCGCGCGCTTGACGCGCTGACCAGCGACCCGCCCGATGTGTTCAACCACAACCTGGAAACCGTGCGCGAGCTGTATCGCGAGGTGCGGCCGGGCGCCGATTACGACTGGTCCCTGCAATTGCTGCGCGAGTTCAAGGCGCGTCATCCGGGCATTCCGACCAAGTCCGGCATCATGCTGGGCCTGGGCGAGACACACGAGCAGGTGCTGGGCGCTTTGCGCGATTTACGCTCGCATGACGTGGACATGGTTACCATCGGCCAATATCTGCAACCCTCGCCGCATCATCACCCGGTGCTGCGCTACTGGACCCCCGAAGAATTCAACCAACTGCACGATGCGGGCATGGCGATGGGCTTCACCCATGTCGCTTCGGGCCCGCTGGTGCGTTCGTCCTATCACGCCGATCAGCAAGCACACGACGCCGGCTTCGTTGAAGTCGCGTAAGACATACCCAGAGAGATCTATGAGCAAGCGTTTCCTGTTGACCTTCTTCCTGTGCCTGAGCCTGTTCGGCGTCGCCCACGCGGACGAATCGTGCCCGGCTTCCGCCGCCAGCAGCGCGGCCATCGCGCCACCGCCGCCGACCGATGTCATCACTTCGGCACCGATGCTCAAGCCCACCGCCGACCAGGCGGAGGCGGGCGTGCTCGCTGCACGGTTCCTGACGCGCTTCCATTACAACGCGGTGCCGCTTGACGACGCGATGTCGCGCAAGATCTTCAAGGGCTACTTCGACGCGCTGGATAGCGAAAAACTGTTCTTCAGCCAGACCGATCTCGATCATTTCGCGGCCGACCGCACCAAGCTGGATGATGCGATCTGGAACGGGGATCTCTCGATCCCGTACGCGATTTTCAATCTGTACGAGCAGCGCGCCGGCGAGCGCACCGCCTACGCGATGTCGCTGCTGAAGAAGGGCTTCGATCTGGATCGCCCGGAAACCTACCAGCCCGATCGCGACAAGGCGCCGTGGGCCGCGGATACCGCCGCGCTCAACGACATCTGGCGCAAGCGCGTCAAGAACGACTGGATCCGCCTGAAGCTGGCCGGCCAGAGCGACAACGATATCCGCAAGACGCTGGCCAAGCGCTACGCAAACTTTCTGGATCGCGTGCACCAGCTCGATTCGCAGGACGTGTTCCAGACCTTCATGAACGCGTATGCGATGGCGATCGATCCGCATACCAATTATTTCGGGCCGCGCGCTTCGGCCAACTTCGACATCTCGATGAAGCTGTCGCTGGAAGGCATTGGCGCGGAACTGCAGCAGCATGACGACTACATCCTGGTGCGCAGTCTGGTGCCAGGCGGGCCGGCCGAGAAATCCGGCAAGCTCGAGGTCGGCGACAAGATCGTCGGCGTCGGCCAGGGCGCGTGCGGTGCGCTCGCCGACGTGGTCGGCTGGCGCATCGACGACGTGGTGGACAAGATCCGCGGGCCCAAGGGCAGCACCGTGCGGCTGGAAGTGTTGCCGGCGACGGGCGGCCAGGATGCCAAGCACGTGCTGGTGACGCTGGTGCGCAACAAGGTCACGCTCGCCGAGCAGGCCGCCAAGAAATCCATCATCACGCTCAAGGATGGCGGCGTTACCCGCCGCATCGGCGTGATCACCCTGCCGGGGTTCTATGAGGATTTTGAAGCGCGTCGCCGTGGTGATCCGGATTACAAGAGCGCCACGCGCGACGTCGCCAAGCTGCTGGCCCAGTTGAAGGCGGAAAAAGTCGATGGCGTGGTAATGGACGTGCGCGACAACGGCGGCGGCTCGCTGGCGGAAGCGTCCGAGCTCACCGGCCTGTTCATCAACAAGGGTCCGGTGGTGCAGGTGCGCGACGCGCGCGGCCACGTCGAACAGCAGGACGACACCGATGCCGGCATGGCCTGGAGCGGCCCACTGGCGGTGCTGGTCAACCGCGGCTCGGCTTCGGCCACCGAAATCTTTGCCGCGGCGATCCAGGATTACGGCCGCGGGGTGATTGTCGGCGAGCAGAGTTTCGGCAAAGGCACGGTGCAGAACCTTACCGATCTTGATCAACTGGCGCAGAACGAAAAGCCGGTGTTCGGCGAACTGAAGATGACCATCGCCGAGTTCTTCCGCATCAACGGCGGCTCCACCCAGCTGCACGGCGTAACGCCGGATATCGCCTTCCCGCACAGCGTGGATTTCGCGGATTTCGGCGAATCCTCCTATGACAACGCACTGCCGTGGACGCAGATCACGCCGGCCAAATACTCGCCGGTCGCCAATCTGAAACCATTGCTGCCGCAGTTGACGCAGATGCACGATGCGCGCGCCGCCAAGGATCCCTCCTGGCAATTGCTGCTGGACGAACTCGCCGCCGCGCGCAAGTTGCATGACCAGAAATCGGTCTCACTCGATTACGCCGTGCGCGACGCCGAACGCAAGAAGCTCGATGCGCAGGAGGCCGCGTTCAAGGCGCGCCGTCAGGCGCTGGGTGATGCTTCCGCCGCCAACCTGCGCCCGGATGACGGCCTGCAGCCCGGCGAGCGCAGCCTGCAATCGGATCTCGCCCGTGAGAAGGCGGCCAAGAACGCCAAGGACACCGAGCTCGACGAGACCGCGCACATCCTCGCCGATGAAGTGGGCCTGATCCACAGCAACACCAAACTGGCCGCGGAAGTCCTGCCGTACAAGGGCGTGCCCGGCGCGTCGGATTGACACTCGGCTTTGGGTGCTCGCTCATGACGGCCGGTGCTGAAAATTGCGAGTCAGCGCGCGTAGCGTTCCCGCAGAAACGCCGAGAACGCGCGCAGTGATTGCGCTTCACCGCCGCGCGGACGCGCGGGGCGGTCGTTGTCATTCCAGGCGTACACGTCCACGTGCAGCCACGGGATCGCGGCGGGCACGAAGCGCTCCAGATACAACGCGGCGGTGATCGCGCCGCCATAACGCGAAGAGCCGGTGTTGACCAGATCAGCCACCGAAGACGCCAGCACGGTGCGATAGGGATGCCACAACGGCAGCCGCCACAGCGGATCGTTTTGCGCGCGCGACACCGCGAGCAGGTGTTCCGCGGCGTGATCGTGATTGGCGAACAATGCCGGAAGATCGGGGCCGAGCGCCACCCGCGCGGCACCTGTGAGTGTGGCGAAATCGATCAACAGGTCGGGTTGTTCCTCGGCGCAGGCGGTCAGCGCATCGCACAGCACGAGGCGGCCTTCCGCATCGGTGTTGTCCACCTCCACCGTAACGCCGGCGCGGGTGCGGATCACTTCGCCCGGCCGCATCGCGTTGCCGGAGATCGCGTTGTCCACCGCGGGGATGATCAGCAGCAATCGCACCGGCAACCTGACCGCCATGACCCACTGCGCCAGCGCGATCGCGTGTGCGGCGCCGCCCATGTCCTTCTTCATCCAGCGCATGCCGTCGGCGGTCTTGATGCTCAATCCGCCGGAATCGAAACACACGCCCTTGCCGACTATGCCCACCAGCGGGTCGGATGCTTTGCCCCAACGCAGTTCTGCCACGCACGGAGCGTGCGCGCTGGCCCGACCGACCGCGTGCACGGTGGGAAAGCCGGCCTGCAACAGCGCGTCGCCGCGCCAGTCGCGGTATTTCGCGCGGTGTTCGCGCGCCAACGTGCGCACGACATCGCAGAGTTGCGCGGGATCGAGATCCTCGCTCGGCGTGTTGATCAGGTCGCGCACTTTGCCGATTGCATCCAGTGTCGGCGCGGTTTCGCCCAGCACTTGGCGCGGCACGCACAGGCGCGCTGGTGCGGGCGGGGCATTGGACAGATAGCGTGCGTAGCGGTACGCGCCGAGCGCCCAGCCGAGCGCCGCATCGGCGGCCGGCAGCAGGTCGTTGTCCAACCGGTAATCGCCCGCAGGCAGCAACAAGGGAAATGCGCCCAGCGCAAATGCCGGCACCGACGCGTCGACACCGGCCAGCACGCGCGCGACATCGCCGCGCGCATTGGGCAACAGACAGAACGTGCCCGGACTGGCGTCGAAGCCGCAGGCCTGCGCCCAGCGCCGCTCGCGCGCAGAAAGTTTTTTCGCGCGGGCTTGCCAGTGCGCGCGATCGAGTGCTTCCAGCGGCAGCGCGCGAGGATTGCGCTTGAGTTCGCCCAGTCCCCGAATCACTGCGACTGTGCCAATTGCAGCACTTGGCCTACCCGCAGGATGTCGCCCTTGAGATCGTTCCATTTGCGCAGATCGTCCACACTCACCGCATATTTGCGCGCGATCGCCGACAAGGTGTCACCCTTGCTTACGGTGTAGTTGGCCGGGCGCGTGTTGGCCGTGGCCTGATCGACCGGCGTCACCGCGCCATTCGCCGCCACCACCACCGGGTTGGAAGGCGCCACGGATTCGGCGTGCTTGAGCGAGGGATCCTTCGGTGTGCGCGCGGAAGGCGTCACGTGCGCATCCGTCTGCGCCGCAGCCAGCGAGACTTCGGGCGCTGCGGCGGTAGTGGCTGCAATCGGAGATGTTGCGGAAGCGGTTGCTGGCGCGGATGGTTGTGCCGAAGCGAGCGCAGGGGCGGCAGTGGCGGTGAGCTTGGCCGCGTCGGATGCGGGCAGACCTTCACCTACCATTCTGCCGGCGATGGCGACCAGTTGCTGATCCGGTGCCTGCAAGCCCGGTGCATCCGCATAGGGCAGCAGGTCGTGCTCACGCATCAGTTTCTTCGCCTCGTCGCTGCCGAGAAAATCCATGAACTGCGCAACCTGAGCGACATGCGGGCTGTTGGCGCTGGAGGCGAGATAGATCGCCGTGTACAGCGGATAGCTGCCGTCGGCGACGGTCGCGGGTGTCGGCATTACCCCTTCCACCGGGATGATCCGCACCTTCTTGTTGCCGTGCACGCCGGAAAGCGTGGACAGCCCCAGCGATTTCGGATCCAGCGCGATTCCCTGCTCCAGCGTGTCCACATTGATGTACATGCGCGGCATCACGATCGGCGCATTGCCGCGGCCGTACAGCAGCCGGCGCAAGCTGTACTCGCTGCCATCCAGCGGGCTTGCCACGGTGTAAAGATCGATCGGCTCGTCCTTGCCGCCGAGTTCGCTCCAGTTGGTGAGCTTGCCCCAGTAGATATCGTGCAGCTGCTTCAGGGTGATGTTGCTTACCGGATTGTCGGGCGAGGTGATCATCACCAGGGCATCCCATGCCACCGGCGTGAAGTTTAGGCCCGCTTCCTGCGCGCGACCGGGAAAGCTCGGGCGCGCACTGGCAGCGATGTCGGCACTGCCGCTGAGCGCGGCATCGATGCCCGACAGCGTGTTGAACGGCTGCACTTCGACCCGGCCCTTGCCGGCATCTTCATAGGCGCTGACGATCGCGTCGAGGCCGCGCGACGTCGCGAGGTCGCCACGGATCACCAGCGGAGGCCCGCTGGACTCGGCTGCATGGCTGTGATGGGTGGATTTCCTGTGACTGGTTTTGGCAGCGACAGTGTTCAGGGCGGCATCGCTGGCAAAGCACAACAGCAACGCGGCGGCGATCAGGTGCAGGGAACGTGGGGACATGAGGATTCCGTGGAGGCGATTTGAAGCATCGACGATTATCACCGAATCGCGCGCGCCGAATGTGATGCGCGCGATGAAAGTTACTCCGCCCCACTGCGGGAGCAGGGCTGGGTTCACGTAGGGAACCTCTGATAAATAGGTTGCGACGGTTCCCTGCGTCTGAGCTCCCTTGAGTCAAGGGGCCGAACCATTGCACAGCAATGGTTCGGGGTTGTGGAAGTGTGGCATGTGGGCAAGGGCCAATATCGTCCCGTTAAACCAGATCCTCCTTACTGGATCATCAATTGCGCAATCTGCCCGTCGCGCACGATCACCAGTAGCAAGCGTTTAGGATGCGCGACGAGCAATCGGCGCAAGGTGGTCAGGTTGGGAGTGGCGGTGTTGTTGATGCCGACCACGATGTCGCCCGCCATCAGGCCTTGCTGCGCCGCGCGGCTGCCGGCATCCACGTCGGCAATTCCGACGCCGCTCGCGCCTTGCTGGCGCAAACTGCCCGGCAGCTCCACGAACGATGCGCCGGCGAGGCGCGGATCGAGGGCCGCGCCGGCGAGCGTGTTGGCATCGGCGGCAAGCTTGGCGCTCACGTGCATGCGTTGGCCGCCGCGTTCGACGTCCAGCGTCAAGGTGCTGCCCAGCGGTTTCAAGCCCTGTGCGTTGCGTAGATCCTGCGCGTCATCGATCGGCTTGCCATCCGCGGCAACCACCAGATCGCCCGGTTTCAAGCCGGCCTGCGCGGCCGGCGAGCCGGGTGTCACGTCGGTGATCAGCGCGCCCGTGCGTGATTTGATGCCGAGCGCCGCGGCCACGCGCGGGTTCAAATCCTGTGCATCCACGCCGAGGCTGCCGCGGCTGACGTGGCCGGTCTTGATCAACTGTTGCATCACCGAGGAGGCGAGATCGGAAGGAATCGCAAAGCCTAGCCCTGCGCTGGCGCCCGACGGCGAATAGATCATCGAATTGATGCCGACCAGTTCGCCGTCCAGATTGACCAGCGCGCCGCCGGAATTGCCGGGATTGATCGAGGCGTCGGTCTGGATGTAGTTCTGATAGCCGCTGTTGCCCAGTCCCTGGCGGCCAAGCGCCGAGACGATGCCCGAGGTCGCGGACTGGCCGAGCCCGAAAGGGTCGCCCAGCGCGACCACGAAATCGCCGACGCGCAATTTCGCCGAATCCGCCAATGGCAACGCGGTCAACCGCTGTGCCGGAATCTGCACCACCGCCACGTCGGTGGCCGGGTCCGCGCCGATCAATTTCGCCTTGAAGCTGCGTCCGTCGGTCAGCGTTACCCGAATGTCATCGGCGCCGGCGACCACGTGATTGTTGGTCAGGATGAAACCCTTGTTCGCATCGACGATCACGCCCGAACCCAGCGATTGCTCGATCTGCTCGCGGGTCGCATCGGGCAGGCCGAAGAACTGGCGCATGATCGGATCGGAGAAGAACGGGTCGCGCACCTGGCGATGCGTGGTCGAGGAGATATTCACCACCGCGGGCGATACTTTCGCCAGCATCGGCGCGAGCGACGGCAGCGGTTGGCCGTTGACCGATGGCGGCAGAGTGCCGGCGTGGCCGCAACCGGCCAACGCAAACAGCGCCAGCAGCAACAGGCAAGCGAGATGGCGGCGCGAACGAAGGGTGGGCGGCATGCGGGCTCCTTTTCATTTTCGTGTTTCGGTGGGCGAAAGATCGGGCGCGTCTCCGCCCGACCCGATCGGGAAGGCGGGGATCCGACTTGGACTGCGCTGAACGCTGCGCGTTCGCGGCGCAGGCATTGTTGTACACCCGCGTCGAGACAAAAGGCTGGCTGCCAGCTTTACACGCGGCTCGTGTCAGCGTAGGGTTGAGCCCCGCCCGTAATCACAACATCTTGTGTTCAAACCCATCGGGTTTTACCAAGGCTTGGGTTGCGGCGCAACATCGCGGGGCGGGGAAGAAGGAGGCGGAACGCGGCGATTCTTGGCGCGCAGCGATCAATAATTCCTTGAATCGAAGCGATCTGTCGCGGTGCATACGCGCACCGCGCAAAACTGTCGCAGGAAGCGGATCACCCATATGAATTCCAGGCAAGACAAGCGGCAAAACCATGATGCAGACAAAGATGCAGACAAAGCGGAGGGGACACGGA
>Ga0134126_10007455_pt1 | contig 13745 bp, 11 predicted proteins | sample KB31752_FD_96881 | JGI IMG/M metagenome (GOLD analysis project Ga0134126, IMG submission 96881) | Terrestrial soil microbial communities with excess Nitrogen fertilizer from Kellogg Biological Station, Michigan, USA - KB3-175-2 | ecosystem: Environmental > Terrestrial > Soil > Unclassified ...
CGGCGTGAGCGCGGTGATGCCGGACATGCAGAAGTTTCCGTACGTCATTCGCGTCGTCTCCGAGATTCTCGAGTCGAACGGCTCGAGCTCGATGGCGAGCGTTTGCGGAACGAGCCTTTCGCTGATGGATGCGGGCGTGCCGATCAAGGCGCCGGTGGCGGGAGTTGCGATGGGCCTGGTGCTCGAGGGCTCGCGCTTCAAGGTCCTGACCGACATTCTCGGCGACGAGGACCACCTCGGCGACATGGATTTCAAGGTCGCCGGCACGCGCGACGGCGTCACGGCACTGCAGATGGACATCAAGGTGGAGGGCGTCACGCCCGAGATCATGCGCATCGCGCTCGATCAGGCGCGCGATGGCCGTCTGCACATCCTCGGTGAGATGAACAAGGTGCTGTCCGCACCGCGCGCGGAGATGTCCGAGTGGGCGCCGTCGATCATCACGCTCAAGATCGATCCGGAGAAGATTCGCGACGTGATCGGCAAGGGCGGCGCGGTCATCCGGCAGATCACGGAGGAGACCGGCACCACCATCGACATCGAGAGCGATGGCACCGTCAAGATCGCCTCGGTGAACGGCACGGCGGGCCGCGAGGCCCAGCGCCGAATCGAGCTCATCACGGCCGACGTCGAGGTCGGGCGCATCTACGAGGGCCGCGTGGCACGGCTCATGGACTTCGGCGCGTTCGTGACGATCCTGCCGGGCCGCGACGGGCTCGTGCACATCTCGCAGATCTCCGACGAGCGAGTCGAGCGCGTGAGCGACAAGCTCAAGGAGGGGGATGTCGTGCGCGTGAAGGTGCTCGAGGTCGACCGCCAGGGGCGAATCCGGCTGTCGATGCGGAACGTCGAGGCCGCTTAGTCCGGCTCGCCGCGAGCGCGCGGCGAGGCGTTCATCAAAGTCCGGTAGATCTCGTCCTGCGCCGAGCGCCAGCGCTGGAAGTTCTTCGGCGCGACGGCGGCGGCGACCTCGTGCGGGTCCACGCCGACCACGCTCTTCGCGCGCTCGCGCAGCTCTCGCTGCTGATTCGCGAAGAGTTTCAGACTCTGCTCGAGATAGCAGCCCGTCACGTGCTGCATCGCGCCGCCCCCGTAGGAGCGAATGAGCTGCGATAGGAATTCGCGGCTCATCATCGGCTCGTTCCCGTGCTCCTGGTCGGCGATCACCTGCAAGAGAATGCTGTTGGTGATGTCGTCCTGGGATTTCTTGTCCAGCACGATGAATTCGACTTGGTCGATGACGAGCTTGCGCACATCCCCGAGCGTTATGTACCGGCTCTCGACAGTGTCGTACAGGCGCCGGTTCGGATATTTCTTGATGACCCTCGGTTCGCCCATCACAAGCTCCCGTCTTGTGTTGTTGAGCGCCGCCGTCGTTAAGACCGGCGGAACCCCTCCCCGCGCGCCGCGTGCCGCGGCGCCTTTGACCCCCGCGCATACCTTATTACACGCCGGGGGACGTACCCAAATTAAATTGCAAAATCTGCCTCTGGGGCGCGTACCGATCGGACGCGATACAACGGTGCGAGGCGGAAGTGGCGAATGGCCCAATCGAGCTGGATCCGGGGCGGCTCGCGGGCGAGCTCGGAAGGCGGTTCCTGCCCGAGTAGCCGCAGCGTCTCGGCGAGCCATGCACCGGAATGGAGCAGATCGATGGGTGCCGAGCGGCGAGATTTGGCGAGTTTGCTGCCGTCCGGCTCCACGACGAGCGGGAGGTGAGCGAAGCGCGGGGGTCTGAGCTCGAGCGCGCTGGCGATCGCGATTTGCCAGGCCGTGCTCTCGAGGAGATCGGCACCTCGGACCACATCGGTGATGCCTTGGGCGGCATCGTCTACCGACACGGCGAGCTGATAGGCGAAGAGGCCGTCCCGACGGCGTACGACGACATCGCCGAGCTGCCGCATTGAAGAAGCCTGCGGACCCTGGATTCGGTCGTCGAACCGGACGACTTCACCATCATCGATGCGGAAGCGCTGGGCGGTCGGACCGGGACGGGCCGGTCCACCGCGGCAGGTACCGGGATAGCCGCGCTCTTCCGCGCCTGCGAGCTCGCGGCGCGAGCAGCTGCACGGGAAAATCAAGCCGCGCGCCGCCAGTGTGCCGAGGGCGGCCTCGTAGCGCTCCATCCGGCGGCTTTGGTATTCGACCTCACCGTCCCAGGCGAGGCCGAAGGCCTCGAGCGTGTGCAGAATGAGCGGTGCGCTGCCGGGCGCGACGCGCGGAGCATCGAGATCCTCCATGCGGATGAGCCAGCGGCCGCCATGGCACCGCGCGTCGAGGAAGCTCCCGACGGCGGCGAGGAGCGATCCGAGATGCAGCGGCCCCGTCGGGGACGGGGCGAACCGCCCGACGTACGTCGCGGGGACGCCGTCAGCGATAGCGGTCGTCGCGGTCGCCGTATTGGCGCTCGCGTCGTTCGCGCCGCTCCTGGGCCTCGATGCTGAGCGTCGCCACGGGGCGGGCCTCGAGCCGCTTGATGCCGATTTCTTCGCCGGTCTCGAGGCAGTAACCGTAGGTGCCGTCCTCGATGCGCTTCAAGGCCTCGTCGATCTTCCGGATGAGCTTGCGCTCCCGGTCGCGGGTCCTCAGCTCGAGGCTGAACTCTTCTTCCTGGGTCGCCCGATCGTTCGGGTCCGGAAAATTCGCGGCCTCGTCCTTCATATGGGTGACGGTGCGGTCCACCTCCACCATCAGGTCGCGCTTCCAGCTGAGCAGGATGTTCCGGAAGTGCTCCGTCTGCTCCTTGCTCATGTATTGCTCGCCGCGCTTGGCGATGTAAGGCTTGACGTTGCGCGGGCCCGCGAGAAGGCTGCCCGGCTCGGCGAGCTCGGGATCGTCGCCCTCGGCGGTGGCGAGCGGCTGCGCGCGGGCGGGCGCGCCAGGCGGAGTCTTTACCGCAGCCGGAGAGTTACTTGCTCGGGCAACCTCTTCGAGCCGAGCCGCGGGCGGCGCGTGCCCCGCAGTTCGCATCAGTTCGGTGGCGTCCGTCTTGTTGCCGTTGACGCCGCCGGCCGTGCTGGCCGCACTGACGGGTGCGGAGGGCACCGCAGGGGCGACCTTGCGGACAGACACCCCTTTGGGTCGCGCATGGCTCACCGGTTTCGCCCTCTCGGGGGGCTTGCGCGCCGCCGCCTTCCGCGGCGCGGCGCGGCTGGCAGGCCTCTTGCCCTTGGCGGGCTTCGGCGCGGGCTTTTTGGCCGAGATCAGGCACTCCTCAAAGCATGGAGCCTTCGAAGGACGCGCGATTATACCGGCGCATCGGAGCGTGTACAGGGCGTGCGCACAGGCCTGAAATCGAGAGCCGCCGCCGCCGGGAACCGGTCGTGGAGCTCGACCCTTCAGGGCAGCGTGACGGCCGGCGCGGGAGTCCAGTCCGGACGCCGGCGCTCGACGACGACGGTCGTATAGATGCCGCCCCGTACGTTGAAACGTGCGGTGAGCCGCAGGAACCGCGGAGCGAGCAGCTCATCGAGCGTGGCGGCGATCTCGTTGCTCACAGCCTCGTGGTAGGCGCCGCGGTCGCGAAACGACCAGATGTAGAGCTTGAGGGACTTGAGCTCGACGCAGAGTCGGTCCGGCACGTATTCCAGCTCGAGCGTCGCGAAGTCGGGCTGACCCGTCTTCGGACAGAGACAGGTGAACTCCGGCAGCGTCATGCGGATCGTGTAGTCGCCCTGAGGCGAGGGATTCGCGAAGGTCTCGAGCGGGTGGCGGCGCGAGTCGGCCATGTTTCAAAGGCGCGTGACAAAGGAATAATTTATCATGTGCGGCGCGGGCGCGCGGCCTGCCGCATTCCGATGCGGCTCACGGCTCGCGCGAGGGGGTTCGGTCACGCCACGGGGGCAGTCACGCACGATGCGGCTCACCAAGATCAAGCTCGCCGGTTTCAAATCTTTCGTTGATCCCACCACGGTCTCCTTCCCAGGCAATCTCACGGGCGTCGTCGGCCCAAACGGCTGCGGGAAATCCAACATCATCGATGCGGTTCGCTGGGTGATGGGCGAGCTCTCGGCGCGCCACCTGCGCGGGGACTCGATGGCCGACGTGGTGTTCAACGGCTCGGTCGGACGCAAGCCGGTCGGCAGCGCCTCGGTCGAGCTCGTCTTCGACAACGTCGATGGCAAGATCGGCGGTCCGTACGCGGCGTACAACGAGGTCTCGCTTCGCCGTCTCGTCTCTCGCGACGGCAGCTCGAGCTACTACATCAACGGAGCCCGCTGCCGGCGCAAGGACATCACGCACCTGTTCCTCGGTACGGGCCTCGGCTCGCGCAGCTACGCGATCATCGAGCAGGGCATGATCTCGCGCGTCATCGACGCGAAGCCGGAGGACTTGCGAGCCCTGCTCGAGGAGGCGGCCGGCATCTCCCGCTACAAGGAGCGGCGCCGCGAGACAGAGGCGCGCATCGCGGACACGCGCGAGAATCTCGAGCGTCTGCAGGACGTGCGCGATGAGGTTGAAAAGCAGATCCGGCACCTGCAACGTCAGGCGGCGGCGGCGCGGCGCTATCGGGATCTCAAGGAAGAGGAGCGGCGCACGGCCGCCGAGCTCCTGGCGCTCCGGATGCGCGAGCTCGCGAGCGGCGTGGCCGTGCACGACTCGGCCATGCGCGAGCGCGATCTGGCGATGCAGGCGGCGCTCGCCGAGCAGCGCTCGCTCGAGGCGGCGGTCGAGAAGCAGCGCGCATTCCAGACCGAGTGCAGCGAGCGCGTCTCGGCATCTCAGGGCCGGTACTACGAGGTCGGCGCCGAGCTCTCCCGCACGGAGCAGAGCATCCGGCACACGCGCGAGCTGCGCGAGCGCCAGCGCAACGATCTCGCCCAGGCGAGCGCCACGCTCGCCGAGCTCGCCTCGCACATTGGGCGTGACGAACGGCAGGTCGCGGAGCTGCGCCTCGAGATCGCCGAGCTCGCCCCGCAACTTGCCGAAGCGCAGGCTACCGAGCAGGCAGCCGCGGATGCACTCTCGGCAGCCGAACAGGAGCTCGCGGATTGGCAGCAGCGCTGGGAGTCTTTCAATCGCGAGCTCGGCACGGCGAGCCAGACGACGCAGGTCGAGCGCGCGCGCATCGAGCAGCTCGAGAGCGAGCGCCATCGGCTGACGGCAAGGGCGGACCGCCTCGCCGTGGAGCGCGCCGATCTCGATGCGCTCGCGACGAGCGCGGCGCTCGCGGCGCTCGCGGAGCGCGAATCCCGCGCACGCTCGCGGAGCGATGAGCTCGCCCGTGCGCTCGCGGCCGCACTGGAGTCGGCTCAGGCGCTGAGGACCGAACAGCTCGCGATCGAATCGAGGCTCGAGGCAGGCCGCAGCGAGCGCGACCGGGTGCGCAGCGAGCTGATGTCGCTCGATGCGCTGCAGAAGGCGGCGCTCACCCACAATGCCGGCCGCGCCTCGGAATGGCTCGGCTCGAGCGGACTCGCCGGCCGGCCGCGCGTTGCCGAGCAGCTGGAAGTCGAGGAAGGCTGGGAGCGCGCGGTCGAGACGGCCCTCGGCGATTACCTCGAAGCGGTCTGCGTCGAGCGTCTGGACGATCTCGCGGCCTCGCTCGATGAGCTCTCGAGCGGGCGTCTCGCCCTCGTGGAGCACGCGGAACGGGCGGCGGGCGAGGCCACTGAAGGAGCACGCGGCTCGGGCAGGACACTCGCCGCGAAGGTGCGCCGCGGCCCGGCGGCCGTGCTCGATGAGCTCGCGACGGTGGTGGCGGGCGACTCCCTTGCCGAGGCGCTGCGCGCGCGCTCGATGCTGCGGTCCGGGGAATCGATCATCACGCGCGGCGGCGAATGGGTCGGACGCGACTGGATCCGTCTCAATCGGGGCCACGATCAGCACGCTGGCATCATCGAGCGCGAGCACCGGCTGAAGCTGCTGCGCGGACAGCTCGCGAGCCACGAACAGCACGTGCACGACATCGAGGCACGTCTCGGCGCGGTGCGCGGATCGCTCGCGGACGCCGAGCGCGGCCGCGACCAGGTGCAGTCCGAGATCCAGGAGGCACACCGCGGGCACGCGGATCTGCTCGGGAAACTCGAGGCGGCTCGGGCCCGTGCTCAGGAGGCGATGCTGCGGCGGGACCGCCTCGACGAGGAAGCCGGCGAGACGGCACGCGAAGTGGGAACGGCGGAAGAGGCGCTCGCTCGTGCGCACGCAGCGCACGAGCGCGGCCGCTCGAAGCTGGGCGACCTCGATTCGCGGCGTCCCGACCTCGAGGGCGAGCGCGAGGAGCGCCGCGAGATGGTTGCACGCGCGCGCTCGCGTGCGCAGGTGGCGCAGCTCGCCGCACGCGATCTGTTGATCCGCAGCGAGTCGCGCCGTTCGAGCGAGAGCTCGATGGCCGTCTCGCTCGCGCGCATGATCGAGCAGCGCACTCAGCTCGCGCAGCGTTGCGCGGAGCTCGAGCGCGAGCTCGCGGGTGGGGATGCGCCGATCCGCGAGCTCGAGGGACGTCTCGAGGCGCTGCTCGCACGCCGGCTCGATGTCGAGAACGAGCTTGCCGCCGAGCGGCGTGCGCTCGAGGAGGCCGATGCGGAGCTGCGCACGCTCGATGAGCAGCGCATGCGGGCCGAGCAGCGCGTGCTCGAGGCGCGCACGGCCATGGAGGAGGCGCGCCTGAGCGCCCAGGAGACGCGAGTGCGGCGGGAGGCGCTCGCGGAGCAGTTCGCGGCCACGCGCTTTGCGCTCGAGGAGATCGAGCAGGGACTTGCGGCCGATGCCGATCCGCTCACCTGGGAGGAGCGGCTCACCGAAGCCCGCGCAAGCATCGAGAAGCTCGGACAGGTCAATCTCGCGGCGATCGACGAGCTCGCCGAGCAGACCGAGCGCAAGGAGTATCTCGACCGCCAGTTCAAAGACCTCAACGATGCCCTGGAGACACTCGAGGATGCGATGCGGCGCATCGACAAGGAGACCCGCGCGCGCTTCGAGGAGACCTTCCAGAAGATCAACGTGGGCCTCGAGCAGAAATTCCCGCGGCTTTTCGGGGGCGGCCACGCCTACCTCGAGCTCGTCGGCGATGACGTGCTGAGCGCGGGCGTCGCCGTGATGGCGCGTCCGCCCGGCAAGCGCAACAGCACGATCCACCTCCTCTCGGGAGGCGAGAAAGCGCTCACGGCCGTCGCGCTCGTCTTCTCCATTTTCGACTTGAATCCTGCCCCGTTCTGCCTGCTCGACGAGGTGGACGCACCGCTCGACGAGTACAATATCGGCCGTTTCTGCGAGATCGTGCGCGACATGTCCGGCCGAGTGCAGTTCATCTTCATCACGCACAACAAGGCGACCATGGAGCTCGCCTCGCAGCTGATCGGCGTGACCATGAACGAGCCGGGTGTCTCGAGGCTCGTGGCGGTCGACGTCGATGAGGCTATGCGCCTCGCGGCAGTCTGAAAGCGAGAGGTCCGGGCTCATGCCGGAGCTGCGTTGGACGCTTCTGATCATCGGGATCGTGTTCCTTGCGGGACTCGCCTGGTGGGAGCTGCGGCGCTCGCGTCGCGGCCTCGCAGGCTCGGGCGATCGCCCGGGCGAGCCCCTCACCGGGCGCGAGCTCTCTCGCGCGCCCGCTGAGCAGCCGGCGGCGACCGACGGCATCAAACACGAGCCCACGATCACTTTCCCGGAAGTACCCGCGCGCGAGCTGACGGAGGAGTTGCCGGTCGTCGAGGTGCTCGACGATGACTCCCTCATCGGACTGCGCATCGATGGCGCCCGCGAGGAAGTCAGCGGCGAGCGTCCGGGCGCGGAGCCCGCCGACCCGATCGTGCCGATACCTTTGGAGCCGCTCGGGGAGGAGGAGCCCGTTCCGGTGCTCGGGGTTGCCCCGGTCCCGCAGCCGCTCGATCCGATCGTGGATTGGCCCGATGAGTCGGTGCGGCGGATCGTCTCGCTGCGGCTCGTCGCGCCCGGCGAGCGTTTCGCGGGGCGCGCGGTGCGCCAGGCGCTTTCGGCCGAGGGCTTCGTGCTCGGGAAGCTGTCCATCTTCCATCGCGCAGGGCCGGACGGGCGCGCGGTCGTGAGCGCGGCGAGCCTCACGAATCCGGGTACCTTCGATGCGGATGCGATCGACATGCAGCGCTACGGCGGACTGAATCTCTTCGCAGTGCTGCCCGGACCCCTCCCACCCGCCAAGGCATTCGAGGAGTTGCTCTCCTCGGCGCGCAATTTGAGCGAGCGGCTGCAGGGTGCGCTGCAGGACGACCGCGGCGAGCCGCTGACGCCCATGCGTGCCGCGATGATCCGCGAGGCGCTCGTCATCGAGGCCGAGGCGAGTGACTGAGGAGACGGTGGGTCCGCGGGTCGCCGAGCTGCGCCGCGAGATTGCACACCACAATCGCCTGTACTACGAGTTCGATCGTCCGAGCATCTCGGACGCGGAATACGACGCGTTGCTTTCGGAGCTTCGCGCGCTCGAGCGCGAGCATCCCGAGCTCATAACGGCAGATTCCCCGACGCAGCGGGTCGGCGCGCAGCCATCCGGCAAATTTGCGAAGGTCCGGCACGCGGTCCCGATGCTTTCGCTCGCCAATGCGCTCGCGCCGGAGGAGGTCGTCGGGTTCGTCGACCGCATCCGTCGCTTCCTCAAGCTCGAGCCGGACACACCGATCGAATTCACGGCGGAACCGAAGATCGACGGTCTCTCGCTCGCGCTGCGCTACGAGCGCGGCGCGCTCGTGCGGGGGGCAACGCGCGGCGACGGTCTCGAGGGGGAGGACGTGACGGCGAATGTCCGGCGCGTGGAGGACGTACCGGAGCGGCTCCGAGGGGCGGGCGTGCCGGCGGTCTGCGAGCTGCGTGGCGAAGCGTACATGAGGCGATCGGCGTTCCTCGCACTCAACGAGCAGCAGTCCAAGGCCGGACGGACCGTCTTCGCCAATCCTCGCAACTCCGCGGCCGGATCGCTGCGGCAGCTCGATCCCGCGGTGACCGCCTCGCGTCCCCTCAAATTCTTCGCGTACGGCTGGGGTGAGATGAGTGCGATGCCCGCCGACACGCAGTGGGGCATGCTCGAATGGCTCGCGGCGCGCGGCCTGCCGACGAATCCCCTCGCGCGGCTCTGCCGCTCGCTCGAGGAGCTGCTCGCCTTCCATCGGGAGATGGAGCTCGAGCGCGCCGCGCTCGACTACGACATCGATGGCGTCGTCTACAAAATCAATCGCCTCGACTGGCAGGCGCGGCTCGGCTACGTCGGACGCGATCCGCGCTGGGCCGTCGCACACAAATTCGCGGCCCGCAAGGCCGCGACGGTCGTGAACGCGATCGAGATCCAGGTCGGACGGACCGGCGCGCTCACGCCCGTCGCAAAGCTCGTCCCCGTCAACGTCGGGGGCGTCGTCGTCTCGAACGCCTCGCTACACAACGAGGACTATGTCCGCTCGCTCGACGTGCGGCTCGGCGACACGGTCACGATTCAACGGGCGGGCGATGTGATTCCGCAGGTGCTCGGCGTCGTCCTCGAGCGGCGCCCCGCGGGCGCACAGCCCTTCGAGTTTCCCCGGATCTGCCCGTGTCCGCTCGCCACCCCCGTGGTGCGCGAGCGCACGGCCGCGGGCGAGGAGGGCGCCGTCGCGCGCTGCTCCGGCGAGCTCGCCTGTCCTCACCAGCGCATCGAGCACCTGCGGCACTTCGTCTCGCGCCGTGCGTTCGACATCGAAGGTCTCGGGGAGAAGCAAATCACGCTGTTCTTCGAACAGGGCTGGGTGAAGGAGCCCGCCGAGGTCTTCACGCTCGCCGAGCGCAATGCCGCGATCCGGATCGAGGAGCAGAAGGGGTTCGGTGAGGTCTCCGTGCGCAAGCTCTTCGAGGCGATCGAGACGCGCCGCACGATCTCACTCGAGCGATTCATCTACGCGCTCGGTGTCCGGCACGTCGGCGAGACGACGGCGCGCGCGCTCGCGCGCGGCTACGGAAGCTTCGCTGCGCTCCGCGAGGCGTGCCGGCGTCTCACGGAGGGGGAGGCCGACGAGCGCAGCGAGGCGCGGCAGGAGCTCGATGCGATGGATCAGATCGGCGAGTCCGTGATCGAGAGCCTCGCGGCGTACTTTGCGGAGCCGCACAACGCCGGCATGGTCGATCGCCTCGCGGAGCAGGTGCGAGTCCTCGAGGCGGAGCGCCCGCTCGCCGCCTCCCCGGTCGCGGGCAAAACGATCGTCTTCACGGGACGGCTCGAGCGCATGACGCGCGAGGAAGCGAAGGCGCTCGCGGAGCGGCTCGGTGCCACGGTGAGCGGCAGCGTGTCGAAGAAAACGGACCTCGTGGTCGCCGGGCCCGAGGCGGGCTCGAAGCTCAAGAAAGCCGCGGCGCTCGGCGTCGCGGTTCTCGATGAGGCAGCCTTCCTCGAGCTCGTCAACCCTTCGCGTGCTCGATCTTAGCCTTCTGGATGAGCGTGTCCTCGTACGCCTTGAACTTGTTCTGCTTCACGATCTGGACGAGCCGCTGCCGGACGCTATCGAAGGACGGCACCGAGAGATCCCGCGTGCCCTCGAGCTTGATGATGTGCCAGCCGTACTGCGTGTGCACGGGCTCGTGCGTGTACTCACCCGGCTTGAGCTGAACGACCGCATCGGCAAAGGGCTTGACCATGCCGCTCGGCGTGAACCAGCCGAGATCGCCGCCGTTGTCCTTGGAAGGATCGATGGAGTCGCTCTTGGCGAGTTTGGTGAAGTCGGCACCTTTGTCGAGCTTCCCGATGAGATTCTTCGCCGAGTCCTCGGTCGGGACGAGGATGTGCCGCGCGTGGTACTCCGTGTGCGGCAGCTTCGCGACCTGCGCGTCGTATTCGGCATGCAGCTCCTGCTCGGTCGGCTCGCGATCCTTGAAATAGCGGTCGGCGACGACGGACTGCAGGACGTTGAGGCGCGAGATCTCGAGCAGATGCTGCGTGTCCGCCTCGTTTGCCACACCGTCCTTCTCCGCCTGCTGGGCGACGAGCTGCGCGCGGATCAGATTATCGAGCGCGTGCTCGCGCTGATCGGGCGGGAGATCGCTCGGGTTCTTTCCGCCCGTAATGCCCTTCACGTAGAAGTCGAAGAAGTCGCGGCGGATCGGAACTCCATTCACCGTGGCCACGGCCGGCGAGGTGTCCGCCGAGCTCTGAGCCGTGCTCTGGGGATGGCACGCGGTGAGGCCGAACGCAACAGCTGCAAGAAGGAGCGCGGCGGCAACGCTCGCAGGCACGCGTCGCAGAGTGATGGTTTTCATCTTATATAACCTATATTAATCAATCTATTACAGTATGTTTATCATGTACTTTCTTCAGGAGTCCGGGCCTCGATTGCAAGCGCATGGATGCCGGCTGCCTGCAATGTGAGCTGCTGTGCGAGGCAGTCGTAGACGAGGCGGTGCCGTGCGATGCGCGTGAGCCCCCGAAAGTGCGCGGAAACGATGCGAACGCGAAAATGCCCCCCTTCGCGCGCGCCCGCATGCCCCGCGTGACGCGCGCTCTCATCCTCGACCGCGAGCCCGATGGGCGCAAGCTGCCGCTCGAGCGCAGCCCGGATGTGTTCCGCGGTGGAGGTTCGCGTCGAGGCGGCGGACATCGTCGGTCACTCGGGCGCGATCTGCTCGCGCTCCGTCGTCTCGATCGGCGCCGGCCCGGCGCGGCGGGCGAGCCAAAGCACCTGGGCGAAGATGAACACGGCCGTCGCGAGCGTCAGGCCGAAGACTTTGAAGTCCACCCACGCGCGCTCGCTCGCGTGATACGCGACCTCGATGTTGGCGACGCCGAGGGCGAGGTAGAATGCGACCCAGAGCGCATTCAAACGCCGCCAGAGCCGTTCGGGAATCGTGCCCGAGGGATCGATCGCCTGGCCGAGGAGCGTCGCGACGAGCGGGCGCTTGCCGATCCAGAAGCTCGCGAGGAAAGCCGCGGCAGCGAGCCAGAAGAACACGGTGGGCTTCCACTCGATGTAGCGCTGGTTGTGCAGGATCAGGGTCGCGGTTCCAAAAACGAACACGAGCGCCGCGGAGAGCCCGTGGCGCAGCGGCACGCGTCGCAAGCGCGCGATGTCGATGAGGAGCACCACGGCGACCGCGGCCATCAGCGCCGCCGTGGCGGCATAGATGCCGCGGAGGTAATACGCGATCACGAAGACCGCGAGCGTTGCGAGCTCGAGAGCGTTCTGCATCGGGGGTAATGAGGAGGGCGCGCCGCCCTCATCGCCTAGGGCCGCGTATCATAGCCCAACCCCATCCCGGAAGCCTCGACGGGCATCCCGATTTGAGCCAGCTGTTCACGCTTCACCCGGCGAATCCCGAGCCGAGACTGATTCGCCGCGCCGCCGCGATCGTGCGCGAAGGAGGCGTCATCGCTTATCCGACCGACTCCTGCTACGCGCTCGGCTGCCATATCGGCGACAAGGGAGCGTTGGAGCGGGTGCGGCGGATACGCGAGGCGGACCGCCATCATCATTTCACCTTGGTGTGCAGCAGCGTCGGGGAGGCTGCCCGGTATGCGAGGATCGACACGCCGCAATTCCGCCTGCTCAAGTCCTGCACTCCGGGCCCCTACACCTTTCTGCTTCCCGCCACGCGGGAGACGCCGCGCCGCGTTCAACACGAGCGTCGCCACACGATCGGCATTCGCGTGCCGGATCACCCGGTGCCGCTCGCGCTCCTCGCCGAGCTCGGCGAGCCGCTCATGAGCTCGACGCTCATCCTGCCCGGTGATCTCTTGCCCTTGAGCGACGCCGTGGACATTCGCGCACGTCTCGAGCATGCGATCGATGCCGTGCTCGATGGCGGCAGCTGTGGAATCGAGCCGACGACCGTGGTCGACCTCGCGGTCTCCCCGCCGGCCGTGATCCGTCGCGGCAAAGGTGGGCTCGCGGTTTTCGGCCTATAATCGCATCCATAATCCGCCAACGATTAAATGAGCGTTAATCCACAGACGCGGCGCGTGCTCTCGGGGATGCGTCCGACCGGTCCACTGCACCTCGGGAACTATCACGGCGCGCTCCGCAACTGGGTCGAGCTTCAGTACCAGTACGAGTGCTTCTTCTTCATCGCCGACTGGCACATGCTCACCACGGGCTACGAGGACACCTCGCTCCTGCAGGAGCACATCCGCGCAGTGCTCATCGACTGGCTCGCCGCGGGGCTCAATCCGGGCGTCGCGACGCTCTTCATCCAGTCGCACGTGCCGGAGCACGCGGAGCTGCATCTGCTGCTCTCGATGGTGACGCCGCTCGGCTGGCTGGAACGGGTGCCGACATACAAGGAGCAGCAAGGCCAGCTGCGGGAGCGGGATCTCGCGACCTACGGCTTCCTCGGCTACCCGGTGCTGCAGAGCGCGGACATCCTGCTCTACCGAGCCGATTTCGTGCCGGTCGGCGAAGACCAAGTGGCTCACGTCGAGATCGCGCGTGAGCTCGCTCGCCGCTTCAATCACCTTTTCGGTCGCGAGCCCGAGTTCGAGGAGAAGGCGGAGCGGGCCGTGAAGAGTCTCGGGGGCCGCAACAGCACCCTCTATCGGCAACTGCGCCGGCGATACCAGGAAGGCGGCGACGCAGAGGCGCTCGAGCGGGCGAGGGCGCTCGTGCATGCGAACAGCCGGATCACCGTCGCCGATCGTGAGCGCCTTCTCGGATTCCTCGAGGGCTCGAGCGTGAGCATCCTGCCCGAGCCGCAGGTGCTGCTCACGGCGACGCCTCGCGTACCCGGCATTGACGGGCGCAAGATGTCGAAGTCCTACGGGAATGCGATCGGGATGCGCGAGGACCCGGACGCCGTTGCGCAGAAGCTGAGGACGATGCAGACCG
>Ga0134126_10007457_pt1 | contig 13742 bp, 7 predicted proteins | sample KB31752_FD_96881 | JGI IMG/M metagenome (GOLD analysis project Ga0134126, IMG submission 96881) | Terrestrial soil microbial communities with excess Nitrogen fertilizer from Kellogg Biological Station, Michigan, USA - KB3-175-2 | ecosystem: Environmental > Terrestrial > Soil > Unclassified ...
GCCAGCTCATTGAACATCGGCGCCGGCGCGCGGAGGCGCTCGGGGAATTTGCGGCCTTCGAGTGCGGCTCCCTTGCGCTTGTGGTACAGCTTCTGCGCATTGGCCTTGGTGCCGGCCTTTTCGCGGCGGATTCGGCCGTCGGAGTCCGCGTAGCGAACCCACCATTCGCCGGAACCGGGAGGCCGCTCGAAAATGCCCCGCGCATGATTTATTGAAAGTGCCATTCAAACTCCAAGACGACAGGTGAGAACGTTTCCGCTCGCACCTTGCGAGTTCAATTCCGCAGTAGAACTTGAAATGCCAGGTCGCCCGTGTTGCTACGGTCTCTCCTCCACGGTTGCGGCCATAGAGTCCGGAACGGAAGCCCTCAGGCTCTTTGGCAAGCTCAGACATTGGGCGACACGCTCCGCGCCGACCAGGCAAATAACTCTGTCAAGATGGTGTGGGAATACTGCCATCCGCGCGTCGCGAAGTGCGGCGAAAACGGCATCCCGGAAATGTGCTTCCCCGAGGTGCCGACTGACCTCCGGATGGAGAAGCACGTCAACTGTCGAAATCAATCGCAGCGAAGGAAATCGTTGGCCACCAAGTCGGGTCGCCTTTTTTTCATCAATGATCGCGGTGCAGCCGTGGTCTACCGCATATGCAATCGTGGCCGCTTCCCCGTCATCGAGCGTGTCCACCGCTGGCCCTACGACTAGCTGGGCAAAGTATTGCAGGGCCGCCTCGCCGAGAGCGACGATTTCGATGTGACGCGTAGCGACCAACTCCTGCAGGCGGTCGGCGTCGCACCGCCCTCGCGCCCTTCCGATTTCAAGCTCGGCGGGAACGACGTCCACCGTGAGAATTCGGTTCGGTATGGCCGCAATGACCTTGGATGCGCAGCCGGTAGCCATCAGGTTGATGATGGCGCTGGTATCGGCGACCAGGGGCATCGAACGATCAAGCAAGAAGGTTGGGGACCTCATCGGCCTCACTCCCTTCCAGCTCAGTGCTACTGAGAATCTCGCGCAATTCGACTCGGTCGAGATTCAGAAGGCGGCCAAGCTGGCCTTCGCTCAATAGCCCTCTCCGATACGCTTCCGAGGCCAGCAACGTCAACCGTAAAGTGGTCGGGCGGTCTGCCTGTGCCTTGGACGCGTCGGGGGGCCAAAGATCACCGAGCACCTGCCTTGCTTGAACATCCGTTATGCCGCCGTTTGCTTGAAACCAGTCCCACGTTCCCTCCTTGACCGCCTGGATTTCCTCCAGACGCCGGACTGTTGCCTCCCTTGAAACGCCGAAGAAATGTGCAAGCACGATCACATGCCGCCGGGACAGCCGGGCCGAACCGGCAGTCACTTCTTTGACTTTCTGCATAACCGCATGGGCCGGCGTCAGGAACGCTCGGCCGAATGCATTTGCATACCGCTCCTCACGAGAGTTGTCGGATTCGAATTCGTGAAGTATTTCGGGTTGACGCCGCGTCGATATGAAGTGGCCCACCTCGTGGCCGGCAGTCTGGCTGCGGCGGTCGCGGGGATGGTTTGCATTGAGCAACATGCATGCCCCTAGGGCTTCGTCAAATGCGAATAACCCGGAAATCCGACCGTCGAATCGACGGATGTAGACGCGGATACCGAGCTCCATTTCAAGGAGCGTCACTATGTCGGGAATTGGCCCCATGCCAAGGCCTAATCGTTGCCGTAGTTCGGTCGCGTTCCTTTCGGCCTGGGTTCGCAAATCGCCGGGCAGAATCGGCCTTTCGGGGGGGTAGTTCTGCGTCCGTTTGACGCCCAGGAGATTCTCAAGCTCAACCTCGGCTTTAGCCAACTCGGCCAGCAAGGCGGCTGCTTCGTTGGCGGCGCCGTTGTCGGCTGCAATCAACTTTCGGAAGCGTGGGGCAAGATCGACATGCATCGATTCCTGGCGTAGCAATGCGTTTACGGAAGTTCGATAAAGCTTCGCCAGCTGCTGCAATTCCACGATACGAACCCGGCGTTCTCCCTTTTCAATGGCGACAATCGTCGTGCGCGCGACCTTGATCGCGTCGGCTGCCGCAGCCTGCGTAATATTCGCAGCTTCGCGGGCAAGTGAAAGCCGGCCGCCGATCTCCGCCGGCGAAATATTTTCCAGATGGATCATGACCGTTCACTCAGGGCCCACTGGGCAAGAAAGGAGTTTTTTCCGAGTGAAGACATAAAGTCCTTCCATTCGCGGCTATGCTGGCGAATAAGCCTGTCGAGCTTCCGGCGAACTTCCGTTTCCCGAATTCCAAGAACTAGGCCCAATTGATAGGTAGCGAGGTCAAGCGTTGGGGCGTTTACTGCCGAGTCAAGCAGCGCAGCCAGGTGATCAAGATGCAGCGTGCCGGCGATCGCATATTGACGCATGGCTGGAGTGATCTTTTCCCGTTTGAACGATGCCGCGGCCCCACTCCCAAAGGTTATCGCCGACAGGTTCTCCCAGACGTAGGTCTCCTTGGATTCCTGAAGGCCAGCTGCATGAATGCTCATGCGCCTAAGCATGCAGGCCGCGCAGACGCCACAGTGGCGCCATTTGTTGTCGACAGCGACCTGACGGTTCTGTTGCCAGCAGGAACGCGTGCGGGACCACGAAGAATCACTGCATTCGTTGACAAATCGTCGGAGTGTTTCGGCCTTCGTGTTCCATAGCTGCGGAAAATCATAATTGACGCGGTGACCGAGGAGGGCCTGCAGGAAAAGTTCCATGCGCCGAGTGAAGAGGGGATGGTTGCGGTAATCCTCGTAAGTTTGGCCAACGGCGACCAAGCTTGGCCCAAGCGCTCCCTGGCCGCTTTCCGGAATAATGATCGTGCCGGCGTGTGCAAGGTAGGCTGCGAGACCACTGATCAATGCGAACGTGAAGCCCCTTGATCGAGCTGATGATTCGACAAACGGCCGCCTTCCGTGTCTTACCTTGTACGGAATTGCCGTGAAGGCTTGTCGTTCTCGCCAAAGGGGCTTTCCGCGCTTCCAGCCTGATCCGAGTCGAATGCGCACGAATTGATCACCCAACTGACGCTCCATTAATCCGGCAACCGCCCATGAATCAAGGCCGTTGCTAAAGGGCATTACGGCCCGCACCTGTGGATCCAGGCTGAGTGAGCCTTGATGCGGTTGGTCCGCGGGCGTGCGCCGCGCATGGAAATCGATCAACCAGCGATCGCCGGTCAGGAATTCGAGCGCATCGCGCAGGGCATTCTCAACGCGAGTGCTCCTCCAGTGGTGGACATCGTGAACGGGAATGCGAAGTTCAAATTCTCTCCGCCAAGAGCTTGAAGGACGCCGCTGCGTCCTGTCAGCGAACTCAACGGCGGCGGCGACCACCATAGCGTCGTAGGCAATTGGCTCCCATCGGGCGAAGAAGTAGGATTCAAGGCTCGAGGTCGTGAATTGAATATTCTCCCCAATCCGGCAGCGAAGAGCACCCTTGGATGTGCGCAGCCGAGTCTCCATGACGTGAACGAAGACCCTGGGCGTCGCGGAGCGGGCAGCGGATGAGATGGCGCGTCTCATGGCAAGCGGACCCCGTCATCCAACCCATCCCGCTTCAAAGTTGAACGTTTTGGACCGCAGGGTTCAATCTTCATAATCTTTCGCGCGAGTGCGTCCAGATCGGCGCCAGCTATGCCCTGTTCGATCCTCTCTCGGGCGTTCCTGGCCCTCGGCGCGGTTGAATTGCGCAGGAAGTGTTCCTCGACAGACCGGCCGCATTTGGCTGCCCGGTCCGCCAAGGCAGCCGTCATCGCGTTGACCAAGTCGAGCAGTTTGGGAACGCGATCTGCGGAGATGGGAACAACATTATCAATGAATTTTTGCCCAATTTCGAAACCTGCCGTGGGTCTCAAAGCTTCAATTCGCTCCTGTACGTTGTCCTTGATCAGGCGCTGGTCCTGCTCCTCGACCACTTCCCGAATTGTTCTAGCGAGCTCCCCGATTGATTCGTCACGGCAGTCGGATTCCAGTGCGGGGACGATCGCGCTGCTGATTTCATCGGCATCAAACGCGTCCCTGTCAGCGCGCTCAGCCACATGCTTCCAACCGCGCTTGAGTGGCAAACTTCTGTGCGGGCCGTCGCTCATCGCGCCTCCTGGATGTCAGCATGATGTAACAACGAACCTGACAATGTCAAGTCCTTTTGTTTTGGCGCCGCCTTTTCTTCACGGAGTCGTTCTTGTGCACAGCCGGACCGTGCTGCTCCGGTGGCATACTTGCGTTTTCGGGCGCTTATGACCTTCCTGGCGGAACGCGAACCCCGGCCTGTCGTGCTGCCCGAACCCCTTGGGTTTCAGAGGCTTGACCTTTACATGGGGCGTGGTGCGAGTGCGCTCGAAGTGACGGTCGCGCGCCTCGGCGCCCGCCCGACGGCAGCGGCCATTCGCTCGGCGTGGGGGAACCGCCGCGGCGGCAGGCCAACTCCAGTCGTGTTGGTCGCCCTTTACAACTCGAGGGCCGCCGTGGTCGGACCGGCCGGGGACACCCCGCCGGCCTACCTGGATGTCGAACCAAGTAAGGTCGAGCGAATCTGCGCGGCGGCATTGGACGAACCTGACCGGCACGCCGCGCTGCGGTTCTTGACGAACGCACTACCAGAGCTGCAATCAGCGACTTCGGGACTGCGAAACGAGGGCCTTTTCGCAACCCACGAACTCGTCTCGGGCGTTCCGAGCCGGACCGACTGGGCGGCTGCGACAGCAAGTGCCACACCACTTCTGACGCTTCGTGAACGCGAGCTTTTGCGGCGATTGGGGTTTGCCGTAGAGCCGCTCGAAGGTCCCGCATACGTCCTGCGCGCAGCTGATACGAGAACCGCCCTGGCTGTTCTCCTGGATCGCCAAGAGTCGCCAGACCTCCCTAACAACCGTTTCAGCAACCAGTCCCCCATCTCCTACGCGCTGGCAAAAGCCGACGCTGAGAATTTGGAATACGTCGTCATGATTGCCGGCCCGGCAATCCGGCTTTATCCCGTCAAAACAGGTGTGGGCACTGGCCAGCGCGGCCGGACCGAGACGTTCGCCGAGCTGCGTTTGGACCTATTGGCCGAATCGCAGGCTGGTTACCTCTGGCTGCTGTTTTCGGCAGGTGCTCTGTGTCGGGGCGGCACGGTCGCTGCCATTCTTGACGACTCGGGTCGGTACGCCGCCGAGCTGGGCGCGCGTTTGCGCGAGCGTATCTACAACGAGGTTGTGCCGCAGCTCGCGCAAGCCCTGCTGGATGCGCGCGAGATTCGCCGCTGGACCGCTGCGAATCTCGCGCAGACCTACCAAATGGCGCTGGTGATTCTGTTTCGATTGCTGTTCATCGCGTACGCCGAAGACAAAGAACTGCTGCCGTACAAGACCAACGAGTTTTATCGCGATCGCTCCCTCAAGAAAAAGGCCGGCGATCTCACTAAGCTGTTGCGTGACGGACACGGATTCAGCACAGCATCGACCGCGCATTGGGAGGAGATCGAACGGCTCTTCCGTGCCGTTGACGAAGGGCAAGCCGAGTGGGGCGTCCCGAAATACAACGGCGGCCTTTTTTCGAGCGTGCGGGAGGTGTCGAGAATTGGCGCGGAGATTGCCACGCTCCGCATACCCGACAGCGCATTCGGTCCGCCCCTCACTAGCCTTCTCGTGGATCGGACGCCCGAAGGTCCTGGCCCCGTTGATTTTCGCAGTCTGGGTGTGCGCGAGTTCGGGACTGTTTATGAAGGTTTGCTCGAAAACGAGCTTTCCATTGCCGACACCGACCTCGCCACCGAGATTTCAGGAAAAGTCGAACGCTATCGACCGGCGAAGCGGAAGGACGAGATCAGGGTTCCACGAGGGCGCCCCTTCCTGCACAACACCTCAGGCGCGCGAAAATCCACCGGGTCTTATTTCACGAAGCATTTTGCGGTAGAGCACCTCCTCGAACACGGCCTTGAACCGGCACTCGCCAGCCACTTCGAACACCTCGACACGCTCCCCGACCGCGAAGCAGGCGACGCATTGTTCGATTTTCGAATCGCCGACATCACGATGGGGTCCGGCCACTTCCTTGTTGCCGCCGTGGACCGCATGGAGCGCGCCTTCTCGCTATACCTCGTCAAGCGCCCATTGCCGGAGGTTACCGATGAGCTGCACCGGCTCAGGTCTGCGGCGCTCGAAGCGCTTCGCGGAACGGGCTTCGAGGGCGATATTGGAGACGGCCAGCTCCTCCGCCGGCAAATCGCCCGCCGCTGCGTCTACGGCGTTGACGTCAATCCCACCGCCGTCGATCTAGCTCGCTTGGCGCTTTGGGTGCACACGTTCGTGCCGGGCCTGCCCCTTTCGTTCCTGGATCACAATCTCGTTGCCGGAAACTCGCTCGTAGGCATCGCGACGATAAAGGAAGCCAACGAGTGGCTTCGCCAAGTTGCCGGACCACTTTTCGGGTTTACCGCCGACGTCTTGGTGGGCAGTGCGCACCTGGCACTTTCGCGCCTCGCGCGGCTTTCGGATGCCACCGGCGCCGAGATTCAACGAGCGCGCGACGCTTTCCATGAGGCTGGCGCAGCAGTTCAACCCGCTGCGGCGCTTTTCGATATTCTCTCTGCCGCGAGGCTTGATGACGGTATCCGGCAGCACGTATTTCAGGACGCATCCCACTGGAAGGACGATCTTTCTCCGCTCCCCGGTTCGGCCGTGCACAAGGCAGCGCGCGCAGTACTTGCCGCGATACCGCCGCTTCATTTCCCGGTCGCGTTCCCAGAGGTTTTCCTGCGGCATAATCCCGGGTTCAACGTGATTGTCGGCAATCCTCCCTGGGAAGAAGCAACAGTGGAAGAGGACCGGTTCTGGGCGCGCCACCATCCCGGCTTTCACGGTTTGAAACAGAAGGATCAGGAGGCCCTCAAGAAGCAACTCCGCCGCGAGCGGCCGGACCTTGTCACTGAATTGGGAAAGGAGTCCGAAAGCGCGGAACTTTTGCGCCGTGCGCTGTTAACTGGTCCTTTTCCTGGCATGGGGACGGGTGATCCCGACACCTACAAGGCTTCATGCTGGCGATTTTGGGGACTTGTCCGAGAGCGCGGTCATGTTGGCGTAGTGCTGCCACGGTCAGCATTTTCGGCGAAAGGGAGCGCTGATTTTCGCCGTGCGGTTTTTAGCGGCGCAACGTTCGATGACCTTACGTTCTTGCTAAACCGCGGCGGTTGGGTTTTCGATGACGCAGAGCACCGCGACACGATGGCCTTGGTGGCGTTTAGGCGTGAACAGGCCACAGACGCTGGAGAATTGCCGCTCCGCGGCCCGTATTCAACGATGGCCCGCTTCGCCTCAGGGACCGCCAACGCCGCATTTCGCTTCAAGGTTGCCGACGTGCTTTCCTGGACTGACACCGCGGCGCTACCGCTTCTACCATCGGATGAATCCGCTGAAATCTTTGCCCAACTGCGCAAAGCACCCAGGCTCGATCTAAATGATGTCGGCTCCTGGCGTGCGAGGCCTCATGCTGAGCTTCATGCAACCAACGACAAGCCACTGATGACGTTTGCTTCCGAGCCGCCCGACGGTTTCTGGCCTGTCTTCAAAGGGGAGACCTTCGACATCTGGGAACCGGATACCGGCTCTTACTACGCATGGGCTGATCCCGAAAAAGTGTTACCCGCCCTGCAGGCCAGTCGAGTGCGATCGGCTCGCCTGGCGCGCTCCGCATTTGCGGAATTTCCGAGGACACTGATCGCCGATCCTGAGAGCCTACCTTGCCTTAACCCGCGCGTTGCGTTCCGCGACGTCAGTCGGGCGACAGACACGCGGACGGTTCGGGCGGCATTGTTGCCGCCGCGTGTCTTCATTACGAACAAGGGCCCGTACTTCTTGTGGCCCCGTGGTGACATGAAAGATGAAGCGTTCCTCTTGGGGGTTCTTTGCTCCCTCCCACTAGATTGGTATGCCCGTCGCTTCGTAGAGATCAGCCTCAATTACCATATACTCGACCCGTTCCCGGTGCCGCGCCCGCATCGCGACAGTCTGCTTTGGACCCGTACTGTCGAAATCAGCGGGCGTCTGGCCTGCCCAGACAAACGCTATGCAAAGTGGGCCAAGGCGGTCGGCGTCGAGCACGGCAGGCTGAGTGACGACGAGAAACAGGACATGATCCATGAACTCGACGCGGTGGTCGCCCACCTCTACGGGCTCGGGGAGTCGCAACTCCGACACGTTTTTGAAACTTTTCACGAAGGCTGGGATTTTGGCGAGCGGCTAGAGGCAACAATAGGGCATTTTCGCAAATGGCAGAAGAAGCTGTAAAAGCACAACCGCCCGGAATTGCAAAGCCGGAGTTCGTGGATAACCGCGAACTGCGGATGGTGGACGCGCTCTGCGCCCACCTCGACTGGCTTGCGCGGACATATGCCCAGCCGACCGAGCTTTGCATTGCGACGGGCTACTTCAACCCCGAAGGGTATGCGCTGGTTGCTGACCGCCTGGATGCGCTGAAGAGCGTGCGGCTGCTTCTTGGGGCCGAGCCGATCCCACCGCCCGCTCGTCCCCTGCGCATGCCGGGCGAGCCGATGGGCGCCAGGTTCGACGACAAGCTCGTCCGCAAAGCTTTGGAATTGCAGGTCGGCGGCCTTGAGCGGGACCGCAACCTTCTGGATTTCTCGCCGGCTACGGATAGCGCCGTGCAAAGGCTACTACAGTTCTTGGCTTCCGGCCGAATTGAGGTGCGCCGCTACGAAAAGGCTTTCATGCACGGCAAGGCGTTTTTGTTCGCCACCGAAAATGAGGGCGTGATCGCCGGCTCCTCCAACTTCACCGCCGCCGGGCTCAAGAGTAACCTGGAGTTGAACCTCGGCCGCTACGATCCCACGCCTGTTTCCAAGGTGAACCACTGGTTCGAGGATCTCTGGGCCGATGCGGTGCCGTTCGATCTCGCCGCGGTCTACCAATCCCGCTACGAGCCATACGCTCCGTACCTGGTCTTTCTGCGTGTGTTGTGGGAGCGATACAAGAACGACCTTGACGGCGATGATCGTCTTGACGGCAACCGCATCCGCCTGACGACATTCCAGAACGATGGCATCAATCGCGCCCAGCGGATTTTGGACAAGTACAACGGTGTTCTGATCTGCGACGGCGTCGGCCTGGGGAAGAGCTTTGTTGGCGGCGAATTGCTGCGCCGCGTCATCGAAGAAAACCGCCAGCGCGCATTGCTCATCGCACCGGCCGCACTGCGCGATGGAACGTGGGAGCGATTTCGGGATCGGCACCAGCTCTACATGGAGGTGATTTCCTATGAGGAACTGAGCAACGACGTGCAGCTCGGCGGCTCCGCCCACCACCTGAAACAGAAAGCCAACGACTATGCGTTGATTGTGGTAGACGAAGCTCAGGCGTTGCGAAACCCAGAGACCGGTCGCGCGCGTGCCCTGCGTCGCTTGCTGCAGGGTTCGCCACCGAAACAGCTTGTTTTGATGTCGGCCACGCCCGTGAATAACTCCCTATGGGACCTCTATTACCTTTTGACGTATTTCGCCCGGCAGGATGCGGCATTCGCCGACCTCGGCATTCGGTCATTGAAGGACCGCTTTTCGGAGGCGATGCATCTGGACCCGGATGATCTGAAGCCGGATGTACTATTCGACGTACTCGACGCGACAACTGTGCGCCGGACCCGTCACTTCGTGCAACGGTATTATCCAAACGACCGTGTTGTCGGGCCGGACGGTAAAGAAGTTCCGATTCGATTCCCCGATCCCCACGTGGTCGCGGTCAAATATTCGCTTGATGGCGTCTTGCCCGGCTTTTTCGAGGACTTCGCGGGGGCACTGGCGCCCGAATTCGGACCACCGAAGTTGACCTTGGCACGCTATGAGCCGAGCGGGTATTTGAAGGCCGACGGCGGCGTAGTTCCCCAGGAAGCCGCCCTCGTCGGGTTGATCCGGTCGGGCTTGCTGAAGCGCTTCGAATCCTCCGCCCATGCGTTCGGGTTGACCACGGGCCGTATGGCGAACGCGTGCGACGTATTCCTCCAGGGTCTCGATAACGGCGTAATTCTGACGGCCGATGCGATCGAGGAATGGCAGCAGACCGACAGCGACGACGCCATGGATCGGTTGCTTGCCGAGGGTGCGGCGATGCCGGCGATCGCTTACGACGTGCCGAAGCTCCGCGCCGCAGTCGAGGGCGACCGTGACCTATTGAGGTCGTATGCCGAGCGCGCAGAGCGCGTGACACCCGCGCGGGACCCGAAACTCGCCGAATTGATCGAGCAACTTGCCGCCATCCTGAAACAGGCGAGCGACGAGGCGCTCGACGAAAAGGATCGCCGTGACCGCCGCAAGGTGATCATTTTCTCTTTTTTCTCCGACACCGCGCTTTGGATTTACACGCACCTCAAAGAGGTTATTGAAATCGACCGGCGCATGGCTGAATACCGCGGCCGCATAGCGTACGTGACCGGCGACGAATCCCAGGGCGTCGGCCGCGAATCGGCGGTGTTTGGCTTTGTGCCCGAATCCTCCGAGGCACCGCCCGCGAGGCGGGAGGATCGTTTCGACGTTTTGGTTACGACCGATGTCCTATCTGAGGGCATGAATCTTCAACAATGCCGAAACATCGTCAATTTCGACCTGCCCTGGAACCCGATGCGCCTGGTGCAACGGCACGGCCGCGTGGATCGTATAGGCAGCCCCCACAAGGACGTCTACCTGCGCTGCGTCTTCCCGGACGACAAATTGAACGACCTGCTTGAACTGGAGGCACGCATTCGCCGCAAGCTGGCCCAGGCCGCCGCAAGCGTCGGCGTCGAAAGCGAGGTTATACCGGGGGCGAGAACCGGCGAAGTGGTTTTTACGGATGAGCGTGCTGAAATCGAGAGGTTGCGGCGGGAGGATGCAGGTATATTCGTCCGAGGCGGAGAGGACCCCAATGCGCATTCCGGCGAGGAATACCGCCAGGAGTTGCGCAAGGGATTGGAGAAATACGGCGACCAGATCGAAAAGCTGCCCTGGGGCAGCGGTTCGGCGTTTGTCGGGAGGACGCCAGGGCATTTCTTCTGCGCGTACGTGGGTGAGCGGCTGTTCTTACGTTTTGTGGTGGGGGGGGGCTTGCAGCCAGTAAGCGACACGCTCAGTTGTCTACGCCTGATCACCTGTGCCGAGGAAACTCCCCGTCTGGAACCTGATCTCGACGCCGCGTATTCGGCCTGGGAGAATGCACGCGCCGACATCTTCAATGAGTGGGTATTCGCCACTGATCCGGCAAATCTACAACCGAAGGTGCGCCCGGCCCTCCGCGCGGCTGCCGATTGCCTGCGCGCCACACCTCCTCCTGGGATGCCCCTGGAAGACCTCAACCGGCTGATTGAATCCGTCGAAGCGCCTTGGGGCGTCAGGATCGAGAAACAGATCAAAGATGCCATTGGCGCCCTGCGGGGCGCGGAAGCCTCTCAAGCGATCGCCGAGGTTGTGCGGCGCCTCGGGTTGGAACCCTTCCGCCCACCCGACCCGCTGCCCCCAATCGAGTTGGAGGACATTCGCCTCGTATGCTGGCTGCAGGTCAAAAGCGGTTGAGCAGTATGTGACGTGGGGTGTTCCGTATTCATCGGCAACCGATTGACACTCAAGTTAGCTCAGAGTGACGCTCATGCTGGCGCGCCTGCCGCTGAAGCCGGCATGGCACAAACCGCGCACTTGCTGGCGTTGCATCCGCGGTGTGCGAGCTGGGCATTGTTGGGTTCGGTCTTGCCACCGCGCGCGTACGGAACGATGTGGTCCACGGTGGCGTCGTCGAAGACATGAATCGGGTTGTGGCACAGAGCGCACACGTCTGATTGTTCGTAAAGCTGCCTCCGAAACTCGAATGAGAAAAAGCGCGGCTCAATTTCAACGCCGGCAATGACGGGTTCGGCTAACGCTCGGAACTTCGTCCACCGCAACTGCGTCTGGGCCGTGCTTGCAGTGCGTTTGGAAACCGCGTCCTGCAGGGCCACGTCCGTAAGCATAAAGAAAATGAACAGCTCCCGAAGTTGATCGGCCACCCGCTGGACCTTGATCGCCGGCTGATTCATAAGCGCCGAAGCTTGAATATCCATTGCCGTGACCGAAAACTTAGAGTCCCAGTTCCCTCGGTTGGTTTGCGGGTTGACGTCGTACAGGCGGCACGCATGTTCGCCAAAAACGGCGTAAATGTTTTGCATCGTCTGGTGAAATGCTGCCTCGGCCGCACGCAAATCCTGCGGTTCCCTTGGGGCGAATCGCGACATGAACTCGTTGAGAAAGCGCTTGAGGTTGCCGCCGTATTGACCGAGTCGCTGGGAAAAGGCGAAGAAGCGCAGGATCATTTCGCGCTCCTTGAACCGAGGTTCCGGGGAGCCGCCCCCCTTGGCCTTCCGCCAGTATGAGTCGATCTCCAGTTCCGCCAGCAAATCGTTGAAGGGACCGCGGTAGACGCAGTTCCGCAGCTCCTGCTCGTTGAGCGCCATGGATCCGCGGTTGAGCCGCTCAAAGATTTCGTAGCGCAGCTCGGCGTTAGAGCCGGCGTCGATGACAATGCTGCGTATTGGCGAATCGAGTAGCTTCTCCTGCTGGGCCGGCGTCAGTTCGCGGAAATGCCTGCCGTTCAGACTTGGGAGGCGATGCAGCTTACTCAATGCGAATCCGTTCGAAGCGTAGCTTACAAGAGTGGTAAGGCGCTGCTGGCCGTCGATAACCTCCAGGCGCCCACCATCGCCGGTCTTGCCAAAATAAATTGGCGGAATGGGAATTTCGAGCAACAGGGACTCAATCAGACGCGACGGCAATTCCGGTCGGAGCGCCCACACGTATTCCCGCTGAAAGCGGGGTTGCAGATCGCATTGGCCTCGGTCCAGCTTGTCTCGCAGTGCGGCGATCGTCCAGTCCGAGACGTGGCTGGTCACAGGCCGATCGTCGGGCTGCTGAACTGGACCTTCGTCGTCGCCCTCTGGCTCAAGTTGGTCATCCGACGATTCAGACTCATGGGCGGGCCGATTTGGCTCCTGCGCTGGCGCAACCTGGATGCTACGCATTTCCGGCACTGCCGGCAACGCCTGAGGCGTGGCGTCTTGGGCGTTAGCATTGGCGACGGAGGCGTTCGTCGCGAGGCAGAATTCGAGCTGCGAATCGAGGCCAGCTTCAGACAGCGGTGGCGTTACTGCAATACCGAGCGATCGCAGCGCAGTTTCGACCTCGGCCACAACGCGCACGCCCCGTCTCTTCGCGCCGAACCATTTCAGCACCGCGCGGGCTCTGACGCGGCGCGGAACCTCGTTTCGCCGCAACACTTCTGCTATTTCCAGTAATCTTCGTGGTGGTTCAGCCCCCACAGTCACGAGATCCCCTTTCGGTAGCCGGCAAAATGACTTGGCAATTGTCGCACTTGACACCCACGTGCGTAAACTAGCCCCATATTCCTGCCCCCCACCTCGGCCGATGCCGATCCTGCGCAACCCATGGACGCCGAAAGAGGCGTTGCCGCCAGGCGTTGACGAAATTGACAAGATGTGGTGAAGCAGCCGAAAAAAGCGAAAAAAGCGAAGCCAAAATGCAGTCCAAAATGCTTACGAATTAGATTCCCGATAGTGCCCCCCTACCCCCCATGCATTTTCGAAAATTCGGCGCCGATCGAATTGGGAGGAAAGGAGGCACGATCGGTCTGCTCACGAATTGAGTTCCCGACGGGGATTTCGCTCCCCCGCAAGCCGTGCCGTAACGGCTGAGATTGACTTCCTGCCGTTTTGACCCCTCGGAAGTGCCGGTGTTTACCGGCAAAC